>Ga0102591_1004038_pt1 | contig 12087 bp, 8 predicted proteins | sample AraplaCol_mCL_r2_2_FD_76860 | JGI IMG/M metagenome (GOLD analysis project Ga0102591, IMG submission 76860) | Arabidopsis root microbial communities from North Carolina, USA - plate scrape MF_Col_mCL_r2 (SPADES assembly) (version 2) | ecosystem: Host-associated > Plants > Roots > Endosphere... | reverse complement strand
TGGAGCCGATGGTGAAGGCCAACCACGCCGCCGGCCGGTTGAATTTCACCACCGACGCGGCCGCGGCGATCGCGCACGGCGATGTCATCTTCATCGCCGTGGGCACGCCGCCGGACGAAGACGGCAGCGCCGACCTGAAGTACGTGCTCGCGGTCGCACGCACGATCGGCAAGCACCTGGAACGCACGACGGTGGTGGTGAACAAGTCGACGGTGCCGGTGGGCACCGCCGACACGGTGCGTGCCGCCATCGCGGACGAACTGCGCGCACGCGGCGCGGACATCGCGTTCGAAGTCGCGTCGAATCCGGAATTCCTCAAGGAAGGCGATGCGGTCAACGACTGCATGCGTCCGGACCGCATCGTCATCGGTTCGTCCAGCGCGATGGCGGTGGAGCGCCTCAAGCGCCTGTACGCGCCGTTCAACCGCAACCACGAGCGCATCGTGGTGATGGACGTGCGTTCGGCCGAACTGACCAAGTACGCCGCCAATGCGATGCTGGCGACGAAGATCAGTTTCATGAACGAGATCGCGAACATCGCCGAGCGCGTGGGCGCGGACGTGGAAATGGTGCGGCAGGGCATCGGTTCGGATCCGCGCATCGGCTGGCACTTCATCTACCCCGGCGCAGGTTACGGCGGCTCGTGCTTCCCGAAGGACGTGCAGGCGCTGCACCGCACCGCGCAGCAGCACGGCTACAAGGCGCAGTTGCTGGGCGCGGTTGAAGGCGTCAACGAGCAGCAGAAGGGCCACCTGTTCGAACTGATCCAGCGGCATTACGACGGGCAGATCGCCGGCAAGACCTTCGCCGTGTGGGGCCTGGCGTTCAAGCCGAACACCGACGACATGCGCGAAGCCTCCAGCCGCCGCCTGCTGCAGCAGCTGTGGGACGCCGGCGCGAAAGTGCGCGCCTACGATCCAGAAGCGACCGAGGAAGCGCATCGCATCTTCGGCGACCGCGACGACCTGGTGCTGTGCGACTCCGCGCGCGCAGCGCTGGCCGACGCCGATGCGCTGGTGGTGGTCACCGAATGGAAACAGTTCCGCAGCCCGGACTTCGCGCGACTGAAGCAATCGGTCGGCGACGCGGTGATCTTCGATGGCCGCAACCTGTACCACCCTGACGAGGTCGAATCGGCGGGGCTGGCGTATTACGGGATCGGGCGTGGTCGCTCGATCCAGACGCACCGAGCATGACCGGCGAACGCATGGCCAACGAACGCGACGAACTCGAGCAGCGCCTGATCGACCTGGAAACGCGTGTTGCGTTCCAGGAACAGGCGTTGTCGGAGTTGAGCGATGCGCTCGCCGCCGTGCGCAGCGAGGAAGCGCGCAGCGCACTGGCGATGCACCGTGTACTGGAGGAGCTGCGGCAGATGCGGGCGGCGCTCGCGTCCAACCCGTTCGCGGCCGATCCGTCCCAGGAACCGCCCCCGCCGCATTACTGACGGCGCACTGACGTCCCGCGCGGCCTGCGACGTACAGCCGCGCGCAGCCGCCCCGGGCTGCCTATACTTCGGCCCTGCAATCCCCACCCTTTCGCAGCAGCATCATGAGCAACAGCCTCCGTGACCAGTTGATGGGCCTGGGCTTCAAGCCCGCGCCCAAGCCCGAGCGCCCCGTGCAGGGTAAGGGCCCGCATGACAAAGGCCCGCACGCCAAGGGTCCGCACGCCAGGAGCGGCAAGCCGGAACATCGGCAGGGTGGCAAACCGCAGGGTGCGCAGCCGCAGGGTCGCCCGGACGGACGAAAGCCCGACGGACGCAAGCCGGGCGGTCCGCGCCATGGCGGCAAGCCGCAATCGCGCGAGGACATCGACCTGGCCAAGGCCTACGCGATCCGCGCCCAGCGCGAGAAGGACGAGCGCATCGCAGCCGAAGCCGCCAAGCAGGAAGAAGCGCGCCTGCGCCGAGAAGCGCGCGCGAGGCTCGCCGAGCTGGTCAAGGACAAGGCCCTGAACGATGCGGCGGCCGAAATCGCACGCCATTTCCCGTACGGCGGCAAGATCAAGCGCATCTACGTCAACGACGCGCAGCTCAAGCAGCTCAACGCGGGCGAACTGGGCGTGCTGCAGATGGACGGCCGTTACCTGCTGGTCAGTGCCGAAATGCTGGCGCAGGCCGAAGCGATCTTCCCGCCGGCCGTCGCGCTGAAGGTCGATCCGAACGCCACGGCCGAAGAAGATCCGTACGCCGATCCGCAGTACCAGGTGCCGGACGACCTGGTGTGGTGATCGCCCCGCGCGGCGTTTCCGCGCCAGCACCGACCAACGTTTCCTGATCGCGAGCCCGACGCATGTCCGTCACGGAAGACACGCGCCACCGCTACTTCCCCTACATCGACGGCCTGCGCGCGCTGGCCGTGCTTTCGGTCATCGCGTACCACCTCGATGCGCGCCTCCTGCCGGGCGGCTTCACCGGCGTCGACGTGTTCTTCGTGATATCCGGCTTCGTGGTGAGCGCGTCGATGGCGCATCTCCATCGGCCGAAGCTGTTGGACTACCTCGGCTATTTCTATTCGCGTCGCATCCGGCGCATCGCACCGGCCCTGGTCGCCTGCCTGACGATCACCGGCATCGCCAGCGCGCTGTTCATCCCGCAGGCCTGGCTGAGCGACACGAGCAACGCGGTGGGCCGATGGGCTTTCGTCGGACTCAGCAACTTCGTCCTGCTGCGCACCGATGGCGATTACTTCTCGCCCAAGGTCGAGTTCAACCCGTACACGCACACCTGGTCGCTGGGCGTGGAGGAGCAGTTCTACGTCCTCTTCCCGCTGCTGTTCTTCGCCTGGGCCTTCGGTGCGCGCGGGCGGAAGTGTTCGATGGCGCTGTTCGCCGCGGGCCTGGTCGCGTCGCTGGCCTACGTGATCCAGATCGCCGAAGCGAAGCCGGCGCTCGCGTTCTACATGCTGACCACACGTTTCTGGCAGCTCGCGGCCGGCGTACTGCTTTTCCAGGCGCTGTCGCATGCGAGAGGCGGGGAGGGCGCACCGCGTCTTCCGCGGCGCGCGGCGACTGTCGGTGCGTTCGTTTCGCTGGGGCTGCTCGCTTACAGCCTCGTGACCGCGCGCGAGGGTCGCTCGCCGTGGCCCGATTCCATTCCAGCCGTGCTGGGCACGCTAGGTTTGCTGGGTTTCCTGTATCGCCCGGACGCGGGCGGTCCGCTGCGTTCGCTGCTTGAAAGCGCGCCGGCGCGCTGGATTGGCCGCCTCTCGTATTCGCTGTATCTGTGGCACTGGCCGGTATTCGTGCTGATGCGCTGGACGGTCGGGCTGGAATCGCTGCCCACGCAGTTGGTCGCGCTGTCGCTGACGTTCGTCCTGGCCGCGCTGTCGTACTACTTCATCGAGACGCCGTTCCGCCGCGCTCCGGTGTTCCGCCATGCGCGCAAGCTGGTGGTGATCGGCGTCGGCGTCGTCGCGATCTTCGCGTTCATGGGCGTGTACCGGAAGGTCGGGCGCATGCAGCCGGACATATCGCTGAGTGTGACCGCGCGCAACGCGGAAGACTGGTACCCGATGGGCCGCGAGACGCGCGCGGTCTATCCCGACTGCGCAGCGGCGGGTCATGTGGAAGCCGTCCCGAACGCCGAGCTTCGCATCTACTCGAAGTCCTCCTGCACGAAACCGCCGGGCAACGGCCGGCTGTTCGTGATCGGCGACTCCCACGCCGCCGCGTACATGGGCCTCTACGGGCGGCTGGCGGTCGAAACGGAGCGCGACGTCTACCTGTACCTGCGTGCGGGCTGCTCGTTCATGAGCTTCCAACCCTCGCGCGACCACGACGTCCCGCATTGCCGGGAATTCGGCGACGCTGCGCTGGCCGACGTGCGGGCACGCGCGAAGCCGGGCGACACGCTGTTCCTGGCTTCGCTGCGATTGCCGCGTTATGCCGACCAGTGGGTCGGCTTCGATCCGGCCGAAGTGCGCAACGCCGTGTTCGGTGAGCAGGCGGTCGCAGGTCGCAAGCAGGCTGAGGCGCTCGCGCGCGACATGCTCAAGCCGCTGGCCGAACGCGGTGTCGCCATCGTGTTCGAAGCGCCCAAGCCGGTATTCCGCTCACCGCCATACCGATGCGCAGACTGGTTCAGCCGCAGCAACCCGGCGTGCCACGACGGCCTGACGATGCAACGTGCGGACCTGGAAGCGCTGCGCAAGCCTGTGCTGGATTCGTTTGCGAACATCGCCGCGCAATTGCCAGGCGTCAGCGTCTGGGATCCGTTCCCGACCCTGTGCCCGGAAGCGACCTGCCGCGTCGAGGACAACGGCCACCCGCTGTACTTCGACGCCGACCACATCAGCGGTTACGCGAATCGCAAGCTGATGCCGGCGTTCGCGGCACATCTTTCGGCGGCGCATCCCGTTGCCGGGTCGGCGGCGCAATAGGGACGGGAAGGTCCCATCGCGCGACCTTCGTAATCGTCAATCGACCGTGAGCGAACGAATCCACTCGCTGGATTCGTGCCCGACCTCGCGCAGCGTCGAGATGCCGAGATCGCGGATCAACCGGTGTGTCTGGTGCGGAATCGGCGATTCGTCCAGGTCGTGCGGCGCGATGTTCTTGCCCTGCACGCCGGGCAGGAATTCGATGCCGGCGGCGTTGTAGCAGTGCTGCACCATCGCCGAGCAATACAGCGCGCCTTCCTTCGCCAGCAGATTCTCGCGACGGCGCAGGCGACGGCTGTGCATCGCGAGCATCGTGCCCATCAGTTCGGTGATCGAGTAGGTCACCAGGCCCGACAGCAGGTCCAGGCCGGCGCGCTGTACCTGCAACACCTGCGCATCGCCCAGGTTGAAATCGAGGATGGCGAGGTTCGGGAACGCTTCGTCGTCGAAGTAGCGATCGACGCGGTTTTCCTGCACGCCCAGCCGGATCTGGCGGTAGCGCAGATCCAGGTCCGATTCGATCACCCACCAGTGTCCGTCGATGCGCTGTTCGCTGAAGACGAACGCATGCGACCACAGGCTGCGATGCCCGTCGCGCGTCAACGGCGCCTGCGCCTTGCGGATGAGTTTGGTCATCCAGTCGCGACCGCCGACCAGGCCGATGCGGCCCGGGCCGGCGTATTTCTGGATGAAGGCGGCGTTGCCGGTGGAAGGCGCGGTCGCAGGCGAAGGTGCGGGGAGGTCGAAGTTCATTGGAGAGTCCGTCCGGAACCTTGCGATCCAAGCACGGACGCCCTTTGGCGTCCGTAAGAACCAGTCGCAGCTATTCCGGGTCGTAGTCCAGGTTCGACGCCAGCCACCGTTCGGCCTGCGCAAGGCTAACGCCCTTGCGGCGCGCGTAATCCTCGACCTGTTCCTTCGACACGCGGCCCACGACGAAATACTGGCTGCGCGGATGGCTGAAGTAATAGCCGGACACGGCCGCGGCCGGATACATCGCGAAGCTTTCGGTCAGGCGAACGCCGGCGTTGTTCTCCGCATCCAGCAGGCGGAACAGCGTCGCCTTCTCGCTGTGTTCCGGGCACGCGGGATATCCGGGCGCCGGGCGGATGCCGGCGTAGGCCTCGTCGATCAGCGCGTCGTTGTCGAGCGCTTCGCCGGCCGCGTAGCCCCAGAATTCCTTGCGCACGCGCTGGTGCAGTCGTTCGGCCAGCGCTTCGGCGAAGCGGTCGGCCAACGCCTTGAGCATGATCGCGTTGTAGTCGTCGTGGTCGGCTTCGAAGCGCGCGACGTGTTCCTCGATGCCGATGCCCGCCGTCACTGCGAAGCCGCCGATCCAGTCCTGACGGCCGCTGTCCTTCGGCGCGATGAAATCGGCGAGGCAGAAGTCCGGACGATCGACCGGTTTGTCGACCTGCTGGCGCAGGAAGTGCAGGGTGGTCTGCTTGCCGTGGGCGTCGACGATGACGTCATCGCCGGTCGAATTCGCCGGCCACAGCGCGAACACCGCCTTCGCGGTGAGCCACTTCTCATCGACGATGCGCTTGAGCATCGCGCGCGCATCCCGATACAGCTCGCTCGCCTGCGCGCCGACGACTGCGTCGGTGAGGATCGCCGGGTACTTGCCCGCCAGTTCCCAGGTATTGAAGAACGGCGTCCAGTCGATGTAATCGACGAGCTCCGTCAGCGGGTAGTCGTCGAACACATGCAGGCCGGGCTGGTTGGGCGCGGGCGGAACGTGCTCGCCCCAGCCGCCGTCGAAGCGCTGGCCGCGCGCCTTCTCCAGCGAGACGAGGCGCTTGCCGTCGCCGCGTTGCTTGTGGCGCTGGCGGATTTCGGCGTAGTCGGTGTCGTTGGCGGCGACGAAGTTGACGCGAAGGTCGGGGCTGATCAGCGACTGCGCGACACCGACCGCACGCGAAGCGTCCTTCACCCACACCGTCGGCGCCTTGTAGTGCGGATCGATCTTCAGCGCCGTGTGCGCGCGCGAGGTCGTCGCGCCGCCGATCAGCAGCGGCATCTGGAAACCCTGGCGCTGCATCTCGCGCGCAACGTGGCTCATTTCCTCCAGCGACGGCGTGATCAGGCCGGACAAGCCGATCAGGTCGGCGTTCTCCGCCTTCGCGCGGTCCAGGATCACCTGCGCCGGCACCATCACGCCCAGGTCGATCACATCGAAGTTATTGCACGCCAGCACGACGCCGACGATGTTCTTGCCGATGTCGTGCACGTCGCCCTTGACGGTCGCCATCACGATCTTGCCGTTGGACTTGCCGACGTCGCCCGTACGCAGCTTTTCGGCCTCGATGAAGGGCAGCAGGTAGGCCACCGCCTTCTTCATCACGCGCGCGGATTTCACCACCTGCGGCAGGAACATCTTGCCGGCGCCGAACAGGTCGCCGACGACGTTCATGCCGTCCATCAGCGCGCCTTCGATCACGTCGAGCGGACGCGTCGACTGCGCGCGCGCTTCCTCGGTGTCGGCTTCGATGTACTGGTCGATGCCGTGCACCAGCGAATGCGACAGGCGCTCGCGCACCGGCTTCTCGCGCCAGACGAGATCCTCGACCTTCTTCTCGCCCTTCTTGCCCTTGTAGCGGTCGGCGATGTCCAGCAGGCGCTCGGTCGCGTCGCTGCGGCGGTTGAGCACGACGTCCTCGACGCGCTCGCGCAGTTCGGCGTCGAGGTCGTCGTACAGCGGCAGCGCGCCGGCGTTGACGATGCCCATGTCCATGCCCGCCTTGATGGCGTGGTACAGGAACACGACGTGGATCGCCTGCCGCACCGGCTCGTTGCCGCGGAAGGAGAACGACACGTTCGACACGCCACCGGAAATGTGGCTGAAGGGGAAGCGACGCTTGAGTTCGCGCGTGGCTTCGATGAAGGCCACGGCGTAATCGTTGTGTTCATCGATGCCGGTGGCGATGGCGAACACGTTCGGGTCGAAGATGATGTCTTCCGGCGGGAAGCCGATCTTCTCCGTCAGCAGCCTGTAGGCGCGCGAGCTGATCTCGACCTTGCGCTCGATCGTGTCCGCCTGGCCGGCCTCGTCGAAGGCCATCACCACGACGGCGGCGCCATAGCGGCGCACCAGTCGCGCCTGGCGCAGGAACTCGGCTTCGCCTTCCTTCATCGAGATCGAATTGACGATGCCCTTACCCTGCAGGCAGCGCAGGCCGGCTTCGATCACGCTGAACTTGGAGCTGTCCACCATCACCGGTACGCGCGCGATGTCGGGCTCGGCGGCGATGAGGTTGAGGAACTCGACCATCGCGCGCTCGGAATCGAGCAGGCCTTCGTCCATGTTGACGTCGATCACCTGCGCGCCGTTCTCGACCTGCTGGCGCGCGACCACGACGGCTTCGTCGAGGCGGCCTTCCAGGATCAGTTTCTTGAACTGCGCGCTGCCGGTGACGTTGGTGCGTTCGCCGACGTTGATGAAGTTGGATTCGGGCGTGATCTGCAGCGGCTCGAGGCCGGACAGGCGCGTCTGTCGGGGGAGGGGCATGGTCATCAGGCCGCCGCCACCAGCGACGGCAGCGCACGCGGCGCGATGCCTTCCACGACCTTCGCGATCGCCGCGATATGCGCCGGCGTGGTGCCGCAGCAACCGCCCACGAGGTTGAGCAGGCCCGAGCGCGCGAACTCGCCCAGTACGTGGGCCATGTCTTCCGGCGTCTCGTCGTACCCGCCGAACGCGTTGGGCAGGCCGGCGTTCGGATGCGTGCTGACGTACGCATCGGCGACCTGCGCGAGCACGTCGACATGCGGACGAAGGTCCTTCGCGCCGAGCGCGCAGTTCAGTCCGATCGCCAGCGGCTGCGCGTGGCGCAGCGAATACCAGAACGCCTCGGCGGTCTGGCCGGACAGAGTGCGGCCGGACGCGTCGGTGATCGTGCCCGACACCATCACCGGCAGGCGCACGCCGCGCGCGTCGAACGCTTCTTCGATCGCGAAAAGCGCGGCCTTCGCGTTGAGCGTGTCGAACACGGTTTCGACCATCAGCACGTCCGCACCGCCGTCGATCAGGCCATCGGCGGCTTCGCGATAGGCCACGCGCAGTTCGTCGAAGCTGATCGCGCGGAAACCGGGGCGGTTCACGTCCGGACTCAGCGACGCGGTGCGACTGGTCGGGCCGAGCACGCCGATCACGTAGCGCGGGCGCGACGGATCGCGCGCTTCGGCGTCGTCGCAGGCGTCGCGCGCCAAGCGCGCGCCGACTTCGTTGAGCTCGCGCGCGAGGTGTTCCAGCCCGTAGTCGGCCAGCGAGATCGTGGTCGAATTGAAGGTGTTGGTTTCGATCAGGTCCGCGCCCGCATCGAGGTATTGCGCGTGGATGTCGCGGATGATGTGGGGCTGCGTCAGGCTCAGCAGGTCGTTGTTGCCGCGCTGGTCGCGGGAACAGCCGCAGTTGTCGCCGTGCACGTGTTCGACGTGGTCGTACGCGTGGTCGTAGCCGTTGGCGAAGCGCTCGCCGCGATACGCCGCTTCGTCCAGCTCATGTCGCTGGATCATCGTGCCCATCGCGCCGTCGATCACGAGGATGCGTTCGCGAAGCAGCTGCTGCAGCGCCTGCGCGCGTTCGGGGTTGAGCCAGGGCAGGGTATCCATCACGACTTCCTCGTCGTCTTGCGCGCATCGGCAGGCTTGCGGCCGATGAGTGCGATCACTTCGAAATGCGGCGGGCGGCGTTCACGCGTGACGGTTTCGCAACTGCCCACGTCCAGGCCCGCCCTGGTGGCGAATTTCAGCAGGTCCTTCTCGCTGAACCCCAGGTTCACGTGGCCGTAGGCTTCGACCACGTTGCGATGTTCATGGCGCGCCAGGCTGGTGAGCAGCAGGCGGCCGCCTGGACGCAGCACGCGCGCGGCTTCAGCCACGGCCTGCGCCGGGTGCTCGGCGTAGGTCAGCGCGTGCATGAGCACGACCAGGTCGAAATGCGCGTCCTCGAAGGGCAGGGCGTGCATGTCGCCCTCGCGTACCTCGACGTTCTTCAGCTTGCGCAGGCGTTCGGATGCGGCGAGCACGACCTTGGTGCTTGAGTCCAGGCACACGTAGCGATGCGAATGCGGCGCGAGCAGTTCGGCGAGCACGCCGTCGCCGGAGGCCACGTCGAGCACGTCGCCGGGCTCCAGCAGCGGCAGCGCCGAACGCGCCATCGCTTCCCAGGTGCGGCCGGGCGAGTAATGCCGCTCCATGTCGCCGGCCACCGTGTCGGCCCAGTTCTGGTCGGCCGCGCGCGAGGCCAGCACGTCGGCGACGCGTTCGGCGTCCTGCCGAAGCAGCGGGTCGTCGCTGCCTTCGCGCAGCGTGGTCCACAGGGCGCGCTGCGCGTTGTCGAGTGCGGCGTCGTCGAAGCGGTAATACGCCGACACGCCGGAGCGGCGGTCGCGCACCAGCCCGGCCTCCTTCAGTTTGGCCAGGTGCGTGGACACGCGCGGCTGGGCCAGGCGCGTGATGCCCGACAGTTCGGCCACGGTCAGCTCCTCGCGCTCCAGCAGCGCCAGCAGGCGCACCCGGGTGGCGTCGGCGAACACCTTGAGCCGTGAAGACCAGCCTTCCAGATCCATGCTTCATCAACCTATCGCGATATAGCGATAAGTGTCGTTGGTGCGCCTCGCACGGTCAAGCCGGAAGACACCAGTGCCGCGGGGATTCGTCGAAAAGCCGGGTCCCCAGGCTGCGGCGCCGCAACCGCGATTGTTCCGCGTGGGCGAAAAGCGGCTCGTATTGCGCTGCGCAATGGCTTGCACCTGCGAATTCTGGGCGAGCCGGCTACAATTCGCGGGCTGTTTCGCCAAACGAACCAACAGACTCAGATACGAGGTAGCCGACGTGGATTTCCGCTTCACCGAAGAGCAGTTGATGATCCAGGATGTGGCCCGCCGCATCGCGCAGGAGAAGATTGCTCCCAGCGCCGAACACCACGACAAGACCGGCGAATTCCCGCTCGAGAACATCCGCACGCTCGGCGAGAACGGCCTGATGGGCATCGAAGTGCCGGCCGAGTACGGCGGCGCGGGCATGGACCCGATCAGCTACGTGCTGGCGATGATCGAAATCGCCGCCGGCGACGCCGCGCATTCGACCATCGTGTCGGTGAACAACTCGCTGTTCTGCAACGGCATCCTGAAGTTCGGCACCGAAGACCAGAAGCAGACCTACGTGCGCGCGATTGCCGAGGGCCGCGAAATCGGCGCCTTCGCGCTGACCGAGCCGCAGTCGGGTTCCGACGCCACCGCCATGCGCTGCAAGGCGACGAAGCAGGCCGATGGCACCTACCTCATCAGCGGCAAGAAGAGCTGGATCACCTCCGGCCCGGTCGCCAAGTATTTCGTGCTGTTCGCGATGACCGACCCCGACAAGGGCGCGCGCGGCATCACCGCGTTCCTGGTGGACGGCGACCGCGCCGGGTTCCATCGCGGCAAGACCGAGCCCAAGCTCGGCATCCGCGCTTCGGCCACGTGCGAAATCGAGTTCGACAACTACGTCGCGCAGCCCGAAGACGTGCTGGGCGACGTCGGCCACGGCTTCAAGATCGCCATGAGCGTGCTGGACGCCGGCCGCATCGGCATTGCCAGCCAGGCCATCGGCATCGCCCGCGCCGCTTACGAGAAGACCCTGGAATACGTGCGCGAGCGCAAGGCGTTCGGCGCGGCGATCGGCACCTTCCAGATGACCCAGGCGAAGATAGCCGACATGAAGTGCAAGCTCGACGCGGCGACGCTGCTGACGCTGCGCGCGGCATGGCAGAAGGGCGAGTTCGAGAAGGGCGGTGCGCGCTTCAGCAATGAGGCGGCCATCGCCAAGCTCACCGCGTCGGAAGCGGCGATGTGGATCACGCACCAGGCGGTGCAGATCCACGGCGGCATGGGCTATTCGAAGGAAATGCCGCTGGAGCGTTACTTCCGCGACGCGAAGATCACCGAGATCTACGAAGGCACCAGCGAGATCCAGCGCCTGGTGATCGCACGCAACGAAACCGGCCTGCGCTGACAGGCCCCTTTTCGAGCATCACGGCACAAGAACTGCAGCACGACATGAAACGCTTCGGATCGTCACGTCCCAACGCCTGTCCTGTCGATCGCGGCCGCGATCGTCGTCCGCGCGAGCATGCTGCCAAAGCATCGCGCCAGATCGTGTCCGCGAACAGCCCGTACTGAACCGTATCCCCCCGGCCCACGTGAACAGCGTGGGCCTTCTTTCATTGGAACTTCCGTTGCCATGAGCACCAAACGTAACGCTTCCGCCAAGCCCGCCGCCAAGGTCGAACCGGCCAAACGCGCACCGTCGAAGAAGACCGCGAAGAACGGCCAGAAGGACGAGACCGTATCCCTGGAACCCATCGTCGAGGCGATGCGCACGCGACTGCCCAAGTCGCGCCACGCCGAGACCGAGGCGTTCATCAACGCCTTCTACAAGCGCATGAGCAGCGACGAGCTGCCGCAGCACAACGCGCAGGGCTGGGCCGAACTGGCCATCGATTTCCTCGACTTCGCCCGTGCGCGCAAGCCGGGTTCGGCGCTGGTGCGCCTGTTCAATCCGACGATCAAGGGCGAGGGCTGGGAATCGACCCACACCGTCATCCAGATCGCCAACGACGACATGCCGTTCCTGGTCGACTCGGTGACGATGGCGCTGGCCGAGCAGGGCATCGGCGTGCACGTGCTGGGCCATCCGGTCGTGCCGTTCAACCGCGACAAGA
>Ga0102591_1004032_pt1 | contig 12105 bp, 9 predicted proteins | sample AraplaCol_mCL_r2_2_FD_76860 | JGI IMG/M metagenome (GOLD analysis project Ga0102591, IMG submission 76860) | Arabidopsis root microbial communities from North Carolina, USA - plate scrape MF_Col_mCL_r2 (SPADES assembly) (version 2) | ecosystem: Host-associated > Plants > Roots > Endosphere... | reverse complement strand
GCGGCTGCTGCACCCACCGGCACCAGCAAGAGCGACGTCGCGATGCCCGCGGCCGCGAAGCTGCTGGCCGACAACAACCTGTCGACCAGCGCCGTCACCGGCACCGGCAAGGACGGCCGCGTGACCAAGGGCGACGTGCTGGGCGCAATCGCCTCCGGCGCGAAGCCGGCCGTCGCCGCACCGGTCGCTGCGCCCGTCGCCGCATCGGTGGCCAAGCCGCTGCCTTCCGTCGCCGCACCGGTCTCGCAGAATCTCGGCGATCGTCCGGAGCAGCGCGTGCCGATGAGCCGCCTGCGCGCCCGCGTCGCCGAGCGCCTGCTGCAGTCGCAGACCACCAACGCCATCCTGACCACGTTCAACGAAGTGAACATGGCCCCGGTGATGGAGATGCGCAAGAAGTTCCAGGAGAAGTTCGAGAAGGAGCACGGCGTGAAGCTGGGCTTCATGAGCTTCTTCGTGAAGGCCGCGGTCGCCGCGCTGAAGAAGTACCCGGTGATCAACGCCAGCGTCGACGGCAACGACATCGTCTACCACGGCTACTTCGACATCGGCATCGCCGTCGGTTCGCCGCGCGGCCTGGTGGTGCCGATCATCCGCAATGCCGACCAGCTGAGCTTCGCCGACATCGAGAAGACCATCGCCGGCTTCGGCCAGAAGGCCAAGGACGGCAAGCTGTCGCTCGAAGAGCTGACCGGCGGCACCTTCTCGATCAGCAACGGCGGCACCTTCGGTTCGATGCTGTCGACGCCGATCATCAACCCACCGCAGTCGGCGATCCTCGGCGTGCACGCCACCAAGGACCGCGCGGTGGTGGAGAACGGCCAGATCGTGGTGCGCCCGATGAACTACCTGGCGATGTCGTACGACCACCGCATCATCGACGGCCGCGAGGCCGTGCTGGGCCTGGTCGCGATGAAGGATGCGCTGGAAGACCCGGCACGCCTGCTGTTCGACATCTGAACCGGGAATCTCATGAGCAAATCATTTGACGTCGTCGTGATCGGCGGCGGCCCGGGCGGCTACATTGCCGCGATCCGCGCCGCGCAGCTGGGCTTCAACACCGCCTGCATCGACGAGTGGAAGAACGAGAAGGGCGGCCCCGCCCCGGGCGGCACCTGCACCAACGTCGGCTGCATCCCGTCCAAGGCGCTGCTGCAGTCGAGCGAGCACTTCGAGCACGCCGGCCATGCCTTTGCCGACCACGGCATCGGCCTGAAGGACCTGAGCATCGACATCGGCAAGATGCTCGGCCGCAAGAACGCGGTCGTGAAGCAGAACAACGACGGCATCCTGTACCTCTTCAAGAAGAACAAGGTCTCGTTCTTCCACGGCCGCGGTTCCTTCGTGAAGGCCGGCGAGCAGGGCTGGGAGATCAAGGTGGCCGGCGCGGCGGACGAGACGCTGCTGGCGAAGCACGTGATCGTCGCCACCGGCTCCAACCCGCGCGCCCTGCCGGGCGCCCCGTTCGACGAGGAGAACATCCTCAGCAACGACGGCGCGCTGCGCATCCCCGCGGTGCCGAAGAAGCTGGGCCTGATCGGCGCCGGCGTGATCGGCCTGGAGATGGGCTCGGTGTGGCGCCGCCTGGGCGCCGAGGTGGTGGTGCTGGAAGCGCTGCCGACCTTCCTGGGCGCGGTCGACGAGCAGATTGCCAAGGAGGCGCAGAAGGCCTTCAACAAGCAGGGCCTGAAGGTCGAGCTCGGGGTGAAGATCTCCGAGGTCAAGGCCGGGAAGAAGGGTGTATCGGTCGCGTATGCCAACGCCAAGGGCGAGGCGCAGGTGCTGGAGGTCGACAAGCTGATCGTTTCGATCGGCCGCGTCGCCAACACCATCGGCCTGAACCCCGAGGCGGTCGGCCTGAAGCTGGACGAGCGCGGTGCGGTGGTGGTCGACGACGAGTGCCGGACCAACCTGCCCAACGTCTGGGCGATCGGCGACGTGGTGCGCGGGCCGATGCTGGCGCACAAGGCCGAGGAAGAGGGCGTGGCCGTGGCCGAGCGCATTGCCGGCCAGCATGGGCACGTCAACTTCAACACGATCCCGTGGGTGATCTACACCTCGCCCGAGATCGCGTGGGTGGGCCAGACCGAGCAGCAGCTCAAGGCGGCGGGCCGGGCGTACAAGGCCGGCACCTTCCCGTTCCTCGCGAACGGCCGGGCGCGTGCGCTGGGCGACACCACGGGGATGGTGAAATTCCTGGCCGATGCGGCGACGGACGAGATCCTGGGCGTGCACATCGTCGGCCCGATGGCCTCGGAGCTGATCTCCGAAGCCGTGGTCGCGATGGAGTTCAAGGCCTCGGCCGAGGACATCGCCCGCATCTGCCACGCGCACCCGTCGCTGAGCGAAGCGACCAAGGAAGCGGCGCTGGCCATCGACAAGCGCACGCTGAACTTCTGAGCCCTGGCTCGAAGCGCAACGGACGCAAGGGAAGGGGCGGCGGGAGTCGCCCCTTTTTTCTTGAGTCCCCCTGACCGTCCCGACCCGACAGCCGCCGCATGACCACCGTCACCGAGCTCTACCACCAGACCCTGGCCGAACGCGGCTACACCGCCGATCCGGCGCAACTGCGCGCCGTGGCCGCGCTGCAGCGCTGCCAGGACGAATGGGCCGACTACAAGGCGCGGCGCTCCAACGCGGTGACCAAGCTGCTGGTGCGCCCGCCGCTGCCGCGCGGCGTGTACATGTTCGGCGGTGTCGGCCGCGGCAAGAGCTTCCTGATGGACTGCTTCTTCCAGGCGGTCCCGCTGACGCGCAAGACGCGGCTGCACTTCCACGAGTTCATGCGCGAGGTCCATCGCGAGCTGCAGGAACTCAAGGGTATCCAGGATCCGCTGGAGGAGTTGGGCAAGCGCATCGCGCGTCGCTTCCGGCTGATCTGCTTCGACGAGTTCCACGTCGCCGACGTCACCGACGCGATGATCCTGTACCGCCTGCTGGACGCGCTGTTCCGCCACCGCGTGTCCATCGTGACGACGTCCAACTTCCATCCCGACGGGCTCTACCCGAACGGGCTGCATCGCGACCGCATCCTGCCGGCGATCGAGCTGCTCAAGCAGCATCTCGAAGTCATCAACGTCGACAACGGCACCGACTACCGGCAGCGCTCGCTGGAGCACGTCGAGCTCTATCACACGCCACTGAACGCCGACACCGAGCAGGCGCTGACGGCCGCCTTCGAGTCGCTGGCCGAGGCGCGCGACGAAGACCCGCTGCTGCACATCGAGCATCGCGAGATCCGCTCGCGCCGCCGCGCCGGCGGCGTGGTGTGGTTCGACTTCTCGGAGCTGTGTGGCGGTCCGCGCTCGCAGAACGACTATCTGGAGCTGGCGACCCAGTTCCACACGCTGATCCTGTCCAACGTGCCCGCGATGCCGCCACGGCTGGCCAGCGAGGCGCGCCGCTTCACGCTGCTGGTGGACGTGCTGTATGACCGGCGGGTGAAGCTGATCATCTCGGCGGCGGTGCCGGCCGAGCAGCTCTACACCGAGGGTCCGCTCGCGCACGAGTTCCCGCGCACCGTGTCGCGGCTCCAGGAGATGCAGTCCAAGGAGTATCTGGAGCTGGAGCGCCGCGAGGTCGATACGCGGCTGACCTGATTGGCTGAGGCGAACAAAGGCGAAATCACGGCGGCATCGCTGCGAATTCACGAAGACCTCACAGGGAAGTTACGGGCGGCAAGTTCCTCGGAACGGCCGCTGGCGGATGCGATGATCGCGGCCATGACTTTCCGCTCCGTCCTTGCCGCCGCGGCGATCACGCCGGTCGCGATAGGCGCCTTGTGCGCCGCGCCGCCGGCCGCGCGCGCCGCCGAGATGAGCCGCGCCGAGATCGACGCGGCCCGCGCCCGCATCGAACAGGCCTACCAGGCCCAGGTGCGCGAGTGCAATGCGCGCTTCGTCGTGACCGGCTGCCTCGAGGACGCCCGCAACGAGCGCATCCGGGCGCTGCGCCCGCTGGACCGCGCCGAGCACCAGGTCAACGCCGAGGACCGTCAGCGCCGCGCCGCCGCCGCCAAGGAGCGCGTGCAGCAGAAGGAGCGCGACGCCGCTGCGGACGAGGCCCAGCGCAAGACCCAGTCGGTGCGCGAGGCCGCGCCGGTCGTGCCGGTCGCACCGTTGGCCCGCGCGCCGCGCGCGAATCCCGAGCTGCATCAGCGCCGCGAGGCGCGGCAGGAGGCCGAGGCCAAGGCGGAAGCCGCCCAGCGCCGGGAAGCCGCCGCGCAGCGCCGCGAGAAGGCCCAGGAGCGCCAGCGCAAGGCCAGCCAGATGCAGGCCCGGTACGCCGACAAGGCGGCCTCCGCGGCGTCGGCCGCGGCGGCCGGCGCCAAGAACGCCAAGCCGCCCGCCGCGCATCTGCCGACACCGTCGGCCTCCGACATCCGCGCGCTGCCCAAGCACTGAGCCGCTCAGCGCCATGCAAAACGCCGGTCTTCGGACCGGCGTTCTTCATGGTGAAAGGAGAGTTCGGCGGTTCGAGTGCGCTTACTCGAGCGGATCCAGCCGGACGATGGCGATGGACAGGTTGTCGCCGGTGCCCTTGGCGCGCTGGCGCGCCTTGTTCACGAGCAGCTCCGCGCCATCGCGCGGCGGCAGGCTGTGCAGCACGGTGCCGAGCTCGGCCGGGGTGAAGTAGTGCCACAAGCCGTCGCTGCAGGCCATCAGGCTGTCGCCGTGCTCCAGGTGCTCGATGTAGGACTCCACCGGCGTGGGCTCCTGCACCGTGCCCAGGCAGGCGGTCAGCAGGTTCGACTGCGGATGGACGAGCGCCTCGTCCTCGGTGATCTGGCCCTCGTCGACCAGGCGCTGCACGTAGGACTGGTCCAGCGATCTCGTCACCATGTTGGGACCGCGGAAGAGATAGATCCGCGAGTCGCCGGTGTGGATCCAGAAGCAGCGCCGGTCGGCGGTGAGCAGGAAGGCGGCCAGCGTGCTGTGCGGCTCCTCCTCGGCGGAGATCGCCGTCAGGCGGATCATCAGATGAGCTTCGGAGACGATCTGGCGCAGCAGCTCGGCCTCGTCCTCCTCGCCGGGGACGAAACGCTCGAACAGCTGCTGCGCGGTGAGGATGACTTGGTCCGCGGCCTTGCGGCCGCCGCTCTTGCCGCCCATGCCGTCGGCGACGATGCCCAGCATGCAGCCGCTCTGGCGCGGATGGGCGATGACCTGGACCTGATCCTGCTGGTACAGACGATCGCCGCGATGGATGCCGGTGGCGGCGCTGAGGCGAAAGCCTGGGGTAGTGCGACTCATCCCAAAACTATAATCGCGCCGCTCGGCCTTCCGGTCGAGTGGTTCCCCGTTTATGGATGAACAACTTCACTCTCCCGCCCGGCGCCTGATCGAGCTGCGCATCGCGCACGCCGAGCTGGACGGGCGCATCGACGCGCTGATGACCGCGCTGGGCGTCGTCGCCGCGGCGGGTCCGCGAGCCCTGGCCTCCGACGCGATCGCCGCGGCCCCCTGCGACGAACTCACGCTGCGCAGACTCAAGAAGCAGCGCCTGGCGATGCGCGATGAGATCGCGCGGCTCGAGCGGGCCAGTGACCCCGATGAGCTGGCCTGATCGTCACGACCCCGACACCGGCGACTCGACCGACGACCTGATGGCCGATGCCCCCTGGGGCGAGGCCGAGGCGTCGCCGGCGCTGGCGGCGTCGCGCACGCGCGCGGCGATCGAGGCGATGCGGCCGGGCGAGCTCGAGCAGTCCGTGGTGGCCGCGTTCGACACCGGTGGCCCGCTGGCGCGGCACGGCCCGGGCTACGCGCCGCGCGAGCCGCAACGCCGCATGGCGAGCGCCGTCGCGCAGGCGATCGCCAGCCGCGGCACGCTGGTCGTCGAGGCCGGCACCGGCGTCGGCAAGACCTTCGCCTACCTGGTCCCGGCGCTGCTCAGCGGCGGCCGCACGCTGATCAGCACCGCCACGAAGAGCCTGCAGGACCAGCTCTTCATGCGCGACCTGCCGCGCCTGCTCGAGACCTTCGCGCTGCCGCTGCGCGCGGCGTTGCTGAAAGGGCGAGGGAGTTACCTCTGCTTGCACCGTCTGGAGCAGGCGCGCCACAGCGCCGAGCTGCCGGACCGCCGCGCCGTCGCGCAGCTGGCCCGCATCGAGCGCTGGGCCATGACCACGCACACCGGGGATTTCTCGGAGATCGACGGACTCGACGAGCGCTCGCCGGTGATTCCGATCGTCAGCTCGACGCGCGACAACTGCCTGGGCACCGACTGCCCGTCGTACCGCGAGTGCCACGTCGTGAAGGCGCGGCGCGAGGCGATGGAAGCGGACCTGGTGGTCGTGAACCATCACCTGTTCTTCGCCGACCTGGTGCTGCGCGACAGCGGCGTCGCGGAGCTGCTGCCCAGCGTGGAGGTCGCGATCTTCGACGAAGCCCATCAGCTGCCCGAGGCCGGGCTCAACTTTCTCGGCCGCCTGCTGGGCAGCGCGCAGCTGTTCGACTTCGCGCGCGACATGCTCGCGCAGGGACTGGCGCAGGCGCGCGGCCTGCAGGAGTGGCAGGAGATCGCGGCCGGCGTCGAGCGCGGCGCGCGCGCCTTGCGCCTGGCCTGCGCCGGGGCGCGCGATCTGCGCGGCGTGCTCAAGCTGCGCTGGAACGAATGCGCCGGCCGGGCCGAGTTCGACGCGGCGCTGGGCCAGCTCGCGCAGTCGATCGAATTGAGCGTGGATGCGCTCGCGACGGTGATGGAGGTCGGGCCCGATCTCGCGCGGCTGCACGAGCGCGCGGTGGAGCTCTACAAGGTGGCGCAGCTGTTCGCCCGCGAGCCCGATCCGGGCGCGGTGCGCTGGGTCGATGTCGGCACGCACCAGGTGCGGCTGATCGAGTCGCCACTCGACATCCGCGAGGCGATGCAGGAAGCGCTGGCCAGCACGCCCAAGGCGTGGATCTTCACTTCGGCGACCTTGGGCGAGGACGATCAACTCAGCTGGTTCACCGAGCCGGCCGGCCTGGCCGAGGCGCGGAAGCTGCGCGTCGGCAGCCCCTTCGATTACGCGGCGCACGCGCGGCTCTATGTGCCTCGGCACTTCCCCAAACCCTCCGAGCCGGACCACGGTGAATCGGTGGGTTGGCTCGGCGCGCGGCTGGCGGCCAGGCTCGGCGGCCGGACTTTCATTCTCACGACGACGCTGCGCCAGCTGCAGACCGTCGCGGAGGTGCTGCGGCAGCGTTTCGAGGAAGGCGGCCACCGCATCGAGGTGCTGGTGCAGGGCACGATGCCCAAGCGGCAGTTGCTGCAGCAGTTCATCGACCAGCCGGCCTCGGTGCTGGTGGGTTCCGCGAGCTTCTGGGAAGGCATCGACGTTCCCGGCGATGCGCTTCAATGCGTGCTGATCGACAAGCTGCCCTTCCCGCCGCCGAACGATCCGCTGGTCGAGGCGCGGGTCGCGCGGCTCGAGTCCGAGGGGCGCAATCCGTTCATGGAGTACTTCGTCGCCGAGGCCGCGATCGCGCTGAAGCAGGGGGCCGGCCGCTTGATCCGCACCGAGAGCGACCGCGGCCTGCTGGTCGTCTGCGATCCGCGGCTGGCGGGCTCGCACTACGGCAAGCGCCTGCGCGAGGCGCTGCCGCCGATGACGCAGGTGCCCGACGAGGCGTCCGCGCAGGCGTGGCTCGCCGAGCTGAGGGCCTCTCACGAGACCTGAGGGCCCCGAGCTCCGGCGCGCCAAAGAGAAAGCCCGCTCGAAAGCGGGCTTCGTTCATTTGGCCCTCACTCAAAGAGGCCCGTGGAGAGGATCACCAGATCTTCCACCACGGCTTGTCTTTCTCACGGGCCTTGCCCGTCGTCAGATAGGAGCTGTCCGGGAAGCTCGCCACCAGCACGCGGCGGGTGTCGTCGCGCAGTTGCTCCATGCCGAGCTTGTCGTAGCTCTGCATCATCAGGAACAGCGCCTCCTCCAGCGCCGGCGCGTACTGGAACTCCAGCAGCGCGGCCTGGCCGCGGTTCGCCGCCGCCAGGTAGGCGCCGCGGTTGTAGTAGTAGCGCGCCACATGCACCTCGTAGGCCGCGAGGCTGTTGGTGATGTAGTCGATGCGGATGCGGGCGTCCTCGGAGTACTTCGACTCGGGGAACTGCTCGACCAGTTGCTTGAAGGCCTGCATCGAATCGCGCGACGCCTGCTGGTCACGCTCGCTGATGTCCTGGCGGGCGATGCGGCCGAACAGGCCCAGGTCGTCGTTGAAGTTGACCAGGCCCTTCATGTACAGCGCGTAGTCCAGCGCCGGGCTGGACGGGTTGAGCTTGATGAAGCGGTCCAGCACCGTCACGGCCTGCACGCGCTCGCCGCTCTTGTAGTTGGCCCAGGCCAAGTCCAGTTGCGCCTGCTGGCCCAGCGTCGTGCCGGCGGCGCGGCCCTCGATGCGCTCCAGCGTCTTGATCGCGCGGTCGTACGAGCCGGAGAGCATGTCCTCCTTGGCCTCTGCGTACAATTTCTCCAGGTTGGCCTGGGAGTTCGGGTCCTCCTTGGGGGCCGAGGAACAGGCCGCCAGCCCCAGCACGGCAGCCGCCGCGGCGGTCATCGCCACGCAGCGCCACGCGGCGCGCCAGGAACCGGACGCTTCGACAGATTCCGCGGTCCGGCGGCGCAACACCCAAGTCTCGATCATGGTCCACAGGGCCCGCGCAGCGGCGGCCCTCATCTGAAATTGGAGCGGCGATTATATGGTTCAGGTCGGACACGGCCCGGCGGCGGAAGACAGCCTTTACCCGGGTGGATCGCCGGGTGGATCGCCGGGCGGATCAGCGGGTGGTTCCACCGGCGCTGAAGGCCCCCGCGAGCCGGCTTTCGACGGTCCCGAGGACGCCCCGGATCCCGGCGTGGACGCCCCCGAGCGCCGCCGCGCCGAGGCCGGTCCGGATGAACTCGCGCTGCGCCTGGACAAGTGGCTGGTGCAACTGGCGCCGGAGTTCTCGCGCAGCCATCTGCAGGGCCTGATCGAGCGCGGTTGCGTCACGCTCGACGGGCAGGTGGTCACGCAGGCCTCGCGCAAGCCCCGGCTGGGTCAGCGGCTCGAGATCGACCTCGTGCCCACCGAAGAGGCGCTCGCCTTCCGCGCCGAGGCGCTGGACCTGCGCATCGTGTTCGAGGACGAACACCTGCTGGTGATCGACAAGCCGGCCGGGCTGGTGGTGCATCCTGCGGCCGGGAACTGGTCCGGCACGCTGATGAACGGACTGCTGGCGCACCACGCGAAGGCGGCGGCGCTGCCGCGCGCCGGCATCGTTCACCGGCTGGACAAGGACACCTCCGGGCTCATGGTCGTCGGGAAGACGCTGCCGGCGGTGACCGCGCTGGTGCGGATGATCGCGGCGCGCGAGGTGCATCGCGAGTACCTCGCGCTGGTGCACGGCCGCACGCCGGACGAATGGGTCGTCGAGGCGCCGATCGGACGCGATCCGCAGTCGCGCGTGCGGATGGCGGTGGTCGGCGGCGGCAAGCCGGCACGCACCGACTTCTTCAAGCTGGCCGATGGCGTGTGGCGCGACGCCCGCGGGCTCGATCGCACGGTGTCGGCGCTGCACTGCGTGCTGCATTCGGGACGGACTCACCAGATCCGCGTGCATGCCGCGCACAAGGGGCATCCGCTGGTGTCCGACGCGCTGTACGGCGGGGCGCAGGCGCTCGGCGTGCCGCGCCAGGCGCTGCACGCGGCGCGCCTGGGTTTCGAGCATCCGATCACCGGCCAGGCGCTGCGTTTCGAGGCGTCTTTGCCCGACGAACTGGCAGCCGGCTGGCGCCTCGCGGGTTTGCCCGATCCCGTGTTCTGAGAGGAGTCCGCGCGCTGTGGCTACAATGCGCCCCTGTTCCTGCGCGAGATCCTGCGCAGGACGGTGGCGGGCCGGCAGTCGACCCCGTCCGCCGCGCAGGCCGCGCACCGATGCGGCGTCCGTCCCACCGGCCGGGTCCGTCCACTGAGCGGCGGCCGTTGGAGCGAAGAGCTCCCAAGCAAGCAGATCGAACCCGTCCAGCGCGGCCCGTTGCCGCCGCTGGCGCCCAAGATGGCGAAACACACCGATTTGACCGGCCCCGAGGCCGGCGTCACGAGCTGAGCCCATGGACACGCAGGAGGCCAAGCGGGTCCTGGAAACCGCCTTGCTGTGCGCGCAGGCGCCGCTGACGCTGCGCGAGATGCGCGCGCTGTTCGCGGACGAGCTCAACGCGGACAGCGTGCGGACGCTGCTCGATGCGCTGCTGCGCGAGTGGGAAGGGCGCGGCGTCGAACTGGTGGCGCTGTCATCGGGCTGGCGTTTCCAGAGCCGGCCGGAGATGCGCGAGCACCTGGACCGGCTGAATCCGGAGAAGCCGCCAAAGTATTCGCGGGCAGTGCTGGAGACGCTGGCGATCATCGCCTACCGTCAACCGGTGACCCGCGGCGACATCGAGGACATCCGCGGCGTGGTGGTGGCGACGCCCATCATCAAGCAGCTCGAGGACCGCAACTGGATCGAGGTCATCGGGCATCGCGAGGCGCCGGGCCGGCCGGCGCTGTATGCGACGACGAAGCAGTTCCTGGACGATCTGGGCCTGCATTCGCTGGAGCAGTTGCCGGCGCTGATCCAGGGCGGAGACCCGACGCCGATTGCCGGCGCGCTGCAGGCCTCGCTGCTGGAGGAGCCGCCCGGCGATGCGATCGTCGAGGCGGAGCCGGATGGCGCGCTGCCGGTTGCGATCGGCGCGCCGGAGGGCGAGTCCACGGCGCCCCCCGGGACGCAGGCGCTGGAGGACGGACCGGCGGCGCAAGACGGCGCCGCCCAGGCATCCGGCGTGCCGGAGGCAACCGGCGAGCGCGCCGGCATGAATGAACCGGCGGCGCCCGAATCCTCGGACGCCGCCACTGAAGACGACGCCAAGCCGGCCGCCACGCGCGAGCCGGGTGAAGAACCACCGGCCGGGGCTGTCAACCCCGAGCCCACATGACGCCCCGGGAAGGGGCCGTGTCCACCGCTGACAAGGTGCAAGCCGACACATGAATTCCAACGACATCGACGATTCCAAGCCCGAGACGCTGACGGCCACCCCGGCCGACACGCCCGCTGACGCGCCCGCGAAGCCCAAGCGCACCCGCAAGGCGGCTGCGCCGGCGGTGGCCGAGACGGAGGCGGCGCCCGCGGGCGAGGACGCTCCGAAGCCCAAGCGCACACGCAAGGCGGCGGCCGCAGCCGACGCCCCGGCCGGTGCCCCGGATACCGTGGCTGACGTGCCCGCCGTGGCCGCCGCCGACGCGCCGGCCGCCGAGGAGGCGCCCAAGCCCAAGCGCCGCGCCGCGAAGAAGGCCTCCGAGACCGGCGCCGATCCGGCGCAGGCCGAGATGCCGCTCCCTCTGCCGGTTGCGACGGTCGAGGTGTCGCCCGCGCCGGTCTCCCCGGTCGCCGAGGCGGTCAGCGAGCTGGTGTCGCCCGGTGGCGAGGAAGCCGGACCGGCCGAGGGGGAATCTGGCGAGCGCGAAGGCCGTGGCCGCAATCGCCGCCGCCGCGGACGTGACCGCGACCGTGAACCGCGTGAAGCCCAGGAAGGTCAGTCGCAAGGCGAGGCCGCCGAAGGCGCCGACGCGTCGCCGGCCCGGGCCGACAACGCGCAGCTCCAGGCCGCTGCCCAGGAGCGTTTCGACGCGCTGGTGTCGGGTGCGTTCGATGTCGATGTCGATGTCGACGGCGATGCCACCGCGGCTCCGGCGCAGGAGGCGCAAGCCTCCTCCGGTGACGACGGTGAGGCCGACGGCGCCGGCCAGCCCGCCAAGCGCGTCCTGGCTCCGGAACCGGATGCGCCCAAGCTGCAGAAGGTGCTGGCCCAGGCCGGCGTCGGTTCCCGCCGCGACATCGAGGACATGATCGCCAAGGGCCAGATCACGGTGAACGGCGAGGTCGCGCATGTCGGCCAGCGCATCTCCTACGGCGACCGTGTCGCGGTGGCCGGCAAACCGATCAAGGTCCGCATCGCGCCGATCGCGCCGCGCATCCTGGCCTACCACAAGCCGGTCGGCGAGGTCGTCACCTTCAACGACCCCGAGGGCCGTCCCACCGTCTTCCGCAACCTGCCGCGCCTGCCGCAGGGCAAGTGGCAGTCGGTCGGCCGCCTGGACCTGAACACCG
>Ga0102591_1004027_pt1 | contig 12125 bp, 10 predicted proteins | sample AraplaCol_mCL_r2_2_FD_76860 | JGI IMG/M metagenome (GOLD analysis project Ga0102591, IMG submission 76860) | Arabidopsis root microbial communities from North Carolina, USA - plate scrape MF_Col_mCL_r2 (SPADES assembly) (version 2) | ecosystem: Host-associated > Plants > Roots > Endosphere... | reverse complement strand
TCAACCCACAGAAGCAGTTCCCGAGCATCGCCTTATCAAAGTTCGCACCGATGTATTAGATGTAGTGATTGACACTCAAGGCGGCAATATCATCCAAGCAAACTTACTGGGGTATCCACAAAAATTAAAGGATCCGGCACCTTACCAGTTATTAACTGATAAGCCTGCAACACTTTATATTGCTCAAAGTGGCTTGCTGAGTGGTAATGGTCCAGATACTTCACAAGGACAAGCAACTTATACCAGCAGCCAAACAGAATATAATTTAGCTGAAGGCCAAAATAACCTAACGGTTGATTTAAAATGGCGCAGTTCAAATGGTGTACAAATTTTAAAACGTTTTATGTTTACACGTAATAATTATCAAATTAGTGTTAACTATCAAATCAAAAACAATTCAGCGGCTGAGTGGAACGGACGGTTTTACGCACAATTGCAACGTAAGAAAGTAGAACAAAAATCGCACATGTTTATGGTAAACCCATATGTTGGCGGTGCAATTTCCACAACAGAACATCCCTATCAAAAAATTAGTTTTGCAAAAATGGATGAGCAAAATTTAGACATAACCAATAAAGGCGGTTGGGCAGCCATGCTTGAGCATTATTTTCTCAGTGCTTGGATACCTAATTCAGAACAAGAATATACTTATTACACCAAAGCTTCCGACAACATTTACACACTCGGCTTGATCAGCCAACCCATAACAGTAGCGCCGAATACTGAAAATTCAGTAGCAGCCACATTATACGCTGGCCCAGAAGTGATGGACCAACTCAAGGCAGCTGCGCCGCATTTAAACCTAACGGTTGATTACGGTATTTTATGGTTTATATCGATAGGACTTTTCTGGCTATTAAAATGGATCCACCAATTTGTAGGCAATTGGGGTTGGGCAATTGTTATCGTAACCGTATTAATCAAGTTAGCTTTTTATCATTTGTCAGCAAAAAGTTATCGCTCAATGGCGGCGATGCGCAATTTACAGCCGCGCTTACAACAATTGCGTGAACGTTATGGCGATGACCGTCAAAAAATGACACAAGCTACAATGGAGTTATACAAAACAGAAAAAATTAATCCGTTGGGTGGCTGCTTACCTATTTTAGTTCAAATTCCCGTTTTCATTGCACTCTATTGGGTATTACTTGAAAGTGTACAATTACGCTTAGCTCCTTTCATTTTATGGATTAAAGATCTTGCCGCACCTGATCCCTATTATATTTTGCCGATCATCATGGGCGCGACGATGTTTATTCAGCAGAAATTAAATCCGCCACCGGCTGATCCTGTACAAGCAAAAGTCATGCAATTCTTACCAATATTTTTTACATTTTTATTCTTAAATTTCCCAGCAGGGCTAGTGTTATACTGGGTTGTGAATAATAGCTTATCAATATTGCAGCAATGGTACATTATGCGCAGTGTTAAAAAAGCATAATAGTAACTTGTGAAAGAGGTGCCGCATGGAATCTAAAACAAGTTACAGCGGAATTAGTGAGCTTGGCGAATTGCCTTGGGGCGCACATATTTGCAATTTTTATCGTACCGAAGATGACTTAGCAGATTTATTGGCGCCTTATTTTAAAGCGGGTTTAGATAATAATGAAAAATGTATGTGGATTACATCCGAGCCTTTTTCAATAGAAGATGCCTACCGTAGTCTGTCCAATCTTGTTCCATCATTAGATAAATTTATTAAAAGTAAACAGATTGAAATTATTGACTACCGTGAATGGTATTTAAAAAGTGGAATTTTTAATGGCGAAATTACTTTAAATGATTGGGTGGTTCGTTTGCAGCAAGCCTTAAAACAAGGTTACAAAGGCATGCGAGTAACTGGAAATACATTTTGGCTAGAAAAAAAAGATTGGAAACATTTTATTGAATATGAAAATAAAGTAGTGCGAGAAATAGGGAATAATAAAATTATTGCACTTTGCAGCTACTGCCTTGATAAATGTACTCCCGAAGATATTTTAGATGTTGCACATTATCACCAATCTGCTTTGATTCGACGCGATGGAGAATGGCATTGTCTGGAAAGTTCTTCTGTAAAAACAACGAAAGAAGAATTGCACAAATTAAATATAAACTTAGAGCAACGAGTAATTGAGCGAACTCACGAATTAAAGCAAGCATTAAAATTACGTAATGATTTTCTTTCTATCGCATCTCATGAACTTAAAACACCTATTACTGCTTTGCAATTGCATGTTGAAGGCTTAATTAGAACATATCAGCGTGAACAAAATATTTCAGAAAATCTAAGTAGAAAATTTAATAGTATTAAAGAACAGTGTAATCGCTTACATAAACTTATCAATAATTTATTAGATGTTTCTCGCACAAGTTCTGGTAAATTAACCATAGAAAAACAAGCGGTCAATTTAATTGAACTATGCCAAAATATTTTTGAACGCTTTAGTGAAGAATTGAGGCAAAAAAAATGCGATTTTATATTTGAAGGCAGTGATAAAAAAATAATTGGACATTGGGATTTGATTCGACTTGATCAAGTTATCAGTAATTTATTAGCGAATGCAATTAAATACGCGGCAGGTAAACCAATTAAAATTAAGGTTAGCCAAGAAAAAGAAAATGCAATTATAAAAGTATGTGATCAAGGTAGAGGAATTTCTTCAGAAGACAAAAAACAAATATTTAAACGATTTGTTCGAGTGGCGGAAGATAATAATTCAGGTGGTTTTGGTTTGGGATTATGGATTGCTCGTCAAATTGTAAAAGCACATGGTGGTAAAATTCGAGTGCAAAGTGAATTAGGTAAAGGAGCTGATTTTATTGTTAGTTTGCCGATAGAATTAAAATGATAAAATCAACTGAAACAATTGCAGCGATTGCTACGGCGCCTGGCCGAGGTGGTATTGGTATTGTGCGTGTATCAGGCCCGCAAACAAAAAAAATTGCGGAAGGAATAATAGGTAATTTGCCAAAACCCCGCGTGGCTGAATATGTGAATTTTCTAAATACAGCAGGAGAAATAATTGATCAAGGTATTGCACTTTATTTTCCAAATCCCCATTCATTCACCGGTGAAGATGTTTTAGAACTGCAAGGTCATGGTGGCCCAATTATTTTGGATTGTCTTTTGCAACGCATTTTGCAATTAGGCGCACGGTTAGCGCGACCAGGTGAATTTTCTGAGCGTGCATTTTTAAATGATAAATTAGATTTAACTCAAGCTGAAGCTATCGCTGATTTAATTAATGCTGAATCAGTACAAGCCGCACAAGCGGCTTTGAAATCCTTGCAAGGTGAATTTTCAAAAAAAATACATGTCTTAGTTGAACAATTAATTCAGCTTCGCTCATATGTTGAAGCAGCTATTGATTTTGCGGAAGAAGAAATTGATTTTCTCAGTGAAAGTAATATTAAAGAAAAATTAAATAATTTATTAACAGAAATTAAAACCATCCAAGCAACGGCACGTCAAGGAGCGTTACTAAGAGAGGGCATGAATGTCGTTATCGCTGGCCGACCCAATGCTGGGAAATCCAGTTTGCTTAACGCATTAAGTGGGCGTGATAGTGCAATTGTTACAGATATTCCAGGAACAACACGTGACGTTTTGCGGGAAGCTATTCAAATTGATGGTATGCCATTACATATTATTGATACCGCTGGCCTAAGAGAAAGTACAGATCAAGTAGAACAAGAAGGTATTCGTCGTGCATTAGCTGAAATCAAACAAGCCGATCAAATATTGTTAGTTGTCGATAGTACCACTATGCCCACTATTAGCGTCGATCAACTTTGTGAAGAATTTTGGCATGACAATACTTTCAAAACGCGTCTAACTATTATTCGAAATAAATCGACCAACTTCATGAAGCACCCACACTAAAACAACAAGATAACGTTACGATTATTTCGTTATCAGCAAAATCTGGTACAGGCACTGAATTATTAAAAAATCATTTAAAATCCTGTATGGGTTTTAATACAAATTTAGCGGGAAGTTTCAGTGCACGTCGTCGTCATTTGGCCGCGTTAGAAATAGCTGAACAAGCTTTAGTACAAGGGCAACAACAATTAGAAAAATTTCGCGCCGGTGAGATCTTGGCAGAAGAATTGCGCCAAGCACAACATGCATTAAGTGAAATTACAGGAGAGTTTACGACAGAAGATTTATTGGGAAGAATTTTTTCAAGTTTTTGTATTGGAAAATAACAAATTTTAAAATAAGCAGCCCTCAATCATATTAAACTGAAAGCTACTTATATTAAGTTTTACTTTTTACTTGTAGAAATTGTTTTACATTGAACATATCCTTGCTGTTTACTATCTCCTTTCGATAAAGTCACCGTTACAGCTCCTTCAGCATACTGCTCATCTGTTAATACCCAAGCAATTTCAATCGGATGTTTAGCTTCTACAAAAGTATAACTATTTGCCCCATTTTGAAAATTTCTTGCGGGGGAAATCTTTGCCAACATAACTGAATATTGATTAGAGTCAGTAGGAAATACTTCACACGAGAATTTTACTAAGCCACTAGTTCCTGGTTTTGTATACATTACAAAGCCATTATCAGCATTTTGACTATTTATTTCGCTAATCAAAACTTTTTGACCATTATCAAGATCACCGCCATCTTTTCCTACGCCATTTTGGGCAACAGCTAAGCTCATACCAAATAAACTTAGCAATAACATGGAGCAAGCCAATACATTAATTTTCATAGAAAATCTCCAAATTTTTAGTAAAGAAATAATAATAACGCTAGTTAGTCGGACCTGAAATATTTCTTAAGCCAAACAAGCTTGCTCCATTTTTATGAAATTCATAATCTTATTAAGATTGAACGCACAGCCTGATAACACCGCATTGATTTTATCTCCTGCTTTCCCTAACAAATAATTTCTTCCTAACTTGTGATCATTTTTTAGATGGCCAATAATAGGTTCAATGCCCGATCTAGCTTTCAATAATTTTTTAAGTCGAACAGGCAAATTTTTCTTGCCAGAAATAAATATATTTACGCCTTCAGGATGATGATCTTTGCCTCGATAACTTTTATCAGCAAAAGCGAGTTTAATTTTAACATCAGTATGTTCCTCAGCGTTACTTAAGCATTCTTTTAAAGTTGCTCCATCATAGGGATTATCATGATGCGCTAATATGGAAAGTACCCAAGGTTCCTCGCACGTGGTTACCACAGACACTTTGCAGCCAAATTCATATTTTTTATGGGCCTTACCTTTGGCAATACATTCCACTTCAGGCGCATGTAAACTATATAATTTTTTGGGCGTGTCTTTTTCTTGTTTTAATAACTGTTCAGCTTGTGAAATTAAAAAAACAAGTTGTGGGTCACAACTTAAATCCGCTTGACGAACAATATCCCGCATGACACGTCCTAAGTAAGACCTTACTTTTTTAAACTGTCTTTTAGCTCTTTTCATTTGCGCAGCATGCGCATAACGAGCTTGCATTATGCAAGCTCTTTTACCGACTCTGACATACGTTTGACGGAGTTTTAAGCCTCTGTGTTTAGCTGCCATGACCAATTTAATTCGCATCCGATGACACAATTTAGTATCGGTTGGAAAGGTAATGGCTTTCTCTTGCACCGTCGTATCCACATTGACTTTCTTTAATAACTTTTCGGGTAACAACGCTTCACGTTTGGCCGTATCAATCGTGTGACTTAACAATTTCTCGACCCCTTTTTCACCGATGCGTTTTCGCCATTTAACTAAGGTGGTTGGATGGCAAGGTAATTGATGCACAAAGTGCTCTAAACCACAAAAATATTGCCAATACGGATTCTCGCAAAATTTTTCAACCACCGATTCATCGCTTTCATTTTCTAAATATTTTAAATAATGCAATCCTACGATTACACGAATAGGAATTTCCGGCCGTCCAGGTCTTTCCGCATAATAGGGACCCAATTCATTGATCAAATAATCCCAATTAAGCCGATTGGCCAATTGATAAAGGGCATGTTTTTTATCCAAGATGGCTTCCAGTTTTATCCCGGTCATCCTAATTCCTCATCTGATTTTGCAAGTTTTTAAGTGGGTTCACCTATAAAGCTGCAAAACATTAAAGCACTTTTTATGACTTCCCTCTAGTTTTATAGAGCCAGGAGGATAGTTCAGGACGGACTAGTTATCAAGGCTTGTTATTGGAAAGAATTGAAAATCATGTAAGCAGGAGCTTAAGCTTACCCTCAGCAAAAATGTACTTATTAGTAGAATTATTTAGAAAATTTATAAAAAATAGGAGATTAAGAATATTACGCTTTGGATAGGTCATCAAAAAATGGGTTCTTCACATAAATCAGACCTCTTGCCCAACCCGGAAAACAGCCATGAATTTTTTCTTTCGCTAAAAAACCTTTTTTCAAAGTCAAACCATAACTGCGTCCCTCAATTGCATGTTCAGGAACGTAAGCTTTTATGACGGCATGATTAGTATCCATAAACCGACTGTATTGCCACACGCTATCGGTTTCCAAAAAAATGATACCATTTTCAAAAGTCTCTTTCACATCATCAAGCTTAGCGAAGAATTCATCAAAGTCGCCTTTCTTTTCAGGCTTGCTAAGATTGTGATAAAAAATATAAACTTCACGGTGAGTGATAGCATCATCTTTATTATCTTGTTGTTGCTTTTTAACCACGATGTTTACTCTAAAAAATGGCATGAATTTTCAATTACATAACAATATTCTATCAATTAAACCTTAAGGAATACTTAAGAAAAAAATTAATTTTTTTTGGAAAAATTTGTTCAAAAAAATGACCTTAAGCTTTTCTTAAGGTTTTATATAAATAAAAAATTGATTGTTTCAATCCCATAGTGCTCCAAATGGAACAGCCCAGAGGTTATTTCCCATTGATCCTGCATATTCACCAGAGTATAAGACGATACCAATAAATGGCCTATCTTTAGCTATATTTTCTCTAAACCATTTGAGATGTTTGAAATCAGCAATACTTATTGCTGAACCGGCTTTAACTTCTATACCAAGTAACGCCTGATCGTCTCGCTCGATTAGAAAATCGATTTCATGCTGTTCACGGTCACGATAATGAAATAATTCATATTTTCCATCGTCAGTATCAATTTGCGCTGCTAATTCATTAAATATGAAAATCTCTATCAATTTACCAGAACGATCAGAATCTAATTCTACTTGTGACATGCGCCAGCGAAGGATTGATGACATTAACCCTGAATCTGCTATATATAACTTGGTCTGTTTTCCAACACGCTGATAATCAGTACGTGTCCACGGCTGAATTCGCTCAACAATAAATAATGTTTCAAGTGCATTAATGTATGATTCTAATGTTGGACGTTGGATAGCAAGTCCTGAACCAATTGCAGAAATATCCATAAAATTGCCAGACCATGCTGCTAGTACCTTTACAAGCTCACGCATGGCTTGATGTCGTGTTATTCGTGTAATATCCATCAAATCACGCTCAAGTAATGAAGTTATATAATCTCTATACCATTGTTGGCATTCTTGAATTTCTAAATTTAAAGCTTCAGGAAACCCACCACGAAATGCTATTTCTAGCATAGCTTTACGATCATAAATATTTTTATCAGTTGTGGAAAAGCTTTGCTTAAAAGCCTTGTTTAAAAAAGTGGGTTCAACACCTAATCTTTCACCTTGTGATAAAGGACGCAATCGTACCTTTCTAATACGTCCCGCTAGTGATTCTTGTACGCCTGGAAGCGACGGGATATTTGCTGAACCTGTTAACAAATATTGTCCTGGGCGAGTGTCTTCATCAACAACTAGCTTAATAGCAGATAGCAAATCTGGTACACGTTGTATTTCATCGATAATTTGCATTTTGCTCGCATGTTTTACGAAACCAGCCGGATCAATTTCTGCAAGCCGCCTAAGAGCAAGATCGTCTAGCGTACGATATATTGTATCTTCCGTTGCTAGTTGCTTTGCTAGCGTAGTTTTACCACATTGGCGAGGCCCGCTTAATAACAAAACACGGCGCGTTAAAATGGCTCTCTCGATAGTTTCTCGTTGCCAGCGTGGATAGGTTGCCATCGGAGATTCCCTTGTGTGTCGCGATTTTTATACTAATGTTACCGCGATTTTTATAAAAAGTAGTAAGGTTGACTATTCGTTATGTAAATAAATATAAAAATCAAATTAAGTTATTGATTATTAATAGAATTATTCATCAATATAAAACCGGGCACACTTGATTACAAGTCAGTTGCTCTAAATTGGAGATCAGAAGGGGGTAAACAGGCCTATGTGTTCGGAATAGACCCGACTTTATTTGGCGCGCCCGAGAGGAATCGAACCTCCGACCTTTGGTTTCGGAAACCAATACTCTATCCAACTGAGCTACGGGCGCGTAATATAGGACGTGCAATCATATCGTAGACCGGATATCCTCACAACTTAACTCGTTGTGTAAAATCACACTAAAAAGGAGCTCGTGATGAAAAAATTTTTTGCATTTTTCTGCCTATTATGGACAATCATTCTAACCACTGCCTGCAGCATGCCACACAAAGTTCTAAAACCCCAATCACAAACTCCTGGCGCAATCACCCAGCCAAGTGGATGTCAGCAGGTAGCATCAGGCCAGTGTAAATATACCAATTAACCTACGGCAACTAAGTAATGGCTAACCCCACCGAATGTGCTATTTTATAAGATATAGGCCTGCAACATTTAGCAAGCCACTCGAGTAATGGATGAACGTTATGACCACAACCTCACAAGCAAAATTTGCAGTCGGACAGATCATCCGACACATCTTATACGGATACCGTGGCGTGGTCATCGACGTCGACCCTATTTTTCAAGGATCCGACGAATGGTATACCAAAATGGTGTCTGGTCAGCCACCCAAAGATAAACCGTGGTACCATATTTTGGTTCATGGTTCAGTGCATCATGCTTACGCCGCGGAAGCGCAGTTAGAAGCGGATGCAACGACGGATCCTATTGAGCATCCAGAATTGGATTACTTTTTTAGCGATTTTAAATCAGGCGTTTATCATTCGCGTCACTTGACTAACTAAGGGGCAATTTGTGAAAACACTTTATTTAATTCGACACGCGAAAGCGAGTTGGGATCAGCAAGATTTAACCGATTTTGATCGACCACTGACGGAATTGGGCAAAACACATGCGCATGACATCGGTAAACAACTGCAAGCGCAAAATATAAAACCAGATTTAATCATTAGTAGTCCAGCAGTACGTGCGATGACGACAGCAGAAATCATTGCAGAAGAATTAAAATATCCTGTGGATAAAATTGTAAAGAACCAACAAATTTATACCGGCGGTGTTGAAGAATTATTAGAAATTATCCAATCCATAAAACCAGTTCATAAGAATGTATTATTTTTCGGACATAATCCTAGCTTAACTTGGTTGATGCATTTTCTATGCGAAGATGCTCGTATGAATATTCCAACGTGTGGTGTTGTCGCAATTGAATTAGGGATGCGTAATTGGCAAGACTTAACTGAAGCGGAAGGACGTGTCGTTACTTTCTTGCATCCACCGCACCATGAAACAGCTTGAACAAATTTTTCAGCAAGCATTAATTGCACATCAAGAGCATGAATTGGCAAAAGCCAAAGAATTATATTTAAAAGTATTACATGAAAATCCTCAGCACGCAGAAGCGATGCATTTGCTAGGATTACTTGCTGCGCAATTAGGACAATTTGATGTTGCAGCTCATTGGATAGAACAAGCGATTTCACATGATCCAACTCAATCCGTTTTTCACAATAATTTTGCTAACGCATTAAAACAATTAGGACAGTTGGATAAAGCAATTAAACATTATCAACAAGCTATATCATTAGATTCTCATTACAGCGATGCTTACAATAATTTAGGTAATTTATTTTTTAAGCAAAATAAACTTGATGAAGCTGAACAGTACTTAAAAAAAGCTATTATCATTCAGCCAGATTATATAGAAGCACAAACTAATTTAGGCTTGTTATATTTAAAGCAAGGCAAATTAAATGAGGCCAAAGAACAATTTAAGATAATATTAAAATTACATCCTGATTCAATCATTTCACATTGGCAATTAGCGAATATTTATTTACAACAAGAAGAAATAGAAAAAGCGATAGAACATTATCAAAGTTTATTAAAATTAGATCCCAATTATATTGAAGCTATTAATAATTTGGGTGCCATCAGTCTTAAGCAAGGTAAAATAGAACAAGCATTAAACTATTTTGAAAAAGTGTTGAATATTAATGATAAACATAAGGATGCGCGTAATAATTTAGCCGGTACGCTTTTAAAATTAGAAAGATTTATAGAATCTATTTGGCATTATCAATTATATTTACGATTAGCGCCGGATGATTATCAAGCTTATTATAGTTTAGGCGTCGCTTATATGGGCGCCGGCTATTTTTCTGATGCAATCCATCAATTTAAAAAAATTATTGAGCTTGATTCAAAACATGCGGATGCTTATTGCAACTTAGGCGCACTCTATTTGAAGTTAGGAAAAGTAGATATTGCCACCAATTTTTATGAGCAAGCTTTAAAAATCCAACCCAATAATCAAGCGATTCGTTATATGCTAGATGCATTAACTGGCAAAGCAAATCCACAAGCGGCGCCAGCGGAATATATAAAAAATTTATTCGATAGCTACGCAAATCATTTTGATGAACATCTAACCGAACAATTGCATTACCAAGTTCCTAAAATAATGCGACAAACATTAGCGGAATTTATTCCACAGGCTGCTAAATGGCGTGTGCTAGATTTGGGATGTGGTAGTGGATTATCTGGCATGGAATTACGAGACATCGCTAATTATTTAATAGGTATTGATATTTCACCACGCATGTTAGATAAAGCGCGTGAAAAAAATATTTATGATGAGTTGCTAGAAGCTGATCTTGCAATCGCTATAGCAAATTATCAAAACGAGTTTGACTTAATTATCGCAGCCGATACCTTAGTTTATTTCGGTGATCTCACGGCAATATTTCGTGCCGCACAACTGGCTTTACATAAAGAAGGCTTATTGGCTTTTTCATTAGAAGTTGGCACAGTGCGTGGTTATCAATTAGAACAAACAGGACGGTATACGCATTCACAACTTTATGTTGAAGTTCTCGCCGAACAATTTGGCTTTAAGCCATTGACCATTAAAAAAATCCAAGGACGTTTACAACAAGGCGAGCCAGTGGATGGCAGTTTGTTTATTTATAAAAGAATACACTAATGGGTTCCATTCAAATGGGTACTCAATTATGTTTAGCATTCAAACCGCCATTAAGCAGTTAGCTCATCATCAAGATTTATCGCCATCTGAAATGCAACTGGTTTTATGGGAAATCTTAAGTGGTAGCGTTACGCCTTTGCAATTGGGTGGTTTCTTAGTTGCTATGCGGATGAAAGGCGAAAAGGTTGAAGAATTAGTAGCTGCTGCAAATGTATTAAAAAAATTAACCCAGCCTATTAAAATTAATGTACCCAATTTAATTGATATTGTAGGGACAGGTAGAGATGGCGTTCCTACTTTTAATATTTCAACATGCAGTACGTTTATTGTTGCAGCAGCAGGTGGTTATGTTGCTAAAAGCGGAAGTCGTTCACTTTCCAGCCGTTCAAGCAGCGCGGATGTTTTAGAAAAAGCCGGTATTATTTTAAATTTAACACCCGCACAAATTGCTGAGTCTATTAGAGAAAATGGCGTAGGCTTTATTTACGCGACTCAACATCACATGGAACTGAGAGAAGCAGCTAATTTACAAAAACAATTAGGCATGCGTACATTATTTAATTTGTTAACGCCATTGTTGAATCCTGTGCAGGTGACGCGTCAATTGATTGGTGTATTTGACCAAAGTTGGCTTGAGCCAATGGCAAAAGTATTGCAACGTTTAGGCAGTGAACATGTGATCGTTGTTAACGCCGAAGATGGTTTAGATGAAATTAGTATTCATTCACCTACTCATGTGGTGGAATTAAAAAATGATCAGATTATTAATTATGTGATTACACCAGAACAATTTGGTTTCCAGCGTGCAGATTTAGCAAGTATAAAAGCAAAGAATGTTGAGCAAAGTTTGGAAATGATTGAACAAGTATTACAAAACATAGC
>Ga0102591_1004016_pt1 | contig 12145 bp, 8 predicted proteins | sample AraplaCol_mCL_r2_2_FD_76860 | JGI IMG/M metagenome (GOLD analysis project Ga0102591, IMG submission 76860) | Arabidopsis root microbial communities from North Carolina, USA - plate scrape MF_Col_mCL_r2 (SPADES assembly) (version 2) | ecosystem: Host-associated > Plants > Roots > Endosphere... | reverse complement strand
CGGCGCCACCACCGCTGTCGCGGTTCATGGTGCCCTGAGCGTTGGCAAGGCCGGTGCCCGCGAACAGCGCAAGCGTGGCCACCGAGATCATAAAGCGGTTCGACATTGAAAATTCTCCCCACGTGTTCATTTGCGTCATTGCCCGCGCCAACAACGAAAGGAGATATCAGTAGTTCCGGAACATCTGCGGTTCCGCGGCATTTGTTTGTTGAACGCCAGATGAATGCGTGCGCGGGCTTTGCGACACGATTGCGCCGGCCGGCTCGCAAAAAGAAAAGGCCGGCTCTTCAGCCGGCCTTTGACGCGTGATGTCTTGAAGACGACCAGCAGGTCGCCTTGTCAGCAAGTCGCCTTGCCGCAGCGGGCGACGCCGATCTTTTCCTTGAGGCCCTCGAGGCCGACGGCGCCGATCACGATCTGCTTGCCGATCACGTAGCTCGGCGTGCCGTTCATGCCCATTGCTTCGGCGAGCTTGAAATTCTCCTCGATGGTGGCGCGCACCTCGGGACTGCCGAGGTCCTTCTCGATCTTGGCGGTGTCGAGGCCGGCATCCTTGGCCGCCTGAAGCGCGCGCGCCTTGTCGGCGGCGCCGCGGCCGCCGAGCAGCTTCTGGTGGAAGTCGAGATATTTCTTGCCGGAGGGATCCTGCATGCGGACGGCGACGGCGACCTGCGCCGCTTCGACGGAGCCCTGGCTCAACACCGGAAACTCCTTCAGCACGACCTTCAGCTTGGGATCGCCCTTCATGAGGTTGAGCATGTCGTCCATCGCGCGCTTGCAGTAGCCGCAATTGTAATCGAAGAACTCGACGAAGGTGACGTCGCCGTCCTTGTTGCCGAGCACGACCTGGCGCGGCGAGTTGAAGATCGCGTCCGAATTCTGCGCGATGCTGGCTTCGTGCTTCTGGGTCTCGGCTGCGGCCTGACGCTTGCTGAGCTCGGCCATGGCCTCCTCGAGCACCTCGGGATGGCTGATGAGATAGTTCTTGACGATCTTCTCGATGTCGGTGCGCTGGGTGTCGGAGAAGCTGTCGGCCGACGCAGGCGCGGCTGCGCCGAACAGAGCGAGCGCGAACAACGCGGGAGCAAGCAGGCGCAGCGAAGGCATAGGCAAATCCTCTTATCCAAAGCAGGTTTCGGAATACGTCCCGGCGGACTCAAAGCGAAGGTCGTGACGTCGTGGTGTCAGGCGTCGTGGTGTCAGTTGCGCGGCGGCTTCGCCGCCACGATGTCGTCGGCCTTGACCCATCCGGGCGTGCCGACGGCGAAACGGGTTTTCGCGCGCGTGGCGAGCTCGCGGGCGGTCTTGTTGTCGCCGCGCAGATAAGCGGCCTGGGCCGAGGCGAGATCTGCCTCGGCATATTCGCCTTTCCGGCCATAGGCCATCGCGAGCTGGGTATAGCCGAGCGCCGCCTCAGGCTCCCGTGCCACCGCTGAGCGGAGAATCCGAACGGCGTCGTCGGTGTAGGCCTTATTATCGGTTCCAACCAGCGCCTGCCCAAGTAACATCTCGATGAGGGGTGAATTGTTCGAGAGCGTGACAGCCTTGCGCAGGGCAGGGATCGCCTCGGCCGGCTTGCCGCTTTCCAGCAGAGCCTGGCCGCGCACCTCGTAGAAGTACGGGTTGTTCGGCTGGACCTGGATCAGCGCGTCGATCTGAGTGAGCGCGCTTCGCAGATCCCCGTGCAGATAGGTGCTGATGGCCCGCGCATACCGCGCCGGCATGCTGTCGTTGGTCTGGGGATAGCGGCGGTATACCGTCTCCGGCCGCTCCATGAAGGCGGATATCTTGGCGCGCACCATGTCGTGGCGGAGCTGGAGCGCGGGATCGTCCTTCTTGTTCCAATACGGGCTGGTGCTTGCGAATTCCTGGAGCGCGGCGACACGCTCGGCCGGCATCGGATGCGACTGGAGATAGGGATCGGCGCCGCGCGCGGCGAACAGGCTCTCGCCGGTGAAGCGCTTGAAGGTCTCGTACATGCCCTTCGGCGATTGCTGGGTCGCGGTCAGGAATTTCACGCCGGCGCGGTCGGCGTTTTCCTCCTGCTGGCGCTGGTAGGACAGCAGCGTGCGGCGGATCACTTCCTGCGGAGCGGAGATCGCGGCGGCGCCGGCATTGGCGAGCCCGTTGTTGCCGGCGCTGCTGCGCTGGGTGCTGCCCGCGGCGATTGCGCCGGCGCCGAGCAGCATCGCGATGATCATCTGGGTCTGGGCGGCGGCGAGCTGCTCGCGCAGCTTCGACAGATGGCCGCCGGCCAGATGCCCGGTCTCATGCGCGAGCACGCCGATGATCTGGTTCGGGGTTTCCGATTGAAGGATCGCGCCGTAATTGACGAAGATGCGGCGGCCATCGGCGACGAACGCGTTGAACGAGCTGTCGTTCAGGATCACCATCTGGATGTTCTGCTTCTCCAGACCCGCGGCGCGCAGGATCGGGCGCGTGTATTCGCGCAGCAACTGCTCGGTCTCGGTGTCGCGCAGGACCGGCGGGCCCTTGGCTTGCGCGTGCGCGGCCGAGAACGGCGTCAGCGAGACCGCTGCAGCCGTGACGAGGGCGGTGAGGGCGGAGGCCTTCTTGCGCAATGCGATCTGGAACGACATCAGGCGGTCTGGGTCAAACGGTCTTGATCAAGCAGTTTCGTGATTGGTTTTGGCGATTGGCGGCGGACCGGATACGCGATATGCCCTTGCGGGCCGTTCCCCTTATGAGCCGTACAATGCGGCCAGTCTGGGGCGCAAGCGCCCCGTTCCAGGACCGGAGACACCGGTCCGCCAGCGAAATAGCAGAAATCGATGCACGATGCGACATTGAGGAACCGGTTGGGTCAGTGGCTCGAGCCCTCCCGCCGGAGCGATGTTCCCCCGTTCATGGTGATGGACGTCATGGCCGCGGCGGCCCGAATCGAGGCCGCCGGCGGCCATGTCATCCACATGGAGGTCGGTCAGCCCGCGGCCGGCGCGCCCAGGACCGCGATCGCGGCGGCCCATGCGGCGCTCGAGGCGGGGCGGATCGATTATACCTCCGCGCTCGGCATCCCCAGTCTGCGCGAGCGCATCGCACGGCATTATCGCGATGCCTATGGCTGCGACGTCAGCGCTGACAGGATCGTGGTGACAACCGGTTCCTCCGGCGGGTTCATCCTGGCCTTCCTGTCGATGTTCGAGCCGGGCGACCGCGTCGCCGTGACAGTGCCGGGCTATCCGCCCTATCGTCATATCCTCACGGCGCTCGGTTGCGAGCCGGTGCTGATCGAGACCAGCAATGAAACGCGCCATGCGCTCACCGGCGAGGCATTGCTTGCGGCCCATCGCAAGGCGCCGTTGAAGGGCGTGCTGGTCGGCAGCCCCGCCAATCCGACGGGGACGATGATGTCCCGCGAAGCGCTCGCCAGCCTGATTGCTGCGGCCGAAGATGCGGGCATCCGCTTCATTTCGGACGAGATCTATCACGGGCTCGACTATGCGTTTCCGGCCGTCACCGCCGCCACGCTCTCCGAGCACGCGCTCGTGATCAACTCGTTCTCGAAGTATTTCTGCATGACAGGCTGGCGCGTCGGCTGGATGGTCGTGCCCGAAATCCTGGTGCGGCCGATCGAGCGACTGCAGCAGAACCTGTCGATCTCCGTGCCGTCGCTGTCGCAGATCGCGGCAGAGGCGGCTTTCGACGGAGCGGCTGAGATGGAGTCGATCAAGCACGGCTATCAGGAAAACCGGCGGATCTTGATCGAGGGATTGCCGAAAGCAGGCCTGGCCAAGTTTCTCCCGGCCGATGGTGCATTTTATCTCTATGCCGACGTCTCGGACTTTACCTCCGACAGTTTCGAGTTCGCCAAGCAGATGCTGGAGCAGGCGAAGGTTGCGGCCACGCCCGGGCTCGATTTCGATCCCGTTCACGGCCGTTCGTTCATACGGTTCTCTTATGCCCGTTCGGCAGAAGAGATGCGGGAGGCAGTTGACCGGATCGCTCACTGGCTTAAATAGCCGCCAGTTTTCGAGCCACCCGGAGTTCATCTTGTCTGACCGATCTGTCCCGACCGCTGCCGCGCCGCATTTTTCTCTCGCCGCATTGATGTGGCCGACCCGACCGGGCGAAACCGTTGGTGCGGTGCGCGCTGTCGTGCTGATCGCGCTCGGCACCGCCTTGATGGCGCTGTCAGCCAAGGTGAACCTGCCGCTGCCTTATGTCCCCATGACATTGCAGACGCTGGTGGTGCTGATGATCGGTGCCGCCTATGGCTGGCGTCTTGGCAGCGCAACCATGGTTGCCTACCTCGCCGAAGGCGCGCTTGGCGCGCCGGTCTTTGCCGGACCGGTGGGTGGCATTGCACCGCTGCTCGGCCCGACCGCGGGATATCTGTTCGGCTTCATCGCGGCCGCTTTCGTGACTGGCTGGCTCGCCGAGCGCGGCTGGGATCGCAGCGTCATGCGGCTGTTCGCAGCGATGGCGGTTGGCCATATCCTCATTCTGGCCGCCGGCTTCGGCTGGCTGGCGTTCGGCCTTGGGCTCGGCGTTGCGAAGGCCTGGCAGGTCGGCATCATGCCGTTCGTTGCGGCTTCGCTGGTCAAGAACGGGCTTGGTGCGACGTTGATGCCGGCCGCACGCAGACTGATCGAGCGCCGCCGATAAAGCGCGGCAAGAGTTCGCGGTTCCAATTGACAGGGCCGGCCAAGTTGATCTTGGCTGGCCCAGCGTTTTGAGGGGGGAGTGAAACGATGACGACGACAACGATGGCGGGGGCGCCGATCGCGCCGCCCGCAGCAAAGCCGTGGTACAAGGTTCTCTATGTCCAGGTGCTGATCGCCATCGTGCTCGGCGCCATCGTCGGCTGGCTCTGGCCACAGGTCGCCACCAATGAATGGATCAAGGCGCTCGGCGACGGCTTCATCAAGCTGATCAAGATGGTGATCGCGCCGATCATCTTCTGCACCGTCGTCTCCGGCATCGCCCATATCCAGGACGCCAAGAAGGTCGGCCGCATCGGCGTCAAGGCGCTGGTCTATTTCGAGGTCGTCTCGACCTTCGCCCTGGTGATCGGATTGATCATCGGCAATTTGGTGAAGCCGGGCGCGGGCTTCGGCAGCGGAGCGGCCAACGAGGCGGCCGTTGCCAATTACGCCAAGCAGGCCGCCGGCCAGAAGTCCGTCGACTTCGTGCTGCACATCATTCCGGACACGGTGGTCGGCGCCTTCGCGCAAGGCGAAATCCTCCAGGTGCTGCTGTTCTCGGTGCTGTTCGGCTTCGCAATCATGAGCCTGGGTGAGCGCGGCCACACCATCCGCAGCTTCATCGACGACGCCGCGCATGCCGTGTTCGGCGTCATCTCCATCGTGATGCGTGCCGCGCCGATCGGCGCGTTCGGCGCGATGGCCTACACGATCGGCAAGTTCGGCACCGGCGCGATCCTCAACCTAGTCGGGCTGATCGCCACGTTCTATGTCACCGCGGCGCTGTTCGTGTTCGTCGTGCTCGGCATCATCGCCCGCCTGGCTGGGTTCTCGATCTTCAAGTTCCTGGCCTACATCAAGGACGAGCTGCTGATCGTGCTCGGCACCTCGTCCTCGGAAAGCGCGCTGCCGTCGCTGATGGAAAAGCTGGAGCGGCTCGGCTGCTCCAAGTCGGTGGTCGGCCTCGTGGTGCCCACGGGTTACTCGTTCAACCTCGACGGCACCAACATCTACATGACGCTGGCGACGCTCTTCATCGCACAGGCGCTCGGCTATGATCTCAGCTTCAGCCAGCAGCTGACCATCCTGGTTGTGGCGATGCTGACTTCGAAAGGCGCCTCCGGCATCACCGGCGCGGGCTTCATCACCCTGGCGGCGACGCTCGCCGTGGTCGATCCGCGCCTCGTGCCGGGCATGGCGATCGTGCTCGGCATCGACAAGTTCATGAGCGAGTGCCGCGCGCTGACCAATCTGTGCGGCAACGGCGTCGCCTGTGTGATCGTGGCCTGGTGGGAGGGCGAGCTAGACCGCGACAAGCTCAACGCCAACCTCGCCAAGCGGATCGACCCGACCGACATGGAGACGGCGATCACCACGGACTGATCGCGCCTTCAGGCATGGAAATGTGAAGGGCTGGTCGGGATCCTCGATCAGCCCTTTTGTTTAGACCTAAAACCGCTCCGGCCGGTACGGCGCCGGATCGATCGCCGGCGTCTCGCCGCTCATGATCTCGGCGAGCAGGCGTCCGGTCGCCGGTCCCAGCGTGAAGCCCTGGTGGCCGTGGCCGAAATTCATCCAGAGGCCCGGATGGCGCGGAGCTGGCCCGAGCACCGGCAGCATGTCGGGCGTGCAGGGACGGGTGCCGAACCACGGCTCCGGCTCGACGCGCTTGCCGAGGTCGATCAGCTCGCGCGCGGAGCCTTCCGCGCTGGCAAGCTGCACGGGCGTCGCGAGCGCATCCATGCCGGTCAATTCCGCACCGGTGGTGATGCGGATTCCCTTCGCCATCGGCCCCATGGCGTAGCCGCCGCCCTTGTCGACGAGAGGCAGGTCGAGCGAGGCGCCGCCGCTGTAATGCATGTGGTAGCCGCGCTTGCGCACCAGGGGAATGCGATAGCCGAACTTGTGCAGCAGATCCGGCGACCACGGCCCGAGCGTCACGACGGCATGGGGGGCGTCGAGGCGTCCCTGGTCCGTATCGACGGACCAGCCGGTCGTGGTCTGCCGCAGCGATTGCGCATCGCCGAGCACGATACGGCCGCCGCGGCGCTCGAACAGCCCGGCATAGGACGTGACCAGCGCACCGGGATCGGAGACGGTCCAGGTGTCGAGCCAGTGGATCGCGCCGGGGAGATCGTCGCGCAGGATCGGCTCGGCCTTGGCAAGCTCGCTGCCGGAGAGCACGCGAAAATTCACGCCGAATTCGCGCTGGTCTTCCTTCGCGGCCTTGATCGAGAGATCGAGGTCCGCGGCATCGCGGTACAGCGCGCGATAGCCGGCGCGGCGGATCAGATTGTCGGCATGGGCTTCGCGAATGAGGATGTCGTGCTCCGAAGTCGCGTAGGCGATCAGCCGCGCCCAGGCCTCGATCGCGTCGCGATGCCGCTTCGGCGCCGAGTGCCACCAATAGCGGAGCAGGGGCTCGACATGGAGGTGAAGCGACGACAGGCTGTAGCGCACGTCGTTGGTGCGGCCGGTCGCGATCTTCAGCAGCGTCGTGAGGTCGCGCGGCATCGGATAGGGGCGGACCGCTTCGGCCTGGATCATTCCGGCATTGCCATAGCTGGTCTCGCGGCCCGGCTCCCTGCGATCGACGAGTGTAACGGCCCAGCCGCGCTGCTGCAGGTGCAGCGCCGCGCTCACGCCGATCATGCCGCCGCCGAGAACGATTGCGCTTTGCATCGGAAGAATTCTCCTGTCGGTTATTCCCAGGTGAGGAAGCCGGGAGCGGACGATAGGGCCGGTGCTGCGGCGAGCCGTGCCAGGTCAGGCACGGGCCGGCACATCTGCGCATCGCTCGCGAACGCGGCCTCGATGCTCGCGGCAACCGAGAGCACGATGGCATCGCCGCCGCGCGGACCGACGATCTGCAGGCCGAAGGGCAAGCCGGCTTCATCGAGCCCGAGCGGAATGCTGATCGCGGGATGACCTGCAAGTGTGACGGCGTAGGCCAGCGCGAGCCAGTGGAAGTAGGATCTGGTCGGCACGCCGTCGATCTCAGCCGGATGGGGCTCCGACCACGGCCGCGGGCTCAGCGTGATGGTCGGGCTGATCAACACGTCGCAGGTTTCGAAGAAGGTTTGATAGGCGCGATAGATCCGCGTCTGCGTCGTCGAGGCCCGCGCATGGTCTTCCAGCGTGTAGCCGAGCCCTTCCTCGACATTGGCGCGGACATTGGGGCCGAGCATCTCGGGACGCTCCTTGTAGTTCTTGCCGTGCGTCGCCAGGAACATGCCTGCGCGCAGCACGGCAAAGGCATCGTCGGCACCGGAGCAGTCCGGCGTTGCTTCGCGGGCTTCTGCGAAGAGCGGCGCGAGCTTCTTCACCCGCGCGCGAAACACCCGCCTGACTGCCTGTTCGGTCGGCGCGAAGCCGAAATCCTCGGTGAAGGCGAGGCGCAGCCTGCCGAGCTCTGCAGGCCGCGGGGCGGCCCAGCGCTCGGCGCGCCCACGCACGGGCTCGCCCGGCAGCGTATAGGCGAGCGGATCGCGGCCATCGTCGCTCGCCATCACCGACAGCATCAGCGCGGTGTCGGCGACGTCGCGCGCCATCGGTCCGTCGGTCGACAGATTGGACCAGCCGAACACCCGTTTTTCGCTGGCGACGAGGCCGTAGGACGGGCGCATGCCGACGATGCCGGCGAAGCCGGCAGGATTGCGCAAGGAGCCGCCGGTGTCGGAGCCCGAGGCGAGCGGGGCCATGCCGCAGGCGAGCGCCACCGCCGAGCCGCCGGAGGAGCCGGCCGCCGAGCGCACGGGATCGAACGGGTTGCCGGTCGCGCCGAACACGGGATTGCGGGTGTTGCCGCCCGCGGCCCATTCCGGCGTGTTGGTCTTGCCGAAGATGACGGCGCCGGCGGCGCGCAGGCGCGCGACCGAGCCCTGGTCGGCGGCCGGGACGTTGTCCTTCAGCAGCGGGCTTCCATAGGTGGACCGTATCCCGGCGGTGTCCTGGGTGTCCTTGATGAGAACGGGAAGCCCGTGCAGCGCGCCGCGATCCTCGCCGCGCAGGATGGCGGCCTCGGCCGCCCTGGCAGCGGCGCGAGCGCCTGGCTCGTCGAGCGTCACGACAGCGTTCACGGCGGGATTGACGGTGGCGATCCGCGCTAGGCAGGAATCCAGCAGCTCGACGGGCGAGATCGCCCGCGCGGCTAGCAGGCGGCGCAGCTCGACGGCACCGGAATCGCAAAGCTCTGACAATGCCGTCCCCTAATCTGATTGCGAAAACGGCTTAGCACATCGCGACAACGGCGAAACGAAAACGCCCGGCAGTGCCGGGCGTCGTGTCTTGCATAGGTCGTTCGGCTTTACTCGCCGCCGCCGAAGCGGCGGGACCACCAGCCGGCGCGGCGCGGCGCGGCCGGCGTTTCGCTGGCCGCTTCCGGGACCGGTTCAGCCGCCGGCGTCGGCGCGGTGACCGGCTCGGCTGCTTGCGCGACCGGCGCTGCCGGCTCGCTCGGGCTGCTCGACAGGAAGCTCACCTTTTCGCGGACCGTGGAGCGGCGCCGTGCCGCCTTGTCGTCAGCGGGCTCTTCCTCCGGGGCAACGGGCTCGGGCTGGGCCGGCGCCGCGGTCTGCACCTCGGCGCGCGGCTCGGGCTGCGAGACGTGGGGCTCGGCGCTGTGCTCGGCTTGCGCAATCGAGGGCGCAGCCTCGCTGCTGAAGCCGTCGAAATCGGCAACCGCGTCGGCAGCTTCCGACGGCTGATTGGTGCCGAGCTCATCGCCGATGGAGCCGGCAAGACCTTCCTCGCCGCCACCGCGACGGCGGCGTCCGCCGCGGCGACCACGCCGGCGTCGGCGGTCGGCGCTGCTCTGCTGCTCGCCACGGGCTGCCTGTTCTTCGCCTTCCTCGCCGTCCTGCTCGGACTCGGCATCCTCTTCGCCTTCGCCGGCCGCCACGGCCGCCTCGGGAAGGGTGGGGGCGCCATCCTCGCGCAACTCGCCGTCGCGCTGGCCACCGCGGCCGCGGCGGCGACGGCGCCGCTTGCGACGCTGGCCGTCCTGCTCGGAGGCGCCATCGCCTGCAATCTGCTCCTCGGCGAGACCTTCGGTCTCCTCGGTCTCGACCTCGGATTCGGTCTCCGGATCGAACTCTTCGTCGTCGTAAGCTTCCTCGGGCAGGGGCGGCGGGCTCGCGGCTGCCTGCGCCACCAGCAGCGCCTTGGCGGCCTCCAGCGTATGCACCTGCTCGCCGCGGTCGATGAGGTAGGCCTGCGGCCCGCTGACGCTGGGATCCGCGATCACCGAGAGGGTGACCTTGAAGCCATTCTCGAGATCACGCAGATGGCCGCGCTTGTGGTTGAGCACGTAGAGCGCAACGTCGGTGCGAGTGCGGACCACGAGATTGTGGGTCGCGCCCTTCATCAGGATCTCTTCGAGGCCGCGCAGCAGCTGCAGCGCCACCGAGGACACCGAGCGGACATGGCCGGTGCCGCCGCAATGCGGGCACGGATCGGTCGAGCTCTCGAGCACGCTGGCGCGGATGCGCTGGCGCGACATCTCGAGCAGGCCGAAATGCGAGATGCGGCCGACCTGGATGCGCGCGCGATCCTGCCTCAGGCAATCGGACAGCTTGCGCTCGACCGCACGGTTGTTGCGCTTCTCGTCCATGTCGATGAAGTCGATGACGATCAGGCCGGCGAGGTCGCGCAGGCGAAGCTGGCGGGCAACCTCTTCGGCCGCCTCCAGATTGGTCTTGAGCGCGGTGTCCTCGATATGGTGCTCGCGGGTCGAGCGTCCGGAGTTGACGTCGATCGAGACCAGCGCCTCGGTCTGGTTGATCACGATGTAGCCGCCGGAGCGCAGTTGCACGGTCGGCGAGAACATCGCGTCCAGCTGGCTCTCGACGCCCATGCGCGAGAACAACGGCTGGCCGTCGCGATACTGCTTCACCGCGCTGACATTGGCGGGCATCAGCATCTTCATGAAATCGCGCGCTTCGCGGTAGCCGGATTCACCGGCAACCGAGATTTCGTCGATCTCCTTGTTGTAGAGGTCGCGCAGCGAGCGCTTGATCAGCGAGCCTTCCTCGTAGACGAGGGTCGGGGCCTGCGACTTCAGCGTGAGGTCGCGCACCGTCTCCCACATCCGGATCAGATATTCGAAGTCGCGCTTGATCTCGGGCTTGGTGCGGGCGGCGCCCGCGGTGCGCAGGATGATGCCCATGCCCTCGGGCACGTCGAGATCCTGCACCACTTCCTTCAGGCGGGAGCGGTCCTGCGCGCTGGTGATCTTGCGGCTGATGCCGCCGCCGCGCGCGGTGTTCGGCATCAATACGGCGTAGCGGCCGGCCAGCGACAGATAGGTCGTCAGCGCCGCGCCCTTGTTGCCGCGCTCTTCCTTGACGACCTGCACCAGCATCACCTGGCGGCGCTTGATGACTTCCTGGATCTTGTACTGGCGGCGCGGACGGAAGGTGCGCTCCGGCACTTCCTCCATCACATCGTCGCCGCCAACGGATTCGACGACTTCCTCTTCGGCTTCCTCGCCGTCGTCATCGTCGTCGTCGTCGTCGTCAGTCGCCGCTTCAGCGTCGTGATGCGGAGCTTCCGTGCTTTCGCCGGCAGCGTACACGGCATCGGCCGGTTCCGCGGCGGCGGTTACGGCTTCGGCCAGAGCTTCTGCGTGCGCTTCGGAGGTCGCCTCCTGCGGTTCGGCAGCGACCACGGGTTCGGCGCCAACGGCCGCGACAGGCGCGGGCGTTTCGTCGGCATGGTCATGGTCGTGATGATCGTGGCCGCCGTCATGACCATGGTCGTCATGATCGTGAGCGTGATCGTGATGATGGTCGTCGTGCCCGTGTTCATGGTGATCATGATCGTGATGATCATGTTCGTTGTGATCATGGGCATCGTGCTCGCCGTGATGCTCCGCGTCGGCGTGCAGATGCTCGCCCTCATGCGGAGCGCCTTCGGCGTTGGCGGCGCTCGGCCCGCCATCGACCGGCTGGGCCGCGGGATCGGCGCCGGCGTCGAGGCCTTCGACGATGTCGCTGCGGACCCGTTCGCCATGACCGCGGCGGCGGGCATTACGGTGACGCGAGCGGCGGCGGCCGTGCGAGCGGTTCTCGCTCTCTTCCTCGGCCTCGCGATGGGCCTGTTCCTCGGCCTCGATCAGCGCCTGCCGGTCGGCAACCGGGATCTGGTAGTAGTCGGGATGGATTTCGCTGAAGGCGAGGAAGCCGTGGCGGTTGCCGCCATATTCGACGAAGGCGGCCTGGAGCGAGGGTTCGACCCTAGTGACCTTGGCGAGGTAGATATTCCCGCGCAGTTGCTTGCGTTGCGCGGTCTCGAAATCAAACTCTTCGACGCGATTGCCGCGGACCACGACGACCCGGGTCTCCTCCGGGTGGGTGGCATCGATCAACATCTTGTTGGGCATGTCTTAACTCTTGGCGGCGGCGGGCGCGATACACCGTGGGCGCGTATCGCGCCGCCGGGTGACGCGACGGTCCACTTGATTCGGGGGTGAGGGGAAGGCC
>Ga0102591_1004008_pt1 | contig 12169 bp, 10 predicted proteins | sample AraplaCol_mCL_r2_2_FD_76860 | JGI IMG/M metagenome (GOLD analysis project Ga0102591, IMG submission 76860) | Arabidopsis root microbial communities from North Carolina, USA - plate scrape MF_Col_mCL_r2 (SPADES assembly) (version 2) | ecosystem: Host-associated > Plants > Roots > Endosphere... | reverse complement strand
CGCTCCCGGGGAGAGCACGCCATAAGCCGTTCCAACCACTGCGCAGGGAAGGCCGGGATGTCTCCGGTTGCCCTGTTCTCCGCTATGCGCAGCACACGCAGTCTGCCCTTGGCATAGCGGTCCACGGGCGCCAACCGGCTCCCGGCCTTCCCTGCGCCCTTGTTCAATCGAGGGCAAGGCAACCAAGCAAAGCTCGGGCGAGATGAGCCGCGAGAATGCGAAGCCGTGTCTGCGGGCGCCATGCGAATATCGAAATGTTACCGCATTGCATCGTCTCAGACCGTCACCCTGAGGCGGCCGCTTCTTCAGCGGCCCTCGAAGGGCGACAGCCCGGCTACACCAGCCCGGCCGCGCATCCTTCGAGGCTCCGCATGCGATGCATTCGCATCGCACGCCTCGCACCTCAGGATGACGGGACGGATAGTGTCGGTGCGGAACGATTCTGGATTGCCTCCGCCTTCGCTCGCAATGACGGTGTGGAGGCAGCTGTGCGCCGAATTCACTCTCGTGCCCCGGACGCTGCGCAGCACGAAGTGATGCGCAGCAGAGCCGGGGCCCATGTTGCAGCGGGCACTGTGGCCTGCTGGGTCCCGGCTCTGCGCAGCAGCGTAAGAACGCTGCAGCGCGTCCGGGACACCTGCCTCACAGATACCGCGTCAGTTCGGCCTTGAACTGCCCGTACACCGCGTCCTCGATCTGGCTGCGCGTGATGCCGATGTCGCGCAGGGCGCGGTCGTCGAGCTCGTTCAGCGTCTTGACGGCGGAGCGGTGCTCCAGGCGGTCGAACAGCGCGTAGACAGCATTGGCGAGCGTTGCAAAAAATCCGCTCGACGAGGATGGGCGTAAACTCCGCCCGGCAGTTTGCGAAATCGTGGTCATTCTTCTTCTCCGGCCTAGTCGTTCCGCGCGGCGAAGCAAATGCCGTTGGCGCGGACGCTTGCGAGCATCTGCACCTCATTTGCCGTCGGATTGCTCTCGCTCACCTCGGCTCAATCGCGGACCTTGATGGAACTTAAATGCTCCAGTACATTACTCGGAGCAAGTGAAACATTGCTCTCGGTGCAATAATGTCCAAGTTCGAGTACGTGAAGCTTGCCGATGCCATTGCCTCGGATATCTCTAACGGCACGTTAAGGCCCGGCGATCGGCTGCCGCCACAGCGCAATTTTGCCTATGACCGGGGCATCGCGGTCTCGACCGCGAGCCGTGTTTATACGGAATTGCTCCGTCGCGGCCTCGTCGTCGGCGAGGTCGGCCGCGGCACCTTCATCTCCGGTGACATCAGACGCGAGGTCGAGGCGCTCAGCGAGCCGCGCGATGCTCGGATCGATTTCGAGGTCAATTACCCGCTATTGCCGCAGCAATGGGCGATGATCGCCAAGAGCCTTGCGGGGCTCGAGCGCGTCGACGCGCTCGAATCGGCGCTGCGCGTCTCGACCAGCACCGGCACCAAGAGCGCGCGCAATGCCGCCGCTGCCTATCTCGCGCGCAAGGATTTCGCGCCGCAGGCCGAGCAGATCGTCTTCACCGCCAACGGCAAGCAATCGCTCGCCGCCGCGCTTGCGGCGCTCGTCCCCACCGGCGGCCGCTGCGGCGTCGAGGCGCTGACCTATCCTTACGTCAAGAGCATCGCGGCGCGGCTCGGCATCACGCTGGTCCCGATTCCCATGGACGAATTCGGCGCGCGTCCCGATGCGATCCAGAAGGCGCATCGCGAGTCGCACCTGTCGGCGTTGTATCTGCAGCCCATCATCCAGAATCCGCTCGGCGTCACCATGAACGCCACGCGGCGCGCCGACATCATGCGCGTTGCCGAGAAGCTCGATCTCACCATCATCGAAGACGCGGTGTACGGCTTCCTCGCCGACGACACGCCGCTGGCAGCTCTCGGGCCGGACCGCTGCATCGTGATCGACAGCCTGTCCAAGAAAGTTGCCCCGGGCCTTGCGCTCGGCATCCTCGTGGCGCCGCCGCAACTGCGCGAGAGCGTGATGAGCGCGGTCCGCACCGGCGGCTGGATCGCCTCCGGCCATGCGCTGGCGTCCGGGCAGCGGCTGATGGCCGACGGCACCGTCGCCGAGCTCACGCGCCTGAAGCGCATCGACGCCGCGCGCCGTCAGCAGACCGCGGCAAGATTGCTCGCCGGCTACCAGCTCGCCGCCGACCCGCGCTCCTATCATCTCTGGCTGACGCTGCCGCCGCATTGGCGCTCGCAGACCTTCGTTGCGGCCGCGGCCCGGCGCGGCATCGCGCTGACGCCGTCCTCCACCTTCGCCATCGCCCACGGTCATGCCCCGAACGCGGTGCGCCTCGCCCTCGCCCCGCCGACCTTCGAGCAGCTCGATTCCGGCCTACGCACCATCGTATCGCTGCTCGGCACGAAGGAAGAGGATTTCGATTCCACGGAGTAGCGATCGGGCTATGGCAGCAAGGATCGGGGCAATTGATCGAAGCCATAGCTCCGCGGCTGGTTGCGCCGGACGAAGCCGCCGACCTGCCAGGCGAACAGCGCGGCAAAGCCGAGAATGAACAGCGCGCCAGCGAACTCGCCGATGACAAGCGCACGGATCAACAGGCCCGTCATCGCCACCGTCAGCACCGCGAGGAATGCCAGCACCGCCGCATAGGCCGTGCGGCCGAGCCCGGCGGTGAGCGCCGCGCGGCTGCCGGCCTTGGCCATCCGCGCGTGCAATTCGACGATGAAGGCGCGAAAGCCGTTGTCCTGCGGCGCCATCAGCGCCGCGGTCTGCCAGCTCGTCGACAGGATCGCGATGCGGCGGCCGCTGCTGTGCGTGACATCGGCGCGAAAGCGGTGCTGCTGCATCGACACCGGACGGAACGACAACCGGATCGCGCTGATCTCGTGATAACGCCACAGACCCGAGCGCCCGCCGATGTGCCAGGACAAGCCCTCCTCCGTCAGCGCGAAGCGATGCGCCGAGCCGATCAGCGACGCCTTGTAGGCATAGCTCGTGACTGCCGCGACCTCGGCCTCCGACCCTTGCATCCAGACAATCGATCCCGTCCGCGCCATCCGCCCGCGATCCGCTTGCGCGGTCGCCCTCGCCCATCCTACAAGCGAGGCATGGCTGAGACGACCTTTTTTCCGCGCCGCCTGATTCTCGGCGCCGCAATGATATCAGGCGTGCTGCTGGCGCTCGCGGTGCACATGCTGGGCGCGCGCTACGGGCTCGACCTCGGCGGTCTCTGGCGCTTCGACACGCATGAGTTCATCCCCGCGGGCGCGGCGATCGCGTGGTGGCTGATTGCCACGGTCGGATTCTCAGGCGGCTATTTCACGGCGAGCCTGATGCAGAGCGCCGTCTCCGGCCAGATCCCGCAGCGGATGCGGCAGTTCCTGATCGCGGTCGGCGTGTTGCTGCTCGCAGGCGCGGGCCAGGCCGCCTCGGCGCCGAGCCCGATCCCGACCGTCTCGGGCGTGCTGGCCGGGCTCGCCGCGCTCTGCCTCGGTGCCGTGATGGCGTTCTGCGGCGCGCATTTCGCGTTGCGTCGCGGCTGACGCTTCGCTGCGCGCTCGCATGCTGCGCCTCATCAATCATCGCGAATGAGGATGCAAAAATGAAAACGCCGCGCATCCGCGCGGCGTTCTCGTAAGGCTGCGCTCTGACCGGTTAGCTCGCCGCGCGCAGGTTCACCTTGCTCTCGGCGAGTTTCGTCAGCTTCATATCGGTCGCCTTCTCTTCCTCCAGCGTCTTGGCGAGCACGCTGGCACAGTCGTTGCGGCCGAGTTGCTTGGCCCAGGCGATCAGGCTGCCGTAGCGCACGATCTCGTAATGTTCGGCGGCCTGCGCCGCGTTGATCAGAGCGGCATCGAGTACCGCTTTGTCGGCGACTTCGCCGGCGGTCTCGTCGGCTTCCTCGATGATGCCGTCAATGGCCGGGCAATCGACAGCCTTCACGGGGACGCCATGCATCTTGAACACTTCCTCGAGGCGAGCGACGTGCTGCTTGGTTTCCTCCAGGTGCGTCAAAAAGCCCTGTTTCAACTGCGGATCGGTGGCCTTGCTTGCCATTTTCGGCAGCGCCTTGGTCAATTGCTGCTCGGCATAATAGATGTCCTGGAGCTGGTGCACGAACAGGTCGTTCATGGTCTTGATGTCCTTTGTGAACAGTCCCATCGTTCCGTCCTCTTTCCGGTTCTGGAACACGAAGGCAGCGGCCTTGCACGAAAAGCCGCTTATTCCGCCATGTTCGGTTGCTGATGGGGGCCCAACGAGCGCGCGGCATCGACGTTCCAAAAAAGCCGATACGGCTTGCGATGGAACAATACGGACGTCGCCGGGATCTGAGATGATCTCAATGCGCGAGCCGGCCGATTTCACGACTCATATGCTTAACGCGCCGTCCGATGTGAACCGCGTATGACAAAGGGGCCGGTCCGGCGCAGAACCTATTGTTGTCAAGGGCTGCACAAGCCGCTGTTTATGCCTTAAATGATCTGGATCATGCCTAGCGATCGATGCCTGTCTTTGGCCATCATCGCACCCGACCGGCCAATGCCTGGCCCGGACGGTCTTTGCCCCCCGCCGGGAGGATGAATGCACGGACTGCTGCCAGCGCTGAAGCGCGGGTTCAAGAGATGGATCGGCTGGCGACGACTTGGAGTTGCCGCGAGCATCTTCATCATCGCCTTCGCGATCACCTCGCTGGTACGGACCCTCAAGGGCATCGATACGGGGGTCATCCTGACCGCGTTGACCGAGATTCCCCGCGGAAGCATCGGGCTCGCGGCGATCTGCGTCTTCTTCGCGTTCTGTACGCTGACCTTCTACGATTTTTTTGCACTGCGAACGATCGGCAAGAAGCACGTGCCCTATCGCATCGCGGCGCTCTCCAGCTTCACGTCCTATTCGATCGGCCACAATATCGGCGCCACCGTCTTCACCGGCGGTGCGATCCGCTTCCGGATCTATTCGGACTATGGGCTGAACGCGATCGACGTCGCCAAGATCTGCTTCCTGTCGGGCCTGACCTTCTGGCTCGGTAACATCTTCGTGCTCTCGATCGGCATGGCGATCCATCCGGATGCCGCCTCGTCGATGGATCAGCTGCCGTCGTCGATCAACCGGCTGATCGCCCTTGGCGGCCTGGCCTCGATCGGCGCCTATCTGGTCTGGCTGATGATGGGCGAGAAGCGCCGCGAGCTCGGCCAGAAGGGCTGGAAGGTGGTGCTGCCGTCGGCGCCGCTGACGCTGGTCCAGATCCTGATCGGCGTGGTCGATCTCGGCTTCTGCGCCACTGCGATGTACCTCCTGATGCCGGCCAACCCGCCGATCGACTTCATGTCGCTGGCCGTGGTGTTCATCCTGGCGACCCTGCTCGGCTTCGCCAGCCACGCCCCCGGCTCGATCGGCGTGTTCGACGCGGCCATGCTGCTGGCGCTGCCCGATTTCGGCCGCGAGCAGCTGCTGGCCACGCTGCTGGTGTTCCGCATTCTCTATTTCGTGATCCCGTTCGGCCTCGCCATCTCCATCATGGGCACCCGCGAGCTCTGGATGAACGTGGTCGAGCCCTGGCAGGAGCGGCGGCGGCTGGCCGAGGCCTGCGCGCAGGCCAATCTGCCCAAGCAGGTGACGCCGATGGAGCGCGAGCGGGCGCTGCGGCAGGCCAACAAGCGGTAAGGCGCGAGCGTCCAGACAAAGGGTTGCGGGCGGCGGAGCAATGCTCTCTTATTTCCGCCTCAACTTTGCCGTTGAAGACGCGTGCCATGATCCCTGTATTGCTTCGTACCCTTTCCGCCGGCGCCGTGCTGCTGGCCGGACTTTTGACGGTTTTGCCGCCGGAGCGCGCCGCCGCTCAGGACGCCGGCACCCTGCAGATCAGCTGGGAGGTGCGTAACCGCTTCCGGCTGTTCCGCGAGGAGCGCGACTTCCTGCTCCATGTCGAGAACGCGCGTAACCGCAACATCCTCGCCGCCGAGCAATCGCTGGAGCTGCAGAGCGAAGGCCGCGGCTGGGCCCGCAACATGGTGAACCGCCTCTGCATCGACCTCCAGGGCCGGGTCAACCAGCCCTGCAACCGCGACAACACCAAGGAAAACTACCTTACCCCGATCGACCATCCGGTCACCGTGCGCCTCGCTGGCGCGGTGCCGGTCGGCGCCACCTGCGCCTGGTCGTTCGACGACGGCGACGGCCCGCAACAATCGACCTTCGACTGCGCCGAGCCGGTCAATTTGCGGGTCCGCTACGGCAAGCAGACGGTCGCGACCGTCGACGTCTCCTCCGGCTCCGATCCCACCCAGCGCGTCCAGACCGAGATCCAGGTCCGCGACATCTTCATCGCCGGCCTCGGGGACAGCATTGCCTCGGGCGAAGGCAATCCGGACAGACCGCTGGCGCTGTCCGACGAAGGCTTCTGCTTCCGCTCCTATCTCGGCACCGCGGCCGGCGGCCAGTACTACCGGCCGAGCCGTCACGGCTACAAGGGCGGCCGCGCCTGCGAGGCGCCGGATACGCTCGCGAACTGGCAGCGCTACAGCGCGCTCTGGTTCAATTCGCCCTGCCACCGCTCACTCTACAGCTACCAGACCCGCACCGCGCTGGCGCTCGCGGTGCGCTACACCCACATCGCGGTGACTTATCTGCCGCTCGCCTGCACCGGCGCCAGCATCGGCGACGGGCTGCTCGGCTCGCAGCGCGCCCGCGAATGCCCGCCCGGCAAGACCGGCGTCTGCAACACCAGCGTGAACGCGCAAGTCGCCGAGCTGCGCGAAGCGCTCACCGCGGCGAAGAAACGCCAGCCCGATCGTACGCTCGATCTCGTGCTGCTCTCCGTCGGCGCCAACGACGTCTATTTCTCCGGCCTCGTCGCCGACGTCATCGTCGACACCGCAACCGAACGGGCGCTGTTCCGCCGCTCCGGCGTGATGGCAAGCGTCGACGATTCCCGCGATGCGCTGGCGCGCGAGCTGCCGCAGAATTTCGTCAAGCTGCGCGAGGCCCTCAAGCCGCTGGTCGGCGGCGACCTCTCGCACGTCGTCTATGTCTCCTACGCCAATCCCGCGCTTGCCGATGGCGGCGTGCCCTGCCGCGGCGGCCGGGGCGGCTTCGATATCCATCCGTCCTTCAACGCCGATCCGCAGCGACTTGCCCGCGTCTCGACCTTCGTCGACACCGAATTCCTGCCGCAGCTGAAGGGGCTCGCCACCTGCACCCGCGGCGCGTTGTGCCGCGATCCCGAGGCCGACCGCATGACCTTCGTCGATGCGCATCAGGCCGCGTTCGCCGATCACGGCTTCTGTGCCCATTCGGGCACTGATCCCGAATTCGACCGCAGCTGCTTTGCCGAGAACGGCCAGAGCTTCAATCCTGACATCGTGAGCGCGGCGAGCCAGCCGATGCTGTGCGGCCGCGGCGCCTCGGAATATCGCGCCTACCTGCCCCGCGCACGCTGGATCCGCGACGCCAATGACAGCTATTTCGCCGCGATGACCTATCCGCAAGGGTTGCCGGCGGCGAGCCAGCCGACCGACATCCACGACGCCACCTGGGGCGTGCTCTCCGCCGTCTATGGCGGCGCGGTCCATCCGAGCGCCGAGGGGCATGCGGCGATGGCCGATGCGGCGCTGCCGGCCGCGAGTGCCGTGCTCGGCCTCGATGCCGTGCCGCCGGGCGTGACGCGCGGGCTGCTGCCACAGCTGTTGCCGAGCGCGCAGCAGTAAGCAACGCTGCCTTCGCAAACTCAATGTCATCGTCCGCGCAGGCGGACGATCCAGTAATCCGTGACAGCTGCAATTGAATCGAGACGCTGCGGCATGCTGGATTCCCCGCCTGCGCGGGGAATGACCATGGAGTGCACTGTGAGCGCATTCGCAACCTCCACGCAATCGTTCCCCTCACCTGCCGTTCCATCAATCCAAAAACGGCATCGATCGATACCCCCTTGAACTTGGACACTCCGCCGCACGCGCCTCTAGGACTCGCCTTGAGGAAATGTTCAAGTTCTAAGGAGGCGCCTGATGAGCGCAGTGGTGTCCGCCGCGGACGCGAGGAGATCTCGCGTCAGGCTGTTCATCGTGACCATGTTGTTCCTGGTCACGACCGTCAATTATGCCGACCGCGCCACGCTGTCGATCGCCGGGCCCGCGCTCTCCAAGGAGCTGCATCTCGATCCGGTCGCGATGGGCTGGATCTTCTCGGCGTTCGGCTGGTCCTATGTCGCGGCGCAGGTGCCGGGCGGCTGGCTGCTCGACCGTTACGGCTCGCGGCTCGTCTATGCCTTCAGCATCATCATCTGGTCGCTGTTCACGCTGATGCAGGGCTGGGTCGGCTTCCTCAGCGCCGGCACGGCCGTTGTCGTGCTGTTCGCGCTTCGCCTGCTCGTCGGCGTCGCGGAAGCACCGTCCTTCCCCGCCAATGCCCGCATCGTCGCGGCCTGGTTTCCGGGCAATGAACGCGGCACCGCGTCGGCCTTCTTCAATTCGGGGCAGTATTTTGCGACCGTGATCTTCGCCCCGCTGATGGGCTGGATCGCGCACAGCTACGGCTGGCGCTTCGTGTTCGTCGTGATGGGCGCGCTCGGCATCGTCATGGGCTTCGTCTGGCTCAAGACCATCTACGGCCCGAAGGAGCATCCTTCGATCAACGAGGCCGAGTTCGACTACATCAAGGAGGGCGGCGCGCTGGTCGATCTCGACGCGCCCAAGGACGATCTGCCGCGCGCACGTGCGCCCGAGGCCGGCTCCGGCTGGGACCACATCCGCCAACTGCTCTCCAACCGCATGATGCTCGGCGTCTATCTCGGCCAGTACTGCATCAACACGCTGACCTATTTCTTCCTGACCTGGTTCCCGGTCTACCTCGTCAAGGAGCGCGGCCTGTCGATCCTGCAAGCCGGCTTCGTCGCGACGCTGCCCGCACTGTGCGGCTTCATAGGCGGCGTGCTCGGCGGCATCATCTCGGACGCGATCCTGCGCAGCACGGGGTCGCTGACCATGGCGCGCAAGATTCCGATCGTCGGCGGCATGCTGCTGTCGATGTCGATCATCGCCTGCAACTACGTCGACGGACAGGCGCTGGTGGTCGGCTTCATGGCGCTCGCCTTCTTCGGCAAGGGCATCGGTGCGCTCGGCTGGGCCGTCGTCTCCGACACCTCGCCGAAGGAAGCCGGCGGCGTCTCCGGCGGCCTGTTCAACACCTTCGGCAACCTCTCCTCGATCACCACGCCGATCGTGATCGGCTACATCCTGGCCGCGACCGGCTCGTTCAACGGCGCGCTGGTGTTCGTCGGCGCCAACGCGCTGGTGGCGGCGTTCGCCTATCTCGTCATCGTCGGCAAGATCGAGCGGGTGACGCTCAAACGTTCCTCCTGAGGGCTCCCATGGGAGCTTGACCAGGCAACTCAACGGCGGCCCTCAAAAGCCGCCGTCTTTGTTTTTGGGGGTGATCGATGCTAGAAGTGCCGGGGAAACGCCTTATTCATCTAAGGCATGTATCGATGTTCGACCTCAACCAGCTCCGCTGTTTCGTCACGGTGGCCGAAGAACTGCATTTCGGCCGCGCCGCCGCGCGGCTGAACATGACCCAGCCGCCGCTGTCGCGGCAGATCCAGGTGCTCGAGCACATCATCGATGCGCCGCTCTTGGAGCGTACCAGCCGCTCGGTGCGCCTGACCCCGGCCGGGCGCAGCTTCCTGCCGGAGGCGCGCCGCATCCTGAAGCTGGCGGAAAGCGCCTCGCAGGTCGCCCGCCGCATCGCGCTCGGCAAGACCGGCTCGCTGAAGATCGGCTTCACCGCGGCCGCGGCCTACGGCTTCCTGCCCGAGCTCGTCGCGGCTTGTCGCGCCAAGCTGCCGGAGGTGGATTTTTCGCTGAAGGAGATGGTGTCGGGCGACCAGTTCGAGGCGCTGACCTCCGGCCAGATCGACGCCGGCCTGTTGCGGCCGCCGATCGCGCGGCCCGAGCTCACCAGCCGCCGCGTCGTCGCCGAGCCCCTGCTCGCCGCGATCCCGAAGAAGCATCCGCTCGCCAACGTCGACAGCATCACCATCAAGGATTTCGACGACCAGCCCTTCGTGATGTATTCGCCCTATGAGAGCCGCTACTTCCACGACCTGCTGGTGGCGCAATTCACCCGCGCCGATGTGCTGCCGCGCTATGTCCAGCATCTCAGCCAGATCCATTCGATCCTGGCCATGGTGCGCGCCGGCCTCGGCCTTGCCATCGTGCCGGCCGCGGCCGCGGGCCTGAAGATCTCCGACGTGCGGCTGCGTCCGCTCAAGCTGCGGGGCCGCGTGCCGGTCGAGTTGTTCATGGTCTGGCGCCGCGACGACGAGAATCCGCTGCTCTCGGCACTGGTCAAAATCGCCGGTGAATTGTCCTCCGCGGAGGTGGCGGAGGATTGATGCTCAATCCGCATCGGTCGATATAGGCTTTAGCTTGGACCCGCATCGAACGGTCTCCTAAACCACGGCGCATGGACGCGCAGGCATCGAGGCCCGCGTCCTCCACAACACGCACGAAGGGAACAGCGCCCGTGAGCAAGATGACCCCGCAGGAAATGGCCCAGACAATCGGATCCGGCCTCCTGTCCTTTCCCGTCACGCCGTTCAAGGCTGACTACTCCTTCGACGAGGCGACCTACCGTTCCAACATGGACTGGCTGTGCGGCTACGACGTCGCCGGCCTGTTCGCCGCCGGCGGCACCGGCGAGTTCTTCTCGTTGACGCCAACCGAGGTTCCTGAAGTCGTCAAGGTTGCCGTCGACGAGACCAAGGGCCGCGTGCCCGTGCTCGCCGGCACCGGCTACGGCACCGCGATCGCGCGCGAGATCGCGATCGGCGCGGAAAAGGCCGGCGCCGACGGTCTGTTGTTGCTGCCGCCCTATCTCACCCATGCCGAGCAGGAGGGCCTTGCCGCCCATGTCGAGGCGGTCTGCGCTTCTGTGAAGATCGGCGTCATCGTCTACAACCGCGACAACGCCATCCTGCAGCCCGACACGCTCGCCCGCCTTGCCGAGCGCTGCCCGAACCTCGTCGGCTACAAGGACGGCATCGGCGACATCGAGCTGATGACCCGCGTCTACACCAAGCTCGGCGATCGCCTGACCTATGTCGGCGGCCTGCCGACGGCCGAGACCTTCGCGCTGCCCTATCTCGACATGGGCGTGACGACCTATTCCTCGGCCGTGTTCAACTTCGTCCCCGAGTTCGCCACCAACTTCTACGCCGCGGTGCGCAAGCGCGACCACGCCACCATCCACGCCGGGCTGAAGGATTTCATCCTGCCGCTGATCGCGATCCGCAACCGCAAGAAGGGCTATGCGGTCTCGATCATCAAGGCCGGCATGAAGGTGATCGGCCGCGATTCCGGCCCGGTCCGCCCGCCGTTGACCGATCTCAGCGAGCAGGAGATTGCGGAACTGACCGCGCTGGTGAAGAATCTGCCCGCCATACGATCGGCACAACAGGCGGCAGAATAAGATAAGACAAGACAACAGGGAGGAGCGTGTGATGGCCCAGACCGAAATTTCTGGCGCACCGGTCGTCACGGCGATGCAGGTGATTCCGGTCGCGGGCCGCGACAGCATGCTCCTCAATCTGAGCGGCGCACACGCGCCGTTCTTCACCCGCAACATCGTCATTCTCACCGACAATGCCGGCCACACCGGCGTCGGCGAGGTGCCGGGCGGGCAAAAGATCTGGCAGACGCTCCAGGACGCCCGTGACCTCGTGATCGGCAAGACCGTCGGCGCGATGAACAACATCCTCGCCGACGTCCGCACCACCTTCGCCGACCGTGACGCCGGCGGCCGCGGCAAGCAGACCTTCGACCTGCGCGTGATGATCCACGCCGTCACCGCGATCGAATCCGCTCTGCTCGATTTGCTCGGCCAGCACCTCAATCTGCCCGTCGCCGCATTGCTCGGCGAGGGCCAGCAGCGCAAGAGCGTCGAGACGCTCGGTTATCTCTTCTTTGTCGGCGATCGGCGCAAGAGCAAGCTCGACTACATCAAGGGCGAGACCGGTAAGCCCGACTGGTTCAACCTCCGCCACCAGGAAGCGATGACGCCGGAGACGGTGGTGCGGCTCGCGGAAGCCACCCACGATCACTACGGCTTCGCCGATTTCAAGCTCAAGGGCGGCGTGCTCCGCGGCGAGCAGGAGATCGAGGCCGTCACCGCGATCGCAAAGCGCTTTCCGAGCGCGC
>Ga0102591_1004006_pt1 | contig 12173 bp, 15 predicted proteins | sample AraplaCol_mCL_r2_2_FD_76860 | JGI IMG/M metagenome (GOLD analysis project Ga0102591, IMG submission 76860) | Arabidopsis root microbial communities from North Carolina, USA - plate scrape MF_Col_mCL_r2 (SPADES assembly) (version 2) | ecosystem: Host-associated > Plants > Roots > Endosphere... | reverse complement strand
CGTGCTCATAGACCAGCCAGGCGAGCATCTCGGCCGAGCCATAGCCGCTGTCGCCAAGGAGTCGGCTCGGATAGAGATCAAACCGCTCAAGCGAGCGCTCAATCATGCGCTTGGCGGCCAACACCTCCGCCTGCCTGATTGCCGTGGTCGCCTCGACATCGACGATGATCGCGTTCTCGACGTCGATCAGGTAGTTCGTCGAGTAGGCGAAGAAGGCTTGGCCACCGTGCGCCCCCGTCCAGCGTGCCGCCGGGTCGGAGGGCGACACGAACTTCGGCGTGACCTCGGTCGCTGCTCCGAAAGCGGCATCATCGAGCACGGACAGATACTCATCGATCGCTCGGCTGGCGGCCTCCGGCGCAAGTCCCTTGTCGCCTTCGATTCCCTTCTGCCGATTGGCATCGGCCTTGATCAGGCTCGCATCGACCGCAAATCCTTCACCGCCGACCAACCGCTCCTCGATGCAGCGGCGCAAGACGCTCTCGAACACGCGACGGAAGAGATCGCTCTGTCGGAAGCGGCCATGCCTGTTCTTGGAGAACGTCGAGTGATCCGGTACGGCGCCATCCAGACCCAGCCGGCAGAACCACCGGTAGGCCAAGTTAAGGTGGACCTCATCGCACAAGCGCCGCTCCGATCGAATGCCGAAGCAGTAACCGATCAGCAGCATCCGGATCATCAGTTCGGGATCGATCGAAGGTCGACCGATACTACTGTAGAAGGGGGCCAGGTCCTGCCTGACCTGTTCAAGGTCGACAAATCTATCGATCGACCGGAGCAAGTGGTCGGCCGGGATATGCCGTTCGAGCGAGAACTCATAGAACAACGCAGCCTGTTCGACTTGCCGATGTCCCATCATGATCTTCAGTCCTGCCAATTAGACAGACTGAATCATTGATCCCTCTGCGTCGCAACAGCCCCCTTTTTCAACAGAATCGGCCAACAGCCGAAGTGCGAGTGAGGCGACCTCACGGGTTCCGCATTTAGGGCGTTGCCACATTGACAGTCTCCTCATAGATTTTCACCGCATCGCCTTCGCGAACCAAGAGCGCGGAATAGTAACCGCGAAACTGTTGGCCATCACCGAGTTTCGCCTGCCATTCTCCTGCGTTGAAAACCATACCGCCCTCTAAACGCGAGACGGTACGGCGCACGCTGTAATCGTGAAGGCCAAGATCGATCACCACTCTCCGTAGCTCGCGCCCGATGGCGTCCCGGCCACGGAAAATGCCGGCCGGTGTGATGCGCACTCCGATCTCACTAAAAAATCCCGCCATAGTGGCGATATCCTTGCGGTTATAAGCCTCCGCAAACTCTGACTGCATCTTTTCGAAAGGTTCGCCTCCGGCGCCTGATTCTGGCTGCTGAGTAGATGCTGGCGCTCTCTCCCTAGGATGGCTTCTGGTTGATCTGGCTCATTACAACTTGAGATGCGCCAAATTGATTTATCCCGCTGCGGTTTTAAGCATAGCCCTTCGGGGCAACTCCGGACACGAATGTCTGCGTTGGGTCATTTTCGTCGATTTCGGCGGACATTGTCGGCTGGCTGATGTCCGCTTCTACTTCGTAAGCGTCCAACCGGGGCCTGCCCGGAAGCGTTGCGTTTGGCCATGCCCCTCTGATTCAAGCTTCCAAACTGGGGCCCGAATCATGCGTTACGAACTCGCCGATCATGAATGGACCGCCATAAAGTCGATGCTGCCCAACAAGCCGCGCGGCGTTCCTCGGGTGAACGACCGCCGCGTCCTCAATGGCATTTTCTGGGTCCTAAGATCTGGGGCACCTTGGCGCGATTTGCCGGATAATTTTGGCCCTTACACGACCTGCTATAATCGCTTCGTCCGCTGGCGGCATGCTGGCGTCTGGGGCCGGATTATCGACGCGCTTGCCTCCGCCCATGATGCCGCGGTCCAGATGATCTGCATCAACATGGAGCGTGCGTGTCAAGGAAGGCGCGCAGTCGATGGGGCGAGGACGTGGAGGAACGCATCACCCAATGTCGATTGATATCGCGGCCTTCAGGCCGTCCCGCGCGAACTTCATGTCGACGGAGGCGCCCAATTGCTGGGGCAGCAACCGCTGCAGCAGTTGACTGCCGAAACCGACCCGCGCTGGTTGCTCCGAGATTGGAACGTTACATTCGTCCCATTTCATCAACAAACGGGTGTCGTCGAGCGTCCACGTCACGCGGAGGACGCCGCCGATGACAGAGAGCGCACCGTATTTCAGCGCGTTCGTCGTAAGCTCATGGACCGCCATCGCAAAGGAAACGGAAACGTGGGCGGAAATCATGACCTCCGGACCCGACAGCACGATGCGCTGCCCGTTGCCGTCTTCGTAGATTTCCAACTCGTTCTTCAAGAGTTGCCAGAGCGGTACGAACCGCTGCTCGTTTTCCGTCAGCAATGAATGGGTTTTCGATAGCGATTCACGCGTTTCCCCCTCCCCCCGTGGAACTTTTCATCGTCATTCGGAGGGAAAGAAAAGCCGCTTGAGCGCGTCTTTTCTGGCGCCCATTTCTGAGCCAAATTGGCGCGCGAGAAACGGACCCGCCACCTCCGGCGTGACCGGTTGTGCGACGTCTGACGACAAACAACGTCGCACCGAACTGGTTTGCTATCAGCCGTTGTCTCGCGAAGCTATCCTCGACGGCGTCCCGAATTTCACCATGCATATCGTCCGCTCCACGACGGCAGGTTACATTCTAGAACTAGCAGGCCTGCTTCGAGGCATGGCCTCGCTCATGATTGCTCATGAGCTGCCTGGCCACCACATGTCCGATTTGGATCGCGTTGGCGACACCGGCAAACGATATTATGGTCCAATGCTTTGTTGGATGCGTTCCACGTCGATCATGGATTATCTGCCTTTGCTCTCGTAGCTTTTGACGAGTTCGAGCCATTCAAAGCGCCGCTCCGACTTCAACATGTTCTTGAGCTTGCTCTCGTATTCGACCCGATACGCTTTCTTCAGGTGGTAATCTTGGAAATACTGCGCGCTGCATGCCCAGGTTTCGTAGAGTACCAGGGTATCGGAATCTTCCATCGAACGATGGAGATAAGTGTTTACGAAATCCGGTTCATTCGACATTTCGTCGAGCACCTTTACGAGGCTTGAATAGAGCGCTTCGCGCGCTTCGGCCTTGACGGGCAAATGAACGATGAATGAAATGGTCTGAGACATGGATAAGCTCCCATAGTTGGGCCAAACAGCCGTTTCGACGAACCTCTCGACCGACCTCAGCAGGTGATCGGCGGAAATATGCTTCTCGAGCGAGAACTCATAGAACAACGCAGCCTGTTCGACTTGCCGATGCCCTATCATGACCTTCAGTCCCAATTGGACAGACTGAATCACTGATATCTCTGCGCCGCAGCAGCCGACTTTTTCAACGGAATCGCCCCCAAGTGGACCATGGTCCAATCGGTCAGAGCGTGCTCATGCCGCCATCGACAATGAGTTCGCTACCGATGGTAAAAGCCGATTCATCTGAGGCGAAGAAGACGACGGCATCAGCTACTTCCTTGGGCACGCCACGGCGACCCGCCGGGATTTGACTGATCAGGCCCTTGATCTCCGCATCACCCATGCCGATCTTGCCGTGCAACGGCGTAGCGATTGGACCGGGGCTCACTGCATTGACGCGAACGCCCTGCGGCAGGAGCTCGCCGGAAAGGGTGCGAGCGAGCGAAATTAATCCCGCTTTCGTCAGCGCGTAGACGCTCGAATTCGGCATGCCAATGTGGGCGTTGATAGACGTATTCAGCACAATCGATGCCGGATTAGCGAGAATCGGCAACAGAGCCTGGATCAGGAACAACGGCCCCTTCAAATTGACCGCAACCGAGCGGTCGAAGCCAACCTCCTCCCACTCGGCCAAGGGACGGAAGTCACCGATGCCGGCATTGATGAAGATCGCGTCGAGGCCGTCGAAATTGTCCTCTATCTCAGCGGCTATCTTCTTCTGAGCGGCGACGTCGCCTGCATCCGCATGGATAACTAGCACGTTGTCGAGTTCCTTGCGAGCAGCCTCCAGGGAGGCCAAATTGCTACCAGTGATAGCGACGCGGGCCCCTTCCTCAAGGAAGCGGCGAGCCGTCTCGAGCCCGATGCCGCTGCTGCCGCCGGTGACAAGAGTGCGCTTGTTATTCAGCCTGTTCATTTGTCAGTCCTCCTCAGTTAAAGAGCTGTGCCCGTCCACCGGAGAAGCGCCGCAATGCTGTTGCACCAACAACGACAGCTGCGGCGATAGTCCGCGCGTTTTGAACTACTCTCGCTACTCTCCGATAGCTTCCTGGGGGACGATTGATCGACCTCGATGCTTTCGGTCGGAATCATAAACCACTCTTTCAGTCATCTATCGCCACGAGCTGAGTGTAGAGCCCCTGAAATTGATGGTTCAATTGCACCTTGGTGTGATCAATTCTTATGCACACCGGCAACCCTGCGAACGAAATCGTCGCTCAGTTCCCGGCGCACGATCGGCCTTGATCCGCGCGATAGTATGCGTTCGCCCGGCCTTTCTCGTCCCAGGTCTTGGAAGGAACTACGTCGCTGAAATCCCCATGCAACGAGTGAGCACTTCGTCCTGCTTGCGCGCCTCACGCAGGCGGGCCTGTGTCAGCATATGCTGGGTAGGCTGTGGCTCGGCCAGAAGCCACTGGATAACAATTGCAACGCCAACTTCGACCCTATCCCTGATGAAACAGGAAGTTTGCGGTGGAGCGCCAGGCCCGCCGGGCACTGACGCTTGTTCGGGGATCAGAACGATCTGCGCCCTAAGCGCTCGCTCATCATCTCGTCGACCTGTGCGGCCTCGACGATGTTGCCATCGTTCCCGAACAGGCAGCGCGAGATCTCGGCGACGATTCCGGGCCGTCACGGCACGGCACGGCACGGCACGGCAGAGTGAGGATGTATTGTGATTTTGACACACTCTACGCATGCATAACCGCGCGACTCCTCACAGCGACGGGCGGTCAGTGCCAGCGGCACGGCGCGGTAAGCAGGTGGGTTGGAAAGCGAGAGGCCAAGCAGGGGTCAGAGAAGTCCGCGCGACTGCACTATGCCTCTGATTTCACTCCCGAACCCGGCCTCTACGGGACGTTGCTAAACACCATCGCGTAGATTGCCGAAATTGAAAATCCTGGATTATTCAATACAAGCTATCAGCATTATGGATATCAAGCGGCTCGATCTGAACGGAGCCAGAATCTGTCGGCGTTCTCGCGCCAGAGGGGCATGAACCAGCCCAGGGCGAGCGCCGGCCTCCGCAAGCTGCGGGACTTTTTCGGCGATCTGGTATTCCTGTCGACCGGGCGCGGCCCGCGGCCGACGTCGTTCGCAGAATCGATCGCGAACGGTGCTTTCGACGACCAGCAGATCCTGCGCAAACCGCGCTTTGTGCCAGAAGAGAGCGACCGCGTCTTCACGGTCACGGCGTCGGACATCAGCGTTCTCATCTTCATCCCGCCGATCCGCCAACGCATACGCACGATGGCGCCGGGAGCGAGCTTGCGATGCGTGCCGACCCGTGGGCATACTATCGTCACAACCTCAAAGCTGTGGCCTGAAAACAGCGCTTACGATAAGGTGGCACGCCATCGCGAGCCGGTAACTGACGAGGGCAGTCGATCCGCCGGGCGAGATTGCAAGAAGCTATAGCTCATCAGATCCTCGAATTGAGAACTTAGACCCGAAGGCTGCGGCAACGAAATGGCTTACTTTCGGCTCTGCCTTGGCGTCGTATTGACGAATGGCGTCTTGGACGACGCGGTCGGCATTCGTAACACGCTGATGCTGCCGCAAATGCTCAAGCCACGATGCGACCAGGAATGTTTCCAGGAAGCGTCCCTCCTCGGCGGCGTCTTCAAAGATATCCCAGGCGTTCGCGCCGTCCCGTCGACGCTGCTGACCAAGTTCCTGGAGCGCTGCCAAAAATGCGCCGCGTCCCTCAGGTTTGATGTGGTATTCAACGGTTACCAGCACTGGTCCCCGATCCGGCTCCGCGTCGATCGTCAAAACCGGAACGGGCCAATGCATTGAGGGCGTGAGATCAATTTCTGCGCCGCTTTGCAGCTTCCATGGCCAGCTCAACACAATTCCAATCAAGGCACCGACCGCCGCGATGAAGTGAGCGGCCGGCAGGCCGAGCATCGAGGCAATTTGTCCCCAAATCACGCTGCCCGCGGTCATGGCGCCGAAGAAGACCGTTACGAACATGGCAAGTCCGCGGCCACGTACCCAATCCGGCAGGGAAACCTGTGCTGAGACGTTGAGGGTCGCCAGAACGGCGATCCAGGAAACACCAGCGATGATGCACGCAACCAGCGCAAGCACGGAGTCACGTGCGAAGCCGAACACGATCAGGCTGACCGCTGTGCCAACGGTGCCGAGTGCAACGAGCCAATCGGGCCCGAAGGTCGCTTTCATCCAGGGCAGGCCGAACGCTCCACAGACCGCGCCCGCTCCGATCGCGCCCAGCAATATGCCGTAAAGCGCCGGCCCCCCGGCGATCTGGTTGCGCGCGACAAGCGGAAGCAGCGCCCAATAGGTACTCGCAAAGACGAAGAAGGCGGCAGCTCTTATCAGTGTTGCCCGCAGATTCGGATTGTACCGGGCATGGCGAAGTCCGACAACCAGGGCGCTTGTCAGACGTTCCGCAGGAAGTGCGTGACCGCCGGAAGTTGACGACCGCCACCACCACAAGGCTCCGATAACGCCGAAATTGCTCAGCGCATTCAACCAGAACGGCGCGGCAATTCCCAATCCACCGATGATCACGCCGCCCAGCGCAGGTCCGATCGCCCGGCTGATGTTGACGCCAACGCCGTTGCTCGCGACCGCCGCAGCCAAATCCTGCCTCGGCACAAGGCTGGGCACCACCGATTGCCACGCTGGCGCAGTAAACGCTGCACCTGCACCGAGGAGGAAAGTAAGCAACAACAGGATAGGCGGATTGATGAGGCCCAACCAGACGAGCGCCGCGCTCGCCGCGGCAATCAACGTGACCACGATTTCCGCAATAATCAGAAAGCGACGCTTGTCGACGATGTCCGCCAGCGCACCCGCCGGAAGCGCAAAGAGAAACATGGGAAGGCTGGTCGCCACCTGGACCAGAGATACGCTCAGTGGGTCGGCATCCAGGCTCGTCATCAGCCAGCCGGACGCCGCATTGTACATCCAAGTACCGACATTCGAGACGACGGTGGCCAGCCAGACCACTGTGAACGCCGTGTGGCGAAATGCGTTCCAGGGCAACGTGCTCGGCGAGTTCGTCCCATGCCTTGCTTGCTGATTCGCCGCCATCTTCGTTCGCTCCACTCAAGTTCAGGTGCCGCAGTCGCTCCCGACCCACCGCAGTCTGTCAGACAATTGCAAAACGACCGCCCCTCCTCCAAGCTGAGGGACTCGCCCAGTAGATCGATGACCGATCAGACTTTCACGAAGAGATGCGGTAAAGAGTACGGCGTCAGCCTCATCTCTCTCGATCTACCGGTTGGTTCGATCGAGAAACGCGCCATCGATCACATCACCGATTGGCTGCCACAAGCTGCCGTCAAATTGCACAAGCCGCACCTGCTTTATCGGCCGAAAGTCGTTTGGACCGGTATTTATCGTAATTCCCGGGAGCGTGACCGAACTCTGAAAATCCTTCAACGACGCTGCCTGCCGCATGATGTTCTCGCGCGACAAATCATCGGCGCATTGCTCGAGCACTCGGGACAGGGTTTCGGCAGCAGCATAACCAAAGACAACGTTGCTATCCCGCTTGTCGCCGTCGGAATAGCATTTGTCCATGAATGTTGAGAATCGCTTGACTCCCTCGTCCTCTTTCCAGGCCGGATCGGCTGCATCTTTCAAGAACGACGTAGAGATAGCTCCCTCCGTGTTCTGTACGCCGGCCTGCGTCAGTGCGCGCAAGGCAGGCGCGGCCACGTTGATAACAATGACGACCGGGTGCCAATCGATATCCCCCAACCTCCTTATGGCGAGCTCGGCCGCGTTTGGTGACCCCGCGAAAAGCAGGACTCCTGCTCCCGACGCTCTCAGAAGATCAATCTGTCTATTGATCGATTTGTCCGACATGTCGAAAGTACTGTCGGCTACGATCATGCGTGCCCAGTCCGCCATGCCTTCCTGCAAACCTATCAACAGATCGCGCCCGAACTGATCGTTCTGCCAGAGCACCGCAAGCTTGCGGTCCGGATAAAACGCCTGCACAAAATTCGCGTAGATGCGACCCTCCGTGCGAAACGAAGGCTGCCAGCCCATTGTCCAGGGAAACGCATCCGGCTTATTCCACTCTTCGTCACCGGAAGCGACGAACAGCTGCGGTATCTTGTTCTCGTTTAGGTAGGAGCGTACGGCGAAGTTGCCCGGTGTTCCGAACGAGCCAAAAATCAGCAGCGCATTATCGTCGTCGATCAGCCGGCGAGTCTGTTCCAACGCCGTCCTTGGACTCGAACCGTCATCACGCGTAATGAACCTCACCTTCCGACCATTGATGCCTCCGCGATCGTTGATCATGTTGAAATAGGCAGATTCGGTCTTTCCAATGGAGGAAAATTCCGTCAAGGGACCGCTATAGGGCATGATGTTGCCGATGCGGATTTCGCTGTCGCCCGTGCCTTTCGTCTCCGATGTAGCGAGAGAGAGCATCGGCACGATAAGCAGCGATGCTGCCAACGCGGTCTTTAGCGTCATGCGCATTTGGCTGGCTCCCCTCGCGAGATTACTTTTACATTGTGCCGCCATCGCAAACTAAAACTTCAACATCGCCTCAACGCCCACGAAGTGAGCTGTCCTGGATGGGCCCGTATCCCGTATAAACTGCCCGGGCACGAATACGGAGTAGGACAGTGCAGCGGTGAACCAAGGGACAGGTTGCCACCCGAGTATCACATCGGCCTGCGTTCCGATGTAGCGGGAACGGCTGTCATCCGAAGGTCGCACGAGGTCCCCGCCGGGACCGTAGATCCCGTCGCCAAGACTTTCGCGCCAATAGAAGACTGTTGCCAGATCGAGGGTCCAATCCTTATTCAATTAAAGGGTGAGCGTCGGGTGAGCATTGATCAGATTGTATGGCCCAATCAAACCGATCTCGCCGAAATACTTTCCCTTTGGGAATAGTGGATTGAAGGTCTCTAGAGTGAAGTCGTTTGGATTGTGGTCGCCACTGATGATGTTGGCCCGCAGGCCAAGCCGTGGGCTCAAGGTCACGCTCGCGAACGTGTAGCCCGTATCGGAGGCAATCGACCAGGCGCGAATATCCCCGTGACCGAAATAGCCAAACTGAGCCATGCCTTCGTAATTCCAGTCCCAACCGTTCGCGACACCGAAGAAGCGACTGCCGATGGTGTGCCGCACTTCCTCTCCGCGCCCCTGATTGAATTCCGCGGCGGCATTTCGGTAGCCGATGTAGTAGAGATCAAGCCCTGGCTTGGAGCTCATCTCGGTCATCTGGCCAGTGGCATAGATCGACCAGAGTGATCGTTCGGGATCGAAGCGGTCATTAAAGCTTCCGACCAGGTTTCGGACCGGTCGCGCGTAGAGGGCGTCGACCCGCCATGGAGCCGATAGGATCGAGGCCAATGCCGTGTCAAAGGAACGAAGCACGTTCGGGCCATACCGCAAGCTGATCAACCGCTCCGTGCCATAAGACAGAAGTTGCCGCCCTCCACGCAAGGTAAGATCGGTGCCGCGGGCCAATGGCAGCTTGATATCCGCGAAGCCCTGGATCAGTTCAGTTCCCGTTTCATCGATGCCCCCGACTGTTTCCTTGTCGGTGACCCAGGCGCCAATCACCTGGCCGAACAGGCGCAGGTTTGGACCGAAATGCAGGTCCGCATATGGCAACATCCGGTACCACTGATACTGGTTGACCGGAAGCTCACCCCAATTGAAGTTACGATATGCCTCCTCCCTGAACCGAAGCTCCAGGCCGAGCGTGAGGTAGGCACCATCCCTGAAATCGAGCGGAATGTATTTGTATGGCTCCCACCAGGCTCCGGTTCGCTTCGCTGGATCTCGCAAATAGGAATAGTCCTCGTCATACCGCAAGTTCGTCGTCTTCAACCGCGTGGCATCCGCGTCTTCCGTCCCATCGACTTCCGCTGGCTGGGCTTCTGCAGGTAGCGCAACTGCAATCGCAACGAAGATGGCCACCGCCGCAAGGACCGTGGCCACGGGGGCGGCCCCACCGACCAATTTGCGGACTCCGAAAAATCCGGGAGAGCTGGCATCTCCGACAGCGTCGATCTGCATCCCTGATCGCTTCGTTCCTCGAATTTTGAAATAGACTGGTACGGTCAGTTTTTTGGCGCTTCTTTGCTCGTCGGCTCCGTTAATCGAGCAAGCAGCGAAAGTCCGGCCAATAGCGGGGGCGCCAAGAAACACCAAACGTTGTAATGCGCGTACAGAAGGGCCGCGGCGGCGCACCCGATGGCAAAGATGATGACGTTCTTGAACATCATTGCGACCCGCGACCTGATTGGGCCAGCTGGCACGTTGTCCCTTGCGTAGACCATATCCGCCAGATCGATCATGATCTGCGTCGTCGTGCCAGTCATCAGGGTCGACGGAGGTGAACTTCCTAGATAAACCCGATGTACGGCGTTCTGGATGGCCATGGCCGAAACGAGCACCATTCCGGTAATCACCGCTTGCCAACTGTCGCCGTTCGGGAAAGGTCCGAATTCGATCGCGAGCACAGCGCCGACGATCAGCAGGAGGACCTTAAGGCTGAGCATGGCTTCGAAGACGAAGCGCCAGCGTGGCGTCAGCGCCGAGCTGAGCAGGCGGACAGCCATTACGACTGCACAGAAGACCGGAAGGGCCAGGAGTTTCGCAACGGCTCCCGACGTGCCGAGAGCCAGCGACGCGCCAAGGGTCACGAAATTCCCGGTAACATGGGCTGTGAATAGACCTTGCAATGCGAGAAAGCCCGCCGTGTCGACATAGCCTGCGGTGAGACTCAAGAGAAAAGGCACGATCATGGAATTTCCGCTCGACATCTGGGGCACTACCATCCGCGTTTGATCTCTACGCCGATGTAATTCGAGTTGTGGCCGCCGGCATTGCGCAATGCATCTCCGATCGTGAAGTGCACCGCCTCGACTGCGAATGAAGTCGCGCGATCTATGGCCCAGTCGACTCGAAGCTGGCCGTAGCTTCCGGTATAGGCGCCTGGCCGGCCGGCGGTGTTCGGGACGGCAACATCGGGTTGAGTGTAGATCGCATCGGCCGTGGTCTGGCGCCACAAAGCGGCTGCCGCGAGCATGATCTTTACGGACGAACTCACTTGCAGGGACAGGGACGGCTTGACGTGGATTAGGTTGGTGTACCCGGTGTAACCCGCAAGCGTAAAATAATAGCCGTTGGGAAACAGCGGATTGAATGTGCCAAAGGTTCGTTTGTTGTTGCCGTCACCGGACGCCGCGTCGAGCTGGATACCCACCCTTGGGCTCCATTTCACGTCGGCGAAGGTGTAGCCGGCGAGTGTGCCGACAGCCCAGGCCTCGATCGGCTCGACGCCAATGCGCCCGGTCTGGTTCATCACTTCGAAATCAAAATCGAAATGATTGGCGGTACCGTTGAGATGGACATCGAAAATGTCTCTCCGCTCAGCGCCGGAGGCATTTGCAAACTGAGCATTCCCCTGGGTGAAATTGGCATAGTAACCGGCGATGAAGAGAGACTCGGAAAACTTATACTCCGTTCGCGCCAACCCGAAGGTCTGCGCAGTGACGCTACTGTAATCATCGAATATCGTAATGTCCCGAACCTGGACCGGCAAGCTGTAGAGGGTAATGAACCGCCAGGGTCCAGTCTCGTAGTCCGCCCAGGCGGCGTCGTAGGATTGTCGGACGTTGGGACCGTCGCGAACGGCTATGAAGCGCTGCAGGTCGAAGGCAAACTGCTGCCGTCCGGCCCTCAGCTTCAACGTTCCGCCTCCGACGGACTCGGTCAGAGCTACCCACCCCTGCTCAAGATCGAGTTTGTCCCGATCGACCGGCGTCAACTGAGTTTTCCAGGGCGCATAGTCGGCCTGAAATTGCACGAACGCCTGTAGTTCATTGCCCACGCGGAGATCGGCATTGAATTCGTTTCGGCTGATAACGTAGTTTTTTCTGCGGTTCCCACCTGTGCCGAAATTCGCGGCGTTATTGTAT
>Ga0102591_1004005_pt1 | contig 12180 bp, 15 predicted proteins | sample AraplaCol_mCL_r2_2_FD_76860 | JGI IMG/M metagenome (GOLD analysis project Ga0102591, IMG submission 76860) | Arabidopsis root microbial communities from North Carolina, USA - plate scrape MF_Col_mCL_r2 (SPADES assembly) (version 2) | ecosystem: Host-associated > Plants > Roots > Endosphere... | reverse complement strand
GGTGTATGCAGTCTCACGAAAGGGGATCAACTTGGTGGGACACCGCAAGGTCGAGCAGTATTGCCTCGGTGGTTTAGGCGAGAAGGCCACTCTCGATCACACTATCGTTGCACTCGACGGCATCGACATTCTGCTTTCTTCCAAAATCGGCGATTGCCCAAAGAAGCGGTTGGCAGAAACTGGCGTGCGAGCCAGTGACGCATTTTCCTATGATTACATCGAGACTGCGATTGGCGCGCTATACGCCGCCGAGTTTGGCGGCAAACCGGCGATGCCGACGGCTTTAGGCCCCTCTAATTGAATCAGGAGCTAAATCATGGCCTTCAAGATCATTATATCCCAATGCACCCAGTGCGGCGCTTGCGAATTTGAATGTCCCTCAGATGCGATCAGTTTCAAAGGTGAGGGATATGTTGTGGATTCAAAAAAATGTACCGAGTGCAGGGGTGAGTTCGACACGCAACAATGCGCTTCGGTGTGTCCGATGCCGAAGACCTGCGTCCCTGCCTGATCGTCACCGGACTAAAGCGCAAAATGGGACGAGTGGTCAGTGGTCTCCTAGGCGAACATGAGGTTAAAAATTCACGTCCCACCAATATCCCATCCAGTGAGCGATGCGCGCAACCTGAGTAGCCGACGTTGGCCCGGGAACGGATGCCGTCCAAATTTCAGACAGAGCAATAAGGGAGATATCGGCCTGGGCATATGTCGTACTGAACTAACAGGCTTTGATAACGCTCGACGTCCGGAGCTCCAAAGCCGCCACAACGAGAAGGGACATGCATGAGAGTGACAATCAGCAGAACTGACGTCGGCTTATCGGTCTATATTCACAAGAAAGACCTTGAGGAACCGATCATTTCGGTTGAGCACAAAAACCTATGGGGCGGCTTTATTTTGCTGAAAAATGGATGGCGGATAGCCCTCCCCGAGCTATCGCAGAACAGGCGCCTGCCCGTTACTGTCGACGCGAGGAGGCTATCCAGTTAGCGTGTGCGCGGGTCGATAGATGAGCGTCGATGCCAAGCGCAAGCGGGCATACACCCCGAATAGGGGGCATCGAGTTCCCGATCCATTGAAGGCGGCCATCGGCAAGAGGCCGCCCGTAAATCAGGAGGAATCCGACATGACCCAACTCAACGACACAACGCTTGAGAAGCTCGTGGACCGCATCCTTGGCGACCTTGGCGGTGCATTCAGCGTGCCGCTGGTGCGGATCGGCGATGACCTCGGCCTCTACAAGACGCTGAAGGAGATCGGACCCGCGACGGCCGAGGAGGTTGCCGTGGCCGCTAGATGCGCGCCTCGCTATGTGCGCGAGTGGCTGGCAGCGCAGGCGGCTTCGGGCTATGTGCATTGCGAGAATGGCCAGTTCTCGCTCACGCCGGAGCAGGCCTATGTGTTTGCTGAACCCGACAGCCCGTTCAACCTGATTGGCGCGTTCGATACCGCTGCCGCGATGGTCGGAAATCAGCCGAAGGTGCAGTCTGCCTTCAAGACCGATGAAGGCGTTGCCTGGGGCGACCAGGCTGGCTGCATGTTCTGCGCTGTAGCGCGGCTGTTCCGCCCTGGTTACGTCAATGCGCTGGTCCAGGAGTGGCTGCCGGCGCTCGATGGCGTGATCGCCATGTTAAAATCGGGTGCAACGGTGGCCGACGTCGGTTGCGGGCACGGGTATCGACGGTGCTGATGGCGCAGGCCTTTCCCAATTCCCGGTTTGTGGGCTACGACTTCCATATGGGCTCGGTCGCGGCTGCGAAAGCGCACGCTGAGGCGCACGGGTTGACGAACGTGCAGTTCGAGGTGGGCCGAGCGCAAGATTTCGACGGCCGGGATTTCGACTTGATCACCTGCTTCGACTCCCTGCACGACATGGGCGACCCGAAAGCCGCGGCGTCTCATATCAGAAAGGCGCTGAAAGACGGCGGCACGTGGATGGTCGTCGAGCCGATCGCGGGAGATACGTTGGAGGAGAACATCAATCCGGTCAGGCGCCTCTACTACTCGGCGTCGACGATGATCTGCGTTCCCACCTCGCTTGCGCAGGAGACAGGGCTGGCGCTAGGCGCGCAGGCAGGCGAACGGCGGCTGACCGAGGTGATCCGGTCCGGCGGCTTCACCCATATCAGGCGCGCGGCCCAGAGCTCGCTCAACATGGTGCTCGAAGCAACCTGACGGCAAGGAGTGGCGCGTCCGTGTCCGGCCAGTTGGGGCGGGCGCTCCGCGCAGACGCGACGTCGAAAGCGGGTAGCCTTTGAGATTCGGGCTATCCTGGGGCTCGAGGGCAGATCCGGTCATCGCGCTCTAACTCCCTGCCGGACGAGAGAGAGCTGCGATACCCGCCTCATCGGCCACATGCAGAAGCGCTTACCGGAGTTGTTCCGGGGCAGTCTTACCGCTCAATGCGTCGACGCAAGGTAAGCGGTGCCTTGACCCCACCTTCCGGATCAGCGTGTGATTGTTGATGTTGTTGCCGAACGAGGCTTCGACATATGACGATTACAGGATTTACGCATGGCACCAGTGAAGATGTGCCGTTGCAACGGTTTGAGGTTTTCACGGGAACAGGCCGTCGCCGCGACTGGAGCGACGAGGAGAAGGACCGCATTGTCGCCGAGAGCTATAGCGGCGAGATGTCGGTCAGTGCTGTTGCGCGTCGGCATGGGTTGTCGCCCGGACAATTGTTTACCTGGCGTCGGCAGGTGCGAAGTCAGGCGAAGCAAGACTCGCCGTCAATGTTTGTGCCAGCGGTAATTGATCGTCCGGCAGAGCCACCCCCGACACGGCGAAAGACGATAACGAGGAGCGCACTTCCAATTGCGGCAATCGAGCTGGAGGTTGGCGGCGCGATCGTCAGGATCGCATCTGGCACGGACAGCGCGACCATTGCTGCCGTGATCCAGGCCTTGAAGGCTCAGTCGTGATTGGTCCGTCCGGTGCGGTAAAGGTGATGATCGCCACCAAGCCCGTCGACTTCCGCAAAGGTGCTGAAGGATTGGCAGCACTGGTGAAGGCGGAGATGGGTGCTGACCCATTCTCTGGCACGATCTACGTGTTCCGCGCCAAACGAACGGACCGGATTAAGCTGATCTTCTGGGATGGCAGCGGCGTGTGCCTGGTCGCCAAGCGGCTTGAGGATGGCGAGTTCCATTGGCCTCGAATGCAGGACGGCGCGATGCATCTGACGGCCGTTCAGTTCTCGGCGCTGTTCGAGGGATTGGACTGGAAACGCGTGCATACGCCGAGCGAAACGCGCACGCCGGTAAGGGCTGGATGACGGCCGCGACCAATTGAATCAGCATCATCCAGCCTCTCGATCCGAGCGGTAAAATATGCTGTTCTTGGCGCATGACGATAACGGCGGACGAGCTTCCGGATGACCTGAACGCGCTGAAAGCGACGGTGCTTTCGCGCGAGGCGGAGAATGCCCGCCTGCGTCAGATCATCAAGGAATTGCAGCGCCACCGCTTTGGTCGCCGTGCCGAGACGCTTCCCGAGGACCAGCTTCTGCTTGGGCTTGAAGAGGCCGAGCAAGTCGAGGCTGCCGGTCTCGAAGACAATGAGCAAGCCTCCCCTGCTGTTCGACAGGCGCAGGTCGCCAAACGGCGCACGAACAGAGGTTCGCTGCCAGCGCACCTGCCGCGCATCGAGATCGTGGTCGATATTGATGACCATGCCTGTCCTTGCTGCCGCAATAACCTGCATCGGATCGGCGAAGATGTCAGCGAGAAGCTGGACATTGTGCCCGCCCAATTCCGCGTGCTGGTGGTGCGCCGCCCAAAGTATGGCTGCCGGGCCTGCGAGGAGGTCGTTGTCCAGGCTCCGGCCCCGGCAAGGCTGATCGAGGGCGGCATTCCGACAGAGGCAACTGTCGCCCAGGTTCTGGTCTCTAAATATGCCGATCACCTGCCGCTGTACCGCCAGGCGCAAATCTACAAGCGCCAGGGCATTGATCTTGATCGTTCGACGCTCGCCGACTGGGTCGGCCGTGCCGCCTGGCATCTGCGCCCAGTCCATCAGCGGCTGCTTGATCATTTGAAGTCGTCGTCCAAGCTCTTCGCCGACGAGACGACAGCTCCGGTGCTCGATCCGGGACGTGGCAAAACCAAGACCGGGCAACTTTGGGCCTATGCGCGTGATGACAGGCCATGGCAGGGCAATGACCCACCAGGCGTCGCCTATGTCTATGCGCCGGACCGCAAAGGTGAACGGCCTATGGTCCATCTCGATGGCTTCGCCGGTATCCTGCAAGTAGACGGCTACAGTGGATATCGCCCGCTCGCGGCAAGGAACACCGTGTCGCTGGCCTTCTGTTGGTCCCACGTTCGACGCCGCTTCTATGAGCTGGCTGCCGCCGGTCCCGCGCCCATCGCCAGCGAGGGGCTCCGACGCATCGCCGAACTTTACAAGATCGAAGACGAGATACGTGGCCGGACCCACGAGGAGCGTCGTGTCGCCCGTCAGGAAAAAAGTCGTCCGATTACCGACAGCCTCGCTCCCTGGCTGCGTGAACAACTCGGCTACATCAGCCAAAAGACAAAGCTCGCTGAAGCCATCCGTTATGCCTTGTCACGCTGGGACGGCTTGACCCGCTTCATCGACGACGGCCGGATCGAGATCGACTCCAACACCGTCGAACGATCCATCAGGCCAATTGCCCTCAATCGCAAGAATGCGCTATTTGCCGGGTCCGACGCCGGGGCCGAACACTGGGCGACCATCGCCTCGCTCATCGAGACTGCCAAGCTCAACGATGTCGAGCCACTGGCCTATCTTTCAGACGTCCTCACGAAGATCGTCAACGGGCATCCAAATAGCCAGATCGACGACCTGCTGCCTTGGGCCTATGCCGCAAAGCACGAACTCAAAGCCGTGGCCTGAAAACAGCGCTTACGACGCAAGCTTTGACGGCAGCCACATATTCCTCGCCGTCATAGCGTCGTTGATCAAGAGACGCGCCGCGTTGCCCAGCGTTCACACGATCTTGCGAGATGCCGGGCCTTGCAACGCAAACCCGCATCCTTTGTCCAGCGTGCCTTGGACCCAGTGTGCTTCGTCGTTGACTGTATCGCCTCTATCCTGCGCCATTTTAGCCGAGTGGCTTTCTGACGGGACCGTAACGGTATTCGAGAGGCAATTGAAAGTGAGGCGAGACACCGTCCGAAGATGGCTCGCTCAGTCGTTGGTAATGATTTACGAACGCCCGCTTATGATGGTTTTCATGTCTGGCTGCCAATGCCTCGATTTAATGCCGAAACATTGTGCAAGGGGGCTTTCGCCTCAGGCGTGATCGTTATTCCTCCCGGGCAACGGTTGTTGATCCTATGATCATAAACGCCGGTGATCGCTTATGTTTGGGAAGCGTCGTGGTCCGATTTATCGTCAGCTATAGCAACGATATCGAAAATCCCTGAACAATCTCAATGAAAGCCGTTCTGAAGTGTCGATAACCTACTGAGATTCTGTTCAGGGTCATCGCTTATCGGCTAGACTGGTAACACGACGACTGAAAAGATCATGGATTTCGACATTGCCAATCTGCTCGATTCAGACGAGGCAATGGAAGCCGGCGATTCAAAATTTATCGCCTCAGCCCTCGGCGTTCTTGCCGCGCGAGGCGCACCTGACAGCCGTTGTCGTATCCTTAGAAAGAACCCGTATGACGCGGAATTAGTTGTCGCCAAGGATTATGTCGAAATCGATGTCATCGATTAGATGAGCCACGCCAATTGAATCGTAACGCTGGCCGGGTAAGTTTCGAGAAGGCCATTTCGATCGACTTCTTATCGCGCTGCCATTTTCGAAACATGTGCTCGCGGACAGTCGGCAACGTCCCTGCTCTCCTGTCCCTTCCCGCACAGCCTGCCAGTCAATTGATAGCATGGATGGATGCCATGCATAGAAACGATTTTACCAACCGTATGAAAATCCAATAAAAAAGTCGCGAGCCGATATGGAATGGACGAACAGGAGTATTTGTACCGGCACAATGTGATCGCCCCAGCGAATGAAACGGAGAAAAACATGTCTGATGCAAAATTGCAGAGCGTGCTTTCGGCTCTTTCGGAAGTGCCCGGACAGCTGAACGCTCTGCCTTCCAGTAAGGCGCCGGATGCTGGTTGCATCAAGCTAAACACGAATGAAAATCCATTTGCGTTGCCGGCAGTTGTCATGCAGAGCGCTATTGCTGCCCTCGAACGGCAGTATCTGTATCCGGAAAATGACAACATCAGTCTGAGGGAAGCAGCCGCCCTTACCTATGACCTCTCCAGAGATCAGGTGATCGCCGGGAACGGATCATCTGAACTTCTCGGGCTTATCTACAGGGCATTCCTTGCTCCGGGTGACACTGTCGCGATGGTGTCGCCGGGGTTTTCATTCAACCGCAAACTGGCCTTTTTGCAAGGAGCTGATTTTCTGGAAATTGGGTGGGGGGAAATTCACTCATTGCTGTCAAAGCAATTACTCCTCGGACCAGCAAAAGATGCCAAGTTCATTCTGTTGGCTAATCCGAACAACCCAACCGGAACATTTATTCCGATTGCTGACATCGAACTCCTTGTGGCACAATCGGATCGGTTGATTGTTTTGGATGAAGCCTATGTCGACTTTGCACCTGACGATGCTCTACGTCTGGTTAAGCGTCATGCGAACCTCCTGCTCTTAAGAACATTTTCGAAGAGCTATGCTGCTGCGGGCATTCGAGTTGGGCTCGGATTCGGTCATCCTGAGGTCATCGGCAGACTGCGAAACATACAGAACGTCTTCAACATGAACGTGATTGGCCATGCTGTTGGCGTCAGCATCCTTTCGAATCGGTCCGCCTACGACGAGAACCACAAGCAAATTAAGTATGAGAGACAGCGAGTGAGCGCAGCGCTCTCGCAATTTGGTTTCACCGTAACTCCCTCGCATGCAAACTTCCTGCTGGCCCGTGTGCCAGCGGGAAGAGACAGCGTCTGGTGGCAAGCCTCCCTGGAGCGGAAAAAGATACTCATTGCTGTCTTCCCCGATAGAGGACTGGAATATTCCATCCGCGTTAGCATCGGTACAAAAGCGCAGATGGATGCATTTCTTGCGGCGGTCAGCGATATTATGGGAGCTGAGGATCTCGAAGGCCGGCCTTAAAGCAACGCTGCCTCTCCTCTATGCGTTGCATAAACATGATATGGCGGGCAACGGGAGGCCGCTGCTCGATACTATCCGCCCGGTTTGGACCGGCCATCAAAGTCAAATCAGGAACCATCTTCACAAAAGGCGCGCGTCGGCACGACCTGCAAAGCGTCGACGAAGCCACCGGGTCGGCATTCTCTAGGCCTTGGTGATGTAGAGCGGGCCGACGCCTGACGGTGGACTTTCGGCAACAGCAAAATCACAGATCGCTGCGGGCAATTTCGAGATCTCAATGATCTGCCCTCGCAGACGCAAAGCTCAGAGGTAAGTTCGCCCTGAGCATGAGATCATGTCCGCTCAGCAATCCAAGTCTTAAATTTGGATCGGTGCCTGAAGGATGTGCATGAACGTTGGAGATACGGAATGAGAAACGCCTTTCCTGCAAAGCTAAGCTTCGGCATCTTTGATCATTTGGACGAGGATGGTCGCGACCTCGCACAACAATATGCAAATCGCCTTACGCTAGCAGAGACCTGCGATCGGCTCGGTTTTTATGCGTATCATCTCGCAGAGCACCATTGTACTCCGCATGGCAGAGGCCCATCGCCGAATTTGTTCTTATCGAGCGTGGCACAGCGCACTCGTCATCTTCGCGTCGGCCCCATGGTCATGCTGCTAAGCCTGTGTCATCCGCTACGCGCGTTTGAAGAGATCTGTATGCTTGACCAGTTGAGCGGTGGTAGGCTCGAGTTGGGCATAGGCCGCGGATCACTCCCAATCGAATTGGGCTACTTTGGAATTGATGCGGACGCGGTGCCGGAGCGTTACGCCGAAGCCAGTGAAATCCTTGTCAAGGCAATGAAGGGCGGTACGCTATCCTACCAAGGCGATCACTTTGAGCTAAACAACGTACCATTGACGCTGAAGCCTTATCAGCGTCCACATCCGCCCATTTGGATCGCCACCAACCGGCCCGAGTCTGCAGCTTGGGCCGCTGCAAATGGCGCGAATATCGCGTGCCTAGGACCCGCGTCTGTTGTTCGAAAAATTACTGATGCCTTCCATTCCCATCGAGAGGACTACGATGGCACGAACGACCAAGCCTCATTTCTCGGATTGCTCCGAATGGTGGTGGTCGGACGTTCTGCCGCGCATGCCTATTCACTCGCGGCACCTGCTTACGAACGATGGGTTAAGAGCTTCAAATTTCTATACGATATCAATGCGATCCCAGTTCCGTCAAACCTGCCGCTGACCTTGGATGCCGCAATTGAGAGTGAATTGTGCGTAGTAGGAACGGCAGCCTCTGTGCGACGGTCTCTTCTTGATCAGTTGGAAGAGGCAGGCGCCAACTATCTTCTGTGTCAACTCGCGTTTGGAGATCTGCCATTGGACGCTTCAATATACACTGCTATGACCATTCAGTCCGACATTATGGATCGGGTTGGTTGACTTCGGCAACCACTTGGCGCGCCGCCTGACCTTTCCCCGTGGACTCCGCAACTAACACCAGTTATCCCATGCCGCCTCCACGACACAATTGAATCTAGGAGTCGGCCCGAAGGAGCCCCGGCCTGACCTTGCTCGAAAGTTTTTCGGAGTTCCCTCCAACGGTTTTGTGACGTGGCGGATGTCGTCACTGATCAGATTAAGGCTGGCTTAGGGGAATTGCCAGGCTGTCTGTTGCTTTCTCTAGCCGATAACGTGGCGGTTCCGGCCTAGGTTTCTGTGGGTCATGTCATCGAGGATTGTGTCGTCCCTAGAAACCGCAAGATCGCGTACAGACCAACGGCTATCGCCGACCCTGATTGATCAGCTGACGGGGCTCGGCAGCACGGTCGTCATCGGCGGCATCGCTGGGCTCACGCAGACCATGCTGGCCGAGGCCGGAACAATGGTCGTTTGACCTTGGCATTAGGCCGCGCAATCGTAGTGAGGTGCTGACGGTGGCAGCCATAGCAAATTGGTGAGGCGGCATCACGCCGCTGGAGCCGGGGGTCGTCGCTGCCCCAATATGGTTGGCGGTGATGGCCGCGGAGACGCGATGTGCCCTTTTACTTGCTAAGCAGCATTCTTCACCGCATCAGTCGCCGCCGAAGCAATGCGGTAGACAAGAAGAATGGTACGACTATGTAGATGCAGAGAACGCCGATATGCAGGCAGACATTGGCGATTGGTTGGCCCAGCATCGTCGGGCGGATAACATCTATCGAATGTGCCAAGGGCAAGAAGGCCGCTATCTGTTGGAATGCTACGGGCAATTGGTCTACGGGAAAGACTGCGCCTGACAAAAATAACATCGGTGTGATGACAAGGGTTTGGTAAAATATGAAGTAATCGTAGCTGGGCGCGAGGGCCGTGACGACCATTCCAAGGCTCGCAAAGGCTAAGCCAGTGAGGGCGATGACCGGAAGCGCATAGAGAAGGCATAACCAATGTGTGTATCCCAGCGTGGCGGCGACGATACCAATACCGGTGCCCGCCAGCGCCGCCTTAGTTGCTGCCCATGCCATTTCCCCAACGACGATATCCCCTAGTGTGAGCTGTGTGTACAACATTGCTTCCCAGGTGCGCTGGCCCTGCATTCGGCCAAAGGCCGCATAAATCGTCTCGAAGGTTGCAGCGGTCATCGCGCTTGTCGCGATCATTCCAGCCGCCAAAAACGCAGTGTACGATACGCCGTCAACGCGCCCTACCATCACTCCCAATCCAGCGCCGAGCCCGAATAGATATATTATGGGATCGGCTAGATTTCCGAGAATGGATGCCAGCGCCGCTTTTTTCCAAGCCAGATAGTTTCTGCGCCAAACTGCGAGCCAGTTCAAACCGCCGGCGGGTAATGTTGCTACGCCCATCGTCTACTTCTCCATCTCGCGTCCGGTTAACCGCAAGAAGACATCCTCTAGATTTGGTGGACGCTCCAACAAGCGCAGGCCCGAATATCCACGCAGTTGCGCGCGCACCTGCTCTGGATCAGGCGTGTAGCAGAACAGGGTCTCTCCGCTGATTTCCAGTCGCCTAGCATTTGGCCTGATCAAAAGACTAAGCTCCCGCGGATCGCCACCATAAATTTCGATCACGGGACAGCCAATCTGCTCCTCGATCAGGGCATGCGGTCGGCCTTCGGCGATCTTTCGCCCAGCTTCAAGCACGCACAGCCGGTCGCACAAGCGCTCCGCCTCTTCCATGATATGGGTGGTCAGAAGAATTGTCTTGCCTCGTGCCAACAGCGATCGAAGCCGCTCCCAGATCAAGTGTCGCGCGTGTGGGTCGAGACCAGTGGTCGGCTCGTCCAAAATGAGTAGCTGTGGGTCATTAATGAGCGCACGCGCCAAAGTGAGGCGCCGCTTCATTCCTCCCGATAGGTCTGCCACACGCGTATTCGTCTTGCTCTCAAGTCTCGCAAAATCAAGCAGAGACGGGATGACCGCTTCGATTTCTCGGGTGCTCATGCGGAAGTAGCGGCCGTATACCAAAAGGTTTTCGCGAACCGTGAATTCCAAGTCGAGATTATCGAACTGTGACACGATCCCGATTTTCGCGCGTGCCAAGCGAACCTGGCCCGGCTCCTGCGCTCCGAGTACAGTGATCTTGCCTGCACTTGGCGACGTCATTCCTAGGATCATACGGGTGATCGTACTTTTACCTGCGCCGTTCGGTCCTAAAAGACCAAAACACTCTCCTGCGGCGATAGTAAACGACAAGTCATTGACGACGACTTTACCACCATATGATTTCGAAACGCCGGCCAGGTCGATTGCGACTGGGGACAACGAGCCAGAAGGCGAGTCTATAGCCTTAAATTTCGAACGGCCCTGCCGCTCCGATATGATGATATGATCCTGGTGCGGATCAGCGATTGTCGTCTTCAAATTCGCCAATTGCCCGTTCATTTCTTGTCCCAAATTTTGAGCTGCGGTGACCCGTTCATCACTCGCCACTATAGGCAATTTCAGATGTCGCCCGCCCTGGCATTTTGGTGGCGCCCTGCTGACCAACAGTGGGCGCAACAGCGACTGATCCGCGCGACAGCCAGTCGCTATTGGACAAGGTACAAAGGGCATAGGCCTTCAAGGGAATTAAGAGAAAGATGTTCACGAGCGTGTGGAGAGCAAAACCCAGAAACCTAAGTTCGCGGGCGCGATAGGCAGCCACGCTGCATCGTACAAGAGTCATGGATCCGATCACCAGGATCGTCCACCATGGTACTGTGGCGGTCAGCGCAAACTGGCCAATACCCGTCAATACCGACAGCGCAAGAAGCAGAAGGCCGCCATTTTGCCCGATTGCGTCCAGCGTGAGATACCGATCGAGGCCAGGCAGTATGGGGAGCGCAAGCAAAGTATCCCGAAAGGTGCTGCGTGCCCACCGTAGTTGTTGACGCAAATAAACACCCATTGTGTCAGGAACGACTGTCGCCGCGATGGCGCTCGGAACATACTCAGTTCGAAAGCCTGCGCTCAGCATGAGAATCGTCAAATGGCGATCTTCACCGAAGTCACTCGGCTTGCCGCGATAAAGCTGCGTCTCGTACTGATCGAGCAGCGAAAGCATAGCAGACCGACGGTACATCGCACATGGGCCGCAGCAACACATAACTGCACCGAAGCGAGCTTGTGCCGCGCGCTCCTCGTTGCAGGCAAGCCAGTACTCCATGTCAATCAAGCGAGTTAGCCAGGTGTCCGCCTGGTTACTGGCTTTCATTTGGCCCATCGCCGCACCGACTGCTGGATCGCGCATCTTGTGGGAGAGCTTCGAGACGACGTCGGGGGCGATCGTCGTGTCTGAGTCCACATTCAAGATGAGGTCCCCAGAGGACTGGGTTATAGCGGCGATTTGCGCTTTGCGCTTTCCAACATTTTTAGGGAGAATTGTGAAGTTGAATCTCTCATCGTCTGCATACACAGCGCGCTGAGCCACCACCGCGTCCCGATTTTTGGAACCATCGTCGACTACATAAATACGCAATTTTCCGACGTAGTCCTGTTCCGCAAGCGACGCGAGGCATTCCGAAAGAACGATTGGGTCCTCGTTGAAGCACGGCACGATGACATCAACGCTCGGCAC
>Ga0102591_1004002_pt1 | contig 12194 bp, 9 predicted proteins | sample AraplaCol_mCL_r2_2_FD_76860 | JGI IMG/M metagenome (GOLD analysis project Ga0102591, IMG submission 76860) | Arabidopsis root microbial communities from North Carolina, USA - plate scrape MF_Col_mCL_r2 (SPADES assembly) (version 2) | ecosystem: Host-associated > Plants > Roots > Endosphere... | reverse complement strand
GAACTTGTCAAGGAGCGCGGCGACGATCTTGCCGAAACCGATGCCCAGAGACGATTTCACCATCAACACGTCGCCTGGCGCGACCGAGTTCAATACATAATCCGTCAATTCGTCCGTGTTCTCGCGATATTCGACATGCACGCTTTCCGGCAACGATTCCTTCAGCGCAGCCATCTCGGCTCCTGCAAGCCAGACATGCTCGATGCCGGCCGCAAGCAGGGGCACGGCAAGGTCGGTATGGACCTTCTGCGCAAACTCGCCCATCTCCAGCATGTCGCCGAGCACGGCGATACGGCGTCCGCGGCCGGTCGGCTCGGAGGCCGCCAGCAGCGCGATCGCCGCGCGCATCGAGGCTGGATTGGCATTGTAGCTCTCGTCGATCAGCGTGAAGCTGCCGCCGCCGATTAAAAGCCGGTGGCGCTTGCCCCTGCCCTTTTCCGGCCTCAGCGTCGCAAGCGCTTCGATCGCCTTCTGCATATCGGCGCCGACGATCCTGACGACCCCGAGTGCTGCGAGCGCATTCTCGGCGATATGGCGGCCCGGCGCACCGAGCGCGACTTCCAGCGTCTCGCCACCAATCGTCAGCCACAGCGTCGAATTCTCGTCGGAGCCATTGAATTCTGCGAGCCGGAATTCGGCCTTGGCATGCTGGCCGAAGGAATGGATATGCTCGATGCCGAGCGATTGCGCCGTGCGGTCGAGGAAATTGAACTGGTCGTTGTCGCGATTGAGCACGACATGGCCGCCGGGTTCGAGCCCCTCGAAGATCTCGGCCTTGGCAGCGGCGATTTCCTTGATGTTCTTGAAGTTGCCGAGATGGGCCGGCGCGATCGTGGTGATGATGGCGACATCGGGACGGATCATCCCCACCAGCGGCCGGATCTCGCCGGGGTGGTTCATTCCCACTTCGAAGACGCCATAATCCGTATCCTCAGGCATGCGCGCCAGCGTCAGCGGCACGCCCCAATGGTTGTTGAAGGAGGCGACGGAGGCGTGCACCTTGCCGGAGGGCGACAGCACATGCCGCAGCATTTCCTTGGTGGTCGTCTTTCCCACAGATCCGGTCACCGCGATGATCCGGGCCCGCGAGCGCTCGCGCGAGGCAAGGCCGAGCCGGCCAAGTGCCGCGAGCACGTCTTCCACGACGATCATCGGCACCGTCAGGCGGCCCATGGCGGGAAGCCTCGCCTCGCTGACGACGAGAAGGGAAGCGCCGTTCGCCGTCGCCATCGATGCGTAGTCGTGACCGTCGACACGGTCGCCCTTGATCGCGAAGAAGGCTTCGCCTGGAGTAATCGAGCGGCTGTCGATGGAAATGCCGGTGATGCCTTCGGGCAGCGTGCCGAAAGGGCGCCCCGCCATCGCTGCGATCATGTCTTCCGTCGTCCAGAGCCAGCTCAAGATTTCAACTCCTCCAAGGCCTTGCGCACCTCCGCATGATCGGAGAACGGCAGGGTGACGCCGCCGATCGTCTGCCCTTCCTCATGCCCCTTGCCGGCGACGATCAGCGTATCGCCGGATCTCAGCATGCCAACAGCCTCGCGGATCGCGGTGGCGCGATCGGCGATTTCCGCGGCGCAGCTTGCTGCTGCCATGATCTCCGCCCGGATCGAGGCCGGCTCCTCAGAACGCGGATTATCGTCGGTGACTATAACGACGTCGGCAAGTCGGCAGGCGATTTCGCCCATGATCGGCCTTTTGCCGCGGTCACGGTCGCCGCCGCAGCCGAAAACGACGATGACGCGGCCGGTGGTGAAGGGTCTGACCGAGCCCAGCACATTTTCCAGCGCATCCGGCTTGTGGGCGTAGTCGACATAGGCGAGCGCGCCGTCTTTTGTATGGCCGACGAGTTCGAGACGGCCGGACGCGCCAACGAGCTTCTCGAGCGCGGCCATCGCAACCTTCGCCTCAACGCCGGTCGACATGGCAAGCCCCGCTGCGACCAGCGCGTTGGCCACCTGAAAATCGCCGGCCAGCGGAATGTCCACCTCGAAGATCTCGCCGCCGATATGGATTTCGGCCATCTGCTTGTGGCGGAAGTGCTCTACGCGCTTCAACGAGAGGTAATCGCCCTTTCGCCCAACGGTACGAATGTCGTGACCGGCATCGGTCGCGGCCGTGATCGCCTGCGCCGACCACGGATCGTCGGCGAAGATCACTGCCGGTGACCCCTTCGGCAACAGCGTATCGAAAAGCCGCATCTTGGCGGCCATATAGGCCTCGATCGTGGGATGATAATCCATGTGGTCCCGGCCGAGATTGGTGAAGGCGGCGGCAGCAAGCTTCACCCCGTCGAGCCGGCACTGGTCGAGGCCGTGGCTGGACGCTTCCATCGCGGCATGCGTTACGCCTTCTTGAGCGAGTTCCGCCAGCAGCTCGTGCAGAGACACCGGATCGGGCGTCGTCAGCGAGCCATATTCGTTGCGCGTCGGCGAAACGACGCCCGTCGTGCCGATCATCGCAGCCGCGTGGCCCGCATGCGCCCAGATCTGCCGGGTGAAAGAAGCGACGGATGTTTTGCCCGCCGTGCCGGTGACGGCGACCATGGTATCGGGCTGCTTGCCGTGGAAACGCGCGGCGGCGATGGAAAGGAAGCGGCGCGGCTCCTTGACCGCAAGCACGGGGATCGAAGCATCGACGGCTTGGGAGGCGATCGCGACGGCAGCGCCACGGCCGGCGGCATCCGCGATGAAGCCTGCGCCGTCCGCCTTGGTGCCGGCGACCGCGACGAAGGCGTTGCCCGGTGCCACCTTGCGGCTATCCGAAGACAGGCCTGAGATATCAAGCAAGCCTGCCGGGCCTTCGAGCTGTGCTTCAAGTTCCGGAAACTGATCTCCGGCCAGGTCTCGCAATTTCATCGAACGCACTTTTCTCTCTTGAAGCCGGTTCACCCCTCGCGAATCGGCGTCGATATTCATTCACACTCAATAAGACACCAGCAAGGCCGATCCGCCCTCCCCGAATTTCGGCTCGATGCCGAGAATGGGGGCCGCGCGGCTGATGATCTCACGAGCGATCGGGCCGGCGGTGCCGGCGGAGATCGTTCCGCCATATTGCTTCTCACCGGTCTTCGGCTCGTCGCAGAAGGTGATCACGGCATATTTGGGATCATTGATCGGGAATGCGGCAATGAAGGAATTGAAGTTCAGCGTCGCCGAATAACGCCCGTTCACCACCTTGTCGGCCGTACCGGTCTTGCTGCCGACGGCAAAGCCCGGCACGCGGGCAACGCGCCCGGATCCCTTGTAGCCGTTGAAATCAAGGAGATAGCGGATGTTGTCGCTGGTCGACTTCTTGATCACCTGCGTAGCGATCTGATCGGCCTGTTCGCGCGTGCGCGGCAGGAATGTCGGCTCGATCAGCTTGCCGCCATTGACGAGGGCGGCGGCGGCCACCCCTGTCTGCAGCGCCGTCGTCGAGACGCCATGGCCGAAGGAAATCGTGATCGAATTGATCTTCTTCCAGACCCGCGGCTGGCTCGGCATCTTCACTTCGGGCAGTTCGGTCTGCATCTTCGTTAACAGTCCGAACTTGGTCAGGTAGTCCTTCTGCGCATCGATGCCGACGATGTCGATGACGCGCGCCGTGCCGATATTCGAAGAATATTGGAAAATCTCGGGAACGGTCAGCCAGCGGCGCTGCCCGTGAAAATCGTGGATGGTGAAGCCGCCGATATAGATCGATTTGCTGGCATCGAAACTGTCGGTCATCTTCACCTTGCCGCTATCGAGCGCCATGGCCAGCGAAAAGGTCTTGAAGGTCGAGCCCATTTCGAAGGTGCCGTTGGTCATCCGGTTGAGCCAACCGTCCTTGGCGCCTTCCTGCGGATCGTTCGGATCGAAATCCGGCGCCGATGCCATCGCCAGCACTTCTCCCGTATGCACGTCGATGACCGCGGCACCGGCGCCCTTGGACTGGAAGTTGTTGACGGCGTTGACGACCGCGTCCCGCACGATGTTCTGCACGCGCAGGTCGATCGATAGCCGCACCGGCTCGAGCGGCTGGTCGCTGGTCATGCCGACCGAGGCGAGATCGGCAAGCCCCTGGTCGTCGATAAATTTCTCCATGCCGGCGACACCGCGGTTGTCGATGTTGACGTAACCGAGGATGTGCGCGGCGGTCGAGCCGCCCGGATAGAAGCGGCGCTTCTCCGGCCGGAAGCCGATGCCGGGAATGCCGAGCGCCAGGATCTGGCTCTGCTGCTTCGGCGTCAGCTGCCGGCGCAGCCAGGCGAAATGCGAGGTCTTGACCGAGAGCTTCTTATAAGTGTCCCTGACGTCGAGCTCGGGCAGCACCGTTGCAAGCTTCTCCACTGCCTCGTCGGCGTCGACGATCTTGTTCGGCTCGGCAAACAGCGAGACGGTGCGGATGTCGGTCGCCAGTACCTCGCCGTTGCGGTCGAGAATGTCCGGGCGCGAGGCCATCAGCCGGTCGGGCGGGAGAATGCTGGAGACGACCTCCTGATCCTTCATCGCATATTCGACGAGACGGCCGCCGATGACGGCGTAGACGCCCATGAAGCCAAGGATCAGCAGGCCGACGCGGCTTTTTGCCTGCCCGGATTTCTTCTTGCGCGATCCCTCGATCGCCAGGCCGGCGGGGGAAGGACCGCCGAACCGGTTATAGACGCCGGCGGAGAAATGCGCCTGGCTCTTCAAAACCATGATGCGGGAAAGAAACGACATTATTCCTCCACCGATCCGGTTTCGATCTGGTCTGCATCTTCTGCCTCGCCGCGTGGCGCAGGCATCGGAATGGGCTGCGCCTTGGCGGTGGCTTGCGCGCCCTTGGCGGTGTCCGGCGCGCCTTTGGCGCTGGCCACGGTCGCGCCTTTGGCGCTGGCCTTGGCCTCCGTCACGTCAGGCACGGGAACCTCGGATTTCAGCATCGGCAATTCCTTGGCATGCACGAGCGCCGTCGATTCCGTCGGCTGCAGCTTCAATTCGTCATTATAGGCCTTGACCAGCCGCTCCAGCCGGTTCGGCTGCGATTGCAGCGCCCAGTCGGCCTTGAGAAGGTCGATCGTGTCCTTCTCAAGCTTGATCTCGGCTTCGAGGCGATGAACCTCCTCGAGCTTCAATTCGGCGCGGTGCTTGATCGTGTAGGTCACGGCGGCGGTGGCCGTCATGACGCCGATAAGCACGAGATCGAACGTTTTCAGCATATCAACCACCAAGCTTTCCGAGACTGGCAAGATTGGGAAACCCGAAGAGCGACATATCCGCGGCTTCGGCGGCGGCGTCCGTCCTCAGGCCGGCGCGCAGCTTGGCGGAGCGGGCGCGCGGATTGATCTCGGCCTCCGCCTCGCTTGCCGAAACCATCGCCTTGCCGATAGCCGCAAAAGTTGCCGCTCGCTCATGCGCGACCGGCAGATGCCGTGAACCCGACGCCTTGCCGGCGCGGTCGGAGAAGAATTTCTTGACGATGCGGTCTTCCAGCGAATGAAAGGTGACGACGACGAGCCGCCCGCCGGGCTTCAGCGCCGTTTCCGCCGCAAACAGCGCCTGCGCCAGTTCGCCCAGCTCGTCATTGACGAAGATGCGCAATGCCTGGAAGACGCGCGTTGCCGGATGGATCTTGTCCTTCATCTTGCGCGGCGTAACGAGCTCGATGAGACCGGCGAGATCGCGCGTCGTCTCAAATCGCTTTTCGGCGCGACGCTTCTCGATCGCATGCGCGATGCGCGGCGCCTGGCTTTCTTCGCCGAGAAAATGGAAGATGCGGATGAGATCGGCGACCTTGGCGCGGTTGACGACATCGGCGGCCGAAACACCTTCGGCCGACATGCGCATGTCGAGCGGTCCGCTCTTCTGGAAGGAGAAACCGCGCTCGGCCTCGTCGATCTGCATGGAGGAGACGCCGATATCGAGCACGACACCATCGAGCCCGCCCTGCGGCGCATGATCGGCGAGATGCGAGAATTGCGAATGAACAAGCTTGAGACGACCACCATGGGCGGCGACCATCGCCTGCCCCGATGCAATCGCCGTCGGATCGCGGTCGAGCGCAATCACCTCGGCGCCGGCCGCAAGGATGGCCGAGCTGTAACCGCCCGCACCGAATGTACCATCGAGGATGAGCTTGCCGGGCGCGGGCGCCAGCGCCGCAAGCACTTCTTCGAGTAGAACAGGAATGTGACGAACCGGTCCGCCACCGGCATCAGTTGAACCTCCGCCAGGATTCGCCACCATTCCGTTCCCTCGTTCTTTCAGGAACGCTTGCCAGCCAGCTTGCGCTCCCCTCGTGCTTGCGCCTGTGCGGCCACAAAAGCCTGCGGCTGCCAGAGCTGAAAATGATCCGCTCGACCGACGAAGGTCACTTCGTCCGAGATACCGGTAAAGCCGCGAATGAAATCCGTGACCATCAGCCGCCCCTCGGCATCGAGCTTCATGAAGACCCCGCCTCCATGAATGAGAAGCGACATCTCGTTCGCATCCGGCGAAAACGGATCCTCCGCAGCAATCTGCCGTTCGAATCTTTCGAGAAGATCCGGACCGCCGATGCTGATCGCCGGAAACACAAAGTCCTGGAAGCAATAGAGCTCCTGAACATTGCGCTGCGCCAGCACGGAACGAAAAGCCGAAGGCACGGAAACCCTGCCCTTGGCATCGATCCTGTTGGTCGCGTTCGAAAGGAAGCGGTTCATGACACGAAACATCCGTTCCCGCAGGGATCCGGACCAAAAGACGCCCGAAACTCCCGATATCAGGCACAGCTTCGCAAGCCGGATGAGCCAAAACCCCTCCGACGCTTCCGGAGAGGAAGACGCCTTTGCTTTGCGATGAATGGGCAGGTGATTGCCCTGGTGCAGTGCGCATTTGGGATAGCATGGGACCATATGGGCGTCAATGGGATACGCCCATTTTGCAATGGACGCATGATCAAAAATTTATAAGCCGTTAAGTTTAACAAAGGGTTAGCACCGCCATCTTACAAACGACACGTAGTGGTGGCTCAGCGAGAAAAATCCACCCCTGGATGCATGAACATCCGCTCGATAACAGTCAGTTTCAGCGACTTACGGTGAAAATCCGGCCGACGCGCCGCAAGATGTTAATCGCCAGTTGGCCTGTAAGCCGGGTTCTGTAAGGCTCCGGCGTGAACCGGAACGTGGCAGCCATTCCTCTGGGACAGCGTTCGCACGCTGCCTCGCGCAACCCACCCGGATGACTGGCCTGGAAACCAGCCGGAAGGCCTTTCGGCCTGCCGCGTCATCCCTATTCGGTTTTGCTTTCTGTGGCACTTTCCCTGAGGTCGCCCTCGCCGGACGTTATCCGGCACCGTGTTTCCGTGGAGCCCGGACTTTCCTCACCCTACCGCCTTTCGGCATTGGTAAAGCGCGGCTGCCCAGCCAACTGGCAGGGCTCCCATAAACGAGAGAGATCGCAATTGCTATCGAAATAAATGATATCGCTTGGAGCTATTCCAGCAAAAGTGCGCAGCGGTTTTGCGTCCGCAATTGCGTAGGAACAAAAGAGAGAGCACTTCCGTGATTCGGAGAAAAACGGAAATGCTCTAGCGAAATTGCGGTGTGAAATCCGTGGAGTAGCCCTCTTCGCCGATTCCGCCTGATAAAAGCAGCTCGGCCCCAAGCCGGCCGATTTCGTCCGAGCTCTTGGCCGACGTGCCGGCGCAGCCCGTCAGCACCGCGATCTCGGGCGAGGAAGTATAGCCAATCATCGGATAGCCGCTTTCCGTATGCGACACGACGCAAGCGGCCGTCGAAATCGAAAGCGGCACGATATTCGGCACAAGACCTTCAACGATGCGTTTGAGATGCGCGCGCACCGTGTCGCGCCCCTCGGTCTTGAACCAGGCGCGCATCTCCGCTTCGTCGCTAAGCGCCAGATCGTCAGGATCGCCGCCGATCTTCAGGTAGAATTTGCCGTTGGGATACCGGATCGGCGGCAGCAGGTAGATATCGATGCCGGGCGCCCTGAGAATGAGCGACGGCATCGCGGCCAGGCGCACCGCGTCGGCCTCGCTTACTTCAAAGAGCGTCACGGTCCGGGCATAAACCGTCATGGCAACCGGCCGCGGCAACAGATTCTTCGCAATGGAAAATCCGCCCGCTGCCAGCAGCACCTTTGCACCGCGATAGGTCAGGCCACCGGCCGTCTCGACGGCGGCCCATCCGCCCTCGCTGCGGATCGAAATGACATGATCGCGGATGACGGCAGCACCTGCCTTTTCCGCCAGCAGCGATTGGGCTTTCACAAGCTTGCGCGGACTGATGTGGCCGGCCCCCCTCGCCTCGAAGACGCCCGTGCCCCCATCAGGAAAGGCGAAGAAGGGAAAGGCGGCCTTCAGCCCGGCCTCATCGAGAAGGCTGGTTTCGACGTTCAGCGAAATGGCGGCCCGCCGGGTCTTCTCGATATAATCGCCTCCCGTCGGCGCGACGGCGACGCAGCCCACCTCCCGATAGAAATCGATACCGCTTTCGCGGGCGATCTCGCCATAACGGCCGATCGAGCGGTTGGCGAGCAGTGCCCAATTGCGGTCGGGATCGATGGTACGAGTGATGCGCCCCTCGTCATAATGGCTGGCGAAGACGCCCTGATGCGCCTTGCGATCATCCGGCTCGTCCGGGCCAATCACCGCGACACCGTCCACTTGGCGCGCCAGATGCCGCGCCGCCGCTGCCCCCATCAGCCCGCGGCCGACGACGATGTATTTGAAATCGACTGCCATAACATTTCCCCTCAACCAAAGACCGGCGTCAGCTCGCCGCCGAAATCCTGATCCCCGAGCCTTCCTTCCGCCAGAAGCACCGCTCCCAGCCGCCCGAGCTCGTCGGAGGATTTGGCCGCGACGAAATTGCCGCCGGTCAGCACCGCGATGCGCGGCGACTGCGTAAATCCAGCATAGGGATAACCGGTCGACGTGAAATTCGCCACACAGGGCGCCGATGTGACAGGGCAGCCGGCAAGCTCCGGCATCAGCTGCAGGGCGACACGCGCAAGATGATCGCGCTCGGGAGCACTGCCGTCGGAACGGAACCACGCGCCGGCATCCTCCAACTGGCTGAAAGAAAGCGCCTCAGTGTCGCCACCGAGCTTCAGATAAGTCTTGCCGTCGGGATAACGCACCGGCGGCAGGATATAGATGTGATCTTCTTCTCGGTCACCGAGCACGATCGTCGACGGCATGCCGCCGAAAACCGCCATCTCGCGCTCGCCGAGTTCGTAGAAGGCGACCGTGCGCGCCATCACCCTGGTATCGACGGGACGCGGCAGCAGGGTATGGAAATTGCTGAAACCGCCGGCGGCCACCAGCACACGTTCGGCGCTGTAGCTTCTGCAGCCGGCCGTCACCTCGACATGGGAACCGGTATCGCGCACGGATGTCGCGGTTGCCTCGATCAGCGAGACGCCGCCCTGTTCGGCAAGCATGGTCTGCGCCCGCACCAGCGCCCGCGGGTTGATGTAGCCGGCGCGCCTGCGCTCGAAATACCCGCTGAAATCCGGATCGACGGCAAGATAGGGAAACCGCCGGCGAAGGTCTAACGGCGCGATGGTCTCGATATCGCTGCCGAGTGTCCGGCTGACGGTCAGCGCCCTTTTGATATAGTCCTGCTCGCCCTTCTCAGGAGCGGCAAAGAGGCAGCCGACCTCCGAATAGAAGGAAATGCCGCTCCTTGCCTCGATCTCGCGGTAGCGGTCGAGCGCGCGGGCGGCGAAGGTTCCCCAGGCAAGATTGCCGTCGAAGGTGCGGGTGATGCGCGCTTCGTCGTAATGGCTGGCGAAGACACCGTGATGAGCCTTGCGCTCCTCAGGCTCGCGCGGGCCGATCAGCGCGATGCCGTCGGCCATCGAGGAGAGATGCCGTGCGGCGGCAGCCCCCATCATGCCGCGTCCGATGATGATAAACCTGAAATCGACTGCCATATCCCACCTCGTTTCAAGGTGGGATATCACGGCGAGCGCACTGATTCACATCGCAAAATTGCCGCAAGGGAATTTCGTCAGGACGCGTCAGGCTATGCTCAGTCGAGCATCGCCAGGACCTTGCCGCAATAGGTCTTCGACACCGGGTTCATGCGCGTGGCGGCATGGCCGGCATTGTATTTCAGGATAGTGTTGCAGGTCTGCCCGCCGCCGAGCTGATGGGCAGCCGCCAGATACTTCATGCCGTATTTGATGTTGGTCTCCGGATCGAACAGGCCCTTCTTCGAGCCGGAATAACCCATCATCCGCGCCGTCGCCGGCTTGATCTGCATCAGGCCGACTTCACCAGCGCTGCCGCGGGCGTTCGGATTGAAATTGCTCTCGACGCGCACGACAGCCTGGGCGAGTGCGACGGGCACGTCGTATTCAGCGGCATATTTGTTGATCAGTGCGGCATAGGGAATGCTCGTGGAAAAATCCGGCATGGCATAGCCGCTCTGGCGATCGACGGTTTTCAGCGAGATGGTTTCGGCCCGGACACCCCAGTCATCACCAGCCAAGGCAACACTATATCCCGCCAGCAGCATGCCAACGCATGCCGCAGCACCAACAATCATATTCTTCATGTAGTCTCTTCACTCCGACCCAAAGAATTGCAGGACTGCGCGCCTCGCCGTCATCCGGTCACACGCGACCCAGGACTGGTCGCGTTCCGTAGCAATTCTTATCGTTTCATTTGGCGCTCATGGTTACACTTGAAAACAGCCGCGAGCGCTGTTCAGCGGGCGTTCTTAGACCATCGCAATGAGGAGATAATAGGGAAATGATGTGGCGAGGCGGATTTCTCGCCGGCCGCGAGAAATCCGTCCTGATATCCGGTTCTTCCGGTCAGGAATAACGCGGCAGCGACGACAGCAGCCGGTGCAGCGTGTCGATCGTCGAGAAATCGGCGATGCCATCTACCCGTTGGGGCCGGAAATGGCGCTGGAAAGCTTCCACATCGCCCGCCGTTTTCTCGGAGAATTCACCCGTGATTTCAGTGCCGTAACCATAGAGCGACAGCATCGACTGCAGCGCCTCGACAGGCTGGCCAGTATCGCCGCGCTGGAAGAAGCGCCCGCCGGTGATCGTTGCCGGCTCGACCCAGTGCCCGATGCCCGCCCGGTGGAGCTCGGCCCAGGGGAATTTCTCGCCCGGATCGACCTTGCGGATCGGGGCGACATCGGAATGCCCGAGCACCCGTTCCGGCACGATCGACCAACGTTTGACACAGTCGCGACACAATTCGATCACCGCGGCGATCTGCTCTTTCGGATAATCGGGGAGCCCGCCGGGATGGCCGGCATTGGCGATCTCGATGCCGATCGACAGAGAATTGATGTCCGTCTCGCCGTGCCAGCTGCTTTTTCCCGCATGCCAGGCACGCCGTGTTTCCGGCACGAGCTGCACCACCTCGCCGTTTTCATGCACAAAATAGTGGCTGGAAACCTGGCTCTCGGCGCGACAGAGCCAGTCGAGCGCGCCATCAGCCATTGGCATGCCGGTATAGTGCAGCAGGATCATATCGGGATGGCGCCCGTCCGCCCGCTCGCCATGGTTCGGCGAGGGCTGCACGCGAGCGCTTCTGCAGTCGGCCTCGAAAGAGGTCATGCCGCGCGGCGTTCCTTCTCGATCGCCTCATAGGCCGCGTTCAGCGCCGCCATGCGCTCATTGGCGATCACATGGAATTCCTTCGGCACGCCGCGCGAGATCAGCCGATCGGGATGATGTTCGCTGACAAGGCCATGGTAACGGCGGCGGATGGTCGGGAAATCGTCCGAAGGCGAGACGCCGAGAACCTTGTAGGGATCGCCGCCGGACGAGACGTGGCGGGCAGCGATCTGCTCGAAGCGGGTCTCGCTCATCTCGAAGATCTCGCCGATATGACGCAGGAAATTCAGTTCCTTCTCGTGGATCAGCCCATCGGCCTTGGCGATGTGGAAGAGGCCGTCGAGCACGTCTTCCAGCACTGTGCAATTGGCTGCGCAAGTAACGCAGAGCGTGGAAAGCCGTTCGGCATAGGCTTCGTAGCCGGCGACGTCCTGGCGCGCGAGGTTGTAAAGCCTGGCGACGTTCTTTGCCTGATCCTGCGGGAATTCGAAGATTTCGCGGAAGGCTTCGACCTCCTTCTCGCTGACGATGCCGTCGGCCTTGGCCATCTTGGCCGACAGCGCGATGATCGCCACGGAGAAAGCCACTTTACGCCGGGTCTCGGGATCGCCTTCGAAAACCGTGCGGATAGCCTCGACCACCGCAGACAGCGCATTG
>Ga0102591_1004000_pt1 | contig 12197 bp, 16 predicted proteins | sample AraplaCol_mCL_r2_2_FD_76860 | JGI IMG/M metagenome (GOLD analysis project Ga0102591, IMG submission 76860) | Arabidopsis root microbial communities from North Carolina, USA - plate scrape MF_Col_mCL_r2 (SPADES assembly) (version 2) | ecosystem: Host-associated > Plants > Roots > Endosphere... | reverse complement strand
CCCTATACGGCCGGAACGATGACAGTTCAAAGCTCCAGCAGGCCGCCGTCCCCATTTTCATCGGCAAACGCCAGCAGCGTGCCCTTGGCGTTCCAGGCGAGCGCGGCGACCGGCGGGGTGCCGTTGCGGCGGACCAGGATCTCGGCGCCGTCCTCCAGCCGCACCATCAGCACGGTGCCGTCGCTGTAGCCGGCGGCGAGGATGTCGTTCTTGGGATGGCAGGCGACCACCGAGACGCGCGCCTGCAGCGGCGCGAGCATCGCGGGCTCCTTGCCCATCGGACCGTCCTTGCTGGCGAACGGCCACAGGATGATGGTGTCGGCGCCCGAGGTCGCAAGCGCCTTGCCACCCGCGCTCCAGGACATCGAACGGACGCGGCCGGGATAGCCGGTCATGCGCATGTGCCGGTTGTCGGCAAGCCGCCAGCCGTGCAGGGCCGCCTCGTGCATCGTGGTGACCAGGAACTTGTTGTCCGGGCTGAAGGTGACGCCGAGATGCGAGCCGGCCCAGGGCAGGAATTCGGCCGATCCTTCCATATTCGGAAACCACAGCGTCGCGCCGTTGTAGTGCGCGATCGCGAGCCGCAGGCCCTTTGGTGCGAAGGCGAGCCCGCCGACGGTCGAGGGCACCTCGAGCGACTTCTCCTCTAGCTTGCCGCTCTTGACGGTGGCCGTCTTGCCGGCCGACCAGGCATAGGCACCGTCCGCATGCAGCGCCACCGCGTCGATCCAGCGGCGCTTCGGGTCGGTGGCGAGCAGCGTCACCTCGCCCTTGGCATCGAGCGCAACGACCTTGCCGTCGTCGCCGCCCATGATGAGGCGCTTGCCGTCGGAGGCGGTCGAGAGAATGCCGCCGCCATGCACGGCGACCGTCGTGATCTCGCCCTTGGCGTCGACGAACGCGACATTCTCCTCGCCGCCGACGAAGGCGGCGCGGGGCCCAAGGAAATGCACCGACGTCACGCCCATGCCGAGCGCGACCGGCTTGACGCGGTCGGTAACGGAGACGATCGAGGCGGAATCGGGGGCCGGCGTAAACTCTTTCATCACGAGACGATGCAGCTCTCGAAGCCTTCGCGAATGGCCTTTTCCGGCAATTCGCGGCCGATGAAGACGAGGCGGCTCTCGCGCGGCTCGCCCTCCTTCCACTTCCGCTGGTGGTTGCCCTCGAGCATCATGTGGACGCCCTGGAAGACGTAGCGGTCGTCGTCGTCGTGGAAGGCGAGGATGCCCTTGGAGCGCAGGATCTTGCCGCCCTCGACCTGCACGAGGTTCTGCAGCCAGGGCATGAACACGTTGGGATCGAGCGGCTTGTCGGTCTTGAGCGACAGCGATTGCATGTCCTCGTCGTGATAGTGCTTCAGGCCGTGGCCGTGGTCGTGATGATGGTCGTGGCCGTGATGATGGTGATGATCATGATCGTGGTCATGATCGTCGCCGGCTTCGAGGAAGTCAGGCTCGATGTCGAGGATGCGGTCGAGATCGAAGGCGCCGCGGTCGAGCACGTCGGCCAGCGCGACCGAGCAGCGCTCGGTCCGATGCAGCTTCGCATAGGGGTTGATGCCGCGGATGCGGGCTTCGACCTCGGCGAGCTCGCCCTTGTTCACGAGATCGGTCTTGTTCAGGACGATGACGTCGGCGAAGGCGATCTGGTTCTTGGCCTCGGGCGCATCCTTGAGACGGTCGGACAGCCATTTGGCGTCGGCGACGGTGACGACCGCATCGAGCCGGGCGTTCTTCTGCACGTCCTCGTCGACGAAGAAGGTCTGGGCGACCGGCGCGGGATCGGCAAGGCCGGTGGTCTCGACGATGATGGCGTCGAACTTGCCCTTGCGTTTCATCAGGCCGTCCATGATGCGGACGAGGTCGCCGCGCACGGTGCAGCAGATGCAGCCGTTGTTCATCTCGAACACTTCCTCATCGGCGCCGATGATGAGGTCGTTGTCGATGCCGATCTCGCCGAACTCGTTGACGATGACGGCGTATTTCTTGCCGTGGTTCTCCGACAGGATGCGGTTGAGGAGCGTGGTCTTGCCGGCACCGAGATAGCCGGTGAGCACGGTCACGGGAATTTTGGAGGAGGTCGCTTCAGACATAAGAACTCCGACATCGGGCTTGTTCGCGCGACGCGAGGCAGGGTGGCCCCTACCCTAATGGTCAAGCGCGCTGGTCAGGGCCTTTATATTGTGCCTGACCATGTCAATGTAAGTGGGTGCAGACCCCTTTTCGCCCGTTAAACCGTCCGAAATCAGGGTCCCGCCGACCTTTGCGCCGGTCTCCGCCGCGATCCGCCGGATCAGGCGGTCGTCGCTGATATTCTCCAAGAATACCGCCGGGATTTTTTGGGCCTTGATCTGGCCGATGATGGCGGCGATGTCCCGCGCGCTGGGCTCGGTTTCGGTGGAGACGCCCAGGGGGGCCACGAACTGGACGCCGTATTCGGCGGAAAAATAGCCGAAGGCGTCATGGGTGGAGATCACCTTGCGCCGCTCCGGCGGGATTTTGGCGACGGCCTCCCGGACCTCACGATCGAGCGTTTCGAGCTTTTCCAGATAGGCCTTGGCCCGAGCACGGAAGACATCCGCGTCATCCGGGGCGGCCGCGGCCAGCGCATTGGCGATGTCGGTCACGTAGACCCTGGCGTTGAGGACGGACTGCCAGGCGTGGGGATCGGCGGCCGCGCCGAGTTTCAGCGGCACGATGCCGGCGCTTGCGGTGACGATTTGCGCCTTGCTGCCTGCGGACTGCACGAGACGCGGCAGCCAGCCCTCCAGCCCGAGCCCGTTGACGATCACGAGCCTCGCCTCCGCGACGCGCTTCGCATCGGACGGTGCCGGCGTATAGACGTGGACGTCGCCGTCGGCGCCGACCAGCGTGGTCAGATTGATCCTGTCACCGCCGACATTGCGGACGAAATCGGCCAGGATCGAGAAGCTCGCGACGACGTTGAGCCGCTCCGCGGCCTGGAGCGGCGAGGCGATCAGCACCAGCGCACAAAGCAGGATGATCCGCATCGTCACGCTTCCAGATGCCGGCCGGGAAACAATTGCCTGACGATACCGCCGACGCGACCGAACAGGACGGAGACGATGTAGAGCACCGTCGCCACGAGAATGATCGCGGGGCCTGAGGGCACGCGGGTCTGGAATGACAGCACGAGGCCCGCATAGCCCGAGACCGCGGCGGCAACGACAGCGATGCAGATCATGACGGTGAGATCACGCGACCAGAACCGCGCGATGCCGGCCGGCAGGATCATCAGCCCGACCGCAAGCAGCGTGCCGAGCGCCTGAAATCCGTTGACGAGGTTGATGACGACGAGGGCGAGGAAGGCGAGATGCGCAGGTCCGCCGGCGCGGCTGACGGTGCGCAGGAACAGGGGATCGACGCTCTCGATCACCAGCGGGCGATAGATCACCGCCAGCACCAGCAGCGTCACGGTGGCGTTGAAGGCCACTACCAGCAGCGTCTGGTCATCCATCGCGAGGATGTTACCGAACAGCACGTGCAAGAGGTCGATATTGGTGCCCTTGATCGAGACAATGGTGACGCCGAGCGCCAGCGAGGCCAGATAGAAGGTCGCGAGCGAAGCGTCCTCCTTCAGTCCGGTCGAGCGCGAAACCACGCCGGCAAGGATCGCAACCGCAAAGCCGGCGATCAGGCCGCCCGCCGTCATCGCGAACAGATTGAGGCCGGAGAGCAGGAAGCCGATTGCGGCGCCGGGCAGGATCGCATGCGCCATGGCGTCGCCGACGAGGCTCATCCGCCGCAGCATCAGGAATACGCCGATCGGCGCACCGGCCAGCGCCAGCGCGATTGCGGCGGCAAGCGCGCGCCGCATGAACTCGAATTCGGTGAACGGAGCGATCAGCGCGTCATAGAGCATCGGAGATCAAGCCGCCCGCGAACGGGCATCGTCAGCCGCACAGGCCGCCGCGCTGTCGTCGAATGCCTCGCACATTCGCATCGCGACCATCAGGTTCTCCGGCGTCAGCACCTCCGCCGTCGGTCCCCATGCCACGGGGCCACGGGCCAGCACCAGCGTCTGGCTGAAATGGGTGCGCACCATCTCCATGTCGTGCAGCGCGGCGAGCACGGTACGACCTTCGCCTTGCCACTGCTTCACCAGCGCGAGCAGATCGGCCGTGGTCTTGCTGTCGATGGCGTTGAAGGGTTCGTCGAGCACGATCAGACTCGCGTCCTGGAGCAGCACGCGCGCGAACAGCACGCGCTGCATCTGGCCGCCCGAGAGGGTGCCGATGGGTCGGTTCTCGAAACCGTTGAGGCCGACGGAGGCAATCGCGCGCAGGATCTTTTCGCGGGCGGCCTTGCCTATGCCGCCGAACAGGCCAGTGCCGCGCCACAAGCCAGTGCCGACGAAATCGAACACCGAGATTGGAAAGCTGCGGTCGATCTCCGCGCTCTGCGGCAGGTAGGCGATGTCGCGGGCATCGAGCCCGCCGAGATGGATGCCGCCGTCGAGCGGCTTGAGGATGCCGACGATGCCACGCAGCAGGGTCGACTTGCCGGCGCCGTTCGGGCCGATCACGGCGACCAGCGCACCGCGTGCGACCTCGCCGTTGAGATGGTGCACGGCCGGGTGCCGGTCGTAACCGAGCGTGACGTTGTGGAATGTCAGCTGTGCCATCCTCACCTCATCGCCAGGAAGACCACGCCCCAGAGCACGGCGCAGACGGCGAGCGCGGCGGCGAGGCGGCCAGCCATGGTCATGCGCAGGATCGACCAGGGCGCCGCCTGGGCCGGATGCGGCGAGGCCGCATCATGGACATGGGCGTGGCTGTGGTCGTGCCCGTGCGAATGCTCGTGGTCATGGGAATGGCCGTGAGCATGGTCATGATGATGGGCGTGGGACGCGGCGGGAACCATGTCAGAACGTTATATTATAACATTGCACCTGTCCACGGCCGCCTCAGGGCTTGCCGATCACCATCGCGATCGCCGCGGCCAGGAACGGGAACGGCACCGAGACGGCACAGCGGAACCAGACGAAACGGGCCGGCATGAACGGGATTTCCCACAGGATCACCCGCTGGAAGGCAAACAGCGCCCAGGCGACGACATAGGCCACTACCTGAGGCACGCCGCCGCCCGACTTCAGCGCCACCGTCCCGATCGAGAAGCCAATCACGGGGCCCCCGGGCGTCACCGCGCCAGCAACCACGGCGGAGGCGACCCCGAGCCAGCCGCTGTCCGGTCCGAGCCAGCCGGTGATCACCTCCTGCGGGATGATGGCGGCGATGTAGCCGGAGCCGATCACGCCCAGCGCGATCCGCGGCACGATGTTGATGAAGTCCATCGCGCCTTCGCGCAGCGAAGCCTTGAACACGGTCGGGCCGCGGCGGAAGGCGACGAGCCCGACGCCGACCACCGATCCCCACAACAGGATGTCGATGAGAAGCGCCGCGCTCAAGTCTCGTCATCCTCGGCCGCGGGCTTCGGATAGAGCCTGACATAGACGAAGCGGCCGAGCGCGCCGGCGAGCACCGGCAGCGGCAGCGAGATCAGGATCCGCCACAGCGTGAAGTCGGTGCCCATGATCGGGATTTCCCAGGCCACCGCGCGGCCGTAACCGATCAGGGTCCAGCTCACGACCATGGCGATGGTGGCGCCGAAATCGGCACCGACGGCAAGCAGCGCGCTCGCGACGGGATAGGCGGTGAAGGGGCCGCCAGGCAGGATCGCGCCGAAGGCGGTGCCGATCAGCAGCCCCTTCAGCCCGGATTTCGGCCCGAGCGACCGCGAGACCTTTTCATGCGGCAGGATTTCCGAGATCAGGGCCCCGAGCAGGCAGCCGGCGAGGACGCGCGGCAGGATGCCTGAAAACAGCGAGAGATCGTGGGTGAGAATGTCCAGGACGCCGTCGGTGCCGTCACGCCGCCAGACCAGACCTGCGCTGACCGCCACGAGGACTGCGATGATGATCGTCGACCAGCCGATCGGCTTGCGGACTCGTCCCGGCCTCGGCTCGGACTCCGTGTCCTCGGCAGGCGCGGGACTGTTCGGGGAAGGTTCTGACAACGGGCTGGGTGGCTCAAGGGTGATGCCCGCTCTGATTAAGGGCGCCACTGAGGCGATGCAAACGGTGTGATCACAGACCCATGCGCGCGCCGCGCAGGGCAATTCCGCACAGCAAAAAGGCGGCCGCGCGAGCGACCGCCTTTCGATCTCGTCATCCCGCGGCGCTTAGGCCTTCTCGAACAGGGACTCCACGTATTCCCAGTTTACGAGGTTCTCGACGAACGCCTTGAGATAGTCCGGACGGCGGTTGCGATAGTCGATGTAGTAGGAGTGCTCCCAGACGTCGCAGCCGAGGATCGGGGTGGCGCCGTGCACCAGCGGATTCTCGCCGTTCGGGGTCTTGGAGATCTCGAGCTTGCCGTTCTTGACCTGGAGCCAGCACCAGCCGGAGCCGAACTGGCCGACGCCGGCCGCCTGGAAGTCGGTCTTGAACTTCTCGAAGCCGCCGAGGTCCTCGTTGATCTTCTTCTCGAGCTTGCCCGGCAGCTTGGTGCCGCCGCCATTGGGCTTCATCCAGCTCCAGAAGTGGATGTGGTTGTAGTGCTGGCCGGCATTGTTGAACACCGCGGGGTTCTTGCCGAACGAGCCCTTGACGATCTCTTCAAGGGACTTGCCTTCCCATTCGGTCCCTTTGAGCGCGTTGTTGCCGTTGGTGACGTAGGCCTGATGATGCTTGTCGTGGTGGAATTCCAGCGTCTCCTTCGACATGAACTGGCCGAGGGCGTCATAGGCGTAAGGGAGTGGGGGCAGCGTAAAGGTCATGGGATGTTGTCCGCGACTGATGGGGAACTGGCTTAACGGGGAGTCTTATAGAAGGTTCCACGGCTGTTAAATACCGCCAATTTGCGAAATTGCGTGATGCGGTCGATTGGCTCGATTGCATAAAATCGACGCAAGCGCGGGGGCGCTTCGCTCGGCCGCAAAAATATCATTGCCTTTGAAGCGCTTATGACAGAACGAATGCGCCGCGAAGCGGAGCTCCGAGGGACGAAGCCATGAGCATCGAAATCGACATCCTGAACGGCGACGCCTCGTGGCCGATTGCGGAGCCGCTGCATCAGGCGGTCTGGGGACCGCAAGAGGTCGCGGACAAGCCCTGGGCTCACGTCAAATGGGCCAATGCCGATCTGCGCGTGCTGATCGAGACGCCCGAGGACGGCCTGGTCTGCCATGTCGGCATCTACTTCCGCACCGTCACCTGGAATGGACAGAAGGTCCATATCGGCGGCATTGGCGGGGTCTGCACGCGCCAGGACCGGCGCGGTCGCGGCTATGCGACCGTGGCGATCGACGCGGCGGTTCACACCATCAGAGCCAATGAGGCGGCCCGGTTCGCGCTGTTGTTCTGCGAACCCCACAATTTCTCGTTCTACGAGACCCGGAGCTGGCTGCCCTTCAAGGGCGAGGTCTATTGCGAGCAGCCGGAGGGGCGCATCCGCTTCACCCAGATGGCCCCCTACGTCTTCAACATCGTCCGGGCACCGACCTTGGGCACCATCGACCTATGCGGCCTGCCATGGTGACCCCTGCGTGACGCGAGGGCTGCGGCGGGGCCTTGGCTGCCATATAACATGTTGATCATCATCTAATTCCGTCCGGTGACACATGACGATCGACGCCTCCCTCGACGCCGAGCTCCCGCGTGCCCCGGTCGCCTCTCCCATCGCCGGCCTGCTGACGGCGCCGATCCTGCCGACGCTGCTGCGGCTCGCGATCCCCAACATGATCGCGATGGTCGGCAGCACGCTGGTCGCGATCGCCGAGACCTCCTATATCGGCCGGCTCGGCACCATCCCTCTCGCCGCGATCGCGCTGGTGTTTCCGTTCGCGATGTTGACCCAGATGATGAGTGCGGGCGCGATGGGCGGCGGCGTCTCCTCCGCGATCAGCCGCGCGCTCGGCGCCGGCGACCGTGACCGCGCCGCGACGCTGGCGCTGCATGCCGCCATCATCGGCCTCTGCGGCGGCGTGTTCTTCACGGTGATGATGCTCGTCTTCGGCCGCTCCTTCTTCACCCTGCTCGGCGGACGCGACCGCGTCCTCGAGGAAGCCAGCGCTTATTCGCAGGTGCTGTTCTCCGGCGCGGTCGCGATCTGGCTCGTCAACACGCTGGCCTCGGTGATTCGCGGCACCGGCGACATGCGCCTGCCCTCGATAACGCTGATCGGGGCGAGCGTGCTGCAGATCGCGCTCGGCGGCACGCTGGGGCTCGGCCTGTTCGGCGTGAAGCAATACGGCATGCCCGGCGTCGCCAGCGGCCAGTTGATCGCGTTCACCTGTGCCGCGATCTTCTTCCTCTGGTATCTCGCATCCGGCCGCAGCCGGCTGCCGCTGAAGCTTCGCGCGTTTCATTTCGAGCGGGCGATGTTCCTCGACATCCTCAAGGTTGGTGCGGTGGCCTGCCTGTCGCCGCTCCAGACCGTGCTCACCATTTTGATCTTCACGAAGATCCTGGCGACCTTCGGCACCGAGATGCTGGCCGGCTACGGCATCGGCTCGCGGCTGGAATTTTTGCTGATCCCGATCACCTTCGCCTTCGGCATTGCCTCGGTGCCGATGGTCGGCATGGCGATGGGTGCCGGCCAGTTGAAGCGCGCGCGACGCGTCGCCTGGACCGCGGCTGCGGCCTCCGGATTGACGGTCGGCCTGATCGGGCTCGTCATCGCGCTCAATCCGTCGCTGTGGGTCGCACTCTTCACGCGCGATGCCGGCGTCACCGCCGCCGCGTACAGCTATTTCCACTGGGCCGGCCCGACCTTCGTGTTCTTCGGCATCGGCGTGTCGCTCTACTTCTCCTCGCAAGGCGCGGCGCGCGTCGGCGGCCCCGTGCTGGCTTCCACCGCGCGGCTGCTGATCGTGGCGATCGGCGGCGTCGGTCTGATGATGGCGCAGGCTCCGGCCTGGACCTTGTTCGCGCTGGTCGGCGGCGCCATGGCAGTGTTCGGCCTCTCGACCGCGGCCTCGGTCGCGTTCGCACGCTGGGACAAATGAGCGCAGCATATAAACGCGCATCGATAAACGCAGGAATGTGATTCCAGCCAGCGTTGCACTATCTCGCCGGCCTGCTATGGAGGCGCTCCATTTTTGAGGCCCGTTCCATGACTTCCAGATTCGCTGCTTTCATCGTCCTCCTCGCCGCGCTGCTCGGCGCGACGGCTGCGCATGCGCAGAGCGCCGATGGGACATGGCTCACCCAGGCGGGCGATGCGCGCGTCAAGATCAGCAAGTGTAGTGGCGGCATTTGCGGCCACGTTGTCTGGCTGCGCGAGCCCTACGACACCGCGACCGGCCAGCCCGCCACCGACAGCAAGAATCCCAATCGCGAGCTCGCCAGGCGCCCGATGATCGGTTTGCCGCTGTTCAGCGGCATGCAGCCCTCCGGTCCGAACAAATGGTCGGGCCAGATCTACAATGCCGATGACGGCAGCACCTATGCCAGCAGCATCACAGTGACGGGAGCAGATTCGCTGCGGGTCGAAGGCTGCGTCGGCGCACTCTGCGGCGGCGAGACCTGGACGCGGGCAGGACGGTAGCAAGTCCAAGAGCTCTCGTGCCCCGGCTCTGCGCAGCGTCACTGCGTGCCGCAGCGCGTCCGGGACACGAGATCCCTCACGCCGTCATCGCCTTCAGCGCCGTCGCTGCCGAGGCGTAACCGCCCCGCGCGCCGTCGATGAAGTGCACATGATCGCTGCGCAGCGCCGACGGCGTGAAGCAGGTCATCATGGCGGCGTCCTGCTGATGGAGGCCGTAGCGCACGACGCCCTCGCGCGCGGCCGCCGCAAGGCGATCGCTCAGCGCGCGCTCGAGCTGCGGCGTGCAGTCGAGAATCATGCGCAGGCCGTCGTCGTACTTCCTGAAGTCCGAGTTCTCGACGACTTGGCGCCTGTAGAGCTTGGGCACGAAGCCGCCGACCTTGAGATCGAAGCGCATGATCAGATAGACGAACAGCGTGTAGGCCAGCACGCTGGCCCTGCGCGCGAGCAGCGGGCCGCCGCGCCTGGTGCGGGCTTCGTATTCCAGCCCCTGTGGCGGCCATCTCAGCGGCGGTCCCTGCGGCGGCACCGGCCGGGCGCCGTCCGGGCTGCGCTCGACGAGATGGATGACGTCCTCGATCACCTTGCGGAAGGCATGCGGGTCGACGTCGGGCGCCGGCATCACGAGAACCGACAGGATCAGCCCGCGCGAGGCCGGCATCGTCTCGAAGCGGCAGGACAGTCCGGACAGGTCGGGCTGCGTCCCCGCCGGCGCCTCAGCGACAGCGAACTCGCCGCGTTTCATCGCGGCGTCGGCGAAGGCGAGCCCGCCGCCGGAGAACATCGCATAGGACAGGTTCGCCGACGGACCGAAGCGCGCCACGCGCACGTCGAGGCCGCGCGCGCGGATGGCGCTCACCGGCACCAGCGCGACGCGCATCCTCAGGTCGAGATCCTCCCGCACCCAGGTGGCGGTCGCGGCAAGCGCATCGCGCGCCGCATCGAGATCGCCGGGCGCGACCGCAAAGCTCGCACCGTCGCCGCCGAACACGAAGGGGAATTCGCGCCCCTGCAGCGCGTTCGTCACCGCCGCGATCACGGCGGCGCCGGCCATATTCACCGCCTTGTAGCGCTGCGCCGCGATTGCCTTGGTGGAATCGACGATATCGGCAACCCCGATGCTCCAATCGTCCGGGAGCGGCGCATAAAGCGCAGGGTCCATCAGGCTGGTGAAGCCGCGGAAGACGGGAATGCCGCCATAGAAGGATTCGCCTGAGGTCATCGGGATCCCGGATGGTTGGAATGCGCAACAAATACGTGGCAGGATCGATCCGGGTTCGCCGGCCGGCGGCCCCTTTCGATCATTGGCCGAAATGGCCAGGACGACAAGACAAGGCAACAACAAGATGCGGCCGCGTTGCAATGCCGCGGCGGGTCATTGATCGGCATCAAACGACCGGCCGGAAGTTGCGGCTATCGTCCTTCAGTTCCACAGCCTTGCATGGGATGATCGAGGTGTCCGACTTCGGCAACAAGGACTCCACCTCTCCGGTTCGCCGGCGCACGGGCGTCGAGCCGATCAGCGCGGTGAAGATGCCCGAAAGACTGACGGAGGCCGTCGATGCCTGGGCCGAAGCCCATCGCCTGACCCGCTCGGATGCCATCTGCAAACTGATCGAGCTGGGCCTGAAGATCGCGCCGCCGGTGCTGCCGTCGGAGCACCCGATCGCATCAGAGGCCACCAGGATCGAAGAGATCGCGGTCCACGAGATCGAGACGCTGCTCGATCCCGCGCTACCGGCAGACGAACGCGAGCGCCGCATCCGCCGCCTCACCGAAGGGCCGCCGGAATTTTCACACGAACGAATTGACCTGCCGAAGGACTTGCCGAAGCACCGGACGTGAGTGGCTAATGCAGCTTCTCGTCCTGACGCTTGCGCAAAGTATCGAGCGACGCATCGCGGCAGCCGACCAGGTGCACGAATTGCTGCGGGTACATTTCATAGCCGTGACTGCCGGAATTCTGATGCGTCATCGGCGGGCAGTGGACATCATCCAGCTTCGCGCGGGATTGCTCCGTTCGGCCCCGATTTGAAGCGGTCATGTTGGGCATGGCCATGGACTGCTCCCTGTCGATTAGGGCAGATCGATTGACATAACCCAATCGATTGCGGCGCATCTTACGACCAAATCCGGCTGAATGTCATTGAGCCGTATCAACGCAGCTATGGCCGGCGGAGTTCCACTCAGGCCGTGTTGCCCGCATCGATGGTGAACACGGTGCCGGTGACGTTGCGGCCGCCCTCGCCCAGCAGATATTCCACCATGCGCGCGACGTCGTCCGTCTCCGGCAGGCGCCGCAGCGCGCTGCGGCCGGCGATGCGCTTGCGCGCCTCGTCGGACAGATTGTGCGTGAGCTCGGTGTCGATAAAGCCCGGCGCGATCGCGTTCACGGTGATGCCGAGTTTGCCGACCTCCCGCGCCAGCGAGCGGGTGAAGCCGGTTGCGGCCGCCTTGGTCGCGCCGTAGACGGACAAGCCGTTGTAGCCGGTGGTCGCGATGATCGAGGAGATGTTGATGATGCGGCCGGCACCGTCGGCCATCATCTGCCGCGCGACATATTTGGTGAGGATGATCGGCGACAGCACGTTGAGCTGCACCAGCGCCTCGATCTCGGAATTGTGCA
>Ga0102591_1003999_pt1 | contig 12199 bp, 6 predicted proteins | sample AraplaCol_mCL_r2_2_FD_76860 | JGI IMG/M metagenome (GOLD analysis project Ga0102591, IMG submission 76860) | Arabidopsis root microbial communities from North Carolina, USA - plate scrape MF_Col_mCL_r2 (SPADES assembly) (version 2) | ecosystem: Host-associated > Plants > Roots > Endosphere... | reverse complement strand
TGCACCAACGATATTCTTGTTCCGGCGTGGCTAATTTGCGCAATTGTTCCTCAAATGATAGGGTTAAATTCAATGCCACTAATCCAGCAATTTTTTTAACTTCTGATAATGTAGCCAGCTCAGCGATGTCAATGGCACGATTATGGTCTCTAATAGCACTTATTTTATTAACAATTTTGCCAGGGCCCCATTTGATAACTTTTTCAATAGCTGGACCAATTAACGGAAAGGCACCAGCAAAATCACCAAAAATTTCGATAAATGAACGGGCAGCCGCATATTTGGCTTCAGCAGGTTCTACTAAGGTGGTCGCGAGTGATTTATAAACTAAAAAAATATCTTCTATTTTAAGGCAAGTAAGGCGGTAAAAAATTAATAAGTTAGGGTGTGCCTTAAATTTCTCTAGGTTAGCGCGATGATTAAATTTATATGCTGATATACCTGATAATAATTTCTGCTGTTGCATTAAATCTTTGCTTTCATCTTGCAATTTTAAAAATTGCTTTGAGCCTTTATCTGTCTTATTTAAACTAGAATTTAAGTCATTTAACTCTGAAGCTATTATGCCCTGTTCTTCTTTTAATTCTTCACCAATTTTTTCTTCAACCTTAATTATTGCGTCAAAATCGCTTTCTTGCTCTTCACTTAAATTAACTTGGTCGTTTAACAGAAAGCGAATGCTATCAGATTTTTTACCTGGCGTCCTAGATACTACAGATGGCTTTAATACGCTTTCTAACAAATTAAGTACTGAAGCGCCTTGACGTTGAATATTAAGCAAGCGTAAATTAGGCAGAGTATTATCGTTAGTATTTTTAATACTTAAATTTAACTCACCCCAACCTTCTTCTTGAAAAATCTCTTTAATTTTTGCTTCAGCATTATCCGCAAAATATTTCACACTGCATTGATATAGGTATTTACGCTGTAACACATACGGGAATTGAGCCATAAGAACAGAAAGGTAATCGCGCCATTGCATATAATCTTGTAAAGAAGTTTGCTTGGTTTCAATCTCATTCTTAAGAAGTTGTTTTTGATCTTCTGGTATACTCTGGATTTCATCTAACATTTTATTGCGTTGACGCAGCTCAGTTAAAATATTATTAATGCAAGTTGTGGCTTCTAAAAAATTCAATTTAAAAAACAACCAGTCAGGATACAATTGCTTAAGCTCTATAGCATTTTTTTCAAATTCTTGTGACCATTTAGCAAGATTTGGAATTACCAAATAACCATATCTTTTTCGCAAAACTTCAATCTGGCTAAGCCGTTCAGTAGTTAAAAAGCTTAATTTTTTAATCACAGCATAGTTATTTTTTAGATACACTTGCCGATTAACAATAAACTGTAGCACCGACAAAAGCTGTTCTTTTGAGAAAAAACCATCATTGAGAGAACTATCAAAACCATTGCTATTGCGATTTTTGATTTTTTGATTTAAACGCGGAATTGGGGCTATCATCGCTGCTGGTGCTTGCAGCTGAAAATCTTTAATATAAATATCTGCACCAGCTTCAAGCAAAATATCGATAATTTGATCATAATACTTGGCATCTTGTGCTTCCTTAACGGCTAAATGTAACGGTGTTTCGCCTGTTATACTCATGGCATTGATATTATTGGTTTTTTGTACAAGCGCTTGTACAACTGCCGGCTCACCTAAGCTTACCGCAATATGCAAAGGTGTTTCCGCCTGAAAATTAATACTGTTGTCACAGCTGATGTTATCGAAAAAAATGCGTAATAATTCAAATTTATCTTGAAAGCTTTTCTTGGCTGCTAAAAAATGCAATACCGTCTGGCCAGTTAAATCTTGCTGGTTTAATAAGCGTTTAAACTTATCGCCTTTACTTAACAAAAATTCAGTGATTTGCGCGGCATTTTTCTTGGCTGACAAAACCAAGTGAAAAATATTTTGTCGTTGTTTAGTCAATGCAAGCGGATCTGCATGCGATTTAAGTAAAGCATCAATGATATTAACTTGGCGCGACACACGTATTGCCAAATGCAATGGCGTATCACCTGAATTATTAGGTTCATTAATATAAGATTTATTTTCAAGCAAGAGCTTAACACAAAGATGGTAATTTTCTTCACCTACTTCCCGCTTTTTTGCATCACGCTCTTCATATTGTTCTGTTAACTGATCATAGCCTTGTGCAGCTAAATGCAATGCTGTGTTTCCAAATTCATCTTTGTAATGGAGAATTGCTTTAGCGCCTTCAGCGAATAATTGCCTTAACAGCTTTATATCACCTTTTTGCGCAGCCATATGCAAATCAGTTCTGCCATATTGATAAACAGCCCATTCAGAACGCGGTTTAACACCAAATAGTAAAGCATACATTGTTTATTTCCTTAACTTAAAGCCTCAATTTTTGCTCTAATAAACTCCTGACATTTTCTTGTGCTTGTTCAGCGGAAGACGTCTGCAATGCTTCAGAAGTTAAAATCCCGCCACTTTGCATTGAATTAGCAAGATCTGCCATGTTAACTGTATTATTATTGTTATTATTATCTATCGCACTGACTTTTAGCATAACATCAACATTAGCGTAAGCTAACCATTGCTCTAAAGTTTCAAGCCATTGCTGATAATCTTCTTTGATCTCATTCGAGAAATTTAATTTATCAGTACTAAGCTCTAGTAAGGTATCAAGATTTGCCATGATTAGCTGCTTTAAATCAGACATATTTAAATCATTATTATCTGAAGCTACATCGATCGTAGTAAGCAATTCTCTTGCCTGTTCAATTAACTGTTGCCCAGGATAACGATCGACTTTTTCCCAGTTGTAATTTGATAGAATTTGTATGGCCTGGCCAAACTGCTGCAGAATTTGCTGCTGTTGATCCGTTGGGTGCAACGTTTGCATAAGCGGTAAAAACTGAGCAACATTAGTTTTCAGCTCACCCTCAAGATGCTGCTGATTATCGCCAACAATACTTACATATTGCTTCTTACGAGAATCTCTTTCTTCTGTTCTTACAATTTTATTAATAGTATCTTCTAACACGTAAATATTATCTCTCTCTTCGGCGGTGCAATTTTTAAGAATTGCCTCATTACTCGTTAAAACTAATATTTTATTTAAAAGATAAAAGTTTTTGCTACGAGTGGCTTCAAGTTGCTTCTCGGCAAGTTCTGCAGATATCAATCTATCAAGGATTCTTCCATTATTTTGATAATGCTGCCATAATTGTTCGCGCGATCTTATGAAATCACCGTAGCAGTTAATTCTGGAATTAATCTGGTTAAAAAAATCTCTTTGCTTATCAACTTGTTTAACCGTCTGCTCATATTCATAAAACTTAACAAAACTTCGCGGGCTTTTTTGTCTTTCATAACGTTGTCTTAATCGGCTTAGCTTAGGCCCCATCTCTCTTAATAAATTGGTAAGATCCATATATTTATCACTTGCATATTGGAAATCAGCCACTAATTTAGCTTCAATATTTTGCATATTTTCTACTTTTGCATCCTTAATAAAAATAAACTGAAAAATGTCTCTATAAAAATTAAATAATTTTTCATATTTAGCTTTGTCAAGCATTATATTTAATGGATCAGCTACTAGTGCTTGGTAGCATTTGGAAAATGCTAATTGGCCACGCATTAGGAAATTAATCCTATCAGTTAATATTACATCAGCTACCTGTTCATTCCTTTGGTTAACCATTGCAACCGCTTCTTCCATCACTTTTTTAAGCGGCAAATTAGCGACAAGCGCTCTAGGAGTCCTGCCTTGGTTATCTTTTAAATCAATATTCGCTCCTTGCGCAATTAAATAACGGACTAATTCTTCAAATGCATTAGAATTAGGCTCATTATTTGCTTTTTGAATCAAATAATGCAACGGAGTTTCCCCTCTCCTATTCCGCTCATTAATATACATAGCGCGAGTATTCACAAAATATGCTAAAATTTCTTGAATGATTGCCAAACTAGGGTTTGCTTGCATTACTTTATGCAAAAGATTTTCTCTAGCATCGTTAAAATTAATTTGGAGATTCTGCCTGAGTAATAATTGGACAGTTCTTAATTGATCACCTGGTTGATAAGGCTCTTCACCCTTAGCACATGCATAATGGATTGGCTGGTTACCTGATTTATCCTGGTCATTTATTAAGTAATAAATTTGCTGTTTAAAATAATTAATATCACGTGGATTTTGCCTGTGCAATTTATCACGTTCTGCTAAAATAGCAGGTAATTTTTCAATTAAATAATAAAGTATAGTGTTACGGTTCCTTTTTTGACTGGTTATAAGATGGAAAATGTTTCGTCTTTCATTATTTTTAGCGGTAATATCAGCCCCTAACTCAATTAATTTTTTTATTATCTCAACCGAATTCGAGCTTTCTGCGGCTTGGAGCAATGGCGTATTACCATAATTATCAACAGCATTAATGTTTGCTCCAGCTTCACAAAGTTTTTGAATAACCTTGGTATAATTATCAATAAGATCATTAAGGGTAGTAGTAAAGATATTAGAGGGAAGTTTAGTAAAGAAAAAGCTTTGATTGTTATAATGTTCAGAATTTTGAAAAGGCCCTCTGCTCGCCCAATGCAATGCAGTTCTACCTCTGTTATCAACCAACTGTAACGCACTTTGAACTGTTAGATTAGATTGCTGATTTTGTACCGCTTGCTGCAATTCATTAAGAACGGCAGGAAGCGCGGCATGATTACCTTGTTTGGCATAATCAAGCAGTGCATACAAGTTATTCTGCGAATTATTGCCAATTTGTTGCTGAGCTGGATTAACTACATAACGCGCAAAAACATCTTTAATAGCTGGATCGTTCTTATTAATTAAAAGCGTATAAGGTGATTTTCCAGCATTGTTATTCTTATGCAAATAAGCACCGAAGCTTAATAATTCATCAGCAGCAAAAGCTGAAGAAGCATTAACGGCGAAATGCAATGGTGTTGTGCCAGTTGAATCACCTATATCTAAAGAAGCACCATGGTTATGACATAATGTAATAATATTTTGATGCTGGTTTTTAGCGGCATAATGAACAGCGGTTCTATCAAATGCATCTTTTAAATTGAAATGGTATGTCCAATCTTGTTGTGACCAATTGCTAGTAAGCTGAGCAATTTCAGCTTGGCTGCACTTTGCAAACATAGTATGGAAGGCAGTAACACCGTCTTGGGGGCTATCCCATCGCGCGCCTGCATGTAACAGTGCCTCAATTATAATTAAGTTTAAAGGGTTAGCGGAGAATGCCTTAGATAAAGCTGTTTGTGCTTGATTATCGCACACTTCAAGATTATAACTTTTTGCTAATAAAGCAGTAAAGATATTAACATTACCTAACTGAGCCGCTTTATGGAGCGGCGTGGTACCAAATATTTTTGCATTTGGATCAAAGTCACGCTTCAATAAATAATCAACAGCTTCTAGTGATTGTTGATTTACCGCAGATAACAGCAGTTCCTTCTGCTGATCCAAATTTTGGCTAATAGGCAGCATCCCGCCATCAGCAAATGCAAGCGTAAAGTGCTTGCAACGGCTACGCCAAGCAGGTAATACCTCATCTAGCATACTCTTTGAAACGGTCAAATCCAGATGCGGAAATTGGGCGGTAATTCTTTCAAGTATATCTTCGGTAATATCTTGGCAGCCAATTAAAGTTAATTTTTTAAATTGCCTTGCATACAACTCATTAACTCTTGCAATAATGCACCAGTTAAAGCGTTATTATTTTTGATCGTTAAATGTTTAACCGGCATAGCTTTTTGCAGTAAATGCAAAATATCTTCTTTATTGTTAAATTCTGAATGATCAAATTGGCTGATTAGTTCTTCAAAGGATTGTTGTATATCTTGAAAGATTGGCGGACTTTTAGTTAATTTTAATTTTTCAAGCTCCGATATAATTTCTTGCTCTTGAGCAAAAACTTCCTCTAATTCACCCGTATGCGCTATTTGATAAGCCGCTTGCGGGTCGAGTGGAAAACGTTGACGTAATACTTTATAAATTTTAGCTAATAAAGGATCCATTTTTTCAAATAATTTAGCCCAAGTAAGCTGTTGGGATGAGTTTGCCTGTGCTTTTGCTAACTTGATCAATATATTAAGCTTACAATACATTTTTCCAATTTGCCCTGGCTTAAACTTAATAGGCAAATTTAAATTCGTTAGGTCCTCTTCCGTAAAAATTCCTTCTTCTTTTAAGCGTAAATACTCATTATTTTTAGTTTGGATTTGACACAACCAGCTCATTAACAATTCTGGGGCTGAAAATTTGGCAATCGCTTGATAAAAACTTTCCGGCACCTGCTCTTCCATAATTGGCAATAAATATTGGATATCACGCACATCTAATTTGTGCTTATTGCCAGACAAATAAATGGGTTCAGCAAAGCATTCTTCTGCATCGAAATTATTAAGCACAGTTTTAATTTCATTGTTTTGATTATTAAGCTGGCTTATAGGCGTTAATATAAAATTTTCATCTTTATTATCATTCGGCTCGATCAACCAACTATGCAACAATGAAAGCCCAAATTGTGTTCTATCTATATTTGCCAGCATAGCGCTTAAAGCGTTGGCAACAGAACTTTCCTTAACATTTTTTAATTTTTGATCAAAACGATCGCCCTGCACTGTTTTTGTTGCCAACACGTGATATTCAAAATGACTGCTTTTAAATTTCAATAATTCACAAGGTGTTGTATTTTGTGAATTTATTAGCAAAGCAAGGCTGTGCGCTGCAAACGCATTACCAGGATTAACAGGCCGAAATTTATAATGAGCCCCCTTTAAACTGGTAACAGGATGACTGCCAGTTGAATTGTTGCGGATAATTGCGCCATCTTTATTAATGGGGAAAATTGTAGCAGCATACTGATGATTGATCGCCGACAAACCAAAACGCCATTTTAAAATTGGCCCCGTATAATTAGACTCAGATATTTCTTTATTAATCAAAAAATATTTAATTAAATCCTCTAATTCTAATAATTCATTATCATTTAACTTAGTTAATGTTACCATCGATTTTTGTTCAAATGCATTATTTATTGGCGCATCATTTGCATTAGGTAACATAGCAAACTCCTGTAAAAATTAAATTAAAAAAATAATATATACTAAGTTTATAACCCTTGGTAAGGGTTAAACGGGAAGTTTACTAAAAATGTTTTTATAAAAATTATATTTGAGAGAATTTAATATACTCTGTAGCGACATTTTTCTGAAGTTAATATCTATTTCCCTCTCCCTTCAAGGTGAGGGAAATAGATATTAAACACGCTGATTTGGCATAGCAGGAAAAATGTTATTTGAAGATTGGAATACGTTATTATTGTTGTTGTCATTTTGGTTAGAATTATTAAAGAAAGTGTTTGGGTAACCTGTTAATAAAGTTGCAGTTGACGAATTGTGGTTTGGTGCAGCGAAATGTTTTTTAACGGCTAGATTTAGTAAATTACGTAAGCTTTGGCCTGATGGATCGAATAGTTTGCCTAATGCTTGGACAGCGGCTTGACGCACATTGAAACTTTCGTCGGCTAAGGCCTTAAGTAATGCCGCTTCGGTTACTGGCGACGACACTTCCAATTGGCCTAAGGCTGCGGCAGCAGCATAGCGCACATCGGAAATTTTATCATTCAAGGCCTTCAGCAACGCCTCGATGACCGCCGGCGAGGCAGCTCCCAACTGACCCAACGCTTGGGCAGCCCCTTGACGCACATCAGAATATTCATCACCCAAGGCCTTCAGCAACGCCTCGATGACCGCCGGCGAGGCAACCACCAATTGGCCCAACGCTTGGGCAACCCTGTGACGCACATGAGAATATTTATCACCCAAGGCCTTCAGCAACGCCTCGATGACCGCCGGCGAGGCAACCCCCAACTGGCCCAACGCTTGGGCAGCCCCTTGACGCACATCAGAATATTTATCACCCAAGTCCTTCAGCAACGCCTCGATGACCGCCGGCGAGGCAACCCCCAACTGGCCCAACGCTTGAGCAGCCCCGTGACACACATCAGAATATTCATTACCCAAGGCCTTCAGCAACGCCTCGATGACCGCCGGCGAGGCAACCCCCAACTGACCCAACGCTTGGGCAGCCCCTTGACACACATGAGAAGAATATTTATCACCCAAGGCCTTCAGCAACGCCTCGATGACCGCCGGCGAGGCAACTCCCAACTGGCCCAACGCTTGGGCAGCCCTGTGACGCACATGAGAATATTCATCACCCAAGGCCTTCAGCAACGCCTCGATGACCACTGGCGAGGCAACTCCCAACTGGCCCAGCGCTTGGGCAGCTTCATGACGCACATGAGAATATTTATCACCCAAGGCTTTTAGTAATGGTTTAACCATGCTAGCCTGCTGGTTTAACCAATTAAATAAGGTCTCACTCAAAGCTACCCTTGCCGCGGCGGGCCATTGCGCTTGCTGGAACAGCGCCTCAAGAACTGTCCGTAACACCTTTAACGTGGGCCAACGCAACGTGATACTCAGAGGATACATTAACCACGGATAATCCTGCCAAAAGTCTAAATTAGGCACAAACGTGCCTTGCAGTTGCAGGTGAGTAAGGTTAATGATTTTAGCTGCAAGCGGGCTTAGATCAGCCAAGTTCTTACAGCCGGTGAAGTCTACCTGGCTTAATACCTGGCTCTGGGTACTCACTTTGCTTAATAGGGAACAACCAGCAGCATTAAGCCGCTGTAAGTTAGGGGCTTGAATGGCCAATGTCCCTACTCCAGTACAGCCACTGACATCCAGTTCAACCAAAGAGGAAAATACCCCTTGTAATTGCGCTTGCGCGGTTAGCAAACCGTAGCGTTGATGGCTTCTCCAAGCCTGGCTTAGACGCAACACCCGCAGATGTGGACAGATAACACCGAGTTCCGTCATTAACGAGGGCGAGACGGCTTCCGCAAAAGCGATATCTAAACGGAGCAAATGCGCACCGACCCCCACCAACAAAGGCCTTAATAAAGGATCGGTTAGGACGGGGCCGATGATATGGTCCCGTCCACCTTAAATGAGGCATCGTAATGTGCCGAAATGTTAAAATTAACCATTTAACCAATAGATGGAGAGACCACTTATGAATATTAAAACATTGGGTATCGACTTGGCAAAAAATACATTTCAACTGCACGGTGTCAATGCGCAAGGAGAAGCCATCTTGAAGAAGAAACTTTCACGAGAAGCTTTGCTGCCTTTCCTGGCAAATTTACCAGCCTGTATGATTATTGTTGAAGCGTGTAGTAGTGCACAATATTGGTGTCGACAGTTTGAAAGATTAGGTCATCAAACTAAAATTATCAGTCCGCAATTTGTGAAACCATTCGTAAAATATCATAAAAATGATGCTAATGATGCAGCAGGTATTGTGGAAGCAGGAACACGCCCTAGTATGAACTTTGTACCTAAAAAAAGTGTCGAACAACAAGATATCCAGTGTTTACATCGCATTCGATATCGCTTAGTTAAACAACGAACAGCGCTGATTAATCAGATTCGTGGTTTATTGTCTGAGTATGGAATTATCATGCCAAAATATATTACAACAGTACGGAAAAAATTACCTGAAGTATTAGAAAATGCAGAAAATGAATTAACGGATTTAGGGCGGGAAATATTTTTTGATTTATATCAGCAATTAGTTGAGTTGGACAAGAAGATTGAGGAATATGAAAATCGATTAAAGCGTCTTTATTCACAGAGTGAAGCTTGTCAGCGTATTGGCCAAATTGAAGGTATTGGTGTACTAACGGCTACTGCCATGCTAGCGACGATTGGTGATATCCGCGTATTTAAAAATGGTCGTCATTTGGCAGCCTTCTTAGGTTTAATACCTCGACAACATAGTAGTGGTAATAAGCAGCAACTGTTAAGTATTAGTAAACGAGGTGATGTTTACTTGCGCATGTTATTAGTGCATGGTGCTCGTTCTGCTTTGCGAGTCGCTGGTAAAAAGATCGATGAGAAAAGCCGCTGGATAATGGATTTAAAAGCGCGTTGTGGTGAGAATAAAGCGTGCGTGGCTTTAGCGAATAAAAATGCGAGAACCATTTGGGCCTTATTGGCGCGCGATAAGCCTTATCAGCGCAATATAAAATATATTAGTCAATAAAATTTAAATTGAATAAACTGTTTTTGTAACGAGTTTGCGAAGGATAAACTGAGTGATGACAAATTAGGTGAGACCGTCTCTTGCAAAACCTGATATATTCGATGGTCACTTAAAGACCGTGAGGCCGATGAGGAGCAAGAGAGCGAATTTTCATCAGGGCACAAGCAATAAATATGCATTGCTTATTAAGATGCCGAATATGCGACAGCAACTTACTTTAATTTGTTGAACAAAATTATTCTTTGACAAAACAGACGGGACCATATATGAATATATGTCTGCAAACCAACATTATTTTGCTGTTATCAAAATTTATCGCTTGCAAAACGGATGGCTCCATATATGTTTCCTAATTTGAAAGTTTAAATGTATGTTATGTACTTGTATAATCTATCTACCGTTTGAAGTAATGCTTGTTGTCTGAGAATAGTAAGATAAGTTTCTGAACCCATAGGTGGATTTTTTAAATTACTTCGAAGTCGTTTGATTGCACTACAGACTAATTCTGGTGCCAAATCAATTAAATGTGCAATGAAAATATCAGGATGTTGGGCTTCGATATTAAATTTGTTAAGAATATTTTTTGGAAAATCTTTCAAATTATAAGTCACTATTATTGAAGCTGATCCTTTAATTGCTGCAGCAAGCACATGCTTATCGTTGGGGTCAGGGAGTGATAAAGTTGGAATTAATTTTTCATGGTCTGTTATTAGGCAGTCAAGCGTATGAGCATCCATTAATTCTCTTGTCCTTTGTAATTGTGCTTGAGTTAAATCAGGGCGATTAGTCAGTACATTTCGTATCCATTCATCATGAATAGCGTCTGTCCATTTTGCACAAAATAAACCAGTAAGCGCTAAATGCATGAGTAAATCACGTAGTGGTGCTGGGTACAAAACGCAAGAATCGTAAAGTGCTATAATGTTAGCCACACACTAATATCCCATATTTAATTTTTGTGCTTGTTTGGTTAATTCTTCTAAAACATCATAGCGTGCTTTTTCTTCTTGTGCTTTATAGGCCAAGATATCTTTTGCTAAAATACGACGGCGTGTACCTACTTTGCGATAAGGTATTTTACCTTCTTCAAGCAACGTGACTAGAAAAGGTCGAGAAACATTTAAAAGATTAGCGGCTTCTTGGGTTGTAAGTTCTGCATGAATGGGTAGCAGTGTTATTGCGTTTCCCTGAGCCATTTGTTTTAAAATGTCAAAGAGTAAACGGAGTGCAGAAGAGGGCAGGGTAAGAGAAACATGCTTTTTGCTCCCTTTAGTTAATTCAATAGTGGGAGCTGAAGGTGACTCAATAAAAGGTGCCAATGTCCGTTCAGCCTGTTCGGCAAGCTGTATCTCTTTTTTATTAGGTACAATTGTCCCATCGATTTTATGCATGGTAGCCAACATAGGGAAGCCCTCGCTTAAAGTTTTATATAGGTTATTATAGTTCATAAACGAAATAAATGAAATATTCGAAACAAATGAAAAATGACAAGTGTATTCTTAATTATTAGGCTTAAAAATAGTATCTATCATGCAAGGGAGGTTATTTTGGCATGTAGGCGTTTTGCAGGACTCAAATATGCCTAAATATGCTTAAATATGCAAACTGAAGAATTTTGCTAGTGTACGCCCTGGTTAGACTATCTAAAAAAACAATATAAATCAAAGAGTTACGAGTGTAGCTAAATCATTGATAATTGAAACAGCTTACTCTTAATCAATAGGTCGTTGGTTCGATCCCAACACGGCCCACCAATTAAGTCTTTTAAAATCAATGAGATATGCAATTTCCCTTTTCCGCTAAAAAATGCTGCGCAGGGATTTCACAGGACTTCTGCTGTACTTCATTATGCTCTAATGTGCTCAAGTTACTGATTTGAGCCGCATTAGCATTTGTAATGAAGGGCACAACATTGGTAGCAACCGATTCTATTTTTTTATATTTTAGAATTGTTGTAGGCGAATTCGTATTTTAAGCCACCATAGGGAGTTGAAATAACTCTTTGCAAAAGGGTTGCCATCTATATTTATTTAAAATAATAGCAGTTGCTCCATTGTTTTGAGCCGTTTGGTTAGGTGTTT
>Ga0102591_1003998_pt1 | contig 12203 bp, 11 predicted proteins | sample AraplaCol_mCL_r2_2_FD_76860 | JGI IMG/M metagenome (GOLD analysis project Ga0102591, IMG submission 76860) | Arabidopsis root microbial communities from North Carolina, USA - plate scrape MF_Col_mCL_r2 (SPADES assembly) (version 2) | ecosystem: Host-associated > Plants > Roots > Endosphere... | reverse complement strand
CGCAACGAGGCCCTCCAATTTCGGGGGCGGATGGACGGGTTCTCCGACCGCTACCCAGATCACGCCATCGGCCTCCTCGACCAGATGCGTCGCAACGCGGATCGTGTCGGGCGGCGTAAGACCAGGGTGAGCCGGGATGCGCAGGCAGTTTCCCGTCTGCGTGTAACTCCAGCCGTGATAGATGCAAGAGAGCGCCTCACCGCGTACAAAGCCATAAGACAGGCGCATGCCACGATGGGGACAGCGATCTGCCGATGCCGCGACTCGTCCTGAATCACTTCTCCAGAGGGCAATTGAGCCGGCTCTTGTGCGTGCGGGGATTACCGTCCCTGACGGCAAATCCGCAGAAAACGCGACTGGCGTCCAAAAGCCCGTCGTATCGGCTGACATGGTAGAACTTTCTCAGCATTATCAACGTTTTGTCTGCTTCAAGGCCACCGCTTGGATAGGGCGGTTCGTAGCGGACGGGAGCACGTTTGCATAATTTTTTCGCATTGGCAACGCTGATCAAATAACGTGCAGTGGAAAATTGGCGGGCGTTCCCAAGGCCTATTCTGCGTCGCTCTCGATCGGCGTGCGCAGGATGGTTTCCACCCATACATCAATAGGCCCGAGCGAGCATCCCACCTCCATCATGTCGATCAATTCTATCGGCCCGGCGACGTCCAGCTCGATCCGGTCGACACTTTGGTGGGATATTGCCTGGGACAGGCCGAGCTTTGCTGCGTGACGTCGGATCCACGGAACAAACGAGGCGGCTTGGAGGTCGCCAAGTATCGTCATTCGTTCGTGTAGGTGTCCGTGATGTTGAACTGTCATGAAAGTCTCGTGCTGGCGCCTCCTTGACACGATAGCGCCTAGATGGACTTTCGAAACCCCTTCTTTTTGCAGTTCACAGAATCCGGTTCAACGTAAGAGGGCTTTCGGAAACCTCGCGCTTCGCCTTCAGGGTGCCGTTCCATGGATGAATAGCGTGACAAGCGTGCCGGCGCTGTTGGAGAGCAGGAACCATTGGTTAGGCATCCCGGCTGCCAAACCAACAAGGCACCAGATCAGCACGACGAGGATGGCCGCCAAGAGAACGAGCCCGTGGCACGAAAGCCATACGACGAATTGTGAGATGGCAAGAACGACCGCACCAATCTTCATCATCGGGAAATTGCAGTCGGCCCCAGGGTTCCAAGGAACCACAGAGGCTTCCCGGCTTCCAGTCGGGAGCCGCCGCCGTCCACTCCGACCGACCGCTATTTTTTCCGCCAGCGGAACCGGCTCGGCGGCAACTGCGTTCTTCGAGCAGGTATTTGAAGCCAAACGGCCATTGCGTTTCAACAGGGAGGCGATCCCACACGGAACAGCGACCGGTTCTCGTTTCAAGGGCCACGCCAGTCGGCGCTTGGCAGACGATGATCAACTCTGCCCGTACACGTGCATTCTGTTTTGCGCCCGGCGAAGAGGTTCCCGTAACTTGAGGCGGATTTAATGCAGAGAGGCTCTATCGCGATAGAGAATGTCGAGGTTCCAACGGGGGAGAATTCCGATCCCCTGTGGAGTCTCACGAGAAGCCAGTCGCCCATTATTGGAACAGCCATCCATGACGGCAGCCATGTTCGGAGAAGTCTGCGGTCTCGATACGCCTTGAACGAGGTCGAGCGTCTTCGAGAAGAAGACCCGTTCACGGCGAGCTTGATCACGGGCTTGCCAAACCAGATTGTATTTCACCGTTCCCGATTTGAAATCGATCTCAACCGAAGCCGTGACCAGGCTGTTTATCTTCGCCCCGAGCAGGCATGGGGGCTGACAGTTTGGAAAGAGAGCCTTCCGCAATCGGAACATCGCAGGTCATTGCTTATCCATGACGACTACTATGAGATGCTTCGCTTCTTTCTCGACGGCATCCAGCGGTACCATAAGCACTTCGTTCTCCTTGACGTGCACAGTTATAATTATCGTCGAGCGGATCCGGACACGCCAACGCCCCAGGATCAGGCGCCCGACGTAAATATCGGTACGTTCTCCATGGATCGAGAACGATGGGTCCATGTAGTCGAGCCATTGATGGATCACTTCCGATCCTTCGGCGTTGGCGGCAGGCGGCTTGACGTGCGGGAGAACGTTGCCTTTCACGGAAAGGGAGAACAGACGCGGTTCGTCCATGAACAATATCCGGGAACCGGTTGCGCGATCGCCATTGAGTTCAAGAAGATCTTCATGGACGAGTGGACCGGAAAGCCAGACAACTCGACACTTTGTGAATTGCGGGAGGCGCTTACCTCGGCCGTTCCGCTTCTCGAGCGCGTCTTGAGGTCAATGACATGACGAAACACGCGTCAGCGACCCAAGACGATTGGTTATGTGATATCAAGCAGTCGCTTCGTGACGACAAACCGATCCGAAGGGAATTCCCCGAAGGTGGTCGCTTGCATATCGATCGACGACTCCCCTTTCTTTTTGTTCATATCAACACAGGAAAGGCGGAGGACGTGGCTCAAGCCGTAGTCCAGGCCAATGCTTCCTATCTCCTTGCATCGGACCCTCAGGAGGTCGTGTCGATCATCGAGGCGATCGCCGAGGTCGCGGTCGAGCAGTTCGGGATCCTCCTTGTCGTTCGAAGCAGTGAACTTGAGCGTGACCGGTTTCTTACCGATGATGCTCCCTATCTCCCGCCGTTTGAGGTTTGCGTTTGGTCATCCGAGAATGCCGCACTTGCAAAGACGATCTTCTCGAAGACCATTATGGCGAGCAAACCGAGATTCCGCACGCCGAGAGTCCTCGAGCGGACTATCCCCAGATCGACCATTGACGCACAGATTGCGGCCATGCCCGGCTGCGCCATTCTTGGTGTTGAGTTCGCGCCGATCTACCGGACGCCCGAATCCAGGGAGGTTTACCCTGAAGTTCGCGACCTATTGGTCTCGACGCTGTTCGACGCCGCGCTCCGCGCGTGTGGCGCCTTTCTGGAAACAAAAAAACTTGTCAAGCTCGCGTCGTATCGGTCCCTTGGAAGACGTGCCTTCGTCGACGCTGTCAGTCGCGTCGACAGAAGTATAGACGAGATTGCATCGCTCTTCGACGTTCTCCTTGCCGTCACCCCCATCAACGCAAGGCAAGCATTTGACGAATTCAGGTTGGCCGGGTTTGAAAGCGAGCCGGTCTTTCTATACCGCCCGCTGACGATCCAGGTGGAAAATGCGAAGCATCGGCTCTTCGCTATCTCCTTTGACCAGATGGAGGATCCTGTCCTATACGACCTCTGCCGGGAAAAACAGCGTGAAGTCGACTTGCAACTTTCGCTGATAGCTGCGCGCCAGACCAAAAGCTTCGTAGAGTTTGGCAGGGCGCTTTACGGTCCGGTCGAAAATTCTCTTTTGCTCGAAGCCGAGGATATTCTTGGAAGGCTCGCGGACGAGTATCCCGTGGATCATCTTAAGTCGCGTTCTAATATTCCCACCGCCGATGCCGACTATGTGGAACGACGTGCGGAAGCCATGATTAATCGTTACCGAACGGTCTGGCCGGACTTCAAGGCAAGCATTGTGCTTCGCGATGACCTTCCTTCTGGCCTGATGGTGACCAATCATCGTCTCCTCATTTCGAGGTCGACAATCATGGACCGACGACGTGTCGAGCCGCTTCTTGCGCATGAAATCGGAGTTCATCTCCTCACCTATTTTAATGGCTCCTCACAAGGGCTGCGACTCTTTCGCTCCGGGCTGTCCGGATACGAAGGCATGCAGGAGGGGCTGGCGGTTTTCGCTGAGTACCTCTCGGGTGGCCTGACTGCAGAGCGGCTTAAGCTGATAGCTGCGAGGGTCGTCGCATGCGCTTACATGCTCTCGGGGCTAAGCTTCGCTGAAACTTTCGGTCGGCTCGTTTCCAACTACAAATTCTCCGATCACGGGGCATTCAACCTTGCACTGCGCGTTTACCGCGGCGGCGGATTGGCCAAGGATGCGATCTACTTGAGGGGCCTTCTTCAACTTCTGGACCATCTGAAACGCGGTGGCGCGCTCGAGCCGTTCTGGATGGGCAAAATCGCTTCCTCCCATTTTGCCGTTATGGAAGAGCTTGCACTACGTGGACTGCTCAAGCCGCCGTGCGTCCATCCACTGTTTCTGGAGACTGCTGAAGGCCGCGAACGACTTGACAGCGCAAGACAGGGATTGCGCCCCATCGACCTGGTTCAACCAAAGGAAACCTAGATGCGAATAGCATTCTTCGTAAACGCGATCGAAAGCGAGGCACCCCATTACACGACGACATCCCTGGCGATGGCTGCCATCGCCCGCGACCATGATGTTTGCTACGTCACACCGGGGGATTTTGTACTGCGACCCGACGACAGCTTGGCCATCCGCGCACGGATGCCGAGCGAGGGCAAACCAAAGAATGGAGACGCATTCATCGCTGATCTCAATGAGGGCAAGGCGCGTGTCGACACGATTGACGTGAAAGAGGTGGACGTGCTGTTTTTGCGCAACGACCCTTCCCTTGATGCCGAGGAGCGATCCTGGGCCGCTAATGTCGGCGCGATGTTCGGGCGACTTGCCGTCGAGCGGGGCGTGCTGACGGTGAATGACCCCGACACCTTGATGAAGGCTCAGAACAAGCTCTATTTCCAAGACTTCCCGGAGGCTATTCGTCCCACGACACTGATTTCGAAAAGCCTGGACGAAATTAGAGCCTTCATTGACAGCCAGAAACGCGGTGTGATCCTGAAACCACTACAGGGATCGGGAGGCCGGCATGTATTCAGAATTAAATCCAACAAGGAATCCAATCTCAATCAGATTTTTGAAGCAGTCAGTGGCGAAGGGTATCTAATCGCCCAGGGTTACCTCCCGGATGCGGTTGACGGTGACATCCGGTTGTTCCTGATGAACGGTCAACCCCTTGAGAAGGACGGCGCCTATGCGGCATTTCGCAGAGTTCCTGCAAAAGGCGAGGTCCGCTCCAATATTAGTGCCGCCGGAACAGCTGCAGCAGTAAAGATTACTCCCGAGATTCTTGAGGTTGCCGAGACTGTCAGGCCCAAACTTGTCGCAGACGGGATGTTTCTCGTGGGCATGGATATCATCGGTGACAAGATCCTCGAGATCAACGTCTTCACGCCGGGCGGACTGCGAAATCTCGAACAGCTCTATTCCGTGGACTTCTCGGCAACGGTCATCGAGGCTCTCGAAAGGAAGGTCAGTATTCGCCGGAACTATGGCTCCCAACTGTCGAACGCAGTGCTGGCGACGCTCTGACAAGGAGTCGCAGAAGACCTTTCGGCCTCCCCGGCTATGTCGCGATGGGCGCGACCGCCGTGCGACGAGTGGTGACAGTGCCTCTGTCCGTTTTGACTACATCGGCATGTAGCCGCCCACCCAGAGCCAAAGCCCGGCAACCAGCATTGAGAGAATAGTGATTGGAACGCCCGTTTTGGCATGGTCGCGAAACGTCAGTTGCACCCCTTGGACGGCTGCTCGCTCAGCGACAATAAGGTTTGCTAGGCTGCCGACGAGGAGCAGGTTGCCGGCAAGTGTTGAAAGTATGGCGAGCCCAACTAAAGTCCCTTCCGGAATCCCATGCCAGACGTTCAAAATCATCACGACGGCAGGAACGTTGCCGATCGTGTTGCTGAGAAGTAGGGAAATTGGCACCAAGGACGAGATGCGGTTCGGTAAGAGGTTGTAAGCCGTCAAGGTCTCTACAGCCTGTTCCGGAAACCCGGTTCGAGCGAATGCGTCGTTTATCACGAAGAGGGACGCAAATAGGATGAGCAGCGGCACGTCGATCTCATCGAGGAGCTGCCTGGTCGGCAGCGTTCGACTGACGATCAGGCAGGCGGCCACCAGAAGCGCTGAGATTTCCCGCGGGATCGGGGTCGCAAACAGGATGAGCAGTACGGCGATTGCCACACCGCAAGTTCCTACCTGGAAACGATCGAAGCGGACTGTCTCGATTGCAGCGTGCGCTGCAGGCGCGCCGAGACTCGTGCGCCAAATGCGGGCCACGCATGCGTAGCAGATAATCAGAGCCATAAGTGACGGGACGGCCGCGTCGGTGAAATAACCCCAAAAGCTAAGGTCACCCGCCTGCCCGATGAGGATGTTTTGAGGATTGCCGATCAAGGTCGCGGCCGAGCCGGCATTGCTCGCCGCAGCAAGCCCAAACAGAAACGGGCGAGGATCGAGCTTGCGCGCCGCGAGCCCGGAACATAGCAGCGGGGTCATTGCGAAGACAACGATATCGTTGACGAGAAAGGCGGAAAGGATACCGCCGATCGCTATTGTAAGGGCCAGCAGGCGGCGCGGCTTCCCGGCCTGAGTGGCGATCCACATGGCGACCGCGCCGTAAAACCCACTGGCGCCGACCCTTGCGGATACGATCATCAATCCACCGAGCAGTAGCAGCGTCGGAAAGTCAATGGCGTCGTCCACAGCATCGCTCGGAATCGCGCCGATGGCGACCAGCATAACGGCCACAATAAGGGCAATGCCGGCTCGGTCGATGCGAAGGCCAGGCACGCGCCCGAGCGCCATTCCGACGTAAGTAAGCCCAAAAAGAATAAGGACGAGATCGGTCATTGTAGGACCTGCTTCCGAGGAAGGAGGCGAATCGTCGTCGCGCGCAGCTATCGTAGTGGTAGTTGCATGAGACTTGCCGACGCCTGTTGATTTGAGAATTTTTGCAGGGTCTCCGAGGCTCCATAGCATGCATTGAACGTTCGCATCGAAATGTAACCACGTTTTTGACGCCATGAAACCACTGACTTAGCTTCTTATGACCTGGGCTTGCCTTCGTGTGGACCGCAAAACGGCTGCACGATGGGGGAGGCTCAGATTCGTGGGTGCCGTCCTTGAGCGAACTGCTGCGATCGGTTGGTACAGCCGAATGCTATCAAGAGTGTCGAAAAAACCATTGCATCCGCGCACTTCTCAGCTGCTGGTCACGCAGCGAAAGTGCATCGACCTTGAGAACGAGGGTCTCGGCCTCCTGGAGGTCTTCGACTTCCAATCGGTAATGGGGATCACTCGCAGTCTGAATTGCGGCGTGTGATCACCTTCTGCTGGAGAGGATGGGTCGCCATGGTGCGGGCTAAAGGAAACCTGGTGCTATTCTCGCCACCGACGTGGCTGGCGGTAGCCGCCTCATAGGGATCGACGAGGTGGGGACGTTTTCGGGGCTGACCGGCATTTACAGGCGTAAATTCCTAGATGACGAAGATGCTGCGACTATATGCGTGTTCGAACCCGGATGGCCGGCGCTCCTGTCACCATTCCACATAGACTGGGTTGCTGATCGCCCGGCGGATCGGTTGGCTTGCCATATCGACGCTCTGGAGTTGCCAAGGGAGCGAACGTCCTTCGAGCGCCGCGGAGAATTCGGAAATCAAGCCTTCGCGGCTTGCAGCAGCGATGATTTCAGTGCGCAGAAAAGCCTTCGGCCTGCCGGTGAAACCACCGGTCCAATCATCGGAACCTATTGTCTCGGTCGAAAGTATGCCGGTCGCGTCGATCCATACGAGCGTATCTCCTTCCGCGCGTTTCGTTTCCGCCGTTGCGGTAACTTCGGCGTGCGTCGTCGACCCCATCGGCTGGCCATTGACGGTAAGGGCAAGGTGCGGACCGGTTGGGCTTTCTGTTACGTAACCGCGCCCGACCTTCATGGCGGCGAGGATCGCGTCTTCTGAAAGTTCATCAAGCCATAGCACCGTCGTCGGTCGGGCCAGAGCCAGCGGTCCTTCCGGCATCAGCCGTGCAGGCTGATGAAAGTCGCTGCCGCCAATCGCTGAGATCTTGAGGCCAGAGGCTAGCCGGTCCTGATAACGGCCGAGCGATACCCAGTTCCAGGCCATCCAGTGAGATTGCCAGACTTCCATACAGTCAATCCTGGGCAGGTCATAGTCCCACTGGATCGTCGGTTTGTCGTGGTTGATCGAAAGAAGGCCACCATGGTCATGAACAAGACGCGACAGCGTATGGGCATGCTCCGGCTTCGTCATGCGGAAATCTATCCAATCATCGACGCCATAGACATTGGCATGTCCGACGGCAGTGGTGATTTCCATCGCTCGCACGAAAATCAGTTCCGGCGAGGAATGCGGATGGAAGTAACGTCGCTGGGTGATCGTGTTGTGGTCGGCGATCGCAAGGAAATCGAGGCCTGCCTGCTTGGCTGCGGCGTGCAGGAGTTCGGGCGAGCCGGCCGCGTCTGAATGAAAGGTGTGGCAATGCAGGTCGCCGCGATACCAGCCCGCGCCCTGACGCACCGGGAAAGTTCGCGCTGGCGGTGGCAAGAGTTCGCGGGATGCACTGTCGAAGACGACTGTCAGCCGCACCTCGGCACCGTCGGGCGGTACCTTGTAGAGGCCGAGCATCACCTTCCACACGCCGGCCGGGATTTCACCATGAATGTAGCCCGGCGTCGCATCATCGGTCGCAACGAAGAAACGATCCCGCGCGCCGCCGCTCCAGCCGCGAAAACCGGCCGTGGTCGGATAATCGCTGGCATGGGGATCGAGCATTCCGAGATCGATGATGCAATCGTCAGCCTTCGGGTAGCTCATTGTCACGTCGATGCGTGTCGTGTCGGCGGGAATATCGACGGGCACGTAGAAATATGGATCGGCGGCCTGATCAGCAGGGGTCACGTGAACGGTGATTTCGACCATGACGGCTTACTCGCCTATTGCCGGAATACGGGCGCCGGTCTCGTCGAACAGCGTCAGGTGGCGGGTATCGAAGGAGAGTGTGACCTGATCGCCGGTGCGTATTTCGTCGTCGGTGAAGATGCGCGCGGTCACCCGGCCGGAATCTGCACGTTCCATCGTAACCAGACTTTCCGGCCCCATGTTCTCGTTGGCGAACAGCTTTCCGGCAATCGTATTGGTGTCGCCCGCTTCCGCCATTCGTAGGTGTTCCGGGCGAATTCCGAGCGTCATCTTGCCTTTCGCCGCAGCCTTGGCGATGGCATCAGATATAGGCAGGCTCGGCAGGGTCAGGCCGTCAGCGCGCAACCGCAGTTGCCCGCCATCGACCATTGCCGCCACCGGCACTAGGTTCATCGGCGGATTGCCGACGAAGTTCGCCACGAATGTCGTTGCCGGCCGGCGATAAATCTCGATTGGCGGCGCGAACTGCACGATCCGGCCCTTGTCCATGACGGCGATGCGGGTCGCAAGCGCCATGGCCTCGGCCTGATCGTGGGTCACGTAGACGGCGGTCATGCCCATGTCGCGCTGCAGGTGGTTGAGGAAACCGCGGGCCTCGAGGCGAAGCTTGGCATCGAGGTTTGAAAGCGGCTCGTCGAATAGATAGACCTGACTCGGATAGACGAGCGCACGAGCAAGCGAGGTGCGCTGCTGTTGGCCGCCGGAAATCTGACTCGGCAGTCGCCTCATCAGGTCACCGATCTTCAGGACGTCGGCCACTTCTCTGGCGCGTGCATGTCGCTTGTCCTCGGTCTCGCCGCGCACCTTCAGCGGATAGGCGATATTGTCGGCGAGATTCATATGCGGATAAAGCGCATAATCCTGAAAGACCATCGAGATCTGCCGATCCTTGGGATGCAGATAGGTGACGTCCTTGCCGCCGATCAGGACCTTGCCGGCGGAGGGAGTTTCAAGGCCCGCAATCATTCGCAGGCTGGTCGTCTTGCCGCAGCCGGAAGGGCCGAGCAGGCAGACGAATTCGCCATCGGCGATCGAGAAGCTGATGTCCGGCACCGCGGTAAACGAACCGAATGTTTTGGAGACGTTCTGGAATTCGACTGAAGCCATGAGAAAGGTCCAATTACGACTTGATGCCGCCGAAGAACCGGAAGCCGAACTTCCAGTTGACGAACAGGTAAAGCACAATGACGGGCAGCGAGTAGATGAGCGAATAGGCGGCGAGCAACGTGACAATCGGCGTACCGGCCTCCGAATAGAAGGAATAGATCGCGACTGAAGCCGGCATCAGCGTGTCCTTGCGCAGCAGGATGAACGGGATGAGGAAACTTCCCCAGATGTTCACGAAGGCCCAGACGACGACCACGACGATCCCGGGCCGGATGACCGGCAGCGCCACATCGAAAAAAGCCTGGATCGGTGAGGCGCCGGCCACCATGGCGCTTTCCTCATAGGATCGCGGAATGGCGTCGATGAAGTCACGCAGGATGAACATGGCGGTCGGCAACAGCCCGCCAGCGAACACCAGGATGACGGCGAGATGCGTGTCAATCAGTCCGATTGCCGAGATGATCAGGAAGATCGGCACCATGGCTGCCGAGCCGGACACGACCGAGGAGAAAAGCAGGAGGATATAGGTGACCGCGCCCTTGCCGGGAATGGACGATCGCGACAGCGCGTAGGCCGCAAGTGTGGCCGCGCCGCCGACCAGAATGACACCCCCAAAGGCCTGGATCAGGCTGTTCAAGAGCGCGTGCATCGCGAAGCTGTTCTGGAACACGGTCACGAAATTGGACAGTGTGAACGGCGACGGAATGGCAAGGCCGAGTTCGGCACGCGCATTGAACGGCGCGAAGATGAACCACACAAGCGGCAGGGCGAAGACCACGCCGATCAGCGAGGCGACGACCGAAAAGACCGCGCGGCGCATATAGATGCTGCGGGAAATCTGCATCACTCGGCCTCCGCCTTCTTCTTCTTGGCGATTTGCAGGTAGACAAGCGCGAAGGCGAGGTTGATCAGCATGATGATGACACCGACTGCCGCGCCGCGCCCGAATTCGAAGTCCTTGAAGGCAACCCGGTAGGTGTAGATCGACAGCAGCTCGGTCCGGTATGAGGGGCCGCCGCTGGTCAGCAGGAAGGGCGTGAAGACGTTGAATGTCCACATGGTGATAAGGATGAGATCTGTCACCACATGGCCGCGTATCAGCGGCAGGGCGATATCGCGCAGTTTCTGCCAGGAACTCGCACCGGCAACATCGGCCGCCTGAAAATAGCTCGGCGGTATCGACTGGAAGGCGGAGTTGAACAACATCATGGAGAAGGCCGCGCCCCGCCAGGTGTTGAAGACAACGATGACCCAGAAAGGCTGCTGCAGCAGCAAGTCGGCCGGCGGCAGACCGAGGCCGCGCATGATCATGTTCAGTGTACCATTGTCGTAATCGAGAAAGGCGAACCAGGCGAAGCCGATCACCACTTCCGGCAGGATCCAGGCAGCGATGACAGCCGTCTGCAGGAAATTCTTGAGCGTCGGCGAGACGGACTGGCTGAGCCAGGCAAGGATGAGCCCGAGCAAGGCCTGGCCGATCAGTGCCGAAAATAGCACGAACTGGACCGTCAGGATCAGCGAAAAACCGAACTGGCCGCGCGCAAAGAACGTCGCGGGGTTGAACAGCGTAAAATAGTTCTGCAGCCCGACAAAATCGGGATCGATGGCCGTGCGGCCGAGTAGCGTTTTGTTTGTGAAGGAAACGACGATCACCCAGAAGAACGGGATGATGACGAAAACGCCGACCAGCGCGGCGGCGGGGGCGACAAACACCGCGCCCGCGCGCGTGGAAAGCAGGGAGAATTTTTTCATGCGCGATTACCCCGTGGCAGCGCCTGCCGCGACGCGGAGGCCGGACCTGGCGACCGGCCTCCGTTTGATTTTGGTGATCAGAGACGGCTGATCGTGTTCTCTTCGCCAACGATGGCGGTGACTGCTTCCTTGTACTGCTTCATCGCGGCTTCCGGTGTCAGTTCGCCTGAAACGACCGCCTCGGTCATGCGCTGGATTTCGGCGGAGACCTTGTTGTAGTTGGCGTCGTTCGGTCGGGCTGTCGTGAACGGCAGCAGCGTCTTGGCGGTTTCCGTCAGGAACGGCGAATTCGGGATCGCGACATCGTCGCGAATGCGGATGGCCGGCTGGATATCCTGAAAGGCGGTGAGCTGTTCCTGGCTGTTCATGAAGGAGAGCAACTCCCAGGATTCTTTCGGCGCGTCCGTGTGCGGATTGATGACGAACCCCGTACCGCCGGAAATGGTGACGAAATCCTGGCCGCGCAGGCCACGGCCTGGCTGTTCGGAGGGCATCTTCTTCCAAGTCATCACATTGTCGCGGTCCGCGACCGCAAATTCCGCGCCCGGCTTGGTAACGGAACGATAGAACCAGTCGCTTTCGATCAACATCGCCGTCTTGCCATCGCGGAAGTTCGCGAAGGTGCGGTTGCGGCCATCGCCAAGCATCTGGGCGCGTTGATCGCCAAGCTTGTCGTCGACATAGACGG
>Ga0102591_1003997_pt1 | contig 12204 bp, 10 predicted proteins | sample AraplaCol_mCL_r2_2_FD_76860 | JGI IMG/M metagenome (GOLD analysis project Ga0102591, IMG submission 76860) | Arabidopsis root microbial communities from North Carolina, USA - plate scrape MF_Col_mCL_r2 (SPADES assembly) (version 2) | ecosystem: Host-associated > Plants > Roots > Endosphere... | reverse complement strand
AGTGGACGAACCTCTGGTGTTCCGGTTGTCACGCCAGTGGCACTGCCGGGTAGCTATGTTCGGAAGCGATAACCGCTGAAAGCATCTAAGCGGGAAGCGCGCCTCAAGATGAGATCTCCCGGGAGCTTGACTCCCCTAAAGGAACCATCAAGACCAGGTGGTTGATAGGCTGGGTGTGTAAGTGCAGCAATGCATTGAGCTAACCAGTACTAATGATCCGTGTGGCTTGACCATATAACCTCAAGTGGCCTTGGACTTACGACTACGTCGTGACGTTCGGCTCACTCGCTACTATTCCAACCTATCCGCGAACGACGGCAACGTCGTAAGCAAACCAACGAGAGCGTGTGCGCTGTTCAATCCATCGAACCTGCGACCCTCCACCCTCTCCCTGGTGACAATAGCTGTGTGGTCCCACCCGATCCCATTCCGAACTCGGAAGTGAAACGCACATGCGCCGATGGTAGTGTGGCTTAAGCCATGCAAGAGTAGGTCATCGCCAGGGGCTTTACCCCAGAAGGCCGGTCCAACAGGACCGGCCTTCTTCTTTTGCGCGCTCGATAATGCGCGTGCACGTCGCGCAGGATCCAAATCACGCTAATACCGAAACGGCCGGTCCAGAAGGACCGGCCGTTCTTGTTCGCATATTCGGAATGCGCGCGGTCAAACTCCGCGCGGTCAGCGCAACGACCTGGCTATGTTCGCGGATCGGCGCGAACCATCGTGCCTGGAAACATCATTGCAGCCCGGACGAGCCGCAACCTCGCCGCATCAAGCCTGACGCCTGAATGTCACCACCAGCACATCCCGGTGCGACACCGCCGCCGGATCTTCCGGTTCAACCGGTGTGACACCGTGGAAAACCCGCGAGTCGTCGACCAGCGCAGCATCCAGCGCATGCGTGAGGGTGAAGCTCCCCAGCAGTTCGCCGTCGGCGGCATGGATGGTCGTCGTGCCGCTGGCGATGTTCAGTCGATCGATCAGCAGTACCAGCACGTAGTCCACGCCATCGCGATGCACGCCTTCCGGTGTCGGCTGCCCCGGTTCGCCGGGACGTGCCTCGATGCGGAACTGATGCAGTTCGATGTGCCAGGCCCCCACGTCCGGCGTGAGTTCGCCGAAGAAGGCGCGACAGAAATGCAGGATGCTGCGAAGGCTCGCGCTATTGGCGACGTCCGGCAGCACCGGCGCGAACCAGCGTTCGATGCCGCCCTGCAGCGTGTTGTAGTCGCGACTCTGGTAGTGCGGTTGGTGCGCCTGGAGCGCCAACGCCTCACGGTTCGCCGAAAACACCGCGTGGCGCCGACGACGATGCAGCCCTACGTTGGCGAGATACGCATCCGGTTCCAGGTTGTTCCAGCTATCGACGAAGCGCTCCCAGTCCGAAAGCGGACCGAATGCTTCGAGCAAACCGCGCATCGCCTCGCCTTCGACGAAGCGGAATCCTCCGCGGCGCAGGTCTTCCTGCAACGAACGCGAATCGACGGACATAACGTTGTTCAACGCCGGCATTCCCGAAGATGCGCCATCAAGGCGCGACATGAAGCGCCGCCTGCACCAGCAGTCCGATCACGCAGGCGAAGCCCAGCGCCCACACCAGCGAACGCAGATAGTGACGGCCGGCGATGTACACCAGCCCGTGCACGACGCGCAGCGTTACGAACGCCAGCGACAGCGTCGCGATCTGCGAGTGCGGCACGCCCGCCAGCTGCGCCAGCACGACGCCCGCTGCGAACGGCGCGAACGCTTCGTAACTGTTGAGCTGGGCGTTGTAGGCACGTTGCGCGCGCGGGCTCTGCTGCTTTTCCTGCCAGCGTCGCGGATCGCGATTGTCGTAACGCTCACCGCTCGCCTTCGAGACGGCAACCCACAGGTACGGCAGCAAGGCGGCGATCAGGACACAGACGTACGCGGTGGTGAGCGTCATGGGCGGTTCCGTCCAGGCCGAAAGAGGCCATCAGCGTAGCCGAAAACGACAACGGCGCCCGATGGGGCGCCGTTGCCGGGTCGAACGTGTCGGGCGGGATTACTTCGCCGACTTCATCAGCTTGTCGTGCGCGCTGCGGAAGGCGTTGCCTTCGTACCAGTTCGGCCACTGCTCGTCGCCGGCCAGCGTGCGGCCCACGCCATACAGCGCTTCCAGATCCTGCACCACGCCGTCCATCTTCCACGACGGATCGAACTGGTCGCCCGGCTTGTGGTAACGGTTGTCGCGGTAATCGGACTCGGCCTTGCGACCGGCATCGACGCCGCCTTCGACCAGGTCGCTGCCGCCCTTGGCGTACAGCGCCGGCACGCCGGCCTTGGCGAAGTTGAAGTGATCGGAGCGGAAGTAGAAGCCGTCTTCCGGCGTCGCTTCGGCGTGCAGCACGCGCTGCTGGCCTTCGGCCTGCGTCTTGAGCAGGTCTTCCAGTTCGGAGCTTCCGAAGCCCACGACCGTCATGTCCTTCGCCTTGCCGATCACCGGCATCGCGTCGAGGTTGATCACCGCCACCGTCTTGTTGAGCGGGATCGACGGATGCGCGACGTAGTACTTCGAACCCAGCAGGCCCGATTCCTCCAGCGTCACCGCGAGGAACAGCAGCGAGCGATCCGGCGGCGGCGTCTGCTTGCTGAAGGCTTCGGCGATCTCGAGGATGCCGGCCACGCCGCTCGCGTTGTCGATCGCGCCGTTGTAGATCGTGTCGGCGTGCGGTTCGCTGGCGCTGGCGCCGCCGTGCTCGTCGGCCTCGTGGCCGTGGTTGCCCAGGTGGTCCCAATGCGCCATGTAGACGATCGCCTCGTCCGGACGCTTGGCGCCCGGCAGCAGCGCGACGACATTGCGCGAGGACTTCTCGCTGGTCTTGCTCTTCAGGTCCACCGACAGCTTGCCGTCCAGCGGAATAGCCTTGAAGCCCGGCTTGTTCGCCGCCTTGTACAGGTCGTCGAGGTTCTGGCCCAGGTCGGCCAGCAGCGAACGCGCGACGTCGCCGGTGATCCAGCCCTGCACCGGCAGGCGAGGTTCCGGATCGTCCTTCGCCGGCAGGTCGAACTGCGCGCCCGACCAGGAATTCTTGACCACGTCCCAACCGTAGGACGCGCCTTCGGTGTCGTGGATGATGATCGCCGCCGCGGCGCCCTGGCGTGCGGCCTCTTCGAACTTGTAGGTCCAGCGGCCGTAATACGTCATCCGCTTGCCTTCGAAGAGCTTCGGATCCTGGCTGTGGAAGCCCGGATCGTTGACGAACATCACCACCGTCTTGCCCTTCACGTCGACGCCGGCGTAGTCGTTCCAGTTCTGCTCCGGCGCGTTGACGCCGTAGCCGACGAACACCAGCTGGCTGCCATCGACCTTCACTTCCTGCTGGCCGGTGCGCGTGCCAACCACCATGTCGGTGCCGAACTTCAGCGTGTGCGGCTTGCCCTTCGTGTCGATGGTGAGCGTGGTCGATTCGTCCGCGGTGGTTTCCACCATCGGCACGGTCTGGAAATAACTGTCGCCGTTACCGGGCTTCAGGCCCATGCGCTTGAACTGCGCTTCCAGGTACTGGACGGTCTTCTCTTCGCCGGCGCTGCCGGGCGCGCGGCCCTCGAACTCGTCCGACGCCAGCACCTTCACGTGCTCGGCGAAGTCGGCCGCGTTGATCGCGTCGTTGAAGGAATGGCTACCGGCCGCGGGCGTGGCCGCCGGCGTCTGTGTGGTGGCCGCGCTGGGCGCATCGCTGGGCTTGGAGCAGGCGGCCAGCGCGATTGCGCCGACGATGCCGGCCACTGCCGTGCTGAGCAGGGAAACTCGGGACATGGGACCTCCGGAATGGACCAGGCCCCACGACGTCCCCCGGAACAATGGGGTCCGCCGTGAAGGCGAACCCCATTCTAGGCATGCTTGCCGGGCCGTGGCCGTGCACGGTCCGGCAGTTCGCGCCGGCCGGATTTACTGGCGCGGCGGCGTCGCGCCCTCATAGCGCACCGGGGTCGCGCCGGTGACCTGGCCGATCTTCGCGGTGTTGTGCACGTACAGCTCGACCTTGCGCTCGAACACCAGCGGGCCTTCGACCACCGCGTTCGGCCCGATGATGACCTTCGGGTCGCGCTTGTTGAACGAGAACCACGAGCTGCTGGGCTTCGTGTAGTGGATGCCGCCCTTCACGTGCGAGTTCACGCCCACGGTCACGTCGCCGTTCACCGTGGTGATGCCGCCGGACAGGTCGGTATCGACCAGGCCGATGGCGCCGTTCACCGTCTCGATGTCGCCGCGCACGTCGCCGCCGCGATCGACGAAAACGCCGCCGTTGACGGTTTCCAGGTTGCTGGAAAGCTTGCCGTTGCCGGCCACGCGGATGGAGCCGTTGACCGTCTCAAGGCCGTCGGCCTCGACGTTCTCGGCGACGGTGATCGAGCCGTTGACGGTTTCGGCCTTGCCGGTGTGCGCGCCGGCGCCGATCCGGATGGAGCCGTTGACGGTCTCCAGCTTGCCGACGGTCTGGCCGGCTTCGACGGTGATGCTGCCGTTTACTTTGTCGATGTCCTGGGCGGCGAACGCCGGCGCGGACAGCGCCAGGGCGAGCGGCAGGAGGCAGAGGGAGCGGATTGCCATCGTTTTCGGGTTCCGTGTTGGGACGGGCTTCAGTGATTGGGATGCGCTGAAGGCGGAATCGGTTTACACCGCTTCGCTACAATCGCAGCCATCGCCGGCGCCGACCCGTGCCCGAAGTCACCATTGGCCCCCTCAGACTGGAATCCGACGTGCCCGCCACCACCTCGCGCCCCAAACCCGTCGTTCTGCTGATCCTGGACGGCTGGGGGCATCGCGACGACCCGACCGACAACGCGCTGGCCCAGGCCACGCTGCCGAACTGGGATGCGCTCGTCGCCTCCGCACCGCACACGCTGATCCATACCGAAGGCCGCCATGTCGGCTTGCCGGACGGACAGATGGGCAATTCCGAAGTCGGCCACATGAATCTCGGCGCCGGCCGCATCGTCTACCAGGACCTCACGCGCATCGACGCGGCCATCGAGGACGGCACGTTCTTCGGCAACGACGAATTGCGCGCCGCTTGCGCCGCCGCGCAGTCCAGCGGCGGCACGCTGCACGTCATGGGCCTGCTCTCGCCCGGCGGCGTGCACAGCCACGAGAACCACATCTTCGCGATGCTCGAACTGGCCAGCCAGGCGGGCGTGTCGAAGGTCGCCGTGCACGCATTCCTCGACGGCCGCGACATGCCGCCCAAGTCCGCCGAAGCGAGCCTGGTGAAGCTGCGCGACGTTTGCCGCAAGCTCGGCAACGCGCACGTCGCCAGCGTCAGCGGCCGCTATTACGCGATGGACCGCGACCAGCGCTGGGATCGCCTGCGCCGCGCGTGGGACGCCATCGTCGAAGCGAAGAGCGACCACGTCGCCACCGGCCCGGTCGAAGCGCTGCTGCAGGCGTACGAGCGCGGCGAGACCGACGAGTTCGTCGCGCCGACCGTCATCGAAGGCCATGTGCCGATGGCCGACGGCGACGCCGTCGTCTTCATGAACTTCCGCGCCGACCGTGCCCGCCAGATCACGGCTGCGTTCGTCTCGCCTACATTCGCTGGTTTCGATCATGCCGGGGAGAGCGTGCGCCGACCGAAGCTGTCGCGTTTCGTCTGCCTCACCGAGTACGACGCGAAGTTGCCCGCGCCGGTGGCGTTCGGCCCGGACGATCTCCGCCACACGCTCGGCGAAGTGCTCGCCGACAACGGCATGAAACAGCTGCGCATCGCCGAAACCGAGAAGTACGCGCACGTGACGTTCTTCTTCAGCGGCGGCCGCGAAGAACCGTATGAAGGCGAAACGCGCATCCTCGTACCGAGCCCGAAGGTCGCCACCTACGACCTGCAGCCGGAAATGAGCTGCCCGGAAGTGACCGAAAAGCTCACGCATGCGATCCGCTCCGGCGAGATCGACGTCGCCATCTGCAACATCGCCAATCCCGACATGGTCGGCCACACCGGCGACATCGCCGCCGCGGTGAAGGCCGCCGAAGCGGTGGACGTCGCGATCGGCGCCATCGCGCAGGCCGTGCGCGATATCGGCGGCGCGCTGCTGGTCACCGCCGATCACGGCAACCTGGAAATGATGCGCGATGCGTCGACCGGCCAGCCGCACACCGCGCACACCGTTGGCCCGGTGCCGTTCGTCTACCTCGGTCCGCGCGCGGCGACGCTGCGCAGCGGCGGTGCGTTGCGCGACGTCGCGCCGACCATCCTCGACCTGCTGGGCCTGCCCAAGCCGGCGGAGATGAGCGGAACGAGCCTGCTCGCAGGCTGACCGGATGCGGCGCGCCGTCGTTGCGGTGAAATGCGCGGTCCTGATCGCTGCCGGCCTCGCGCTGGCGGCGCCCGCGTTCGCGCAGAACAGCCGCGAAGCCGAACGCAAACTGGAGAAGATCCAGAGCGAACTGAAGTCGGTATCCGCCGAGCGTCGCAAGATCGAAGGCCAGCGCGGCAGCGCGTCGCGGAAGTTGCGCGAGGCCGATGAAAAAGTCGGCCAGTCCAATCGCCGCCTGCGCGAGATCGAAACGCGCATGGCGAAGGAGCAGGCCTCGCTCGCCGCCCTGCAGGAACAACGCGTGCAGTTGCAGGACCGCATGGGCGCGCAGCGACAGGAACTCGCGCAGCTGCTGCGCGCGGCATACCTGCAGGGACAGGATGCACCGCTGAAGCTGCTGCTCGCGCAGGACCGCGTCGCCGACGGCAACCGAATGCTCGCCTATTACGGCTACCTGCAACGCGATCGCACGCGTCGCATCGCCGAACTCGACACGCAGCTGCGCGAACTCAACGACGTCGAACAGGCGATCGTCCAGCGCCGCAGCGAACTGGACCGCACTCACCAGCAGCAGCGCTCGCAGCTGGGGCAGTTGCAGAGCGCCCGCAAGGAGCGCGCGAGCCTGGTGGCCGAACTCGACGAACGCTACAAGGACCGCAGCACGCGCGAACGGGAACTCGGTCGCGACGCCGCCGGCCTGGAGCAACTGCTGAAGAAACTACGCGTCGCCGCCGCGAAGGCCGAAGCGCAACGTCGCGCGGCCGCCGAGCGCGCCGCGCGCCAGGCCGCCGCCGGAAAGGAGCCCACGCCCACCCGCAAGCCGCCGGTCGTCGCGAGCGCACCCGCGCCGCAGGTCGGTGGCCTGGGTTGGCCGGTCTCGGGCGCGCTGCTCGCCGGCTTCGGCGCGACCATGCCCGACGGCCGCGACAGCGACGGCCTGCTGATCGCCGCCGCCGCCGGCACGCCGGTCAAGGCGGTCGCCGACGGCCAGGTCGTCTATGCCGAATGGATGACCGGTTACGGCCTGCTGCTGATCGTCGATCACGGCAACGGCTACATGAGCCTGTACGCGCATAACGATGCGCTGCTCAAGGACGTCGGCGACACGGTCAAGCGTGGCGATCCGGTCTCCACCGTGGGCACCTCCGGCGGGCACGGCCGCGCCGCGCTGTACTTCGAACTGCGCCGTAACGGTGCCCCGGTCAATCCCGGGACCTGGCTGCGGCGTTGACGCTGAACGGTCGATACCGTTGCCCGGACGATTAACGAAAGCCTTCCATTGCGCTCCCCCGCCGTGCCCATAATCACCGCACGGCGACCGCGCATCGACGCACCGATCGCGGCCCGTTTCGACTCACCGCACCACCCCGGAGTTGCCCGAATGTCCCTGCGTCGTCTCGTTCCCTTCGCTTTGGCCGCCTTCGTCGCGCTGCCGGCAGCCGCGCAGGAGGTCGATGCGCCGCCGTCCGATGCGCCGATCGAGTCGCCGGACGCGGAAACGGCCGAGACGAAGGTGCCGCTGGAAGAAATCCGCCGCTACGTCTCGGTCTACAACGCGGTCAAGCAGGCGTATGTCGAACCGGTCGACGACCAGAAGCTGATGCACTCGGCGATCCGCGGCCTGCTGTTCGACCTGGATCCGCACAGCGTCTACCTCGACAAGGAAGACGCCGAGAATTTCGACGAACAGTCGCGCGGCGCCTACGACGGCGTCGGCGTGGAACTGATGCGCCAGCCTGACGGCTCGCTGCGCGTGATCTCCCCGATCGACGACACGCCGGCCGCACGCGCCGGCGTCAAGGCGGGCGATGTCATCACCGCCATCGACGGCAAGCCGTTCAAGCCCGACGAAGGCGACCAGTCCGGCCCGCTGCGCGGCGCGCCCGGCAGCAAGGTCACGTTGACCATCATGCGCGAAGGCAAGGACAAGACCTTCGACGTGACGCTGACGCGCGAGACCATTCGCGTGGCGAGCGTGAAGAGCCGCATGCTGGAACCGGGCTACGGCTACGTGCGCATCAGCGCGTTCCAGGCCGACACGGCGGCCGATTTCGAAGGCCAGGTCGAGAAGCTCAAGGCCCAGGCCGGCGGCAGGCTGCGCGGCCTGGTGATCGATCTGCGCAGCAATCCGGGTGGCCTGCTGACTTCGGCGGTGCAGATCGCCGACGACCTGCTCGACTCGGGGAAGATCGTGTCCACGCGCGGGCGCATCGCGATAAGCGACGCCGAATTCGGCGCGACGCCGGGTGATCGTCTCGATGGCGCGCCGGTGGTGGCGCTGGTCGATGCCGGTTCGGCGAGCGCGGCGGAAGTCCTCGCAGGCGCGCTGCGCGACAACAACCGCGCGCGCATCGTCGGCAGCCGCACGTTCGGCAAGGGCTCGGTGCAGACGGTGTTGCCGCTGGATAACGGCGATTCGGTCAAGCTCACCACGGCGCGTTATTACACGCCCAGCGGCAAGTCGATCCAGGCGCTGGGTATCTCGCCCGACGTCGTGCTGCAGCCGGGCAAGGATGCGGACAAGAGCATCCGCAGCTTCAGCGAGGCCAGCCTGCCGGGCCATCTGCGCGGCGATGGCGAAAAGGACGGCGCGGAAGGCGAGCCGGGCCAGAATGCGGGCGACGTGCTCGACGGCGACGCGCCGATCGCAGCGGCGCTGGTGGAGCTCAAGAAGCCGGTTGCAAGCGCGACGACGCCCGCGACGAAGAAGAACTGACGCTCCAGCTCCCTCGGTGTGAGCCCCTCTCCCGTTGATAGACGGGTTGGGGGAGAAGGCGCTGTTTGCGAACGACGGTTCGCGCGCCTTCGAACGCCCAAACGCCATGCGTCCGGGCCGGTGAGGAGCAACGAAGCGGACATGCGCCGCACTCGCGACGACTCGCAGCGCTGAAGTTCCCATGCAACTTCATGCGGGCTCGCATTCGATCAGTGCGACTTCTCGCCAATCAACCCGCACGAAACTTTGATCGGCGCACGCGCAGCCACCGCAATCGCGCCCTGGAACATCCCGCATTCGAGCAGGTTGTCCGGCGAGGAACGGCGACCCGAGTAAACGTTGATGTTCACCTGCGGCGCGCCGGGCGCATTGGTCCACGCCAGCTGTTTGGCATCAAGTGCGACGGCAGGAAAACGCGCCGTCGCCGTGCCGCCGAGTTGCGCGCCTTCAAGTTCGAGCTGCGCGCGATGCAGCGTGAGCCACGGGTTTTCGCTGCCGGGTACGTGCTGTTCTTCGGCCTGGTCGCTCGGGTAACCGAAATACTCCGCGCTGACGATCAGCGATTCTCCCTGCGATGCAAGGCGTTTATGCGCCGCGGGCGACAACGTTACTTCGACGTCGAATGCGTTCGATGTCGCTTCGACTTTCGATGGTGCGACGGCCGTGGAGCTCGCAACGTTCGAAGTCGCCGCTGTCGCAGGAGCCGCTGTCGAAACGTTCGTGGAGCCTGCATCGACCGGACTTTCGCGATGGCACGCGGCGACGGTCAGCAGAAGTGCGATTGCAGGAATTGTGCGTGCATGGCGTTTCATGCCACGCAACTTATCGTGCTTTGCCTATCGCGGTTTGCCCGGCATCGGAAAAGGAGTAACGACCTTTTCTCCCGTCGTCGCATCGCGGATCGCCGACTGGCCTTTCCGCTCGACTTCCTCGACGCGCACGATGCTGTGCATCGGCAGGTGCAATGCGCGCGTGTTGCCGAATTCGTCGCGCAGGCGCTCTTCGGTGGGATCGATCACCAGGCCGTCGTGCACGTCGAACACCAGCTCGCTCACTTCCGTGAAGCCCCACAGCGCGCCCGACGCGACGTTGCGTGCGTACAGCTCGTACACCTTGCCGGCGTTGAGGAAGGTGACCTTGTAGAGCGGCTTGGACATGGCGGAAAGGCTGTGTTCGGTGGGTTCGCAGGCTGACGATGGGGTCGTCGCAGGCGTCAATCAAGCCGCGCCCGTCGACGCGGGTCAGAGCCCGCGCCGCCGCCGCATGCGCCGTGCGATGCCCGCACGGGCGATCAGCGCGAACACGCCACCAAACGCAAAGCCGGCCAGATGCGCCGACCAGGCCACTGCGCCGAAGGCCGGGCCGATGAAGGTGAAGACCAGCTGCAGCAGCGCCCACACGCCGATCAGCAGCGGCGCGGGCACCTTCACGAACTGCAGGAAGAGCCCCAGCGGCACGACCACGCCCAGCTTCGCGGCCGGGAAAAGCGCCAGATACGCGCCGATGAGCGCCGAAACCGCACCGCTGGCGCCGATGATCAGCCGGTCCGGCGTGCCGATGGCGATCACCGCCGCGAGGTTCGCCACGGCGCCACCGACCAGGAACAGCACCAGCAGCCGCCACGGGCCCATCGATCGCTCGGCCGGCAGGCCGAAGATCAGCAGGAACACCAGGTTGCCCAGCAGATGGGCCCAGTCCGCATGAAGGAACAGCGCCGTGAACAGGCGCAGGACGCTGCCGGTGCGGAACGACTGCCACCAGGCTTCGGGCGAGCCCAGCCCCCCCGACAGGGCACCCCACTCCATGAGCAGGCGGCGCTGTTCGGCTCCCGGCATCAGTTCGACCACGATGAAGCTCAGCCACAGCAGGCTGAAGAGCAGGGGCGTGGCCCAACGCAGGGGCGAGCGTTCCCGCCCGGGGATGGTCACGAACACGAAATGTCCTCTCCCCTGTTCAGGATTGCGAAGTGCTCCGGACGCGAAAAAAACCCTGTTTTACAAGTGCGGACGGGCATGCCGGCTATTGTTAGCCTCGGGTTAAAAGCCGGGTTATAGTGCATACGGCGTCGTACGTCGGGAGGGGTTTCCGGCGGAGACTGGCGACCGACCGGACCGGCCGGGTGCCCAGGCAACGACACGGCCTCGGAAGACGAAAAAATACTCCATCGGAGACTACACGCATGCAACACGCTTCTCGCTTCATCCAGCTGTCGGCGCTCGCCTTCGGCATCGCCGGCGCGCTGACCGTCGGCCAGGCACAGGCCTCGGGTTTCCAGCTGAAGGAAAACAGCGTCAAGAGCATGGGCGCCGCTTTCGCCGGTGCAGGCGTCAACGAAACCGATTCGTCGGTCGTCGCCAACAACCCGGCCACGATGGCGCGCTTCTCGGGCACGACGCTCCAGGTCGACGTCACCGCGATCGACCTCAGCTACGAATACAAGGGCACCGGCACCGACGCGCTCGGCCGCCCGCTCACGGGCGGTAACGGCGGCGACGCCGGCGACATCGCGGCCGTCCCGGCCATGTCGGTGATCCACAAGCTCGACAACGGCCTGTCCTTCGGCGCCATGGTCAGCGCGCCGTTCGGTCTGAAGACCGAGTACGACAACAACTGGCAGGGCCGTTACTTCGCGCACACCTCGGACGTCGAGATCATCGACCTCACCCTGGCTGCCGCGCTGGACATCGTGCCGGACCGCTTCTCGGTCGGCGCCGGCCTCATCTACTCGCGCGCCGACGTGACGCTGTCGAAGTCGGTCGACTTCGGTTCGCTGCTGTTCGCCAACGCCGCGACCCGTCCGCTGCCGTTCGCCCGTCCGCAGGCCGCTGACGGCTTCGCCGAGATCCAGGGCGACGACACCGGCTTCGGCTGGACTGTCGGCGCCAACTTCAAGCCGGTCGACCAGCTGGCCATCGGCGTGAGCTACCGCTCGGAAATCGACTACGAACTGGAAGGCACCGCCGACTGGACCGTGCCGGGCAACGTCGCCGCCGTGTTCGCCGCCAGCCCGACCACCCGTCCGCTGTTCCAGGACGGTGCCGCGCTGGCCAAGCTGACCACGCCGTCGGTGCTGAACGTCGACGTGCGTTACGACTTCAACGACAGCTTCTCGATGATGGCGTCCTACGCCGAGACCGGCTGGTCCTCGCTGCGCGAAGTGCGCATCGAGTTCGCGAACCCGGATCCGGACTCGGTCGAGCCGTTCAACT
>Ga0102591_1003996_pt1 | contig 12210 bp, 12 predicted proteins | sample AraplaCol_mCL_r2_2_FD_76860 | JGI IMG/M metagenome (GOLD analysis project Ga0102591, IMG submission 76860) | Arabidopsis root microbial communities from North Carolina, USA - plate scrape MF_Col_mCL_r2 (SPADES assembly) (version 2) | ecosystem: Host-associated > Plants > Roots > Endosphere... | reverse complement strand
CGTCGGTCTGGCCCGCGTAGGTCCAGCCGGTGAACACGCGCGCCATCGCGCTGACGACCTGCTCGTCGTAGGTCGGAATGGTCTGGCCGTTGCCGTCCAGCACCGGGCTGAAATCCTTGTTGCGCTTCACAAGGCCAATGGAGAACAGCTGCATCACTTCGCGGCCGTAGTTCTCGTCGGGCGTGATGTTGCGTTTCGGATCGGCCTTGCGATTGCCGACGTGGCTCAGGAAATAGCCCATCGCCGGATGCACCGACACCTTCTCAAGCAGCGCTCGATACGTGCCGAACGCGCCGCGTGCGAGCGTGTCCTGGTAGTCGGCGATGCGGAACACCGTGGCGTTGCCGTCGGCGACTTCGCGATCGGACACCACCATGATCTCGCTCAGCGCGAACGCCATGCGCATGCGCAGCTGGTCCTGACCGTTCGCTGCCTGCCAGAGCCAGTAGTTGCGGCGATGCTGCGGCGTCGGCGTCGCGACGCCATTGGTCACAAGCTGCTGCAGATGCGGCAGGATCTGCGTCGGCGTCTGCGCGAGCTGGTCGTCGATCCAGCGCTTGTAGCCGATCTGGCGCACGCGCGCGATTTCAGTCGCGGTCGGCCCGAAGGTCGCCTGCGTGAGGAAACGCGCCGCGTCGGCGTCCGTCGCCGGGATGTCGGGATACGGCGCAGGCGGTTCCGGCGTGGTCGGCGTTCCGCCACCGCCGCTTCCACCACCCGGAGGCACGTAGGTCCCGCCGCCGTCACCGCCTCCACCACCGCCGCATGCCGCCAGCGCGGAAATCGCGAGCGCGAGCATGCCCGCCCGCGCGCCCTGCCTGATGTCCATATGTTTTCCCCCGTCGGCCGCGAACTCACGCGGCGAGCGGTGCGCACGGTAGCGCCCGCTGCGCCGACACAATCGGCGCTACGTCCTGTTTTGGAGATCCTGAACGTGACGGCGTCCGCAGGTTCGAGCGGAATGTGTGCGACGCGTGACGAAAGGGCCATGTGAAGACACAAATCGCGCCGGGCTCATCCGGAGGCTCACGCCGCGCGGGCGATCATTTCCCGATGCTGTGCGCCACGGCGGCGGCTACGCTTTCCGGCCTCCCCCGTTCTTCCTCGCCCGCAGGACTCCGACATGGCCCGCCCCGCTCCCCGCGCGCTGGATTCGCTGTTCAGGCTGCGCCAGCACGGCACCGACGTGCGCACCGAACTGGTCGCCGGCCTGACCACGTTCCTGACGATGTCCTACATCGTGTTCGTGAACCCGAGCGTGCTCGGCAACACCGGCATGGACACGGGCGCGGTATTCGTTGCGACGTGCCTTGCAGCGGCGATCGGTTCGCTGGTGATGGCATTCGCCGCGAATTACCCGGTCGGCATGGCGCCGGGCATGGGGCTCAACGCGTTCTTCGCGTTCACCGTCGTCGGTGCGATGGGCTATACGTGGCAGCAGGCACTGGGCGCGGTGTTCATTTCTGGCATCGTCTTCCTGCTGCTTACCATCACCGGTGCGCGCGCGTGGCTGATCGCCGGCATCCCGCATTCGCTGCGCAGCGCAATCACCGCCGGCATCGGCCTGTTCCTGGCGATCATCGCGCTGCAAAAGTCGGAGTTGATCGTTGGCGATCCCGATACGCTCGTCCGGCTCGGCGATCTGCGCGAACCGGAACCGCTGCTCGCGGTCGCGGGCTTTCTGTTGATCGCGGTGCTGGAAGCATGGCGCGTGCGCGGCGCGATCCTGATCGGCATCCTCGCCGTGACCGGGATGGCGTTGGTGTTCGGCCGCGTGCAGTACCACGGCATCGTCGATCTTCCGCCGAGCCTCGCACCGACGTTCATGCAACTGGACATCCGCGGTGCGCTCGGTGGCGGTGAAGGCTTTTCGATCGCCGCCATGCTTCATGTGGTGATCGTGTTCGTGCTGGTGGAAGTGTTCGACGCCACCGGCACGTTGATGGGCGTGGCGCGTCGCGCCGGCCTGCTGCCGCCGGACGACGCCTCGGCCGCGCAGCAGAAGCGCTTCGGCCGCGCGTTGTTCGCCGACAGCACGGCGATCCTCGCCGGCTCACTGCTGGGCACCAGCAGCACCACGGCGTACATCGAAAGCGCATCGGGCGTGCAGGCCGGCGGTCGCACGGGACTGACGGCTCTCGTCGTCGCCGCATTGTTCCTGATGGCGCTGCTGTTCTCGCCACTGGCCGGCATGGTGCCGCCCTACGCGACCGCGCCTGCGTTGCTGTTCGTTGCCGGCCTGATGCTGCGCGAACTCGGCGACGTGCATTGGGACGACCTCACCGAAGCAATCCCCGCCGCGCTGTGCACGCTGGCGATGCCGTTCACCTACTCCATCGCGAACGGGCTTGCGTTCGGATTCATCGCCTACGCGGTGCTGAAACTCTTCACCGGCCGCGCGCGCGACGTGCACGCGGCGGTGTGGGTGGTGGCGGGGTTGTTCGTGGTGCGGTTTGCGTTGGAATAAGGCACCCCATCCAGGCCTACTTCAGCCGCGCCTTCAGATACGCCACCGGAAATCGCAACCAGATCGCCGCGAACACCGCCGCGCTCGTCGCCGCGCCGCGACGCGGAGCTTCGAACTTGCGGAAGTAGCGCCACAGGCCGCGGTGCTTGTGCCATTCGACGAAGAACGGACGCGAGCGGCTCGACACGCCGCGCACGTGCAGCACGCGCACGTGATTCGCGACGGCGACGAGCGCGCCGGATTCACGCGCGCGACGCGACAGGTCGAGGTCTTCGGCGTGCAGGCGATAGCCTTCGTCGAACCCATGCAGGCGTTCGAACAGCGCGCGAGGCATCAGCATCAACGCGCCCGACACCGCTTCGACCTGCTGCAGGGCGCGCGTGTCGTCGATGGGAAGTTCGAGTTTCGGCGCAGGCGTTCCGCCGAGCGCGGCGGACAGCATCGCGCCGAAATCCGGGTCACGTCTGCGCGCGGCGCCATCGCGCACGCCATCGTCGTCGACGAGATCGGCACCCAGGAGCGCTTCACCTTGCGGCGCGGCGAGCGCGCGCAGTCGCGCGAGCGTGTCGCGTTCGACCAGGCAATCGGGGTTGACGAACGCGAGCCATTGCACGCCTTCGCCCACGTCACGCGCGCCCTGGTTGCAGGCGACGCCGAAGCCGGGGTTGTCCGGATTGGCGATGAAGCGCACGCGCGCGTCGCTGCTCGCGTGGCGCTGCACGATTTCCAGCGTGCCGTCGTCCGAGTTGTTGTCGACCACGCGGATCAACTCAACGCCATCGGCCGCGCGCAGGCGCGCGAGGCAGGTGTCGATGGTTTCAGCGCTGCGGTAGGTCACCACCACCGCGGCGATGCCGGCGCTGGCGTCAGGCGAAGAGATCACGTTGCGGTTCCGGAGGTCCGATGGTGTCGAGCAGCGAAGAGAGCTGCACGCGCGAGGCGCGCAGCGGATCCTGCATCAGGTAGTGCGCCAGTCGCGCGTGCCAGTCCGGCCAGCGCGCGGCGATGGCGTCCATGTCGCCATCGAAGGGCCCGCCTTCGCCGCGACGCGCGACGAACGCGGTATCGCACAGCACATTGCGCCAGCCCAGTCCCGCCAGCCGCAACGAAAGATCGATCAACGCCGCGTACCACGACGCGTAACTCGTCGCGTCTAGTCCGCCGGCGCGACGTCGCGCGGCGCCGCGGATCAGCACGGCGTGGCTCACGGCGGCGGGAAGTTCCGGATGCAGCGCCGGCATCGCCTTCGCCGCGCGTGCGATGCGTTCCAGGTCGTCGGGCACCGGATCGATCTCGCCGATACGCGGCCACGAGGCGGCTTCGCCCGCGTTGCACCACGGCGTGGCGGTCGCGATCGCACCATCGCTGGCGAGTCCGGACGCAAGTCGCGACAACCATCCCGGCGCAGGCGATGCGTCGCTGGCGAGCACGGCGACGTCGGCATCGCCGCATGCGGCGAGTACTTCGTCCAGGTGCGCGACTTCGCCAACGCTGCGCTGGCGGCGCGTGTAGTCGGCTTTCAATGCGGTGCGTCCGATCCAGCGTTCGATGATCGCGTAGCCACGCGGACCTGCCTGCGCGTCGTCGGCCAGCCACACCGGCGTGCCCGGAGCGGTGGAGGCGTCGAGGGACGCCAGGCAGGCGTCGAGCGCTTCGTCGTCCGTGCCCACCGGGACGACGACGATGGGGCCGACGACCGCCGGCGAGGCGGCCGCCTTCGTCACTGCTGCTGACCCGGGCGGCGCGGTCGCTTCTGCAGCGGTTCCATCGCACGGAAGCGGCGCGTGTAGTCGTCGGTGAGATCGCGCGCTTCCTGCGGGTCGCGCATGATGGTCGGTGTCAGCAGCACGATGACTTCGTTGCGCGTCTTGCTCGAGCGCTGCTGCCCGAACAGGCCGCCGATCACCGGGATGCGGCTCAGGCCGGGGAAACCGGACGCACCACGTTCCACGCCGTCGCTGATGAGGCCGGCGAGCATCACCGTGTCGCCACTCTGCACCGCGGCTTCGGTCTTGAGCTTGCGCGTGTCGATGCGCACGTTGCCGTTGCGGTCGGCCGTGTCCTGCGCGCCCGGCGAGCTGACTTCCTGCACGATGTCGAGGAACACGACGCCGTCCTTCGCCACGCGCGGACGCACCTTCAGGATCGTGCCGGTGTCCAGGTACTGCACCTGGCTGTAGGTGTTGTCGCTGCCCGTGGTCGGGTTGAACGTGACCGACGAGATCGGAATCTTGCTGCCGACGTTGAGCGTGGCCTCGGCGTTGTTGCGCACGACGACCGACGGCGTCTGCAGCAGCTGCAGGTCGGTGACCTGGTCCAGCGCGCTGATCACCGCCGCGGCATTGCGGCCGAGGAACGTCCACGAGAGGCCCGCCGGGTTGCCGGTGGCCGACTGGATGCTGCCCGCCAGCGTGCTCCACGTCGTGCGGCCGACCGCGTCGGGCAGGCCGGCGTCGGTCACGGCGCGTTCGAAGTACCAGTTCACGCCGTACTTGAGGTCGCCCTTGAGCTGCACTTCGACGACCTGCGCCTCGATATGCACCTGCATCGGCATCACGTCGAGGCGTTCGATCACGTCGCGGATCGACTTCCATGCCGACGGACTGCTGCGCACGATGAGCGAGTTGGTTTCCTCCACCGCCGACACGCCGACGCGATCGCCGTTGACGTCGAGCGTGAGGCTTGAGTTGCCGTTCTGCTGCTGGCTCAGCGACAGCGTACCGTTGCCGCCGGCACCGTTGCTGCTGCCGGTGCCGGTGCCGGTGTCGCTGCCCAGCGTGGCGGTGCTGCCGCTGTCGGAATCCTTGAGTTCGACCGATTCCAGGCCGGGCATCAGCGACGGCGGGCCGCCGCTTTCGCCCGACTGGCCGCCGCGACCGGACCCGAACACGTCGGCGAGGCGGTCGGCGAGATCCTTGGCCTTGATGTACTTCAACTCGTACGAATACAGCTGCACGGTGCCGCCGGCGCTGTCGATGCGTTCCAGCCACTGCTGGATGTCGTCGAGGTAGTTCGGCTGCGAGGTGATGACCAGCACCGCATTCGCGCCTTCCAGCGGCATGAAACGGAACATGCCTGCGACGGGCGACTTGCTCTGCTCGCCGAACACCTTCTCCAGGTCCGCGACGACCTTGCCCGCCTTGCCCGACTGCAGCGGGAACACGCCCACCGACATGCCCGACAGCCAGTCGACGTCGAACACTTCGATCGTGCGCAGGTAGTTCTCGAGTTCCGCGCGACTGCCGCCGACGGTGATGACGTTGCGGGAGTTGTCGACGTTGACGATCGCGTTCGGGCGCGCGTACGGCTTGAGGATCTTCTCCATCTCCGTCGCCGAAACGTACTTCAGCGGGATGGTGCGCACTTCGAAGCCGCGCGCTGTGCTCGCCGCGCCGGTGCGTGCGGCGACGTTGCCGGCCAGAGCCTGGTCGCCCGGCACGATGTTGTAGCGGCCGCCGCTAAAGACCAGGCGCGCGTTGTTCCAGCCCAGCACCATCTCCAGCAGGTTCAGCGCTTCGGCCGGACTCACCGGCTTGGGTGTCGCCAGCGTCACCGTGCCCTGAACACCCGGTGCGATCACGTAGTTCTGGCCGAGCATGTCGCCCAGGATCGCCTTGACCACGGCGTGCAGCGATTCGCCTTCGAAGTTGAACGTGGCCGAGCCGGTCGTCGCGCCCAGTCCTGGCGGCGGCGCGGAGGCGGCGCTGCGGTTGATGACCTGCCCGGTGCCGCGACGGATCTGCGGACGCGCGTCGCCGCCGGTGTTCGATTCGGGGAGCGATTCCTGCGCCGTCGCGCCCGGCGCGCCGGTGGCGGAATCGGCGTGCGTGGCAGACGTGTCGGCGCGGCGGATGTTCGGCACCGGGGCGGACGCGCAGGAGGCCAGCAGGCTGGCGATGGTCGCGGTGGCGATCGCCTGCGCGCAGATGCCTGGACGGAGCTTCATCGGACGGGAATTCATGCGGTCTCTCAAGGCGTCTGGGCCGGGGGTGTCACGGCTTGCTGCTGCCGCATCTGTGCACGACGTTGTTCGATCCGCTTGCGAATCGCTTCCATCTGCGCCTCCGGGGTCATCGGCGTGTTTTCGCTGGGTTCCGGTGCCGGCGGGGTGGCCGGCGCCTGGTTGTTGGTGTTCGCGTTTCGGTTCGGCGTGGCGGCATTGCCGCCCGGGCGTGCATTTGCGTTGCCGCCGCCGGGACGATTGCCGTTTGCGGCGGATGGGTTCGCTGCAGGTGGCGGCACCGGAACGCCCACCGCCTGCGGCCGGTTCGCGCCGGGCGCGACGCCGACGGCGGTCGGCGGCTGCCCGCCTTGCCCGTCGAACACGCGCAACGTCATTTCGCGACGACCTTCGGGGCCTTCGAACACGGCACTGCGTGCATCGAGCGACGTCAGGCGCCACGCCGGATGCGATTCGGGCACTTCGCCCAGTCTCACCCGCACCGATTCGCTGCCATCTGCGGGCTGCAGGATCGCCATCTTCAGTGTCGGCGTGATCAGCACGCTCGTCAGCAGGTAGTCGAACGCGGTCTGCTGGCCTTCGCCCGCGCCTTCACCCTGCAGGAAGAACGGCTTGGGCAGGCGGTCCTGCGAGAAGAGCGGGCGCTGCGCGATCGCGGCGTACTGCGACATCGGGCCCAGTCGTTGCGCTGCCGCCGGGCGCGCGTTCGGCAACGGGCGCAGCAGGCCGGGATCGGCTTCCAGCGCCTGCGCATGGCGGCCCATGCCGAACACCGCCAGCAACCAGGCGAACACCGCCCAGCCGGCGACGGTCGCCAGCAGCCAGGTGCGCGGACCGGCGTCATCTAGGCGCACGCGGCACCTCCGCGGTGTTGGGCGACGGACGCAGGTAGCCGTAGAGGTCGAAGCTCACGTCCAGGCCGCCGTCACCGCTGGGCTGGTTCGCGCCGGGCAGGAAATAGCCGCGCGAGGAGAGCAGGTTGAGATTGCCGACGAACAGCCGCGGCGTACCGGCTTCCAGCGCGTAGAGCACGCTCATCAGTTCCGGCGTGCCGCAGCGCAGGCGTACCTGCACGACGACGCGCGCGTAGCGGTCGCGGCGCGGTTCGCTCAGCGGCGAACGGTTGCTGATCGCGCAGCTGCGATTGCCCGGGCTGGCTTCGGCGACGACCCGTTCCAGTCGCTGCACGAGGCTGGCCGTCGCCAGCTCGGCGCTGCTTTCGGGGAGGAACCCGGGCGAACGCGCCTGCTGGGCGCGCACCTGCGCGAGTCGTTGCTGTACCTGCGGCGCCTGCTGCAGCTGCATGCGCTGGCGCAATTCGCGCTGTTGCAGGCTTTCGACGCGGTCGTTGGCCTCCAGCATCGGCGCGGTGAACCACGGATGCACGAGGATGAGATAGCCCAGCAGCAATGCGGCAAGCAGCAGACCGAGCGCGAGCCACTGGTCGCGACCGATGCGCCGCGTCGGCGTTGCGACGGGCGCGTGCGGACGTGCGTGCGTCGGATCAGCCGCCATCGGCGTCCTCCGGCTGCGGTTGCGCCTGCGGTTGCGCGCGCTGCGCGGTGGGCGCGGGCACGCCGAGTTCGGCCGTCAGCGTGAAACGGTCCCGGCTGCTGACGGGGTCGGGCATCAGCGCACCGGTGAGCGAAGGCGAACGCCACAGCTTCGAACCCTGCAGGCGCTGCACCAGCGACGGCGCTTCGCGGCTGAGGCCGATCATGAGCAGGTTGTTGTCCTCGACGGCGAGTTTTTCCAGGTACGTGCTGTCCGGCAGGCGCTGGGTGAGTTCGTTGAGGATTTCGACCGTGGTCGGACGCTGCGCGCGCTCGCGGTCGAGGAACGCCTGGCCTTCGATCAGGTCGATCAGTGCCTGTCGTTGCGCGGCGGCGTTGCGCGCGGCGACGGCCTGGCTTGCGATGCGCGTTTCCAGTTCGTCGGCGGCGGTGCGACGGTTGGCGAGCAGATGCCACATCGTCGCCGCCACGGCGATCACGGCCAGCGCGGCGAGCCCGAGGTTCCAGTAGCGGAAGGCGTCGCCATGACGGCGACGCAGCGCTGGATCGAGCAGGTTCACGCCGAGCGGCTCGCCGTTCTCGGCACACAGTTCGACGCCGGCGAGCGATCCGGCCATCGGGCCCAGCGCGGCCATCGGCGCATCCAGGCGCTGGCGAGGCACGACGACGAGCTCGGCTTCGAGCATGCCGTCGCTTTCGCGGCGGCCGAGCAGGCGCGCGTCGAAGGCGACGTTGTCGGCGGAGAACGGCGTTTGCCGGTCGATCTCGAAACCGACCACGTCACGTAGGCGATCGGCCGCGGCGGCCGGCAGGGTCAGCGGACGGCGCAGGCCGGCGCCAGCGGGCAGCAGCAGCCAGCGCGGAAGGTCGGTCAGGCGCGGCGGGAGCAGCGTGGCCAACGGATCGACGGGCGCGACGATGGCGTCCTCGTCCGGCAGGGCGAGCTGTGGGACGGCGCCGAGGTCGCGAAGATCGCCGGCCTGCTGGAGCCGCAACTGCACGGCGTCGCCCTGCACCTGCAGCAGCAGGCGACCGCGATCGAAACCCAGCACGCGGCGCACGCGCGCCGGCAACCACGCCGCGAGGTTGTGTGCCCACCAATGCGCGAACCCGCCCGCGCCCGGCGCGAGACGCGCACCCAGGCGACGCAGCCGGTCCTGCGCCCAATCGGCGGCAGGCCGGTTATTTGGCCGGCTTTCGCTCCTTGCGTTCATCGCGGTGATGCTCCCTCCTCCCAGCGCAACGGCACGTACGCCATGCCAGGCAAGCCCCCTCCGCCCGTGCGAACCACCGCTCGCAGCAGCGACTGTCGACCGTCGGGGAGCCGCGCGCGGCTGTCGATACTATAGGTGCCGCTGCCTGCGCCGGCCATGCTTGCCCCCGGGAGAGTTCCTTCTTGTGGGAGCCCTGCCTCGGTCCGGCCGCGCTGGGCGACCAGATCGGCACCGTTCAACCCCATCGCATCGAGCAGTTCCGCTGACGCATACGCCGGATCCGGCTGCGCACGGCCGCTGTAGACGGTCAGGTCCGGCTCGAGCTTCGCGTACAGCGCCGGCGTCATGCCCAGCACCTGCAGCAGTTCGGCCACGCTTTCGAAGTCCGCGTCCTTGGCGCCATAGGGCCGGCCGGCGGCATCGTAGTCGCCGTCCTCGGCGCCGCCGCCGGGCTGGGTGAGGAGATCGGGATCGCGCCAGTCGACGATGGCCCCGGCGATGCGCCCGGCTTCGGACGGTTCCACGCCATGGCGCTGGATCAACGCGGCGATGAGCGGATGCGGCGCCTGGTTGAGATCGAGCTTGCCGTTCTCGTCGACGATCCTCACGTCCACCACCGCATCGCCGAAGCGCCAGCGGTGCTCGCTTCCGTCCGGCTTCCACTGCAACCGCGCGTCCGGCAGCGCGACGCGCGTCAACGAGTACTCCAGCCCAGCGCGCGCCGCATTGGATGCGACGAGTCCGCGCACCAGCACGCGACCCTGCAGCGCCTCCACGCGCGCGGCCAGCGCGAAACCGCCGATGAGCGCGGTCAGCAGCACGATCAGCCACAGCACCAGGATCAACGCGGCACCGCGTTCGCGTGCGGCCGGTATCGACGTGTGGCGATGCGCGCGCGTCATTGCGTCTGCACCGGCAGCGCGAAACTGGTGAACGCAGGCGCGAGTGGCAACGACACGATCAGCGGCGGCCATGTCGCGCCGTCGCGATCGATCATCGTCACTTCCACCAGCAGCGGTAGTTGTTCGGTCGCTTCCCACGTGTCGAGCCAGTCGCCAAGGCGCCCGTCCTGGTCCAGCGAGCGATAGCGGAAACGCACCTCGCGCAGGTTTTCGACCAGCATTTCCGGCGGACGCGCGTCGGGCTCCTCCACCGTCTTGCCGGACTGCACCATGCTCAGCGCCAGTGTCATGCGCACGCCGTTGCCCGCGTCTTCGACCTTGAAGTCGTGCAGGTACGGACCGCCGCGGCCGAGGTAATCGGGAATGTCGGCGACGAAGCGCATGCGTTCGCGTTCGCCGATGAAGCGCACGGCGAGCGCGCGCGACTGGTCGATGTCGAACGGGATCGGCCGCGCACCGGTCAGGCGCGTACGCAGGAAACCCTCGACCGAGCGCATGCGTTCGCTGCGGTCGGCCATCGCTTCGCCGCGTGCCGCGGTACGCGTGGCCGCGCCCAGCGTCGCGAACGCGAGCGCGAGGCCGGCGACGAGCAGCACCATCGCGATGAGCACTTCGATCAGCGTGAAACCGGAGATGCGTGCGCGCGTCATGGCAGCGTGCCTCCGCTGCCGGCCGCGGCGATACGCAGCGTGCGCAGTTGCAGGCGTTGCCCGGACCCTTCGCCCCACTGCATCGCCAGCGTGATCTCGAACAGCTCCGGTCCACCTGGCGTCATCGGTTGCCCGCTGCGCGCTACCGCGGCATCGCGCCACGGCGCCACGCGCAGTCGCCAGCGGTAGCGGCCCTGCTCGAATTCGCCATTGCGTTCGGTGGCCGCGAGGGGGGCGCCGACGCCCACCTGGTCCATCAGCGATTGCGCGTACATCGCCGCGCGGCCCGCATCGGCGGACTGGCGTACCTGCCGCGTGGATCCCGACAGGATGCCCAGCAACAGCGTCAACGCCACCGCCAGCAGTGCGAAGGCGACGATGACTTCCAGCAGCGTGTAACCGCGCTGGCCGCGCTTCATCGCGACACCTGCGCGCGCTTGAGCTTCACTTCGCCCGTGAGCCAGGCAACGTCGATGTTCCAGGCCGCCTTGCGCGCGGCCAGCTGCACGCGTCCGCCGGTGCTGGCGCCATCAGGAAAGAACACGATCGCGCCTTCGCCGCGTTTGGGCTGCACTTCGCGCGCACCGGTGAAGGTGATGCTCAGCGTCGGCGGGACATCGCCCTTGCGGCCCATCGGCGCGGTCCAGGTGCGTTTGACCGGATCGAGCGTGAAGCGCTGCGGCTGCCCGGTCGCGATCGCGTGGGTGCGCGTGAAACGCAGCGCGGCGGCGACCTGTTTGGTGCTGGAGCGCAGCTGCACGCCTTCGCGGCCACCGCTCATCGCCGCCAGCGCGAGCACGCTGATGGCGGCGATCAACGCGATCACCAGCAGCATCTCCAGCAGGGAAACGCCGCGCGCGCGATGCATGTCGGCTCCGTCGTCGGCTTACTCGTACTTGATGTCGCCGTCGACGCTGGTGCCACCCGGCTTGCCGTCCTTGCCCAGGCTGACCAGGTCGAACGGTCCGGTTTCGCCCGGCGCGCGGTATTCGAGCGGATGGCCCCACGGGTCCTTCAGTTCGGCCGGCTTGGCGTACGGGCCGAGCCAGCCGTTGACGTCGCTGGGCTGGGTGACCAGTTCCTCCAGCGCGGTCGGCAGGCGGCCGGTGTCCATCTGGAAGGACTCGATCTTGCCGGCCATCGTCTGCACCTGCGCCTTGGCGATGTTGTAGTCGCCGCGATCCTTGCCGCCCAGCACGCGGGCACCGACGAAGGCCAGCACCGCGCCGATCAGCACGATCACGATGATGATCTCGATCAGGCTCATGCCGCGCTGGCGGGCGGCCGACGGCGAATGGGTCAGTGAACGGCGGTTACGCATGGGGGTTCCTTTGGGGAGTGCGTCCGGAAGAAGAGGATGTTTACCCGAAAACGGCAGCCAATGGTCTGACTGCGGGGGGCGATGTTCAGTTCCTGCGACGCAAGTGTGAAGAGGGTATATGTCGCCTGGCGAACCGGGGTGGAACTCCTGCCCGGGAGCGAGCCAACGGCTCGCGAGCGGG
>Ga0102591_1003991_pt1 | contig 12232 bp, 9 predicted proteins | sample AraplaCol_mCL_r2_2_FD_76860 | JGI IMG/M metagenome (GOLD analysis project Ga0102591, IMG submission 76860) | Arabidopsis root microbial communities from North Carolina, USA - plate scrape MF_Col_mCL_r2 (SPADES assembly) (version 2) | ecosystem: Host-associated > Plants > Roots > Endosphere... | reverse complement strand
GCGTGCGATCGACAGCGAAGCGGTCGGCATCAGCCTGGACGAAACCACCACCCGCGCCGACATCGTCGCGCTGGGCCAGCTGTTCGGTGCCAGCGTGGATGTGGAAGCACTGGACGCGGCCACCGCCGATGCCCTGCCGGCCGGCCTGGTGCGCACCAGCGCGTTCCTGACCCACCCGGTGTTCAACACCCACCACAGCGAACACGAGCTGCTGCGCTACCTGCGCTCGCTGGCCGACAAGGACCTGGCGATGGATCGCACCATGATCCCGCTGGGCAGCTGCACCATGAAGCTCAACGCCACCGCCGAGATGATCCCGGTGACCTGGCCGGAATTCGCCAACATCCATCCGCTGGCCCCGGCCGACCAGGCACTTGGCTACAAGGAACTGATCGACGGGCTGGAAGCGATGCTGGTCGAGTGCACCGGCTATGACGCGGTGAGCCTGCAGCCGAACTCCGGCGCGCAGGGCGAGTACGCCGGCCTGCTGGCGATCCGCGCCTACCACCGCTCGCGTGGCGAAGGCCATCGCGACGTCTGCCTGATTCCGGATTCGGCGCACGGCACCAACCCGGCCTCCGCGCAGATGTGCGGCATGAAGGTAGTGGTGACCAAGACCGACGGCAATGGCAACGTGGATGTGGAAGACATCCGCATCAACGCCGAGAAGTACAGCGACCGCCTGGCCGCGATCATGATGACCTACCCCTCCACGCATGGCGTGTTCGAGGAAGAAGTGGTCGAGATCTGCGAGATCATCCACAAGCATGGCGGCCAGGTGTACACCGACGGCGCCAACATGAACGCCCTGGTCGGCGTGGCCAAGCCCGGCAAGTGGGGCTCGGACGTGTCGCACCTGAACCTGCACAAGACCTTCTGCATTCCGCATGGCGGCGGCGGCCCGGGCGTGGGCCCGTGCGCGGTCAAGTCGCACCTTGCCCCGTTCCTGCCGGGCAAGCTGGGCGACAACGGCCCGGTGGGCATGGTCAGCGCGGCCAGCTTCGGCAGCGCCTCGATCCTGCCGATCAGCTGGATGTACATCACGCTGATGGGTAACGAAGGCCTGCGCAAGGCCACCCAGGTGGCGCTGCTCAACGCCAACTACATCGCCAAGCGCCTGGCCCCGCACTTCAAGACGCTGTACACCGGCCGCAACGGGCTGGTGGCGCACGAGTGCATCCTGGACGTGCGGCCGCTGGAGAAGACTTCCGGCGTGGGGGCTGAAGACGTGGCCAAGCGCCTGATCGACTTCGGCTTCCACGCCCCGACCCTGAGCTTCCCGGTCGCGGGCACGCTGATGGTGGAGCCGACCGAAAGCGAGTCGCTGCACGAGCTGGACAGTTTCATCAACGCGATGATCCAGATCCGCGAGGAAATCGCCGCGATCGAAGACGGCCGCCTGGACCGCGAGGACAACCCGCTCAAGCACGCCCCGCACACCGCCACGGCGGTGTCGGCCAGCGAGTGGTCGCACGCCTACCCGCGCGAACTGGCCGCCTTCCCGCTGGCCAGCCTGCGCCAGCAGAAGTACTGGCCGCCGGTGGCACGCGTGGACAACGTCTACGGCGACAAGAACGTGATGTGCGCCTGCATCCCGGTCGACGCGTACAAGGAAGACGAGGGCGTGGAGGTCTGATCCTCCTGCCTGGTTGAAACGAAAACGGCCCGCGAGAGCGGGCCGTTTTTGTTGGCGGGTGCATGCACTCCTGCGCCCTGATCCAGCGTGAACTACTTCACCATGTACTTTTCAAAGACCGCCAAGGTCTCCGGTGATCCAGAATCACCGGCCCTCTTGTGCGGCGTGTTACCAAAACGGTCGCGCGCAAGCGGGTCTGCCCCCCATTCAAGCAGAAGTTCGCACATTTCCGTTTTCCCGTGCCACGCAGCCCAACGTAGCGGCGTTTCCATTTCACCCCGCGACCCTATGTTCGGATTGGCTCCGGCCTGCAGAAGCAAGCGCGCCATATCGACCAGGTCACGGTACACGGCGTTGGCAAGCACGGTTCTTCCTCCTGAATCCAGCACATCGAGTTCGGCGCCATGCCTGACCAGGCACGCAGCAACGCCTAGGTGGTTGTGATACGCCGCAGCATGGAGTGCCGAATCGCCATCGCCGCTGTGCAGGCTGGGATCGGCGCCCCACGAGATCAGTGCTTCCGCCACCTCGGTACGCCCGTGCAAAGCCGCATATGTCAGCGCACTGGTCCCGCCGCGCCACACACTGTCAACGATTGCCTTACCGTGCAATTTGTAAAGCTCGTCAAGCTTGCCCAGATCTCCCGCTATGGCGGCGCGGCTCCACGGTTTTGAATCCGGGTGCGAGCGTGCCTCGTCATACGCCTCAAACAACGACACCATCGAGGGCCTACTTGTGTCGTACATATAATTATCCCTCGCGTATTCCCGTGCAGCTATCCCACGCTTGTCCGGAAGGTCGGGCTTGATTCCCGGTTGCTCCAGAAGGATCTGGACAATGTGATTCAAGCGCAGCTTCACTGCGAGGAGCAGCGGCGTGGTTCCGTCGAAAGGACTGGCCAGATTGACGTCCGCGCCGCCAGCAAGCACCGCCTTGAGGGTCGGCAGGTTATTGCTCTCAATGGCCGATGCCAGCGTCGAGCGCCCGCTTGCGACAGCGTTCACATCGGCGCCAGCGTTTACCAGCGTCTCAACGGCACGCGCGTTGCCACGCGCAGCGAACCAACGGAGCAATGCGGCCGGCGACGGCCCATCGCCGGAACATTCACCGTGGCGGCCAACAAGGATTTTTGCGACCTCCACGCTGCCGCGGGTGGCGGCGACAAGCAGCGCCGTATTCTCCTCACCATCAATCGCCGAAGCGTCGAATCCCGTCTCCAGCAATGCGTCAATCACCCTGGGAAGGTCATCGTTCGCGGCCTTGAACCAAAGCGCGGTCCGAGCTGTGCCGTCCATCCGCTCAAGCATATCGACCACCTCCTGCCGCAGGGCCCGCGACGTACCCGCCATCGCGTCGAGTCCAGCGGCATCGAGCCGACCCCATTTCTGCTCTCGCATCTCGGGGGGCAGCCACACGAAGGCCCCCTGCGGATTGGTCTGGCCTACGTGATCCGCGCCCGTGCCGATAGGCTGGAGCGGAGAGGGAGCGTTTGCGAGACTCTTCAGCGTGGACAGCTGAATCTGCTGCCCCTGCTCAGGCGCAAGGGACTGGGTTCCAGCGATGGTGGTAGCGGGGGCTACGCCGCCCGTAGCTTGCATTGGCATATCAAAACGGTTCCGTGTGTACTGTCCGCGCCGGCCCGTGCTGGGCGGAACGCTGAAGGTGGGGCGCACACTCTCCCTCGCCTCTACCGCGGACGCTTCCAAAGAAGCCTCATCAGAGGCGTCTGACTGCAGCAAATATAGCGGCCGCCGCTGGCACTCGTGGACAACGGCTGCATCGGGAATCCGCATGCAGTACAGGATGACAAATATCGGGAAGTCCCCTGGCGCACATGCCGTTACGGTTGCCGGTCACTCCTCTGGAACGTCCCGCATGATTCCCAAAGATCTGCTCCCGCCAGGGCTCATGGCCCTTACCTCGACGCCGCCGGGTCCATCGCGCCCACATGCCCCTGGAGAGGGTGGCGCGATGACGTTGACCATGTTGCAGAATGCGCTGAGCGACTTGCAGACGCCGAAAGCGGCATCAACTGACGCATATACAGCGGCTGGAGACATTGCGACGCCAGCGGCCGCGCCCTCGACCGCATCCCCCCAGCTCCGCGAAAAGGCCGTCCATCTGTTCGATCAGCTGTCCGAGCCAACCCGCAGCCGCGAGGAAAAGAGCAAGATGTTGCTCCTGGCCATCACCAACGGCATCGACAACATCAATGCCCAGGATCTACGCAAGGGCACCGGCATGGAGAAGTGGTCGCTGCTGCATCATGCCATCCACATGGGCGATACCCCGATTCTGAACGCCCTGCTTGGTGCGGAGCACATCCGGGTCCACACCCGCGACAAGGCTGGCTCTTCGCCATTGCACCATGCCGCCACCCTTGGTGATGTCGCTGCGGTGAAAGCGTTGCTTGACAAGTATCGTCGCATGCATGCGGATGATCCTGCATCGCTCAAGAGCTTCGTAAACAGCACCAACGGTGCCGCACGCACCCCGATGCACCTGGCCGCCACGTCGCCCCACCCTGCCGCCACGATGCAGCTGCTGTTCGACGCAGGCGCAGCGGTGGACCCGACCACGCGGTCCGGAATGAGCACGCCGCTGAGTTATGCGGTCAAGGCCTACGGCGAGAATCCGCAGTCCAGCCTGGAAGCCGTCACCTGGCTGATCGGAAACGGCGCTGACCCCAATGCCTCCATTCTGATCAACAAGACAAACCGATCCGTAGCGGCTGCCGAGGCGCTCGCAGACATCCCGGGCAACAAGACCTCACCGCTGGAAATCGCAAGGGGAAGCCAGTGGAGTGCGCTGGCCGACATCATGTGCCCGCGCACGTCGCCCGATGAAACCAGCACGCCCTGGCTGACCCCCGATGGCACCCTGGACGTCAACGTACCCATCGCAGAACTGTTCCGCATGGTGGTAACGGTACCGGCCGGGCTGGATCATGTTGATGAACTGGCCAGGCTGTTCTGCAACGATGTATACGAGAACGCAGGGTACATTTATGAAAGCAGCGATGCCTACTACACCTGCGAGGATATTGGCAGAGCAGGGTACGACAACGATCTGGACCATGACGACCTGATGAGCGCCTCCCGCGAGCGCGTCGCCGACAACATCAGCGAGTGGATGGACGAAACATCACCATCGGTGGCCGAGCAGATTCGAACCCTCATGACTGCGGGTATCTCGAACACGGCGGATACGGCCTCTGGGATCGAGGGGTACGTCAGCAACGCGTTTCGGAGTTACACCCTGAAGATCATGGAGAAGACCGCAATGGAATGGTATGACTAGCATCACCCGTACGCAGCAAGGTTGGGAGGGGTAGCTTGGCCGTCGCTCCGTGCGCAGGTCCATTCACTCGACCCGCTGCTACAAGGAAGACGAGGGCGTTGAGGTCTGATCCTCCCGCTTGGCTGAAATGAATACGGCCCGCGAAAGCGGGCCGTATTCATTTCACGCAACACCCATCCGGGATCAATCGACCTGGCGGTTGCGGCGCGCGCGGCGGGCAATTTCGCTGGTGATGGCGATCACCGCGGTGAGCGCGGCCATCGACAGGAACTGCACGCGGGTGTGCGCTTCGGAGAGCAGCAGGCCGAAGATCAGTGCCAGCACGCACAGGCCGAGCACGGTCAGGTACGGGTAGCCGGCCATGCGGAACGGCAGGCGGGTGCCGTCGCGGTTGGCGCGGTGGCGCAGGATCAGTTGCGACAGCAGCGAGATCGTCCACACCAGCAGGCAGGTGGAGCCCACGATGTTCAGCAGCACCGGCAGCACCTTGTCCGGGAACACCAGCTCCATCACCGTGGCAGCGAAGCCGAACAGCACGCTGGCCAGCACCGCGATGATCGGCACGTGGCGCGGGTCGGTCCATCCCAGCACCGCCGGGGCTTCGCGGCGGCGCGCCAGCGAATACATCATGCGCGAGGCGCCATACAGGTTGGCGTTGAGCGCCGACAACAGTGCGATCACCGCGATCAGGGTGATGGCCGTGGCCGCCCCCGGAATATTGGCCACCTGCAGCACGGCGGCGAACGGCGACTTCAGCGCTTCGCTGGTCCACGGCACCACGGCGATGATCACGCTCAGCGAGCCGATGTAGAACACCAGGATGCGCCAGGCCACGGTGCGGATGGCACGGGCAATGCTGCGCTCGGGGTCTTCGGTTTCGGCCGCGGCCACCGCCACGATTTCGGTGCCGCCGAAGGCGAACACCACCACCAGCAGCGCGGCACCGATCCCGGCCAGCCCGTTGGGGGCGAAACCGCCGTGTTGGGTGAAGTTGCTCAGGCCCGGCGACGCCACGTCCGGCAGCCAGCCCATCAGCAGCGCCACGCCAATCAGGATGAACGCGATGATGGCGGCCACCTTGAGGATCGCGAACCAGAACTCGAATTCGCCGAAGTTCTTCACCCCCAGCAGGTTGATCGCGGTGAAGAACAGCATGAATGCCAGCGCCGCCATCGGTACCGGGATCACCGGCCACACCGTGGCCAGCAGGCCCGCCGCACCGACCGCTTCGGCAGCGATCACGATCACCAGCTGCACCCACCACAGCCACCCCACCGTGGCACCGGCGGTGGCGCCCATGGCGTCGGCGGCGTACACCGAGAACGCGCCACTGGTCGGCTTGGCCGCAGCCATCTCGCCCAGCGCGTTCATCACGATGATCACCAGCGCACCGGCCACCAGGTAGGACAGCAGCACGGCCGGCCCGGCCGCCTGTACGCCCACCCCGGAGCCCAGGAACAGGCCGGCGCCGATGGCGCTGCCCAGGCCCATCATGATCAGCTGGCGGGGTTTGAGCGAGCTGCCGAGGCGGGTGTCGGCGGGTGCGGCGGCGGAGGCCGGAGTCTGGGATGCGGGCATCGGAATCGATTGGCGGGCAACAGGTGCGACACCATACCTTGTCCGGCCGGCGGACGGGATAGGGGCAGCGCCCCTGCCCCTGTAGTCAGGGCTCTGCGCGCTCTGCGATCTGGGCGCGATAGGCCCGCGGCGACACCCCGACCTCGGCCTTGAACTTGCGGGTGAACGCGCTCTGGTCGGTAAACCCGCAGGCCTGGCCGATGCTGGCGATGGTGTCGCTGCCATGCAGCAGATGCACCGCCATCTGGATGCGCAGCCGGGTCAGTACCTGCTGCGGGGTCATCTGGAACACCCTGCGGAAGGTGCGCTCCAGCTTGGACAGCGAAAACCCGGTGATATCCAGCAGGGTCTGCATGCGCACGTTCTCGGCGTAATGCGCGTTCAGGTGGGCCAGCGCCAGCCGCAGCTGTTCGTATTGGGTGCCCAGGCTGTCTTTCTGCCCCAGGTCGCGGGAGATGCCGATCAGCCCTCGGATCTGCCCGTCCACCAGCAGCGGCCGCTTGCAGGTCAGGCACCAGCCCGGCTCGCGGTTGGCGAACAGGTGCAGCTCCATCAGGTTCTCGATCACTTTGCCGGCCAGCACCTGCGCATCCTGGGTGGCGTAGTCCGCGCCCAGCCCCGTGGGGTAGATCTCGGCAGCGGTGCGCCCGATTACTTCCTTGCGCGACTTCAGCCCCAGACGGCGCAGCATGGTCTGGTTGATGTGCGTGTAGCGCCCGTCGCGGTCCTTCATGAAGAACAGCACATCGGGAATCGCATCGAACAGGGCTTCGATGTCGGCAGGTTCAACGCGCATGCGGGGGCGGCAGGAGGATGGACACGCCACCAAGGATACCTGCCTGGCTGCCGGCGTGAAGCGCAGGTGCATGCGCCACCGGGTTCTCCGACCGGCGATTAACGCCCCGCCCGCCACTGTGAGGCGTTGCATCCCCCCTGCCAGCCCGGAGTCGCCTGATGGCCACCAGCAAGCCCCGCACCAAATCCGCCCCTCCCGCCGATCGCCGTGGCGAAGGCGACGAACTTCACCAGCAGGCCGGCGGTGGCCATCCGGCACTGACCACCAACCAGGGCATCCCGGTGGCGGACAACCAGAACTCGCTGCGCGACACCCCGCGCGGGCCGACGTTGCTGGAAGACTTCATCCTGCGCGAGAAGATCACCCACTTCGACCATGAGCGCATTCCGGAGCGCATCGTGCACGCGCGCGGCAGCGCTGCGCACGGCTATTTCGAACTTACCCGTTCGCTGGAGGAATTCACCCGTGCGCGTGTGCTGACCGAAGTAGGCGTCCGCACGCCCGTGTTCACCCGTTTCTCCACCGTCGCCGGTGGTGCCGGTTCCGTGGACACCCCGCGCGATGTGCGCGGCTTCGCGGTGAAGTTCTACACGCCCGAGGGTAACTGGGACCTTGTCGGCAACAACATCCCGGTGTTCTTCATCCAGGACGCGATCAAGTTCCCCGACCTGATCCACGCGGTCAAGATGGAACCGGACCGCGCGTTCCCGCAGGCCGCCAGCGCCCATGACACGTTCTGGGATTTCGTTTCGCTGATGCCCGAATCGATGCACATGATCATGTGGGCGATGAGCGACCGCACCATTCCGCGTTCGCTTCGCACCATCGAAGGCTTCGGCATCCACAGCTTCCGGCTGTTGAACGATGCCGGCGAATCCACCTTCGTGAAGTTCCACTGGCGGCCCAAGCTTGGGGTGCAGTCCACCGTGTGGGACGAGGCGGTGAAGCTGCAGGGGGCGGACAACGATTTCCACCGCCGCGACCTGTTCGAGGCGATCACTGCCGGTGACTTCCCCGAATGGGAGCTGGCGGTGCAGCTGTTCACCGAAGAAGAAGCCGAGGCGTTCCCGTTCGACCACCTGGATTCGACCAAGATCATTCCCGAATCGCTGGTGCCGCTGACCGTTGTCGGCCGGATGGTGCTGGACCGCTGGCCGGACAACTTCTTCGCGGAAACCGAGCAGGTCGCCTATTGCCCGGCCAACGTGCCGCCCGGCATCGATTTCAGCAACGACCCGCTGCTTCAGGGACGGCTGTTCTCGTACCTGGACACCCAGCTCAGCCGCCTGGGTGGGCCGAACTTCCACCAGATTCCAGTCAACGCACCCAAGTGCCCGTTCGCCAACCATCAACGCGACGGCCATATGCAGATGAACATCCCCAAGGGCCGGGTAGCATATGACCCAAGCTCGCTGCAGGGCGACAGCCCGCGTGAGGCCGCTGATGGCTTTCCCAGCCATGCCACGCCGGCCGATGATGGTCGCAAGGGGCGCGTGCGTGCTGCCAGCTTCGCCGATCACTACAGCCAGGCGCGCATGTTCTTCCGCAGCCTGGAGGCGCCGGAGCAGGCGCACCTGGCCTCGGCGCTGGTGTTTGAATTGTCCAAGGTGGAAACGGTGCCCGTGCGCGAGCGCACGGTGAGCCACCTGCGCAACATCGACGAGTCATTGGCCAAACGCGTTGCCGACGGCCTGGCGATGCCCGCCCTGCCCGCCCCGGCCCCTACCGCCACTCCCGCCCAGGACCTGCCCAAGGCGCCGGAAGTGCGCATCATCGGTCGCACCAAGGACCTGCTCAAGGGGCGCTGCATCGGCATCCTGTTCGACGAGGGCTCCGACGCGGGGTTGATCGCAAACCTGCGCAAAGCAGCCGAGAAAGCCGGCGCGAAGGTGAAGCTGGTCGCGCCCAAGGTCGGCGGTGGCAAGTTGAGCGACGGCAGACTGCAGCCTGCGGATGGCCAGCTGGCCGGCACCCCCTCGGTGGTGTTCGACGCAGTGGCGATCGTACTGAGTGCCGACGCCGCCAAGCGCCTGAGCAAGGAATCGGCCGCGATCGATTTCGCCGCAGACGCCTGGGCGCACCTGAAGGCCATCGCGGTCGATGACGGCGCCCAGCAGCTGCTCAAGACGGCGCGCGTTGGCAAAGACAATGGCGTGGTGGAAGCCGAAGACGCCAAGGGCTTCATCGCCGCCGCCGCCACCCGCCAGTGGGCGCGTGAACCCAAGGTCCGCACCCTCGCCTGACCCGGCCCGGCAGGAGCGGACAGTGGATCCGCTCCTGCCGGGCAACGTGTAGATCGGACCGTTGGTCCGCTGCTCCCTGAAGAGAGGACGATTCCCATGCCGCGCGGAGACAAATCCAGTTACACCGACAAGCAGAAGCGCCAGGCCGAGCACATCGAGGAAAGCGAAAAAGCCGAGGGTCGCAGCGACGAAGCCGCCGAACGCATCGCCTGGGCGACTGTGAACAAGCAGGATGGCGGCGGCAAGAAACGGCCGGCGAAGAAGGCCTCCAAGGCATCCCGGTAGGGTTGGTTCCCAAACAACCGCCAGTACAGGTGCCACGCACATTGACGCATGGACCTGAAAATGAAACAGGTTTCCGCATCACCAACGCGTACGCCAGCGCACCACCACCGCGCCTGGCTAAGCGGCCCCCTGACCCGATGCAGGGTTTGGCCCGGCACCGCCTTGACGGACTGCGCGGTGGATGGGCGATACTCGCGCATCACCGCAGGATGCGAACAGGGGAACCACTTACATGAAAACTGCACGCACGCTGGCCTTGTTGGCCCTGCTGATGCCGTTGTCCGCACTGGCGCAGACGGCCCTGCACGATGGCCAGGGCAACGCGCTGCCCGACACGTCGTCGGCGAAATCCAGCGAAGGCTTCTCCGCGTCGATGGTGGTCACCGCAGACCCGGAATGGCAGCAGAAGTGGGAAAACCCGGTTAACGGGGTGCCGCGCTTCGAGCTGGCCACCGAGGTCAAGGAAGGCGGCTCGCTCTACATCCTGTCCTTCCTGACCAACCCGAAGCTGGACGCCGCCGGCATGGCGCAGGTGCGCTGCGACCTGCGCATCACCCGTCCCGACGGCAGCCTGAGCGGCGACGAGCACGACTTGCCCTGCTTCGTCACCCAGCTCGATACCGATCCCAACAGTGTCTATCTGTCTTCGGTAGGAATGAAGTTCACTGCTGAAGCGGGCGACCCCAAAGGGACTTGGACAGTGGCGATCAACGTGCGCGACACGCTGCGCAACGTAACTATTCCGCTGCAGTCTTCGTTCGAGATGCGCTGACCGCATCGGTGGGCGCGCTTGGAATTGGGTCGCGTTTGCACCGGCCCCTTCTTCATTCCAAAGCGGATCGCACCGCGTCACATGCCTCGATCAAGTCGAGTACCAACCGTTCGGTCACATCGAGGTGACCCTCGTACTCTGCAATGTTCCGCTGCTGGTGGCATTTGTCGAGAACGCGCCAGACCCCGGCTCCCATTCCAAGCGTGTGCGGAAGGAGCTGGAACACGAGATAACGGTGTGCCGGGCGAAAACCTTGCCGACGCAACGCTGCCAGGCATAGCGCGTGCGCTGCGTTGTAGGCTAGATCGAAACGACTCTCCAAGGAGAGTTCCGTGCGGCGCGCATCCAGAAGACGCGCTTTGCCAGACCGCAGCAGTCCGTCAATTTCGCGCGTGTCTGGCGGTTCGATGCTGAGTGATTTACCTGGCCCCGCCAGGTTGTGCAGCGCTGAGTTCATGCTCGCCTCCAATCACCCAGATTTTCGGCTGCGCCAGCACGCGCATCAAGAACGAATTTTCTTCGTGAATGCGTGCATTCCATTCATGGCGTGAATAGATGGTCGGATTGATCGGGCGCCCGAGCGCTTGCTGCGGTGTCTCCAAGTGCTGCATGACATCCGCGTAGCCCACTGTGTCGGAAACGATCATCAGATCGATATCGCTTCGTGCAGTGTCGCTCTGCTTGGCGACGGAACCGTATACGAAAGCAACGAGGATGTCGTCTGCGATGGGAAGCAACGCGTCTATAAGTGGACCAGCCAATCCGACGGTCTTGCGGATCATCGAGACGAGCTCGTGGTAGATGGGCGCGTCAGGGTTGGCCTGATAGCGCTTCTGATTTCCCGAGCGACGGACGGTCAGCAGACCTGCAGCGGTGAGCTTTGCGAGTTCACGCTGGACGGCGCCGGAGCCACCTCCGGTAGCTGTAATCAGTTCCGAGACGGCAAAGTCCCGATTGGGTTGACCGAAAATCAAGCCCAGGATTCGTTGCTGGGTTTGGGTGAAAAGGGCATCGGCCAAGCCGGAGCGTGGCGGTGGAGCTGTGACGGAGGTGGCCTTGTTACCCATATTGGGCATATTAATGCCCAATATGGGTATGTTCAAGTGCGCCAAGTAAAACGCAGAAGCCCCGCTTTCGCGGGGCTTCTGGTTGCCAGGCAGGGCCTGGCACTACGCCGGATGATGTCTGGCGTGGCCGGGCGCCTGGATCAGGCGAACGGGTCCTGCAGGACCATGGTGTGGTCGCGGTCCGGGCCGGTGGAGACGATGCTGATCGGGCAGCCGGCCAGCTCTTCCAGGGCACGCAGGTAGGCACGCGCGGCCGCCGGCAGCTTGTCCCACTCGGTGATGCCGTGGGTGTTCTCGTTCCAGCCCGGGAACTCCAGGTACACCGGGGTGCACTCTTCCCAGCCCTGCGCGTCCAGCGGCGCGTATTCGGTGCGCTTGCCACGGTATTCGTAGGCAATGCAGACCCTCAGCTTTTCCATGCCGTCCAGCACGTCCAGCTTGGTGATGCACAGGCCGCTGATGCCGTTGATGGCCACGGCGCGCTTGAGCGCGACGATGTCCATCCAGCCGCAACGACGCGGACGGCCGGTGGAGGCGCCGTATTCGGCACCGCGG
>Ga0102591_1003989_pt1 | contig 12236 bp, 13 predicted proteins | sample AraplaCol_mCL_r2_2_FD_76860 | JGI IMG/M metagenome (GOLD analysis project Ga0102591, IMG submission 76860) | Arabidopsis root microbial communities from North Carolina, USA - plate scrape MF_Col_mCL_r2 (SPADES assembly) (version 2) | ecosystem: Host-associated > Plants > Roots > Endosphere... | reverse complement strand
GCGCCACGCCAAGGCGAAGCATCTCGTTCATGCCGCGGGTGATGAGGCCGGCGCGGGCGTTGAGACCCAGCTCCATGCCGTCGGCCACACCGGTGGCGACGGCGAGGACGTTCTTCATCGCACCGCCGAGCTCGGCGCCGAGGATGTCGTTGCCGGTATAGGCACGAAAATTCGGCGCATGCAGGAGGACGGCGAGCTCCTTGCCGAACGCCTCGTCGGTCGCGTGCACCGTGACGGCGCTGGGCAGGCCGGCGGTCACCTCCCGCGCGAACGACGGGCCCGTGACGACCGCGGCCGGGCGCCCCGGCAGCTTCTCGTTGACCAGCTCGTGCAGGAACCGACCGGTACCCGTCTCGAAGCCCTTGGTGGCCCAGGAGATCTTCGCCCCGGGCTCGAGGAGCGGAACCACCTGGTCGAGCATGGCCGCGAACGCGTGGCTCGGCACGACCATCAGCACGATATCGGCGCCGCGAAGCACGGCGGCCAGATCGGACTCGTAGGCGAGCTCCGGCGGCAGGTCGAGGTCCGGCAGATAACGAAGGTTGCGACGCGCCGCGGCCATGGCCGCCAGCGCATCGGCATCGCGCCCCCACAGGCGCGTGGGAACGTCGTTACGCGCCAGCAACGCGGCCAGCGCGGTACCCCAGGACCCGGCGCCGAGAACGGCGACGGTGGGTCGGGAAGCGGCGCTCATCGCTCAGCTGTTGAGCGTATGGGCACCTGCGCCTTCGAGCTGCTGGCGCTGCTGCTCGGCGTAGAGGGCGTCGAAGTTGATCGGCTGGAGCAGGAACGGCGGGAAACCACCCTCCTGGACCATCGACGAGACCATCTGGCGGCCGTACGGGAAGAGCAGATTCGGGCAGTAGGAGCCGAGGATGCCGTCGCGGTCCTCGTCGGAGAAACCGGCGATGCCGAAGATGCCCGCCTGGTGCACTTCAGCGAGGTAGGCCGTGCGCTCGCCCAGGTTGCAGGTGAGCGTGAGGCTCAGGACGACTTCGAACAGGTCGTTGCCGAGGTCCACCGCCTTGTGACCCAGGTTCAGCTGGACCTGCGGCTGGGCCTCGGTCTCGCCCATTTCCTGGAACACCGCCGGGGCGTTCGGGGCTTCGAAGGAGGCATCCTTCACGTAGATCTTCTGCAGCACGAGCTGCGGCTGGCCGGCCTGGCCGTTGGCGTTGAACTCTGCCATTGCTTGGTCCTCGAAAAGGCGTCTGTGGATCGGCTGCGTGCCGGGGCACGAAAGCCGGGATTGTTTCATACAACACGGCGCGGCGCACAGTCCGGGTTGCGCCGGCACGTCGGATTCTGAGAGAATGCCCGGCTTCCCTATGCCAGCCCGATACGTCGGGTACGTCCGTTATGCGATGCGGGCCTCACGGCGGAAGCGCTCCACCCTCCAGCCATCGCGTGGCGCCCGTCCAACGGCGCGTTGCTGGGCCGTCGCCGTCCTGGCCAAAGGATGGTCCAACGAATCTAGAGGAGGCCACCATGGCCCGTAGATGCCAAGTCACCAATAAGGGTGTGCAGACCGGTAACAACGTCTCGCACGCGAACAACAAGACCCGTCGCCGCTGGTTGCCGAACCTGCACGAGCGTCGCTTCTGGGTCGCCAGCGAGAATCGCTGGGTGAAGCTGCGCGTTTCCAACCACGCGCTGCGCACCATCGACAAGAACGGCATCGAAGCCGTGCTGGCCGACCTCCGTTCCCGCGGCGAAAAGATCTAAGGAGATCGAACATGGCAAGCAAGCGCGATAAGCACCGCCTGATTTCCACCGCGGGCACCGGTCATTTCTACACGACCACGAAGAACAAGAAGAACACCCCGGAAAAGATGGTCTTCATGAAGTACGACCCCGTCGTCCGGAAGCACGTCGAATACAAGGAAGGCAAGATCAAGTGATCTTGCGAAAAAAGCCGCCGGAAGGCGGCTTTTTTTTGTGCGTAAGGCACGCGTAAGAGCGCACCTGTGCGCGAACCCTCTGCAGTGCCAAGAGCGAATGAGGCCACGCGCGAGCACAATCCAGCCGGCATATTGTCCGAAGCGAAAAAAGGCGCCGCCCTGTCGGGTCGACGCCGTTCTCGTAGATCCTAGATCACGCTCAGGCGTCGACTGCGGCGTAACCCGCCAGATGCGCCGCGAATCTGCGCCAGCCCTATTCGGCATGCAGCTACTCGATGAGACTTGCCGCTTCATCCTTGGGATGGCACATCGCCGAAATAGCGATCGGCCCGGCTTTGACACCTTCAAAGTCTTCCGCCGTCAACTCGAGCTTGACTGTCTTGCCGACATGTTCCGCCCGACATGTGAAGGAAAGCCCGACCGAGCCCAACTGTTCTTCGGAGCGAATCGATTCATAGTCAATACCACACGACCCGCTGCTCGGATCGCACGCGGCGAGCGTGAGTCGAAAGGCGACAGGAAATGTAGGAAAGCCAGCCCCCGAGGCCATCACGACCGCATCTTGATCAACCTTCGCTTCGACCGCAGCCGGCGCAGAAATCTCAAATGGTTCGCATGTACGGCCGCTATCGAACAACCGATAGCCCTTTGCAACGCCCGTCATCGAATGCGTCATGAATTTATAGTCCGTCAATGCAGCGGCATCCTCCGCATTCGTATGAAAGCCTACTTCGACGATCACAGACGGCATGGATGCCAATCGGTTCTCACCATGATTCCCAGGAGTCGGCGCGGAATCGACCGGAAAATCACGGTATTTTTCAATCGAATGTATGGCTTCGCCCATGTAGCAGAGGATCATCGATCCAAGGCGCGCAGACTCTGAGCTTCCGAGCTGGTAAAACACTCTGGTGCCTCGCACCGCAGGATTGTCCAGCGCGTTCGTATGCAGGTGAATCAGCGCGCCAGCGCCCACCTCGTTCGCGTATAACGGCCGACTCCGAATGTCTTCCAGGCGCTCGCGCTGATCCTCTGTATTGTCTGGTAGGGAATGCCAGATATCTGGACGGGCCGGAAGTTTATCCTGCAATTGATAGCGTGCGGCGATCATGTGGTACGGCTGACCGCTAGGCCCGTGATTTCCGAATGAACTCTCCCTTATCGAAGCAGGCGATACGCCGCTGATCAAGAGCGTCCCGAACAGAACCGACGCATACTCTGTAGTGATCTCGTCCTCGAGTATGCCGTGATGCACATCCCGCTGTGGCCGCCAGTCTTTGAATCCGTAGTGGTAGTAATAGCCATGACCGGCGCCGATAAGCACGTCAGGACCACCAAAACGTTTCATGCTCAAAGGTTTCGGACGATCCTGCGGAAACCAGTGATACATGTCTTTGCCGCCGAATCTCCACTCAATACCCTTGAACCCCGGCCTTCCGTTGACAAGGGGCCATATGGACTCCTGGATATCTGCCTCGAGCTCTTCGACGGTCGCGAGCCCCGACCTGGGCCCGAGGCGCTCACCCAAGTCCATGATCAATAGGTCGCCGTCATCGTTAAACGACGTAGCGATATGAACGGGCAGTGGGTCGTCATCGAAATAGGGCCTGCGATTTGCAACGTCGTTCGCAATCCGATTTATGCGGACCTCGAGCGAATCCGCGTTCGATCGACCACGACGGTCCGCAGCGCGACTGCTCGGTGCAGCGACGATGACAGCCACCGCAAGAAACATAGACGCGAGCCTGCCTGCTTGCGCTTTCATGCGCGGGCAAATATGAGACACAGATGGTTACCTTCCGATGCTCTGAGAGTCAGACAAGCCGCGGGGCGGCAACACTATGCCAGACCCCGCGACCCTCTAATCGAGGGCTTACAGCGCTCGATCAAGAGCAATCTAGGGCTCGTGCCCATCGAGTAGCTACGGGAAAATTCTGAAAAAACTGACTTTTCTATTCGATGCTTACCGACATCGGCGGATATGCAGCACATACGTCGTTGCTGATCTAGCCAGTTGTTGCTGAATGCATCCTCGAAGCAAAAGCCTGGTACCAAACGACGCTTCGGGACGTGCCAGCGGCAGGCATGAAAAAAGCCGCCTTTCGGCGGCTTTTTCGTTACCCAGGTAGCGAGCGCTTACGCGCCCACCGCCGAGTAACCCTTCAGGCGCTGAGCGAACTGCTGGAGCGAGCGGATGCCGCTCTGCTCGGCCTCCACGATCCACTGCTGCAGCGCCTTGAGCGACTTCTCGGCACCACGCTCTTCCATCAGTGCCACCAGGCGGGCGCGGAACTCGCACACCGTCTGCAGGGCGGGACGGTTCGCCAGTGCCGCATGCATGCGCTCGCGGGCATCGTTGTCGAGCCAGCGACCACCGTCGGCCAGCGCCCGGCGCATACGACGCGGAATGGCCTTGATGCTGTCGCCGGCCTGGCCGACTTCTTCGCGCATCGTCGGCAGGATGACGTTGCGGTAGTAGTCGGTGGTGGCCTGGAAGCGCAGCGCCAGCACGCCCTTGAGCGTCTCGGCGTCCGGCAGGTGCACGTTCGGACGGATGTTCAGGGTGGGCGCGACGCGCAGCACCTTGGCAAGGCCCAGGAAACGCAGGCTGCAGATCGCCGCCCAGCCGATGTCGAACTCCCACTTGCGCAGGGCGAACTTGGCCGAGCTCGGGAAGGCGTGGTGATTGTTGTGGAGTTCTTCGCCACCGATCCAGAAGCCCCAGGGCGAGATGTTCGTCGCCGTGTCCGAGCTTTCGAAGTTGCGATAGCCCCACCAGTGGCCGATGCCGTTGACGAAGCCCGCGGCCCAGAACGGAATCCACACCATCTGCACCGCCCACAGCGCCATGCCGACGACGCCGAACAGCGCGACATCGATCAGGGCCATCAGGGTCGGGCCCCAGTAGGGGTGGGCGCCGAACAGATGGCGCTCGAACCAGTCGTCGGGCGTGCCGCGGCCGTACTTCTCCATGTCGGCCTTGTTCTCGCTCGCGTCGCGGTAGAGCGACACGCCGTCGAGGAAGACCTTCTTGATGCCGAAGATCTGCGGGCTATGCGGATCTTCCTCGGTCTCGACCTTGGCGTGGTGCTTGCGATGGATCGCAACCCACTCCTTGACGACCATGCCGGTGGTCAGCCAGCCCCAGAAACGGAAGAAACCGTTGAGGGTCCAGTGGAAGTCCACGCCACGATGGGTCGCGCTGCGGTGGTAGTACAGGGTCACCGTGAAAATGGTGAGCTGCGTGACCACGAGCATGAAGATGACGATCTCGCCCCAGCTTGCGCGGGTGAGCCCATTGGCCAGGAAATCGAGCAGGGTGTCGAGCATTCAGTCGGTACCGCGCGGGAAGTGAAGGGGACGTGCCTTGCCAGTCTAACCACCCCGTTCCATACCCACCAGCACGGTTTCCTGCAAATTGTGAAGAGAGCGGTTGTCGGATCGCGAGCCCATTCCGCACAATCGCGGGATGACGCCCTCCCTGCCCGTTCAGCCGACCCCGCCCCCATCGACACGATGGGCGCAAGATTCTGCAAGAAGCGCGGCGATGGGCGACGTACGGGCATGACAAGCGGGCCATTGCTGAACGTCGAGGCTATTTCCCGACGCCGCGCGGGACGCGCCGCCGTCTCCGATGTGTCGTTTTCCCTGAACCGCGGCGAAGTCCTAGGCCTTTTAGGGGTCAATGGCGCCGGCAAGTCGACGACGCTCGCCATGCTCGCCGGGGCGCTGCGGCCCGATCGCGGCGGCATACGGCTGGCGGGACACGATTTCGTCGGGGAGCCATCCGTCTCGCGGACGCTGATCGGCTGGCTGCCCGAAAGCGCGCCGCTCTGGCCCGAACTGTCCGTGGAGGAGCATCTGCTGGCCTTTTGCCGCCTGCGGGGGGCGTCACGAGACGCCGCCCGACGCGCGGCGGACGCGATGACCGAGCGCCTGCAGCTGGGCCCGCTACGGCGCCGCCTCGCCGGCGTGCTCTCCCAGGGACAGCGGCAGCGGCTCGGGCTGGCGTGCGCGCTCGTGCACGACCCGGCACTGGTGATCCTCGACGAGCCCGCCAATGCGCTGGATCCCGTCCAGGTCGGCGAGCTGCGCAAGGTCATTCGCGAACGCGCGGCGGCAGGCGCCGCGGTCATCCTCTCGACCCACGTGCTCGCCGAGGTGGTCGCCGTCTGCGACCGGGTGGCCATCCTGCACGAGGGGACGCTGCGCCACGACGCGCCACTGCACGGCGACGAGGGCAGCAAGGCGCTCGAAGCGACGTTCTTCGGCATCGCCACGGGAGCGGGCGCATGAGCGTCTTCGCCGTGGCCCGGCTCGAACTTCGCCGCCTCGCGGTCCGGCCGCTGGCCTGGGCGCTGGCCGCCCTGACCATCGCATGGCTCGCGTGGACGTTCATCCTCGGACTCGGACAGTTCGTCGGGGCCCAGGTGAAACTCGCCGCGGTTGCCGACGCACCCGGTTTCACCGATCTGGTCGCGATTCCGCTGCTCGCCGAGCTTGCCAAGCTGGCGTTCCTCGTCGTGCCGCTGATGACGATGACCCAGCTTGCCGGCGAGCGCCGGGCGGGAACGCTCGCATTGCTCGCTTCGACGGGGCTGTCGCCGTCGCGCATCGTGCTGGGCAAATACCTGGCCGTGCTCGTCTGGCTCGGCCTGTGGCTACTCGCCACGCTGGCCATGCCGCTCGTCGTCGGGATCGGATCGACCGCGGACTGGGGCAAGCTCGCCGCCGCCACGCTGGGCACCGCCCTTCTGCTCGCCACGCTCGCCGCGATCGGCATCGCGTGCTCGGCGGCGACCGGTTTCGCCGCGATCGCCGCCGCGATGGCACTCATCGTGACGCTCGCGCTGTGGACGATCGACCGCGGCGCCCAGGCGGCCGGCGTCAGTGGCGGATTCCTGGAATGGCTGACCATGGCCACCCATCTGCAGAACCTGCTTCGCGGCCTGGTCTCCACGGCCGACCTGATGTGGTTCGCGCTGGCCATCGCGCTGTCGCTGGTACTCGCCATCCGCCGGCTCGGCGCCGACAGGGAGCGCCAGTGATGCGCCGTCTCGATCGCTGGCTCGTCCTCCTCGCCCTGATCGTCGCCACCGGATGCCTCGGCTTCCTCAGTGCGCGCCACAGCTGGACGTTCGACTGGACGCGCGGCGCGCGCGCCAGCCTCGCGCCGGAAAGTGCCGCGGTGCTGACGAAGCTGCCGGGGAGGGTCGATGTGGTGGGCTATCTCTCGCCGAGCGGCACGCTTCGCGAGCAGATCGCCGCCGTGATGGAACGCTACACGCGCGAGAAGCGCGACATCGTGCTTTCGTTCGTCGACCCCGACCTCGACCCCGCCGCCTCGCGTCAACTGGGCATCGCCGGCGACGGCGCCCTGCTGATCCGCTACCAGGGTCGCGAAGAACGCGTCGAAAGCCCGATCAACGAACGCAACCTGTCGAACGCCTTCGAGCGACTGGCGCGCGGAGGGCAGCGCATCGTGGCCTTCGTGACCGGCGACGGCGAACGCCAGGCCGACGGCCATGCGAACGCCGACCTCGGCACGTTCATGCGGCAGGTGGAACGTCGCGGCATACGCGCCGTGCCGCTCAACTTCAGCCAGACGCGCGGCGTGCCCGAGCACACCGATCTCGTCGTGCTCGCAAGCCCCACGGCCGCCCTGCCCGCCGACAGCGTCGCCGCGCTGGTCGACTACGTGCGCGGTGGCGGCAATCTGCTATGGCTGACCGAGCCTGCGAACGACGACCTCGACACGGGCGCGCTCGCCGACGTGCTCGGCATTCGCGTGCTTCCCGGCGTCCTCGTGGATGCCGCGGGAAGCACGCTGAACATCCACGACCCTCGTCTCGTCGTGCTTGCCGACTATCCGTTCCATGCCATCACGCGCGGCTTTCGCGACACGACGCTGCTGCCGCAGGCATCGGCTCTCGCGCAGGTGTCCGACCACGACTGGGCCGTCGTTCCCTTCCTCCGCTCGGGCGAACGCAGCTGGACGGCGTTCGGCGGTATCGACAACGACAAGGCGTCGACCGTCGCCTTCCATCCCGAGGCCGGCGAACTGAAAGGCCCGCTGGATGTCGGCTTCGCGCTGAATCGCCTGTCGCCGAATCCGCTGAAGAGCGAGCAGCGCGCGGTAGTGATCGGCGACGGCGATTTCCTTTCCAACACCTACGTCGGCAACGGCGGTAACCGGGCTCTCGGCGAACGCGTGCTCGACTGGCTGCTCGGCGACGACGTGCTCGTCGACCTGCCCTCGCGCGGCGCGCCGGATCGGGTGATCTCCCTCTCGCAGGACGGCCTCAACGCCGTGACCTTCGGTTTCCTCGTGCTCCTGCCGCTCGCGTTGCTCGGCCTCGGCATCGGTATCGCCTGGCGCCGGAGGAGGCGCTGAGTGCGGTCGCGCGTCCTTGGCCTCGCCGCGCTTATCGTGCTGATCGGCGCCGTGGTGTGGCAGTGGCACGCCGACGACGCCGATGCCAGGGCCCATCTGCTGACGTCGCTCGACCCTGACGCCGTGTCGCACATCGATGTCGCACTCAAGGGCCTGCCCGCGCAGCGATTCGACCGACGCGACGGACACTGGAGCGATGGCGAGGCCACGGTCGACGAGGGTCGTGCCGCTGAACTCGTCATGCTGGCGGCGACGCCCGTGTCGGCCTGGCGGCCCGTCTCGGACTTCGACCTCGCGAAGATCGGCCTGAGCCCGCCCGTCGCCGTGCTGGTGCTGGACGGCACGCGCATCGAATTCGGCGAGATGGCCGCGCTGCGCAAGCAGCGCTACGCCCGCGTGGGCGACCGCGTCGCGATCGTCCCCGCCCAGGCGCTGCCCCGCGCCCCGCGCACGGCGTCGCTGCCCGCGTCGTCGTCCACCGTGCACTGAGCCAGCGCGCCAGCTTGCCTGCGGGGCCGAAACGCCCCATCTTTCCGGTATGCCTGAACTACCCGAAGTCGAAACCACGCGCCGGGGTATCGCGCCGCACATCGAGGGGCGACGAATCACCGGTGTCGTGCTGCGCCGGCCCGATCTGCGCTGGCCGATCCCGCCCGAGATCGCCTCCCTGCTCCCGGGCCAGGTCGTCGACTCCGTCGAACGACGCGCGAAATACCTGCTGCTGCATACCGCGGCGGGTACGGCGCTGCTGCATCTGGGCATGTCGGGCATGCTCCGCGTGCTCCCCGGCGACACGCCGATCGGCAAGCACGACCATGTGGACTTCGTGCTCGATTCCGATCGCGCGCTGCGCTTCACGGATCCTCGCCGGTTCGGCGCGCTGCTCTGGCAGATGCCCGGCGAAACGCACGAGTTGCTGACGGGCATCGGCCCCGAACCGCTGACCGACGCGTTCGACGGCGACGTCCTGTGGCACCTGTCGCGCGGCCGCTCCGCGTCGGTGAAGACCTTCCTGATGGACAACGCGGTCGTCGTCGGCGTCGGCAACATCTACGCAAGCGAGGCGCTCTTCGCCGCCGGTATCGATCCGCGTCGCGCCGCCGGCAAGGTATCGCGCGAGCGCTACGCGAGGCTCGCCACGGAAGTGAAGCGCATCCTCGCCTATGCGATCGAGCGCGGCGGAACGACGCTACGCGATTTCCTCGCGCCCGACGGCGCGCCCGGGTATTTCTTCCAGGAACTCAACGCATACGGCCGCGCCGGCGAGGCCTGCAAGGCCTGCGGCACGCCGATACGCGTCGTGACACTCGGACAACGCGCGTCGTTCTATTGCCCGACCTGCCAGCGCTGACCCCCGACTTCCGGGCGCTGTGCCGACGTTCGCGGACGTACCCTTCCGACGCGCACGACAGGAGCAGGACGACAGCGGCGTTCTCGACACGAAACCTAGACTTCTCCGGCACCCATCGGAGAAATCACGCATGTCACGTCGTCGTTCACTACATCTGCCGTGCGTCGTTGCCTTCTGCTGCGCGACGCTCGCTGCCCCCGTCACGCGTGCGGACACGCCGGACGACACGTCGCGAACGTTCGATCGCTACAGCTGGGTCACGACGCACAACGCTTTCACCAGCAACGGCGCGTTCCCCAACCAGGACCAGACGATCGACCAGCAGCTGGCCCACGGCGTACGCGCGTTCATGCTCGATCTGCATGCCTACGGCGACCGGGTCGCGCTTTGCCACAACACGTGCACCAGGACACCGGCGCTCTTCGCCGACCTGATCAACCACACCCTGCTGCCGTTCCTGCAGCGCGAACCGGACGCGGTGATCAGTCTGCACCTCGAGGATTTCACCACCGCCAGCGCGCTGGCGGCGGAGCTCGACATGGCGCCCGGCCTGGCCGGCGCGACGTTCGATCCCGAGGCGTGGCACACGCCTGGGTGGCCGACGTACCGGGCCATCGTCGAAAGCGGTCAGCGCATCCTGATCTTCACGCTGAACGACGCGAACAGCGGCGCGATCGCGACGAAGGCCGGGCCGGTGCATCTCATGCGCAGCGACGCCTTCACGGTGGAGAACTACTGGAGTCTCGGCCTTCCGGTCGTCGAGCACGACTACAGCTGCGTGAGCCGCTGGGAGGACATCCCGCTCGATACCCGCGACGTCGATGGCAAGCCCGGCTGGCCGCGGCTGTTCACGATGAACCACTTCCACGACGCATCCACACCGGTGACCCGCTGGCACGTGCCGGTGGACAACGCCTTCGACCGCCTGCATTCGCGTTATCTGGAACATTGCGAGCCGGCGGCGAAGCGCAAACCCAATTTCGTCGCCGTGGATTTCCACCAGGACGGCGATACCGCGAAGTTCGTCGAGTGGCTGAACGCCGCGGAGGACTGACGCGAGCTCAGTCCGGCCAGCGCATCGCCGCGTGCGTATTGTTGAACTGCGGGTCTTCCTCGTCGCCCGACAGGGCGACGCCGAGACCGCCCGCGACACCGTCGACCTCGATCACCTGTCCGTCCTCGAACCGCGAGCCGAGGGCGCCGAGTTCGACGAGGCGTTCGGAGAGCGCGCCGGCGCGATCGATCTCGCGGTCGGGCACGTTGGTGAGGCTGATGTCGGGGCGACCGAACTTGCGCATGCCACGCGTACGGATCCACGAGCGACCCTTCGTCTCCTCGGGGCTGCAGAGGATCAGCACGTGGTTGCGCGGCGGTGCGCCGCCTTCGACGAGGTAATGCTCGCGCCATGCCTTGGCGTCGAACAGCGTGAGGATCTGAGGATCGACCACCGCCTTGCCGCCCACGTCGAGCAACGCGGCTACGACGCCCAGTGTGTCGCGCAGGTAGTCGAGGCCTTCGCGGTCGGGGAAGCGCCCGCGAATGGCGACGACGTGCGGTGCCACCTTCGCGGCGGCGAAAGCGGCGGCATTGTCCTCGCGCAGCAGGTCGCCGAGCGCTCCGGACAGCGGATAGCCTTCCCAGCGTGCCAGCACGGCGTTCTGGAAGCGCTGCAGTTCGACCCCCTCGGGCAGGCCCGGGCTACCGTATTTCGCCGCCGGGATCGCGAGGTCTTCCGGGAAGGCGCCGAACACGAAGAACAGCAAGACGGCCTGCTCGTCGCTCTGCTGCCAGTAGGGGCGCGGCCATTGGGCGGCGTGGGTCGTCGTCTCGGTCACGCGTTCTGTCCTTCTTCGGGGTCGGTTTCGCCGAGCGGCAGCACGGGCTGCTGCAATTCGATACGGCCATCGCCGCCGGTGATGCTCTTGAACTCGGCGCGACTGACGGAGACATAGCGGTCGTTCCCGCCGATCTCAACCTGCGGGCCCTGGGTGACCGCGCGACCGTGCTCGTCCACGCGCACGACCATCGTGGCCTTCCGGCCCGAATGGCAGATCGTCTTGATCTCTTCGAGGTTGTCGGCCCACGCCAGCAGGTAGCGACTGCCTTCGAAGAGCTCGCCGCGGAAATCGGTACGCAGGCCATAGGCCAGCACCGGGATGCCGAGGCGATCCACCACGTCGGACAGCTGCCAGACCTGGGCCTTGCTCATGAACTGGGCCTCGTCGACCAGCACGCAATGAAGCGGCCCGCGGGTCGCGATGTCGCGTTCGACGGTGGCGAGGATGTCGTCGTGCGCGGCGAAGCGCATGGCACGGGCCTGTAGGCCGATCCGCGACGCCACGATGCCCTCGCCGTAACGGTCGTCCAGCGCGGGCGTGAGAATGAGCGTGCGCATGCCGCGCTCGTGGTAGTTGTGCGCGCTCTGCAGAAGCGTGGTGGTCTTGCCGGCATTCATTGCCGAGTAATAGAAGTAGAGCTTGGCCATGGACGTTCCGGTGCAGGACCGGGGAGTTTACCGCCGATGGCCCGGCCGGCGCGCGGGTACGGGCCCGGCGCCAGCGGGGCGGTCCGGGGGGCGGCACCTGCTACC
>Ga0102591_1003979_pt1 | contig 12264 bp, 9 predicted proteins | sample AraplaCol_mCL_r2_2_FD_76860 | JGI IMG/M metagenome (GOLD analysis project Ga0102591, IMG submission 76860) | Arabidopsis root microbial communities from North Carolina, USA - plate scrape MF_Col_mCL_r2 (SPADES assembly) (version 2) | ecosystem: Host-associated > Plants > Roots > Endosphere... | reverse complement strand
CCAGGAAGGCCTGCATCTCCCGCACGGTCATCCCGCGCGCGTACATGGCGATGATCTTGTCGTCGAAGCCGGTGAAGCGGCGCTCGTGCTTGGGAATGAGCAGCGGCTCGAAGCTCGAATCCCGGTCGCGCGGAACGTCGATGCGCAGCGGGCCGTCCTCGGTCAGCACCGTCTTGCCGGTCTTGCCGTTGCGTAGATTCTTCGTCGTCTCTGGCTTGTCGGCGCCTCTCGGGTAGCCCAGGTGAAATCCCAGCTCGGCGCCCAGCGCTCTCTCGATCAGGGCCTTCTTGAACGCCATCGAGGCGGCATTCACTTCCTCGCCGGTCATCGGCTGGCCCTTCACGATCTGGTCGATCAGCTCATCGGGGATCTTGGGTAACGCGGCAGACTTGGCCGCTATCGCGGCGTTCCTAAGCTTGGTCTTGCTCAGAGGTTTGTCGATTGGCATAAATGCTCCGGAGTCGGGTCATGTTATGCCTCGCACACAAAATTCAGGACAGGCTCCGCCGCTCGATTGGAACCCCCTCTATCCGAGGAAGACTGCGGTCACCGTGGGACTGTCTCGCGGGGACAGCGCCGGCGATCTTCTCGATCGTCCCTTCGCAATCTGGTCAGCAAGCCGCGACGAACCGCCTCTGAGGCAGGGAAGCGACCAACTTGTCGTCGTGGTCTCCGAGAAAGCTGACGGCAGCATCGAATTCAAGCATCAAGGTACGCCGCTGGGCTTTCGCGGCGACGACGGGCGTGCATGGGACCTGGCGTGGCGACCAGAAGTCCGTGCCAGCGAACCATTCAAGTGGCTGCTCGACCAGCGTGCGGCGAACGGAGCCCCGTGGTCAGTGCATTACAAGGCGACGCCTCGCCATCTCCAAATGCTCCATGTCGGATCGGGCGTCGTCGCCAGCAATGCCTACCGTTCAACCATGCTGCGAGTTACCGACGTCACCTTCACTCGCAAGCCCAAGATCCCGGCGTTCTGACGGCGCTTTCTTGCTTTTCTCTCTCCCTTTTCTTCGGAGATCCGCGCATGCGCAGACACCCTTCCAGTTCCGGCTTCCGGCTTCTTGCCAGCGCCGTGATGTTCTTCCTCTCGTCCGCTGCCGGTGCCTCAGCGGCGCACACTGGCCCACAAACGCTTGCCACCGAATGGAAGCAATGGAATGGCCACCACTACCGGCTCGAGTCGGACGGGCATCTCAGCTGCTACGCCGAGGACAGCGACCGGCCCAACACCTGCAGCCTCAACGCGCCGACCGCCAAGGGATGGCCGCTCAAGTGCAACGACCCGCGCTGGGGCGGCGACAACCGCAAGCGCACCGGCTATCAGGTCATCGACCATTGGTGCAACAAGGCCTACGCCAATCTATTCGCGACCTGGCTCAGCTACAGGCCGCTCCGTCACAACGTCGAGCTGGCCACTGGGCCGCGCGGCGACGTCATGTGCAGATCGGCGGACGGAACGACCTGCATGCCAGCGGGTGCGCCCACGCCGGCGTCCGGACTGAACCCATTGGTATGCGGCCGCATGCTGCGCGATCGGACAGGCAGCAAGGGATACGACGACCCCAAGCATTGGTGCAGCAGCCGGGAGATCGTCCCGGTCTTCGCCGGCATGAAGGAGAAGTCGGACCTCGGCAGGGGCATCCATGGCTTCCCCGCGGAACAGAAGGCTTACATCATCCCGCTGCCTGCGTGGTCGGCGGGCGATGAGCCGCGGTGGGTCGTTCGCATGGAGCGCCGGTTCAACCGCGACGAGCAGCTCCTCACTTCGGCTGTCACTGTCGGCGTCTCTCACAGGACCGACATCGCGGACTACTACTTTCGCCCGTATTCGTTCTGGTCAGCTGTGCGCCAAGAGCCTCGGCGACGAACGCACGACAGGGACATTCTTGTGGTCAAGGCTTCAACGAGGCCCGACGGAAGCATCGCGTTCGAGCAGCACAGCGCGCCGCTCGGCCAAGATCTGACCTGGACGTCCAAAGTCCACGACGCCACCCATCCGTTCCAACGGATGGCCGACGAACATCTTCCTGTCCTGCAAGGCGCCACCTCGATGCCACTGCCCTGGGAGCTGTCGCGGGAACTGACGCCGCACCACCTGCTGATCGCCTCCAGTGGCCTTGCAGCGCAACATGACCGCTTTGACATGCTGAGCCTGTACGTCGTCGACGTGACCTTCACTCGCAAGCGCAAGGTTCCCGCCTTTTAGCGGGCCGGCCAGCCCCGACCGCGCACTCACCGCGTCTTCGCCGCGATCTTCCTTCTGATCTCCGGCAGCGTCGCCGTCGCGACCTCGCGTCCCAGCGCGATGGCGCGGCGGCGCGTCGTGAAGTCGGCGCCGCTGAAGCCGTCCAGCTTGGGCCGCAGCACCACGTCGGCGCCCTGCAGTTCGTACTGGTTGATCGACTTGCCCATGATCGAGAAGGTCTGCATCAGCATGCGCATCGCGTCGCCCGGAATCTTCGGATCGGGCGGCTCGCCGATGTCCACCGCGATGACCAGCTCCGCGCCCATCTGCCGCGCGAAGCGCACCGGCACCGGCGCCACCAGGCCGCCGTCGACGTACTCGCGGTTGCCGATCTTGACCGGCTGGAACACCGCCGGCACCGCGCTCGACGCGCGCACCGCGGTGCCCACGTCCCCCTGGCGGAACAGGATCGGCGAGCCATCGCCCAGGTCCGTCGCGACGATGCCCAGCGGCACCGGCAGTTGCTCCAGCCCGCGCCCGCCCGTCATCTGCCGCACGTAGCGCGCCAGCGCCTCGCCGCGGATCAGGCCGCGCATCGGGAAGGTCCAGTCGGTGATCGCGCCTTCGTCCATCTGCTCGGCCACCGCCTGCAGTTCCTTGCCCGTGCGCCCCGCCGCGTACAGCGCGCCCACCAGGCTGCCCGCCGAGGTGCCGCACACCAGATCGACCTTGATGCCGTTCTCCTCCAGCACCTGGATCACGCCGATGTGCGCGAAACCGCGCGCCGCGCCGCCGCCCAGCGCCAGGCCCAGCCGCGGCGGCTTGGGCACCGGCTTGGGCGTGACCGGCGCCGGCAGTTCGGGGTCGGGTGTTGTCACGACGGGCGGCTGCGCCGTTGGCCCGAAGGTGGTGCAGGCGCTCAGCGCGGTCAGGCCGAGCGCGCCAGCGGCGCTCAGCCAGCGGCGGCGGGAGGCCATCGCCGGCAGCGCCTGCGTGGTCTTGATAAGGTCGCGGTCGTCTGAAGACATGGCGCAGGATTTTAGGGAAACGCTGTAGCAGTCCTGTTGCACTGCGCACGCACAATCCCGCCCCAATCAGGAGAACTCATGAGTCGAGAGAGCGCGCTGCGGCGCTGGATGGTCCGAGGCCTCATCGGCCTGCCGCTGCTGCTGATCGCCGCGGCGATCGGGATCTGGGCCTCGGTGCGCGCGAGCCTGCCGCAGCTCGACGGCGACGCCGCGATCCCCGGCCTGAGCGCGCCGCTCAGCCTGGGCCGCGACGAACGCGGCACGCTGGTCGTCGAAGGCCGCACGCGGCTGGACGTGGCGCGCGGACTGGGCTTCGCGCACGCGCAGGAGCGCTTCTTCGAGATGGACCTGACCCGCCGCTCGGCGGCCGGCGAGCTGGCGGCGCTGTTCGGCGAGAAGGCGCTCGAGCGCGACCGCGCGCGCCGCATGCACCGGCTCCGCGCGCGGCTGACCGACCGCTTCGAGCAGCTCCCCAGCGAGGACCGGCTGCTGCTGCTCGCCTACACCGAGGGCGTCAACGCCGGCCTGCACGCACTGCCGGCGCGCCCGTGGCAATACCTGCTGCTGCGCGCCAGGCCGCAGGACTGGACGCCGGTCGATTCGCTGCTGGTGATCGCGGAGATGTACTTCATGCTGCAGTCCGGCAGCTACGAGGTCGGTTTCGAGCGCGCCATGCTGCGCGAGCGCGCCGGCGATGCCGTCTTCGACTGGCTGCATCCGCGCGGCGGCCGCTGGGACGCGGCGCTGGACGGCAGCCAGATGCCGCCGCCGCCAATCCCGGCGCCGGAGCAGCTCGACGTCGGGCGCAAGGCCGAGGCGCCTTCCACGACGCCTTCCACGACGCCTTCGCTGTCCGAGCCTGCCAGCGGACCGCCCGGCCGCTCGGGCGCGGCCTCGGCGGCGCTGCTGCGGCCAACCGACGATGACGATGCCGACGGCGAGGACAGCGCGGCCCCGGGCCCTGGCGGCGGCGGCGAGCCGCCGGTGCTGGGCAGCAACAACTGGGCGGTGGCGGGCTCGCGCACCACGCACGGTGGGGGGATCCTGGCGAATGACATGCACCTGGGCCTGGGCGTGCCCAGCATCTGGTATCGCGCGCAGTTCCAGATCGGCGCCGGACCTGCCGGCCTGCGCGCGGCCGGCGTGACGCTGCCCGGCCTGCCGGCGCTGGTCGTCGGCACCAACGGCCACGTGGCCTGGGGCTTCACCAACGCCTACGGCCAGTGGTACGACTGGGTCGAGGTGCCGCGCGACGCCAAGCTGGTGACCCGCACGGAGACCCTCGAGGTGCAGGGCCGCCCCGCGGTGACGATGGAAGTGCGCGAGCTCGACGGCGCGCCCATCGTGGCCGAGGACGGCCCGCGCCGCTTCGCGCTGCACTGGATCGCGCACGAGGGCGCGGCCTTCAACCTGGACGCCGACCGGATGCTGGGCGTCAAGCATGTCAGCGAGGCGCTCGCCGTCGCGCAGCGCGCCGGCATGCCCCACCAGAATTTCCTGGCCGCCGACAGCGATGGCCAGATCGGCTGGACCATCGCCGGCCGGCTGTGGGCCCAGCCTGGCCTGCCGCAGGTCTATGGCCGCTTCGTGCCGCCCGCGGCGATGCGCAAGGACTGGCTCGATCCGGACCGCGCGCCGCAGGTGCTGTCGCCGGCGCGCGGCCAACTCTGGACCGCCAACAACCGCCAGCTCGAAGGCGCGGCGGGCGAGCTGCTCGGCGATGGCGGCTTCGACCTCGGCGCGCGCGCGCAGCAGATCCGCGATCGCCTCTCGGAGCGCGAGAAGCATGACGAGGCTTCCATCGGCGCCATCCACGCGGACGACGAGGCGCGCTTCATGAAGACCTGGGCCGCGCGATTCCTTGCGGCGGCGCGCGGCGATGCCGGCGCCAGTCCGACGCACAAGGCCTTCGTGCAGTTGCTGGAGAACTGGAACGGCCGCGCCGACGCGGACTCCGCCGCCTACCGATTGGTGCGGCAGGCGCGGCTGCGCATGCTCGACACGCTGTGGACCGCGTGGACGCTGCCCGCGCTCGGCGACAGGCAGCTCGATCCCAAGCGCCGCATCCGCTGGCGCGGCCAGTTCGAATACAGCGTCGCGCGCGCCGTCGACGAGCGTCCGATGCATCTGCTGCCCGCGGCCTACGCGAGCTGGGACGCGCTGCTGCTGGCGCAGCTGGACGACGCGGCGCGCGAGATCGCGCCGGATGGCAACCTCGGCGCGGCGACCTGGGGCGTTCAGAACGCAAGCCACATCCAGCATCCGCTGGCCAAGGCGATTCCGCTGCTGTCGCGCTGGCTGGACATGCCCTCCGTGCCGCAGGGCGGCGACAGCAACCTGCCGCACGTGACGGGACCGGCCTTCGGGCAGTCGGAGCGGCTGGTCGTCTCGCCCGGCCGCGAGGAGCTGGGCTGGCTGTCGATGCCCGGCGGGCAGAGCGGGCATCCGATGTCGCCGTTCTACGGCGCGGGGCACCAGGACTGGGTCGAGGGCAAGCCCACGCCGCTGCTGGCCGGGCCGGTGATCCACCGCATCACCGCGCATCGGGACTGATCCGATCGTCCCGGGAGAGCGACTGAGCGGCTTCTTCAACTGGCTGAAGGAGCCTCTCGATGCGCCCTCCATTTCGTCTCCGCGTTTGCGCCTCGGCGCTGATCCTGTTCGCGTCGCATGCCTGGGCGCTGACACCGTCCACACCCGCGGCGCCCTCCGAGTGGAAGGAGCTCGACGGGCAGTACTACCGCCTCGACGCGAACGGCGACTTCAGCTGCTACAGCGAGGACGCGTGGAACTGCAAAGCCGGCGCGCCGTCCCGGTATCCCGAACTCGTCCGGCCGCTCTCCTGCGGACGCGATGCCCAGGCGAAATGGGGAGTGACGGGATATGACACGCGCGGGCACTGGTGCAACACGGCGCATGCCAAGCTGTTCGCGAGATGGCAGGACTACGACATCCTCGGCCTGCCGGTGCTGCTCGCCACGAACGCGAACGGCGACCCGATGTGCGCATCCGCGAACGGCAGGAAGTGCGCATGGGGTGAAGAGCGCGGCCGCGTCAAGCGGGCGGAAGTGGTTCCGCTTGCCTGCGGGCAGGCCCTTCTCAAGGAGACCGGCTTCTCCGGCTATGAGGACGACCAGCCCGACCATTGGTGCCAGTCCCCCGAGATCATGGAGCAGCAGCTGGATCCGCCCGTGAGCATGGAATTCGCGCCCGGCAACTTCGATCTGGAGACGAGGCTCTTCAGCGATTCGACCTCCCCCTGGCGGCCCTCCTCCTCGATTTCCCCGTCGACCATCTCCTACGAGTTCCCCACAGTTCCAGGACTCCCGTCCAGTGACATCGTTTGGGCCGCGCGGCTGAAGTCACAGGATTCGATGAGGTTCCATGTGACCCGCCGCGATGGACGGGTCACATGGATCGATTCCCCGGGGCACGGACTGATGACGGTTCGGATTCAACCGACGGACGATCTGCAGTACTGGGTCGGCTACGGTCGCACGCCCCCCTTGTTCCATCCGCATCAACGCTGGGACGATCCGTCCGCCTACTTCCGCCAAGAGGCGGGCGCTTCGACACAGGAAGTGCGGGAGAACCAGCTCACGCTCACCTTCAAGAGGAACCGGCCAGAGTCCTGGGAGCATGCCACGGACATGCCGGCGATCTACGAAACGGTGGTCGCTCGCAAGCGCCCCGCCCCGCGCATCTCGCATTGAGCCTGCGCGCCGCCCGCCGGCTCAGGCCGGCGGCGCCACCTTGAACACCTGCCGCAGGTAGGCCAGGAAGGTCTGGTCCTCGCACATGGTCTTGCCGGGGCTGTCGGACAGCTTGGCCACCGGCTGGCCATTCACATGGGTGAGCTTGATGACGATGTTCAGCGTCGGCAGACCCATGTCGTTGCTGAGCTTGGTGCCGATGCCGAAGCCCAGCTGGACGCGGTCGGCGAAATGGCGGTACAGCGCCAGCGCCTTGGACATGTCCAGCGCGTCGGAGAACACCAGGCGCTTGGTGTTGGCGTCGATGCGCAACCGGTCGTAGTGCGCCAGCGCCTTTTCGCCCCACTCGACCGGATCGCCCGAGTCATGGCGCAGGCCGTCGAAGAGCTTGGCGAAGTACAGGTCGAAGTCGGCCAGGAAGGCGTCCATGCCGATCACGTCGGTCAGCGCGATGCCCAGGTCGCCGCGGTACTCCTGCACCCAGTCCTCCAGGGCCGCCTTCTGGTGGTCGCGCAGCCGCACGCCGGTGGCCTGGTAGGCCTGCAGGTACTCATGCGCCATCGTCCCGATCGGCACCAGGCCGAGCTCCTTGGCCAGCAGCACGTTGGACGTGCCGCGGAAGGTCTCGGGCAGTTCGTCGCGCAGCGTGCGCAGCACCTCGGCATGCCAGGCGCCCGAGAAGCGCCGCCGCAGGCCGAAGTCGAAGAACTGGAACGGGTGGCGGCGCGGCGCCTCGTCGCGCATGAAGGCGCGGATGGCGTCGACCTTCTGCGCCAGGCGGCGCCGGCCCTCCTCGATCGCGGGGCCGTGGTCGAAGCGGCGGAAGTAGAGCTCGTTGACCATCGCCAGCACGAAGATCTCGAAGCCCATCACATGCACCTGCGGCCCGCGCACGACGATGTCGAGCTTCTCGCCCTCCGCGCGCACCGAGATGAAGTCGCGCTGGAAGCGGAAGATGCGCAGCAGGTCGATGAAGTCGGGCTTCATGAAGCGCAGGCCGCGCAGGTACTCGAGTTCGTCGGGCTGGAAGGTCAGCGAGCACAGGTGGTCGATCTCGCGCTCCAGGTCCGACACCAGCTCGGCCAGCGGGTATTGCGGCGTGTTGCGGCACGCGAAGCGGTACTCGGCCTGCGCCTGGGGATGGCGATGCAGCATGGCCTGCCACATCGTGAACTTGTAGAGATCGGTCTCCAGCAGGCTGCGGATCACCGGGGCGTGGGTCGAGGGGCGGCTCATGGGCGGGGACTGTACCCGCGGTGCCCGGAACGCGCCGCCGTGGGGCCGGCGGCCGCGGACTCGGCGATGATGCGCCCTGCCTTCATCGCCTCCAACGCTCTGTGTCATACGCCGCCGACCTGATCCGCTGCTCGATCGCCTCCCTGCTCCTGGGCGCGGCGGGCTTGGCTCGCGCCCAGATCCCGATCGCGATCGAATCGCCGCCCAAGCCGGACGCGGCGATGAAGCTGGTCTACGGCGGCAACACCTGGCGCGACGCGCGCGTCGCGGCCTTCTTCGGCGGGCGCTCGCCGGCGCTGCGCGCCGACATCCGCGAGGTCTTCCGCGGCCGCTATGTCGAGCACAACGTCGAGAAGCTGATGCTCGTCTATCAGCTGACGCCCGGCCCGCGCGAGCAGTTCCGCTGCGGCGGCTGCGTGCCCGCGCTCGGCGCCGCCGTGCTGGCCGCCGACGAGCAGGGCCGCTGGAAGCTGCGCGCCAAGGGCCTGCTGCTGATGCCCGGCGCGCCGGGCTCGGGCGACGAGGACCTGCAGCTCCTGCAGATCGCCGACGAGCGCTGGCTGCTGCGCAGCCGCCGCTACGACATCGACCGCGGCCGCGAGAGCCGCGCCGAGCGCCTGATCCTCGAGCGCGACGGCGAACTGCAGCTCGCCGCGGAACTCGGCTTCGACGGCAAGCCCGGCCCGCTCGCCTGCGGCGCGGGCGCGGCGCCGCAGAGCTCCGGGGTCAGCGTGCTGAGCCCCGGACGCGGCCCGCGCGTGGAGATCGTGCTGCGCTTCAACGAAGGCTCCTGTCCCTCCCCGCGGCCCGTGGTGCAGCGCACCCGGCTTGAACTGCGCGACGGCCGCTTCGAGCTCGAACCGGACCGCCCCGAGCCGGACGACGACGCGCCCGTCGGCCCCCCTTCGCCCGAAACCGCCCGCCGCTGAGGCCGCCGGACCCGGGCCCGGTCCGAAACTCAGCCCAGCTTGTAGGTCTGCAGGTGGATGCTGGTCTCGGTCGCGCCGATGCCCTTGATCAGGCGCACGCGCTCCAGGATCTCGGCCAGCTCGCTCAAGTTGTCCGCGCGCAACTCGGCCAGCAGGTCCCAGCGCCCGTTGGTGTCGAACAGCCCCGCCACGCCCGGCTCGCCGAGCAGGATGCCCACCACCTCGCGGGTGCGGTTGCCCTCGACCGCGATGCTCATCCAGGCCGTGATGTGCGGCTGCGCCACATCGGCCCGCAGCTTCACCGTGTAACCGACGATCTGGCCGCTGTCCTCCAACCGCGTCAGCCGGTTGGTCACCGTCCCGCGCGAGACCTTCAGCTTGTGCGCGAGCGTGGCGATGCTCTCCCGCGCGTTCTGGCGCAGCAGCGCGATCAGTTGATGGTCGAGCGTGTCCATGTCGTCGAAGCCCCGCCTTCCAGGTCCGGCGCGCGGCGCACCATCGTGGCGCGGAGCGCGCATGAACGGCCGGATTCGCGCGCAGAGCGCCCTGGGTTAACCCTGATTTCACGGCACAACGACAGCCGAGGCTGACGAAATGCTCAATGAGCTCAAATTATTGATCAGTTCTCTGGCTTCCTGCTGACAGTGCGGATTCGAAGAATGGAGGCATTCCCACTGCCATGAGACTGCCGATGACGACCCGCCTGCTCCTCACCCCCGACGTCGCCCGCGTCGTCCGCCACGACGGCCTGGCCGAGAGCCTCAAGACCCTGGCCCGCTACATCGCCGACGACTACGTCCGGTGGAGCCAGTTCGACAAGAGCGCCCGCGTCGCCAACCACTCCGATGACGGCGTGATCGAGCTGATGCCGATCTCCGACGCATCGCTCTACAGCTTCAAGTACGTCAACGGTCACCCCAAAAACCACCGCGTGGGCCTGCCCACCGTCATGGCTTTCGGCGTGCTCGCCGACGTTGCCACCGGCACGCCGACCCTGCTCTCCGAACTGACGCTCAGCACGGCGCTGCGCACCGCGGCCACCTCGGCCCTGGCCGCGCAGCAACTCGCCCGTCCGGGCTCGCGCAAGATGGCGCTGATCGGGAACGGCGCGCAGAGCGAATTCCAGGCCCTGGCCTTCCATCACCTGCTCGGCATCGACGAGATCCGCCTGTTCGACGTCGACCCGGCCGCCACCGACAAGCTGGTGCGCCACCTGTCGCGCGTCCAGGGCCTGACGCTGATCCGCTGCCGCGACACCGCCGAGGCGGTCCGCGGCGCCGACATCGTCACCACCGTCACCGCCGACAAGCGCAACGCGACCATCTTGACGCCGGAGATGGTCGAGCCCGGCATGCACATCAACGGCGTCGGCGGCGACTGCCCCGGCAAGACCGAGCTGCATCGCGGCGTGCTGGAACAGGCCAGCGTGTTCGTCGAGTACGAGCCGCAGTCGCGCATCGAAGGCGACCTGCAGCAGATGCCGGCGGACTTCGAGGTCACCGAGCTGTGGCGCGTGCTGCGCGGCGAGGCCGCCGGCCGGCGCTCGGCGGACGAGGTGACGGTGTTCGACTCGGTCGGCTTCGCGCTCGAGGATTTCGCGACGCTGCGCTGGCTGAGCGATCGCGCGAAGGCGCTGGGACTCGGCCGCGAGCTGGCGCTGGTGCCGGACATGGCCGATCCCAAGGACCTGTTCGGCGAACTGGGACTGCCGGCCGCGCCGCAGGGCCAGTCCGCGCAGACGGCGGCGCTGGCCGCCTGAAATCGGGCGCACGGACCCGGGCGCGCTCTTAAGATGCGCGCCTCATGGACTACGCCCCCCTCCTCAAGGAAATCGGCCGTGGCGCGCGCGGCGCCCGCGATCTGACGCGCGAGCAGGCGCGCGAACTCTTCGGACAACTGCTCGACGGCACGGTGCCGGATCTGGAGCGCGGCGCCATCCTCATCGCGATGCGCATCAAGGGGGAGAGCCTGGACGAGCTGCTCGGCTTCATCGAGGCCATGCAAGCCGGCGCGGCGCGGGTCCAGGCCCCCGAAGGGCCTCGCACCGTGGTGCTGCCCAGCTTCAACGGCGCCCGCAAGCAGGCCAACCTGATGCCGCTGGTGGCGATGCTGCTGGCGCGGGAAGGCATCCCGGTGCTGATCCACGGCCGGCATGACTTCGACAGCCGGGTCAGTCCGTTCGAGCTGTTCGACGCGCTGGGGCTGACGGTGTCGCGGGATGCCGCGCAGGCGGGTGAGCGCCTGGAGGCGGAGCGGCTCGCCATCCTGCCGACGGCGGCAATCCATGCGGGACTTGACGCGATGATGGCGCTGCGTCCGCGGCTGGGGCTGCGCAACAGCAGCCACAGCGTCGCCAAGCTGCTGGATCCGCTGCCGGGGCGCAGCGTGCGCGTGGTCGCGGTGACGCATCCCGAGTACGTCGACAGCATGGGCACGGCGCTGCCCATCCTGAGCGCCGACGGCGGCCGAGCGCTGCTGATGCGCGCGAGCGAGGGCGAGGCTTATCTGCATTTGCGGCGCAAGGCACATCTGCAAGGCTTCGCGGACGGACAAGCGATCGATCTCAATCCGCAAAGCAATGGGGATCTGGATTGGCCGCTGTCGACCGCATGCGAGCCGGCCGACAACGCCGCGCTGATCCGCGCGATCCTCCACGGGCACGAGCCGCTGCCACCGCGCATCGCCGACCAGCTCGCCGCGCTGCGCCGCCTGGCGACCGCTTGAAGATGCGGCTTTCGGCCGCTGAACCACTCCGCCTCGCTCGCCGCAAGCTCTTTTGCAGAATCATTCATATGCTTATCTCGCCATAAGCAATCTACGAATTTGTAGTTCTCATATATATAAAGCGTTCATAGAGTCCAGACTCCCGGCCAGCCCAGGGCGCCAGCCGCGGTGTCAGATGACGCGGCGGGCCCTTCTTGAAACCCGGCCGGGGCCCAGCTGACGCCATGTACGCCTACACCGATTTCGACCGCCAGTTCGTCCACGCCCGCGCGGCCCAGTTCCGCGACCAGCTCGAGCGCCACCTGGCCGGTCAGCTCCCCGACGACGACTTCCGCGCGCTGCGCCTGCAGAACGGCTGGTACATCCAGCGCCACGCGCCGATGCTGCGCATCGCCATCCCCTACGGCGTGCTGTCGTCCAAGCAACTGCGCCAGCTCGGCCGCATC
>Ga0102591_1003975_pt1 | contig 12277 bp, 10 predicted proteins | sample AraplaCol_mCL_r2_2_FD_76860 | JGI IMG/M metagenome (GOLD analysis project Ga0102591, IMG submission 76860) | Arabidopsis root microbial communities from North Carolina, USA - plate scrape MF_Col_mCL_r2 (SPADES assembly) (version 2) | ecosystem: Host-associated > Plants > Roots > Endosphere... | reverse complement strand
GTTCTTTAGCTTCGGCACCAACGACCTGACCCAGACGACGTTCGGCATCAGCCGCGACGACGCCGGCAAGTTCCTGGGCGCCTATATCGAGAAGGGCATCTTCGACAAGGACCCCTTCGTCAGCCTCGACCAGGAGGGCGTCGGCGACCTGATCCGCATCGCCGCCGAGCGCGGCCGCGCGGCGCGTCCGGACGTCAAGCTGGGCATCTGCGGCGAGCATGGCGGCGATCCGGCCTCGATCAGCTTCTGCGAGAAGGTCGGCCTCGACTACGTGTCGTGCTCGCCCTACCGGGTGCCGATCGCCCGATTGGCGGCGGCGCAAGCCGCCTTGGCCAACAAGGCCTAACCCACTTCAAGGGCCCTGGGCTGGACAGTCCGGGGCCCTTTCCCTATCCGAGCCTGGAGCGTGGCAGCCGAAAGTGTGAGCGGTTTCGGCGGCCGCCACGCTCCAAATGCTTAGTTCAGAGCCCCTAACGGGGCTCTGTGGGGACCTCGGGGGAAATCATGGCTTATCTGCGCTGGCGCCGGTTCACGGAACTGGCCTCGCTGGACCGGCCGTGGCTGGGCGAGCTGTTCATGCGCAAGCGGAACAAGCCGATCGCCGCCGCGTCGGTCGAGAAGTGGGACGCCGAGTACCAGAACGGCGTTTACGACCGCCTGAGCCATTCCGAGCAGCGCCATCATCATCGCCTGCTGGCCGCGATGATCGCCGACCGCTGGCCCAATCCGCGCGTTCTGGAGATCGGGGCGGGCGAGGGGGTGTTCTACGAGGCTTTGCGCGCCCACCGGCCGGCCCGCTATGTCGGCGTCGACTTCTCCAAGCCCGCCATCGAGCGGGGCGAGATGCGCCTGGCCCCCGAGATCGCCATCGGCGAGGTCAAGATGCTGCTGGGCGATGGCCGGAAGTTCCGGACCGACGAGACCTTCGACATCGTGGTCTTCTCCGAATGCATCGAGCACCTGGGCGAGGTCGAGGATCTGGTGGCGCACTATGCCTCGAACCTGAAACCCGGCGGGGCCGTAGGGCTAACCATGTGGCTGGCGCTGAAGCCGCTGCGCTTGTGGCATCGCTTGAAGGGTCTGGGCGAAGTGCTGGACGAGGCGGTGATCAATACGCCCTGGGGCGGCGGCTGGCTGGTCGCGGTCGTGCGCGCCAAGGCTGCCTGACGCGCTGGTTTATCCAATTCGAAGATTTGGCTAGACCAATTTCCGGCCGACGCTATATCCAGAAGCAGGACTTCTGGGAGGAAGCACGATGCTGGCGACTCTGGCCCTGATGGCGGGTTTGGCGGCCACGCCTGAACCGCTGACGCTTCCGACCGCGATCGACCTGGCCAAGGCCGCGATCGACGCCTGCGTCGCCAAGGGGGCGCACGTGTCCGCCGCCGTGGTCGACGCCAAGGGTAATCCGCTGGTCGTGCTGCGCGACGAGCAAAGCCCCAAGCCGCCGATCGCCGCGCCGCGCAAGGCCAACACCGCCGTGGTCTTCGACCTGCCGGGCAGCGTGATGGAGCCGCGCGAGAAGTCCGATCCGGCGTTCGCGGCCAAGATCGCGGCCGATCCCGACCACCTGAACGCCCACGGCGGCTCGCTGCCGCTGCACGTCGGCGCGACGCTGATCGGCGGTCTGGCGATCGCCGACGCCAGCCACGAGACCGCCGACCAGTGCGCCCGCGCGGCCTTGGCCAAGTTTCCGCAATTCCATTGAGAAGAGCGTCCCCGATGATGAAGCGTCTCTCCCTCGCCGCCGTCCTGGCCCTTTCACTAGGTGGCGCGCACGCCCAGGAGCACGGCCCCGCCAAGCCGCTGGAAAAGCCCGACGCCGAGGGCCAGAAGCCGCGCGCGACCGTGGTGCTGGCCCCGTACCGCTTCAACGACATTCTCTGGGAGAACGACCGCACGGCGCACCGGATCTACAGCCGCGACCTGGAGAAGGCCGAGCCGCCGTCGACCTCGGGCATCGACGCCTGGGGCAAGAGCGAACGCTGGCCCTATATGGACCGCCAGCTGAAGACCGGCGACCAGCACGCCAACCACGGCGAGGGCCTGGACTTCTACGACGTTGGCACCGGCCGCGGCGCGGGCGGCCTGGGCGTCTGGCAGGACAACAAGCTGTGGACCTCGCGTAACTGGTCCAGCTGGAAAATGATCCAGAACGGCCCGGACGTGGCCAAGTTCAGCGTCGACTACGCGCCCTGGCCGGTCGATGTGGATCGCAAGGTCTGGGAGACGCGGACCTTCACCCTGCCGCTGGGTACGAACTTCACGCGGATGGTCTCGACGATCAGCTCCGACAAGCCAGGCCCGCTGGTGGTGGGTATCGGCATCACCAAGCGCAAGCGGGCCAGCGGCTCGGGCGTGTTCAAGAAGGACCTGCCCCCCGGCCGGGTGACGTTCTGGGAGCCGGCGGATCCGGAGAAGGGCTCGATGGCCATCGCCCTGATGGTCGATCCCAAGTCGGTCGTCGAGGTGCGCCAGGACTTCGACAACTACCTAGTCCTGATCAAGGTCGAGGCCGGCAAGCCGTTCGTCTACTACATGGGCGCGGCCTGGGATAAGGGGCTGGACTTCCACACGCCGGCCGAGTGGGACGCGTATGTGAAGTCGCAGACCCCGGACTTTGATCCGACGCATTAGCCGACGCACTGGAAGCAATTTAACTTTGTCATCCCGGCCGTAGCGAAGCGGAGAGCCGGGACCGCCGCCCGGGATGACGAGGTTTGTTGCTCTTGAACGAAAAACCGCCCCGAGGCCTGGAGGTAGGGCCTCGGGGCGGCTCGTGACCGTCCGCCTTGGGGGGAGGGCGCGGACGGCCTTTTCTTGAACGAACCGGCTTTAAGCCTAGGCGGCGTCGACCAGGACCAGCTCGGCGTCTTCCAGGGCGGTGACGGTGATGACGTCCTCGTCCTTGATGGCAGCGCCGTCACGGGTGTTCAGCGTGACGCCATTGACCTCGACCGAGCCGGCGGCCGGAACCAGGTAACCGCTACGGTCCTTGCCCAGGGCATAGGTCGTGCTCTCGCCAGCCTTCAGCGTCGCGCCCAGGACCCGGGCGTCGGTGCGGATCGGCAGGGCGTCGGCATCGTCGGCGAAGCCCGAGGCCAGGGTCACGAACTTGCCCGAGCGGTCGCCCTTGGGGAACGGCTTGGCGCCCCACGACGGCGCGCCGCCGAACGACTTGGGCTCGATCCAGATCTGGAAGATCCGGGTCGTTTCGGCCTCGAGGTTGTACTCGGCGTGCCGGATGCCCGAACCCGCGCTCATCACCTGGACGTCGCCAGCTTCGGTGCGGCCCTTGTTGCCCAGGTTGTCCTGGTGGGTGATCGCGCCGTCGCGGACATAGGTGATGATCTCCATGTCGCTGTGCGGATGCGGCGGGAAGCCGGTGTTCGGGGCGATCTCGTCGTCGTTCCAGACCCGCAACGCCCCCCAGTTCATGTTGCTGGGGTCGTAGTAGCTGGCGAACGAGAAGTGGTGCTTGGCCTTCAGCCAACCGTGGTCGGCGCCGCCAAGGCTATCGAACGGTCTACGGTCGATCATGGCTCTAACCTTTCCAATCTCTCTGGGCCTTGGCCCTCTGGAGCGCCGCGTCGGCGCGTCCTGTTGAGGAGAAGATAGGGGATCTATGGGGATCTGAAATGGAAACTGTTGAAACTCATCGTTTCCAAAACTACGATACTGGCATGTCCAAGCTGCCTGACCTCGAAGGCCTCGCCGTGTTCGCCAAGGTGGTGGAGCTGCGCTCGTTCGCCGCCGCCGCCGAAGAGCTGGCCATGTCCAAGGCCACGGTTTCCAAGGCCGTCACCCGGCTGGAGGCGCGGCTGGGCGCGCGGCTGTTCAACCGCACCTCGCGGCGTCTGGCCCTGACCGACGCCGGCCAGTCCCTGGTCGAGCGCGCCACGCGGGTGCTCGCCGAGGCCCAGGCGGCCGAGGAGGAGGCGTCCAGCCAGTCCTCGGCCCCGCGCGGCCTGGTGCGGATGGCCGTGCCGATGTCGCTGGGCATCACCAGCCTGGCGCCGGTGCTGCCCGGTTTCTTCGAAGCCTATCCGGAGGTTTCGGTCGATCTGCACCTCTCGGACGCCACGATCGACCTAGTCGGCATGGGTTTCGACCTGGCTCTGCGCGTGGCGGCCCTGCCGGACAGCTCGCTGGTGGCCCGCCGCCTGCGGGCGGTGAAGCGTCACGTCGTGGCCTCGCCGAGTTACTGGGAGCGGCAAGGACGGCCGAGCCATCCGGCGGGCCTGGCCGAGCATCGCGGCCTGACCTACGGCCACCAGTCCGCGCCCGAGACGTGGCGGTTTCAGAAAGGCGGCGAAGAGGCCTCGGTTCGGCCCCGCTCGGTGATCCGCGCCAACAACGGCGACGTGCTCGTGCCTTCGCTGGTCGCTGGCGTCGGGGTAGCGGTGCTGCCGGACTTCATCGTCGGCGCGGCCCTGGCCGACGGACGGCTGGAGGAAATCCTGACCGACTGGGTCGCCACGCCCATCGCCCTTCACCTGGTCATGCCGCCCGGCGGGCCCAGGCCGGCGCGGGTTGAAGCCTTGGCGACCTATTTGGCCAAAGCGTTGGGGAAATAAACTTACTTCACCCGTCGGAACGTCAGGCTCTGGTCAGGCGGACCGGGGACGCCATCGACGTCCTGTTCGACGCGCAGCGTGTCGGGATCGGCCAGCCAGACCTTCATCGACTGTTTGCGGCCGGTCTTGTTGCTGGTCACGGCGGTGACGCCGTTCTGGCCGTCGCGTTTGACGCTGATCATCACGACCTGGGTGTTGACCACGGCCTTGGTCGGGCTTCCGTCCAGCGGCGCGTCGGCGAATTGGATGGCGGCCAGGCCGTCGTCGTCTTCCTCGATCAAGGTCCAGGCCAGGCTCTTGCCGTCGTCCTTGGTGACGTCGATCTCGGCGGTCAGAGGCGCGGGACCGGTCAGGGCCTCGTTGAAAGTCGAGGCCTTCAGATCGATCGTCCAGCGTCCAGCCGCGCCCAAGGGGACATTCTGAGCCAGAGCGGGACCGGCGGCCAGCAGACCAGCCGCGACGAGACCAGGCAGGGCGGATCGGATCATGGAGGGCCTCCGTAAAGCCCGGCGATCAGACGCCCGCGCCATGCCTTTCGTCTAGAGGCTTTCGACCTGGGTGGGCGTGAAGGCGCCGACCTGCATCGGCGTCATCGCCGCGAGATTGGTCGTCGACAGCCAGTCCAGCTGGTTGACGGTCAGGCCCGGGATCTGGGCCGGCAGGATGTAGCCGACCTGGGTGGTGGTCAGTCCGGCGATCACCGAGGTCGACAACGAGCCGACCTGGGTGGCGGTCAAGCCCTGGACCTGGGTGGCGTTGAGCTGTCCGAAGGCGGTCGTCGACAGGCTGCGCACCTGGAACGCCGAAAGTCCCTTCAAGGCGGTGGGCGCCAGCGAGGTCATCTGGGTTGTCGACAACGCGGCGAGGTTGGTCACCGAGAGCGCGCCCAGCTGCGACGCCGAGAGCGTGGCGACCTGGGTCGTGGAGACCTCGCCGATGTCCGTGGCGGTCAGTCCCGCCAGCTGAGTAGCGGTTAGGCCGGCGAACTGGGTGGTCGTCAGGCCTTGGAAGGAGGTGGTGTCCAGCCCGCTCAGGTTCGCCGTCGACAGGCCGCCCATCTGGGTCGCGGTCAGGCTCTGGAACTGCGTGCTCGACAGCTCCGCGAAGTCCGTCGTCGACAGGCCGCCGATCTGCGTCGCCGTCAGGGCGGCGAACTGGGTGGTGGTCAGGGCCGCGACCTGGGTCTGGCTGAGGGCGCTGATATTGGTCGACGACAGGGCCGCTATCTGGGTGGACGTGAAGCCGGCCACCTGGGTGGCGGTCAATTCGGCGAAGTCGGTGGCGCTCAGCGAGCGGATCTGGGTGACGGTCAGGCCCGCCACCTGGGTCGAGCTCAGATTGGCGACCTGGGTGGCCGAGAGGCCGCCGACGCCGCCCCCGCTGAGGCCCGCCAGTTGCGTGGCCGACAGCGCCGCCACCTGGGTGTTCGACAGCGCCGCCGTCTGGGTGACCGACAGGCCGCCCAGCTGCGCCGCCGACAGCTGATTCAAGTTGGTGGCGAGGTCCGTCAGCTGCGTCGTGGACAGCGAGCCGACCTGGGTGGCGGTCAGGCCCTTGAGCTGGGTGGTGCTGAGCGCGGCGAACTGCTGGCTGTCCATGGCCGGGATCAGGGTAGGGGGCACGGCGGCGATCTGGGCGGCGGAGAGCGCCTGCAGCTGATCGGGCCACATTTCGCCGAGATCCTCGAGCCGCATTGCGCCGATCTGGGTCGTGGTCAGGTTCTTCAGCTGGCTGGCGTCCAGAGCGCTGATCTGGGTGGCGTCCAGGCCGATGAAGTGGGTCGCGTCCAGCGCGCCGACCTGGGTGGCGCTCAGCACCTCCATCCGGCTGGCGTCCAACTTGGCCAGCTGGGTCGAGGTCAGGGCGTTCAGCTGGTTGCCGCTGAAGGCGGCCAGCTGGTCGGTGTCGAAGATCAGGTTCGGGGCGAAGGCCGGGATCTGGGTCGCCGTCAGCCCCTTCACCTGGGTCGCGGACAGGGCCGAGACCTGGGTGGCGCTAAGCCCGGCCAGCGCCGTGTTGGACAGCGCCGCGACCTGGGTGCTGGCCAGGGTTTCCAGCTTGGTCGTCGAGAGGTTGGTGATCGTCGTCGCCGACAGGTTGGAGATCTGGGCGGCGGAGAGGTACGAAATCGGCACTGGACTCGTTGCTCCCGAAGGTCGCCTCGCGAATCTTCCGCGCAACCATAGACGATGGCGGAGAGCGCGGCCATGCGACCGAAAGGTCCGTGGCGGAGATCTCCAGGCTCACGGCATCATGGCGAGAGTCCGATAAGGACTCTGCAACAGACGCGGTAAATCTAGGGCTAAGCTTGCGGCGCGCGCAGGGTCCACAGGTCGAGGTCGCTCTCGCGCCCGATCAGCGCCAGGCCCGAGGCGATCGACTCGAACTCGCCGCCGCTCTCGATCTTCCCCGCGCCGAAGCGGCGCAGGAAGATGTCGCGCACGGCCGGCACGAACGAGCTGCCGCCGGTCAGGAACACGCGGTCGACGCTGGTTTCGTTGAGATTGGCGCGGTCCAGGGCCTCGCCGACGGCGGTCTCGATGGCGGCCAGTTCCGGAGCGATCCAGCCCTCGAAGTCCGAGCGCGCGACCCGCTTCTCGATCTCGACCGATCCCGCCTCGAACCGGAACGTCGCCTCGGTCTGGCTGGACAGCGCCTCTTTCAGCGCCGAGACCGACTTGTAGAGGGCGTAGCCATGATTGCCGTCCAGCACCTCGATCAAGGCCGCGATCTTCTCCGGCTCGATCGCCGTACGCTCCAGGGCGCGGATGTCGCGCATGTCCTTGGACGCGCGCAGCAGGGCCAACTGGTCCCAGCGGGCGAAGGCGGCGTAGTAGCGCTGGGGGATCGGCAGATTGTTGGAGAACGACCGGTAGTCCGACCCCTTGCCCAGCTCCGGCGAGACCAGCTGGTCGATGATCCGGTAGTCGAACGCGTCCCCCGCCACCCCGACACCCGAACGCGACAGCGGCGTCGAGCGCAGCGTCCCGTCGGCGGCGCGCTCGAACCGGACCAGCGAGAAGTCGCTGGTGCCGCCGCCGAAGTCGGCGACCAGCACGGTGGCGTCCTGTTTCAGCTGGCGAGCGAAGAAGAAGGCCGCGCCCACGGGCTCGTAGGCGTAGCGGATGTCCGAAAAGCCCAGGCGCTTGAAGGCTTCCTCGTAGCGGGTCAGGGCCAGGGTCTCGTTGGGCGAGGACCCGGCGAAGGTCACGGGCCGGCCGACCACCACGCGTGGGGGCAGGGCGGAGAGCTGCTCGCCGGCGTGGTCACGCAGGCGCAGCAAGAAGGCGGCCAGCAGATCCTCGAACAGGTAGCGTTTGTTGAGGATACGCGTTTCGGTGAAGGCGGCCGAGGCGGCGAAGGTCTTGAACGACTGGATGAACCGGGTTTCCAGCGGGTCTTCCAGATAGGCCTCGATCGCCCAGGGGCCGGCCTCGACCACGCGTTCCTGCGCCTGGCCCGGCGCGCCCTGGAGGCTGTGGAAGCTGAGCGCCGAGCGGAACGCGAACAGGTCGCGGTTGTCGATCGAGAAGCGCACCAGATGCGCGTGGTCGTCGCCCCGCGTCAGGGAGATGACGGTGTTGGTGGTGCCGAAGTCGACGCCAATGGTCGGCGCGCCAGTAGCCGGCGGGAGAGAGGCGGCCGTCATGAGATGGCTCGATGATCTGTCGGGCGGGAGGGGCGTGCGTCGTAACGTCTCTCTCAAGAACGTCAAGCGAGATGACCCGTTTAAGCCGTCATTTACGGTCGGCGCCGGAATCCTTCCCCGCAATGAGCCGGGTTGGACGCGATTCGCCTGACACCGGTATCCCTTGCGCACGAGTAATGGCGCGTTGAGGACTTGGGGAAACGCTGTGAAGCTCGACGACCTGAAGATTTCTTCGAAGGTTCTGTTGCCCGCCGTCGTCCTGGCCGTCGCCACCGTGGCCTGCGCGGGGTTGGGCGTCTGGCAACAGAAGCGCGCCGACGCCGCGACCGAGCAGTTGGTGGCCCACCGGTCGCCCGCCGAGGTTCAATCCGCCCGCTTCCTGCGCCGCATCAGCATGATGGGCTACGCCGCCCACCGCAGCGTGACCTATGACGGCGCCTCCGAGCAGGCCGCCGCCGCGTCCAAGGAACTCGACAAGGTTTATGGCGAGGGCAAGGAAAGCCTCGACAAGATCGCCGCCGCCGACCCGGCGACCGCCGACTACACGGCCGAGATGAAGGGCAAGCTGGATTCGGCCTATGCCGAGGCGCGTTCGGCCGCCGACCTGGCGCTGAGCAACGACGACGCCGGCGCCATGGTCGTGCTGGCCCGTGTCGATCCGGCCATCGACGGCATGGCCAAGCAGGGCAAGGCCTGGGGCGACGGCTACAACAAGCAGACGGCGACCATGGTCGCCAGCGCCAGCAAGTCGGCCGCGTCCGGCTCGTGGCTGACCCTGCTGTTCGGGCTGGGCGCGGCCGCCTGCGGCATGGGCTTCGCGCTCTATATCGGCTCGTACAAGATCTCGCGCCCGGTGCGCGCGCTTTCCAGGAGCATGACCGGCCTGGTCGACGGCCAGCTGGACGTCGAAGTGGTTGGCGCGGCCCGCAAGGACGAGGTGGGCCTGATGGCCCGCGCCGTCCAGGTGTTCAAGGATAACGCCGTGGCCCTGCGCGCCTCCGAGGCCGAACAGGCGCGCGTCAGCGCCGCCAGCGACAGCGAACGCGCCCGCAACGAAGCCGTTTCGTCGGCCGCCGCCCGCGATCAGGCCTTCGTCATGGAGCGCCTGGCCAAGGCCCTGTCGCGCCTGTCGAACGGCGACCTGACCGTGCAGATCAGCGACGCCTTCCCCAAGGGCTATGAGGCCATCCGCGACGACTTCAACGGCGCTATCGCTCAACTGGACGAGGCCATGAGCGGCATCGTCGCCGTGGTCGGGACCGTGGGCTCCAGCGCCGACGAGATCGCCGCCGCCGCCGACAACACCGCCCGCCGCAGCGAGCAGCAGGCCGCCAGCCTGGAAGAGACCGCCGCGGCCCTCGACGAGATCACCGCCACGGTCCGCCGCGCCTCGCAAGGCGCCGGCGAGGCCAGCCGCGTCGTCACCTCCACCCGGGCGGACGCCGAGCGTTCCGGCCAGGTGGTGCGCGGCGCCGTCGCGGCCATGACCGGCATCGAGAAATCCTCGGCCCAGATCGGCAACATCGTCGGCGTGATCGACGAGATCGCCTTCCAGACCAACCTGTTGGCCCTGAACGCCGGCGTCGAGGCCGCGCGGGCGGGCGATAGCGGTCGGGGCTTCGCGGTCGTCGCCCAGGAAGTGCGGGCCCTGGCCCAGCGCTCGGCCGACGCGGCCAAGGAGATCAAGAGCCTGATCCATGCCTCGACCGCCCAGGTCGACGAAGGCGTGCGCCTGGTCGGCCAGACCGGCGAGGCCCTGGACGGCATCGTGCTGAAGGTCGGCGAGATCGACGCCCTGGTGTCGGAACTGGCGGCTTCGGCCAAGGAGCAGGCCACGGGCCTCAACGAGGTCAACGCCGCCGTCAACCAGATGGACCAGGGCGTGCAGCAGAACGCCGCCATGGTCGAACAGGCCACGGCCGTCAGCCACGCCCTGAAGAACGACATCGGCGGCCTGGTCCGCATGATCGGCCGCTTCGAGGTCAGCCAGAAAGCGGCTCCTCAGCGCCAGCAGGTCGCCTCGCGGCCGGGCTATCGTCGCGCGGGCTGATTGACTTGCCGCCTCGCCTCCGGTCGAAGGGACCGAGGTTGAGGTAGGTGGTCTTGGAAACTTTCGACGTCCTGGTGATCGGCGCGGGCGCGGCCGGCATGATGTGCGCCATCGAGGCCGGCAAGCGCGGGCGCTCGGTCTTGATCATCGACCACGCCAAGGCGCCGGGCGAGAAGATCCGCATCAGCGGTGGCGGCCGCTGCAACTTCACCAACACCGGCGCGTCGATCCATAATTTCCTGTCGGCCAACCCGAAGTTCGCCCTGTCGGCCCTGCGCCGCTACCGGCCCCGGGACTTCATCGCCCTGGTCGAGCGGTATGGCATCGCCTACCACGAGAAGACCCTGGGCCAGCTGTTCTGCGACGGCTCGGCCAAGCAGATCATCGACATGCTGCTGACCGAGATGAAGGCCGCCCGCGTGGTCCTGCGTCTCGAGACGAGCTTCCAGGACGTGACCAAGACCGAAAGCGGCTTCGAAGTGACGCTGTCGTCCGGCAAGGTCGCCTGCGCCTCGCTCGTGGTGGCCTGCGGCGGCAAGTCGATCCCGAAGATGGGCGCGACGGGGCTGGGCTACGAGATCGCCAAGGAGTTCGGGCTGAACATCGTCGAGACCCGGCCGGCCCTGGTCCCCCTGACCTTCGAGGCCGGCATGCTGGCGCGCCTGACGCCGCTGTCGGGCGTGGCGCTGGACGCCGTGGTCGCCCATGGCAAGACCAGGTTCCGCGAAGGGATGCTGTTCACCCACCGGGGGCTGTCGGGGCCCTCGATCCTGCAGATCTCGTCCTACTGGCGTGAGGGCGACGAGATCCGGGTCGACATGGCCCCCGGCGTCGACGCCCTGGCGGCGCTGAAGGCCGCCCGGACGGCCTCGCCGCGCCAGGCGGTCGCGACCGTGCTGTCGACCCTGCTGCCCAAGCGCGTGGCCCAGCTGATCGCCGACGACGAAGACGGGGCGAAAGGCAATATCGCCGACTGTTCGGACAAGGTGCTGGGCCGGCTGGCGGCGGCGGTCAATGCCTGGACCTTCAAGCCGGTGGGCTCGGAAGGCTATCGCACGGCGGAAGTGACGCTGGGCGGGGTCGATACGGACGCCCTCGACTCCCGCACCCTGGAGGCCAAGGCCGCGCCGGGGCTCTATTTCATCGGCGAGGTGGTCGATGTCACCGGCTGGCTGGGCGGCTATAACTTCCAGTGGGCCTGGGCGTCGGGCTGGAGCGCGGGGCAGGCGGTTTAGGCTTGCTTGCCCCCTCCGGGCCTTCGGCCCTCCTCCCCCGGAGGGGGAAGAAGGACGCGCACCTTCCGCCCCCTTCGGGGGCGGACGACCGCGAAGCGGTCAGGTGGGGGCAAGTCGCCGCCTAAGACTTACTTCTTCCTGAACGGCTTGCCGGCCGGCTTGGCGTCGAAGCTCTTGGCCTTGAAGGGCTTGGGGCCCTTGAACGGCTTGGCCGCGCCGCCGTCGTCGCGCTTGCCGGCATAGGGCTTCGAGTAAGGCTTCGGGCCAGCGGCGTTGTCGCTGAAGGCCTTCTTGAAGGGCTTCTTCGGACCGTCGCCGTCGGTGCGCGGCGCGCGCGGCTTGAATTCGCGCGGAGCCTCGGCGCCGGCTTCCGCGCGCGGCTTGTAAGCCCGCTTGGGGCTGTCGGAATCCTGCGGCGAATACGGACGCGGCGCCTCGTCACGGGGGGCGCGGGGTTTGAAGTCACGCGGCGCGGCGTTGTCGCGCGGCTTGAACTCGCGGGGCTTGTAGTCGCCCTTGGGTTCTTCGCCGCGGCCGTAGGGCTTGGCGTTGCTGACGCCGTCGTCGCCATAGCTGGACGGGCGCGGCGTGTGATCGCGCGAGCCCGGGGCGTTGGCGCGCGGGCCGCGCGGAGCCTCGTCACGAGGGGGGCGCGGCTTGAACTCGCGCGGAGCGTCATTATCGCGGGGCGGACGCGGGGCGTATTCGCGGCGCGGACCCGCCTCGCGCGCGGCCGGAGCCGCCGTCGGCGTGATCGTGACGTCCT
>Ga0102591_1003973_pt1 | contig 12286 bp, 13 predicted proteins | sample AraplaCol_mCL_r2_2_FD_76860 | JGI IMG/M metagenome (GOLD analysis project Ga0102591, IMG submission 76860) | Arabidopsis root microbial communities from North Carolina, USA - plate scrape MF_Col_mCL_r2 (SPADES assembly) (version 2) | ecosystem: Host-associated > Plants > Roots > Endosphere... | reverse complement strand
GCGTTGGCGACGTCGATGGCGAGGCCCGGAAGCGTCACGTTGAGGCGGGCCTGAAGGTAGTAACCGCCATCGCCGGTCCCGAGGTCGATCTCGGTGTCGACGGCCGTGCCTTTCGGCAGCGCGATCTTGCGCTCGGCGGCCGCGATGCCCAGGGCGCCGATGAAGCAGGCCGACCAGCCCGCACCCAGCAGCTGCTCCGGGTTGGTGCCCGTGCCGTGGCCGCCCGGCGGGGTCAGCTTCACGTCGAGGCGGCCGTCGTCGCTGCGCGACTGGCCGTCGCGGCCGCCGGTCGTGTGGGTCTTGCCGGTATAGAGGACGTTCGTGATCTGGGCCATGGTGCGGGTCTCCGGTGGGAAGGGGGTGCGCCGTGCGGCGCTTCGGCTGCGGATCAGCCGGTGGACACAGGAAACCGTGGCGGCGTATCCCGCCTGTGTCGCGTCCGCCGCCGAAGCGCATCGAAATGTGTAGCGGTGGCACAGGGATACATTCGGGTACAAAGCGCCCGCCCACCGGGCCCGGCGCGACGCGATCGCTGTCTTGTACGTATCGATACAAAAAGCCGTGTCGCCGGACACGCCCGGGACAAGGGCCGGGCGTCCAATGGGCACCATGCGCAGAACCCATGCGCCCCCTACCGACGATTCGAGGTGCGCCCCATGAAATCTTTCCGTCTGCTCGCCATTTCGCTGGTCGTCGCGGCCGCCCTGGTCGCCGCCTGGCCCGGTAACTGGGCCACCGCGCGCGCCGGGGAATCGACCGCCGCCACGCCGGCGCCGGAATTCACCGGTATCGACCGCTGGTTCAACTCGCCGCCGCTGACCATCGCGGGCCTGCATGGCAAGGTCACGCTCGTGGAGTTCTGGACCAACGAATGCATCAACTGCATCCACGTGCTGCCGCATACCAAGGCGCTGTACGAGAAATACAAGGACAAGGGGCTCGTCGTCGTCGGCGTGCACACGCCGGAATACGACGAAGAGCGCGATCCGGCCACCGTGCAGGCGGCCATCCGGCAGTTCGGCATCACCTGGCCGGTGGCGCAGGACAACGAACTGGCGACCTGGAACGCATGGGGCAACCAGTACTGGCCCGCGCTGTATCTGGTCGACCAGAACGGAAAGGTGGTGTATCGCCACTTCGGTGAGGGAAACTACGAGCAGACCGAGGAACGCGTGCGCCAGCTCCTTCAGGAGAAAGCGTGATGCTTACCGACGAAGACACCGACCTCACCGAAAGCATCAGGGAGAACGAAGGCGTGGAGCACACCGATCACATCCTCGTCGTCGACGACGACCACGGCATCCGCACGGGCGTGGTGGATTACCTGCGCAAGAACGGCCTGCGCGCCACCGCGGCGGCGGACGGGCGCGAGATGATGGCGCAGCTCGAGACGTCGACGTTCGACCTGATCGTGCTCGACATCATGATGCCGGGCGACGACGGGCTCGCGCTCTGTCGCAACCTGCGCGCCGGCAAGCACCGCGCCGTGCCCGTGTTACTGCTGACCGCGCGCGACGACGAGACCGATCGCATCGTCGGTCTCGAGATGGGCGCCGACGACTACGTGACGAAGCCCTTCTCGCCACGCGAGCTGCTGGCGCGCATCAAGGCGGTGATCCGGCGCACGCGCATGCTTCCGCCCAACCTGCGCATCACCGAGACCAGCGACACCATTTCGTTCGGCCACTGGCGCCTCGATACCACGGCCCGCCATCTGCTCGACGGCGATGGCACCGTGGTATCGCTGAGCGGTGCGGAGTTCCGCCTGTTGCGTGTGTTCCTCGACCATCCGCAGCGCGTGCTGTCGCGCGACCAGCTGCTCAACCTCACCCAGGGACGCGACGCGGAACTCTTCGACCGCTCGATCGACCTCATGGTCAGCCGGCTGCGCCAGCGCCTGCGCGACGACGCGAAGGAACAGGCGTACATCAAGACGGTGCGCAGCGAAGGTTACGTCTTCTCCATGCCGGTGACCGTGCACGGGGACGTCTCGTGATCGAGGCGGTCCGCCGCGTTTTCCAATGGCGTATCTGGCCGCGAAGCATGGCTTCGCGGCTCTACCTCATCATCTTCACCGGCCTGTTGCTCGCCTACGCGCTATCCGTCGCGCTCGTGATGTTCGAACGTTACGAATCCGCCACGTCCGTGATGCTCAACACGCTGGAGAACGACGTCGGCACGTCCGTCGCCGTGCTGGACAGGGAAGCGCCGCAGGATCGCGAGAAGTGGCTCCCGCGCCTGCGTCGCGACAACTACCGCTTCATCGTCGGGCCCGGCGACGCGGGCGAGCCGCTGCGCACGCAGCGCTCGCGCGACGTGACGGCGATGATCGCGAAGGAAGTCGGTGCGGGCTACCGCGTTCACGGCGAAACCGTGTCGCGCGTTCCCGAGCGTTACCAGGTGCATTTCACGCTGCACGACGGATCGCCGCTCACGCTCGAAGTGACGCCGCGCGGCGTCATGCCGGTGGCCGACTGGCTGCCCGTGGTGCTGGTGCTTCAGGTCGCGCTGCTGCTCGCGGTGGGCTGGATCGCGGTGCGTCAGGCGACGCGGCCGCTCAAGCGTCTGGCGCTCGCCGCGGAGGGCATCACGCCATCCGTGGACGGCCCGCGCATGGCGCAGGACGGCCCGACCGAGGTCGCGCACGCCGCCGTCGCGTTCAACGCGATGCAGGATCGCATCAGCCGGTACTTGAAGGAGCGTCTGCACATCCTCGCGTCCATCTCGCACGACCTGCAGACGCCGATCACGCGCATGCGGTTGCGCGCGGAATCGCTGGACAACGGCGTGGAGCGCGACCGGATCCTCGCCGACCTCGCCGAGATGGAGCATCTCGTGCGCGAAGGCGTGGCGTACGCGCGCAGTGCGCACGGCGGCGACGAGACGCCGGTGCGCACCGATCCCGCCGCGTTCCTCGAAAGTCTGGTCTTCGATTACCAGGACACGGGTCAACCGGTGACGCTTACCGGCAGCATCCACGGCGTGGCGATGGTGCGCCCGCGCGCCTTGCGACGCGTGCTCGTCAATCTGATCGATAACGCGATCAAGTATGGCGGCTCCGCCGAAGTCGGCGTGTGTCGCGACGAAGGCAACAGCCTGTGCATCACCGTCTCGGATCGCGGTCCCGGCATTCCGGAAGCCGAACTCGACGACGTGATGGAGCCGTTCTACCGGTTGGAGGCGTCGCGCAATCGCGACACCGGCGGTGCGGGCCTGGGTCTCGCGATCGCCCTGCAACTGATGCGCTCGATCGGTGGCAACCTCACGCTGGCCAACCGCGAAGGCGGCGGTCTGGTAGCGACGGTCGTGCTGCCCTGACAGCGTAACGCGAGAGAGCCGGAGTGGGAGCGCGCTTGCGCGCGATTGGGTGCTTGCCGCGAGCACCCATCGCGCGCAAGCGCGCTCCCACACCAGCGGTCAGCGAATCGTCAGCTCGCCATGTCTTCCCGATACGCGAACAGCCCTGGCGCTCCGCCCGTCACCACGAAGAGCACCGTCTCCCCATCGCGCACCGAGCCATCGCGTAGCGCGTCGAGCAGCCCGGCGAACGCCTTGCCCGAGTACACCGGGTCGAGGAGGAGGCCCTCGCGGCTCGCGGCGAGCCTTACGGCGGCTTTCATCGCGTCCGTCGCCACACCGTAACCGTCGCCCAGTTGTGTCGCGTCGATGTGGACGTCGTCGCCCACGACGGTCGGCGGTAGCGAGAGCAGGCCGAGTGTCTCGTTGGCGAGCGTCACGGTCGATTGCCGCGCCTTCGCCGCGTCCGCCAGCACGGAGTAACCGCGGACGACGGACGGATCGCGCCCCATCGCGACGTAGCCCGCCACGAGTCCCGCCTGCGTGCCGCTGCTTCCGTTCGGCACGACGACGCGATCGAAGCGCAGGTCCATCGTTGCCTCCTGCTGCGCGATCTCGCGCGCGCAACGGGCGTAACCTAGGGCGCCGGTGGGCGTCGATCCGCCCAGAGGAATCACCAGCGCCTTGCGGCCTTCGCGTTCCAGCGCCGCGGTACGGGCCTTCGCCACCGCCATGCCGTTCTCGCCGCGTGCGAGCAGCAAGGGTTTCGCGCCGAAGAGATCGTCCAGCAGCACGTTGCCGTTGGCTTCGTAGTCGATGCCATCCTTCGGCACCATGCGCGAGAGGAACAGCTCGCACGCGAACCCGTGCTTCGCGGCGGCGGCCGCGGTCAGGCGCGCGTGGTTCGATTGCAGGCCACCGGTGCTGATGAGCGTGTCGGCACCGATGCGGCGCGCGTGTCCCAGGTGGTATTCCAGCTTGCGCAGCTTGTTGCCGCCGCCGCCGAGCGACATCGTGTCATCGCGTTTGGCGAAGAGCCGGATCCCGCGCGCCGCGAGACCAAGGTGCTCCTCGATACGCGTAAGGCGCTGGATGAGCGTAGGGCCATCGAGCAGGTCGACGTGCGGGAGGGCGTCGAGCGAAGGAATGAGGCTCATGAAAATCTCCGTGACATCGCGGAGAGCATAGGCCGCCGTCGTCCCGGTCACCAGCTGATTTTCTAACTCCCACCCAAAAAAAGCCCCGGTCTGGGGCCGGGGCTTTTTCGTTACGCGACGGTGTCGCTTCCTACACCCTGGGTCCGCGACGGAACCCGCCAAACAGCAGCGAAAGGATGAAAAGGATGAGGAAGACGACGAAGAGAATCTTGGCGATGCTGGCGGCGCCGGCGGCAATGCCGGTGAAGCCGAAGATCGCGGCGATCAGTGCGATCACGAAAAAAATGACGGCCCAATGAAGCATGGTGTTCTCCTGGCGGCGAGTCGTGGGGAGCGGAATGCTCAGTAGTGGCGATCGATGTTGTCGCGGAAATCCTTGACCTGCCGTTCCGCTTCATCCTTGGCGACGCCATAACGTTCCTGGACCTTGCCTGCGAGGTATTCGCTGTTGCCTTCGGCGACCTTGAAGTCGTCGTCGGTCAGCTTGCCCCACTGTTCCTTCATCTTGCCCTCCAGCTGTTTCCACTTGCCCTTGAGGGTGTCTTCGTTCATGGTGCCTTCCTCGATCGGTGTAATGCCCGCGCAGCAACACGCCGTGCCGGGTCGGACGACATTCGAGCATCGCCGGGTTGAACGAGATGTCTCGGAGCGGTGAGCCCATGTCTCACCGCGTCTTTGCACGCTCTACACATATCCGGCAGAAGCCCATGGCCTCCGGCAGGCTTGCGACGGCACGAGGCTTGCGGGAAAGTCGGCGGACGTCGCCCGAGGGATACCCCATGAAAGCCCAGCGCTTACGCGAACTCCACGCCGGTCCGTCGCTCCTCGTCCTGCCCAACGCCTGGGATGCCGGGAGCGCCGCCGTTATCCAGCAGGCTGGCGCGCCCGCTGTCGCGACGACCAGCGCGGGCGTCGCGTGGTCGTGCGGCTGGCCCGACGGCGACCGCCTGCCAGCGAGCGAGATGCTGGCCGCCGCGATCCGCATCGTCCGCGTGCTCGATGTCCCGCTCACCGTCGACATCGAAGAAGGTTGCTCCGACCATCCGGACGAGGTGGGTGAGTTCGTGGCATCGCTGGCAGAGGCAGGCGTCGCTGGCATCAACATCGAAGACGGCACGAAGCAGCCTTCGCTGCTCGTCGCGAAACTCAAGGCCATCCGCGCGGCACTCGGGACTCGCGATCTCTTCATCAACACGCGCACCGACGTAATCCTGCGCGGCATGACGTCGGGCGACGCGGCCGTCGACGAAGTCGTGGCTCGCGCGAAGGCCTATCGCGATGCAGGCGGCGATGGCATGTTCGTTCCCGGTATCGCATCGACGGACGACATCGGTCGTGTCGTGGCGGGTATCGGCGACATGCCGCTAAACGTGATGCTCGTACCGAATCTGCCATCGCGCGAAGCGCTGTTCGCCGCCGGTGCACGGCGCCTCAGCGCGGGCATCGCGCTATCGCTGGAAGCGTATGCGACCGCCGGACGCATGGCGGCGGAGTTCATGGGCGTGGAGGCGAAGTCGGTGACGTACGGCGGTTTCAACGCGATGCTGGACCGGTAACGACGCGGCGGGCATGCCCGCTGCCGCGGGATCGCCGATACGATCGGCTCCCACAAGCTCCCGCTGGATTCCATGGGCCCTCGCACGACCTGCGTCGCCGTCCGGCGGGGAGTCGGGGTGTGCCGTCTCTGGAGCGATTCCGCAGGAAGGCGAAGGCCGGACGAGGACTTAGCGACAGAGACGGCACGCGCCGACTCCCCTGCCTCGAGCCCCGGCTCCGTCGCGATGGCGAAGCCGAGCCAGGACACAAAAAAGGGCGCGGCTCTCGCCGCGCCCCGATCCAGCAAAAGGAATCCCGCTTACTTCTTCTTGATCTCGAACGCTTCGTTACCCACGGCCTGACCGTTGAGCGAGACGGTGACCTTGTACTTGCCTTCCGGCCACTCGTTCGGATTCTGGATCTTGAACGTGGTGACGGCCGGACCGTCCGTGCTGATCGACTGGCTGATGTCGCTGACCGTGGTGACGGTTTCGCCGTCCTGGAAGGTCCACTTCGCATTGAGCGTGGCGCCGGCCGTGGTGCCCTCGGTGGCGACCGAGGCGTAGATCGTCTTCTCGTTCGGCGCGAAGGCGGTCTTGGCCTTGGCGACCTTCTTGTCGGCGCCGACGGCGCTGCCGAGGGTGACCGAACCGACCTTCAGCGACTCGCTGGCGGCGGCCGGAGCCGGGGCCGGTGCGGCCGGCTGGGCAGCCGGAGCGGCAGCGGCCGTGCTCGCGGCGACCGGCGCGGTGGCGGCCGGAGCCGGTGCCGGTGCGGCGGGCGCGGTGGCGGCAGGCGCGGGCGCGTTCTGCTGCTCGTCCTTCTTGCCGCAGGCGGTGAGGACCAGCAGGCCGGCGATGGTGGCCGTGGCGAGGGCGGACGAACGCATGGAAAGCTTCATGTCTGGATTCCGGAAGATGTGCTTGAGTCAGAAGGCGGGGAGGCGCAGGGCCTTTCCCCTTCGCCGCGGCAGGTTACAGGCTATACAACTAAAGGCAAGACCAATGAAGAACGCATGAATGCGCCATTCATGCTCATTGGCGTGCACCGCGCGGATTGCCGGGAACGGCGGCCGCATCGGTGCTGCGGAACGGGTTGATGTCGAGGCCGCCGCGACGCGTGTAGCGCGCATAGACCGACAGCTCGCGAGGCGCGCAGCGCGCACGGATGTCCATGAAGATGCGTTCGACGCACTGCTCGTGGAATTCGGTGTGGCTGCGGAACGAAACCAGATAGCGGAGCAGCCCGGCGCGATCGATGGCGTTGCCGGTATAGGCCACCTGCACGCTGCCCCAGTCCGGCTGGCCCGTGACGGGGCAGTTCGAACGCAGCAGGTGCGACACCAGCGTTTCCGTCACCACGCCGTCGTGCGTGCCGAGGAAATCGGCGCGCGGCGGTCCGTAGCTGTCGAAGTCGAGATCCTGCGTGTCGAGCAGGAGGCCTTCGGGTTCGCCCAGCGGGGTACCGTCGAGTTCGTTCGGTGCGCGCAGGACGATGTCGACGGTGCCACCCGACGCGGCGGACAGATCGCGGCGCAGCGTGTCGTGCACGGCGGTCGTGTCTGCCATGCGCTCCTGCGCGAAGCTGTTGAGGTACAGCTTGAACGACTTGGACTCGACGATGTTCGGCGTGGTGGCGGGAAAGCGGAACTCGGCCACCGCCACGACGGGCTTGCCGCGAAGGTCGAGCCACGACAGTTCGTAGCCGTTCCAGACGTCGACGCCATGGAAGGGGAGGTCGCCTTCGGCGACGCCGATCTCGTCGCGCTTGCCCTGGCGCGGAATGGGAAAGAGCAGGCCCGGATCGTAGCGGTCTGCGTAGGTCGTGCTCTTGCCCAGTGGCGAGTGTTCGGGGGACGACATGGCGGCTTGCTGCTGCGAACAAACCGCCATTATAGAGGCCCCGGGCCCCCCAGGTCAGGCGTTGACCGACCCCATCATGTTGGAGGCGTAGCGGTCGCCCACGGCGGCGTCGGGCGGGAACACCGCGTCGATCTCCGCGACCTCGGCGGCGCTGAGCTCGACCTCGGCCGCCCCGGCGTTCTCTTCCAGGTACTTCACGCGCTTGGTGCCGGGGATGGGGATCACGTCGTCGCCCCTGGCGATGACCCAGGCGAGGGCGAGCTGGCCCGGCGTGCAGCCCTTGTCCGCGGCGAAGCGGCGGACCTTCTCCACGATGGCGAGGTTCTTCGTGAAATTCTCGCCCGTGAACCGCGGATTGATGCGGCGGTAGTCGTCTTCGGCGAAGTCCTCGGGTTTCGTGATCGCGCCGGTGAGGAAACCCCGGCCCAGCGGGCTGTAAGCGACGAAGGCGATGCCGTGTTCGCGGCAGGCCGCCAGCGTTCCCGTCGTTTCCGGGTCGCGCGTCCACAACGAGTATTCGCTCTGCAGGGCGGCGATCGGATGGGTCGCGGCCGCACGCCGGATCGACTCGGCCGAGGCCTCGGACAAGCCGAGGTAGCGCACCTTGCCCTCGTCGACGAGACGCGCCATCGCGCCGACCGTCTCTTCGATCGGTACCGTGCGGTCGACGCGGTGCTGGTAATAGAGGTCGATGTGGTCGGTCTGCAGGCGGCGCAGGCTCGCTTCGACCGACGCGCGCACGTACTCCGGCCGGCCACTCACGCCGCGCTTCAGGGGGTCGCCGGGATCGCGCACGATGCCGAACTTGGTCGCGAGGAACACCGCGTCGCGACGGCCTTTCAGCGTGCGACCCAGCAGTTCCTCGTTGGTGTGCGGGCCGTAGGCGTCGGAGGTGTCCCAGAAAGTGATGCCGAGGTCCAGCGCGCGCTCGAGCGTCGCGACCGATTCCTTCTCGTCGCCGGGGCCGTAGAACTCGCTCATGCCCATGCAGCCGAGGCCCTGGATGGAGACCTGCGGGCCGTTCTTGCCCAGTTGGCGGGTTTTCATGCGTGTTTCCTCCGATGCGAGGGGGTGTCCGCCGCTGGCGCCGGGCTGGCCGGCGCCACGGGGTCGGGAATGGATTCGTCGGGATAGATCGAACGGTACAGGGCGATCTTTTCGTCCAGCCGCACGATGGTGTCGGTGAGATCGACGAGCTGTTCGCGCAGGTAGGCGGCGTGGCGGGCGAGAAGGTCGCCGCGCAAGCGGATGCTTTCGGGCGTTTCGCCGAGACGACGCAGGCGCACGTATTCCTGGATGTCGCGCATGGACATCCCCGTGCCGCGAAGCTTCAGCACGAAATGGATGAAGCGCATCTCGGTCTCGCCGTAGACACGCTGGCCGCCGCGCCGGGGAACCGGGTCGATCAGGCCGATCTGCTCGTAATAACGGAGGGTGTAAGCCATGAGGCCGGTCGCGAGAGCGGCCTCGGCGATGGTCATCGAGGTAGGCATGCGAAGAGCGTACGCCTTCGAGTGCACTCGAGGTCAAGACCCGGACGGTCGTCCGGGGCGCGGGATTTACTGGACCGGCGTGGGCTTGTGGTCGGCGTCCAGCGCGATCATCACGAACGTGCCGCGCGTGCAGAGCTCCCGCTCGCCGGTGATCAGGTCTTCGGTGTACATGGCCACGTCGATCTTCATCGACGTGCGGCCCACGGAGACCACGGTGGCGATCAGCTCCACCATCTGGCCCTTGCGGACCGGGACGTGGAAGTCGACCTGCTCGGAACGCGCCGTGACCACCACCTTGCGCGAGTAGCGCGAGGCGGCGAGGAACGCGGCCTTGTCCATCCACGCCAGCGCCTGGCCGCCGAAAAGGGTGCCGAGGTGGTTGGTGTGATCGGGGAAGACGATCTCGAGGACGCGCGCCTCGGTAGGGCGCGCAACGGGGAGGTTGGGGACGGGTTCGCTCATGGTGGGGCTATTGTAGCGCCTATGTTGCACCGCCGCATTTGGTGGGAGCCAGCCTGCTGGCGATGGGGGCTCGCGACAAGCACCCGTCGCCAGCAGGCTGGTTCCCACCCGATCAGCGCTCAGAACGACTGGTCGAAGGCGACTTCGCCCTGCACGCCCACCTGGTAGGACGAGACGCGGCGTTCGAAGAAGTTGGTCAGCTCCTGGACGTCCTGCAGGTCCATGAAGTCGAACGGGTTCTTCGCGCCGTACTTCTTCGGCATGTCGAGCTGCACCAGGCGCTGGTCGGCGCAGTATTCGAGGTACTGGCGCATGTCGGACACCGACAGGCCGGCGACGCCGCCCGAGAGCACGTCGGCGGCGAACTGCGTCTCGCAGGCGATGGCGTCCTCCAGCATGGCCTCGACCTGCGCGCGCATCTCGTCGTCGAAGAGGTCCGGCTCCTGCTCGCGCACTGTGCGCACCACCTCGAAGGCGAAGGCCATGTGGCCCGACTCGTCGCGGAACACCCAGTTGGTGCCCGACGCGAGACCGTGCAGCAGGCCGCGCGAACGCAGGTAGTACACGTAGGCGAACGCGGCGAAGAAGAACAGGCCTTCGATGCACGCGGCGAAGCAGATCAGATTGAGCAGGAACTGCCGGCGGTGCTCGCGCGTTTCGAGCCGGTTGAGGTCCTGCATCGAGTCGATCCACCGGAAGCAGAACTCGCCCTTCTGGCGGATCGACGGAATGCTCTCGATCGCCGCGAAGGCCTTGTTCCGCTCCGACGGCTCGGGGATGTAGGTGTCGAGCAGCGTGAGGTAGAACTGCACGTGCAGCGCTTCTTCATAGAGCTGGCGCGACAGGAACATGCGCGCTTCGGGGGAGTTCACGTGCTGATAGAGGTTGAGCACGAGGTTGTTCGACACGATCGTGTCGCCCGTGGCGAAGAACGCCACGAGACGATGGATCAGATGGCGATCCGCATCCGACATCTTCGACTTGAGGTCGGTCACGTCGAGCGAGAAATCCACCTCTTCCACCGTCCACGTGTTGCGGATGGCGGCGCGATACATCTCGTAGAACTGCGGGTACTTCATCGGCCGCAGCGTGAGCTCGAAGCCGGGATCGAGAATGTGGGTATCGCGGGTGACGGGAGACGCGGACATCGGGGTACCTCGAAAAAGATGAATGCCGTATCCGCAGGAGCCGCCATGGCGGCTCCTGCACGGTGAGCGGTCTTACTGGCAGGCTTCGCAGTACTCGGGATTCTCGAGCGAGCAGAACACCGCCGCTTCTGCCTGCTCCTGCGCATCGGCCACCGGGGCCGCCGGAACGGACGCCGACGCGGTGACCGTGGTCTTCGCGATGCGGGTGGCGGGGCGCGAGCGCAGGTAGTACGTGGTCTTGATGCCGGACTTCCACGCGTACATGTACATGGACGAGAGCTGGCCGATGTTCGGGTTTTCCATGAACAGGTTCAGCGACTGGCTCTGGTCGATGTACGCGCCGCGCGCGGCGGCGAGATCGATCAGCGCCTTCTGCGGCAGTTCCCAGGTGGTGCGGTACACGGCGCGCAGCTCGGCCGGGATCGCGGCGATGCCCTGCACGGAGCCTTCGGCCAGCTTGATCTGATCGCGCACGTCGGCGGTCCAGAGGCCCAGCGTCTTCAGTTCTTCGACGAGATAGCGGTTGACGACGAGGAAGTCGCCCGAGAGCGTCTCGCGCTTGAAGAGGTTCGACACCTGCGGCTCGATGCACTCGTAGCAGCCGGCGATGGAGGCGATCGTCGCGGTGGGCGCGATGGCGATCAGCAGCGAGTTGCGCAGGCCCTTCGCCTTGATCTTCTCGCGCAGCGTCGCCCAGCGATCGTCCTTGCCGGTCGGCGTCGCCGCCGGCCAGTAGTCGAACTGGAGCTCGCCGTTGACGGCGCGGCTTTCGTCGAAGCCCGGGTGCGCGCCGTCGCGCTCCGCGATCTCGTTCGACATCGACAACGCGTGGAAGTAGATCTCTTCCTGGATCCGCGTGGACAGCGCCCGCGCCTCGTCCGAATCGAACGGCATGCGCAGCTTGAAGAAGACGTCCTGCAGGCCCATCACGCCGAGGCCCACCGGGCGCCACTTCATGTTCGCCGTCTTCGCCGTGGCGATCGGATAGAAGTTGAGATCGATGACGCGATTGAGCTGGCGCACCGCGGTGCGCACGGTCGTCGCGAGCTTGTCGAAGTCGAACGCGCCGTCCACGACGTGACGCGCGAGGTTGACCGAGCCGAGGTTGCACACGGCGGTCTCGTTCTCGTTGGTGACCTCGAGGATCTCGGTGCAGAGGTTCGACAGGTGGATGACGTTCTTCGCCAACGCCGTCTGGTTGCTGGTGGCGTTGGAGCGATCCTTGAACGTCATCCAGCCGTTGCCGGTCTGCGCCAGCGAACGGAGCATGCGCGCGTAGAGCTCGCGCGCCTTGATCGACTTGGCGGCGAGGCCGTCGGCCTCGGCCTTCT
>Ga0102591_1003972_pt1 | contig 12286 bp, 17 predicted proteins | sample AraplaCol_mCL_r2_2_FD_76860 | JGI IMG/M metagenome (GOLD analysis project Ga0102591, IMG submission 76860) | Arabidopsis root microbial communities from North Carolina, USA - plate scrape MF_Col_mCL_r2 (SPADES assembly) (version 2) | ecosystem: Host-associated > Plants > Roots > Endosphere... | reverse complement strand
CGAGACGTCGCGCGCGAACCTGATCGCGATGGCTCAGAACGGGCTGGATGCCACCACGGGAGCGAGTAACGCTGCTGCCGCGCTGCGGAGCAACCTGGAATCGGGCCAGTCCACCGCGACGGCGAACCAGCTCGGCGACGTTTTCGGCGACTTCGCGAACATCTACAAGCAGAGCCAGGACGCGGCCGCGCTGCGCGCCGGGCAGAAGTACGCCTACAACACGCTCTACACGCCGGGCTTCGGCTACGGAGGCCGTCCATGACCGATCTCGCCACGCTACCGGCGACGCCATCGCTCGAGCAGATCCTCGATCTGGAGCGCGCGATCGCCGCGGCGCCGCAGGCCGAGCACTTCACCGGTCACTACTTCGCCGACGGCGTGTACGGCCGCGCGCTGCTGATCAAGGCGGGCACGGCGCTGACCGGGAAGATGCACCGCCAGCGGCATCTGAATTTCCTGATGGAGGGGACGATCCGCGTCTGGACTGAGCAGGGCATGAAGGATCTGGAAGCGCCCCAGATCATCATTTCGGAGCCGGGTACGAAGCGCGTGGGCTACGCCTACACCGACGTCATCTGGGTGACCGTCCACGCCACCGATAAGACAGACCTCGACGAGATCGAGGCCGAGGTCATCGTGGCCGAGCCGAGGATTGCACCGTGAGCTGGTGGGCCGTAGGAACACTGGTCGTCTCGACCGCGTACAAGGTGCATTCGGATCAGCAGGTGGCGAAGCGGCAGGACAGCCAGCTCGCGCAGCAGATCCGGACGCAGTCGGACCATCAGCAGGATGCCGACGCCGCGGTTCAGGACCTCATCAATAAGACCAGCCAGTCGAACGACAGTGACGCGCAGAATTCGCTTCTCGGCAATTTCACGCGGCAGATTCAGGCCGCGCGAGGCAACGCGACCGGCGGCCTGAACCAGGTGGGCAATGTCAGCGACGCCTACAAGGCGTCAGGCGCCGACGCAGCGCTCGGCATTGCCGATTATGGCGACCGGGTCGCGGCGCTGACGAGCCGCATCGATGCGCCGAACCTGCAGCGACAGAACGAGCAGGCCGACCGGCTGCGCTTCTCGTCCGACCTCGGCCAGATCAGTCGGGACGCCGCGGGCGACGACTTCCTCGCGAAGCTTCGACTCCAGCGCATCCGGAGCAATCCATGGGCGGACGCTGCAGCCGACGCGCTGGCGACTGCGGGTTCGTCGTATGGGTCAAGTCAGTGGGGTGCTGGGAGCGGTAGCGAAGATCTGTCGGGATCGCTCTGGGGCTACAACGGTGACGGCCGCGTCGTAAAGAACGGGGGGTACAACACGCAGCTCCCGTTCAAGACTGGGAGGAATTGAGAGATGGCTTCGAGCGGATGGGCGGCTTTCGGATCGGCCCTCGGGCGCGGCCTTGGCGGCGGTGATGACCCTCGTAGTAGAGCGCTCATGGAGCAGGGGGCGACCGGCGAGACGCGACTTCAGGTCGCCCTAATGGACGCGAAGAGAAAGCGTGACGAGGACATCGCCCGAGCCGCAATCAATGGCGCGGCGATCGGCAGTGCGCAAAAGGATCCGGCCGCCGCAAATGATCTGCTCGCCAACTTGTTCAGGGCCGGATATAACCCCGAGCAGTTGAGCGGCTACCAGCGCGAGACACTCGGCACGGCGATCCAGCAGGATGCCTACGACCGTGCGCGCGGTGGCGCGGAGGTAGCCGACTTGAACCCCTTGCTCGCCGTGATGAACGGTAAGCCGGTGGAGGTGTCGACCGTGCGCGATGGCGTCTCGTTCAATCCGTACGCGACGCCGGACAACAATCGCTTCGACCCGACGCAGGTCGGCATCGCCGAGATCATGCAGAAGGGTGCGCAGGCCGAGGCATCACGCGCCGCGGCAGCGAATAGCTACGCGCATGCCGCGCGCACGCGTGCGCTGCCGCTCACCTCCGGTGCCGGCGGCGCTACTGATGGCGCTCCGAACTTCGGCCGCGCGCCATCTGGCTATCGCTTCGACATGGACGGCAACCTTAAGCCCATTCCCGGCGGCCCGGCAGACAAGCCAAAAGCCGAGCGAGGACCGACCGCGGAGCAGGCCACATCCGGTGGATATGCTGACCGAATGACCGCCGCGAGCAAGATCGCGGAAGGTCTCGTCGAGCATGGATACGATCCGGCAGGATTTCGTGACAACCAAGCGGCGAACGCTGCACAGGTCGGCGGTGTTATCGGCTGGGCCGCGAACAACGCAGTAACGCCTGAAGGACAGCAGTACCGGCAGGCACGCGAGGATTGGGTTCGCGCGAAGCTGCGGCGAGAGTCTGGTGCAGTGATCGGAAACGATGAGATGGCGCGCGAGATCCAGGTCTACTTTCCACAGCCTGGTGATTCGCCTGCCGTAATCCAGCAGAAAAAGGCTGCGCGAGAAGTGGCGGAAAGGGCGATGATCAGGAACGCCGGTCCGACGTATCGAAACGACACATCCGCGGCTGCTCCGACGGCTCCGTCTGCGGGTGGTGGCTGGTCCATCCAGAGGGTCGACTGATGCCCACGTTCGAAATCACTGGTCCGGATGGTCATAAGTACCGCGTGAACGCACCCGATGGTGCGTCCGAAGATGACGTACTCGCATATGCGAAGTCTCAGTTCGGGTCAGCACCTCCGGCCGCCCCGGCGACTCATCCGCAGGATGTTCCGTTCGCTGACGGAAGGAGCCCATATTCGGATGACGAGCTACGTCCCGAGGCCATGGCTCCGGAGCGCCCACGATCTGCTGGCGAGGTCGCCTCGGGCATAGGGAATGAAATCGCTCGTGGAGCTGCGCTTGGCGTGCGCGCACCTCTTCGTGGGTTGGCCTCGATCCCGGATATCGTCGCTGCGCCGGCCGCGCATTACGTGAACGCTGGTTTGGATGCGGCAGGCGTGGACCCGGCGAACCACCAGATGACCTTCGGCCAGGGCTTCGACGCACTCTGGAACAAGGCTGGCCTGCCTGTCCCGGAGACCACCGGCGAGCGCATTGTCAGCCGCGTGGGTGAGGGGCTCGGCGGCGTTGCTGGTGGTGCCGGCGTAGGGCGCGCACTGCTCGCGACCGAGAGCGCGCCGGCGCAGGCCATCGGCAAGACGCTGTCCGAGAACCTCGGCTCGCAAGCGAAGGCGGTGGCCGCTGGCAGTGGGCTTGGTGGCGTAGTCCATGAAGCTGGAGGTTCACCGCGTGGAGAGATTGCAGCATCGCTCGCCGGTGGGCTTATCCCGGCCACGCTCGGCGCTGGATACCAAGGTGCTAGCGCAGTCGCTCGCAAGTCGCTTGGAACCGTCGACGATCAGGCAGCAGCCCTCGCGCAGAGAGCGCAGGAGCTCGGCATTCCACTTCGCGCGAGCCAGGTTGGTGACTCGCGCGCCGTGAGGGTGTTGGACAACGCCAGCCGGTACATTCCGGGCTCGAGTGGTCGTGCTTTCGAGGTTGGACAGCAGGAAGCGTTCAACAAGGCGGTCGGTCGAACCATCGGACTCGACGATGTCGCGAAACTCGGTCCCGCTGAGTACAACAAGGCGCGCGCCACGATCGGTGCGGAATTCGATCGCCTTGCCGAGGCGAGCAGCCTGAAACTGAATCCCGAACTGGCACAGAAGATTCGCGACGTGAAAGCCGCGGCGAAGCCGTTCGGGAAGGAGGCTGAGGATACGATCCAGAGTGTGGTGGACGACCTCGTGCATCGAGCAGACAGCGGAGTGCTCTCCGGCAAGGCGTTCCAGTCGATCGACAGCCGGCTCGGGAAAGCGATCGGTGCTGGCGGCGAGCGAAGCGTTTACCTCGGCGAACTCCAGGACGCACTCCGTGATGCAGTGGAGGCACAGCTTCCAGCGGCCGATGCTCAGGCATGGGCGCAGGCGCGCGCGCAGTACCGCGATCTGAAGACGCTCGAGCCGCTCATTTCAAAGGAAGGCATGGTTTCTGGCAACATCAGTCCCGCGCAGCTCATCGGTCGCGTGAACGCGAATGCATCCGGCAAGGCGGCGATGGCGCGTGGTGAACGTGGTGATCTCGGTGACCTTGCGGCTATCGGTCAGCGATTCATTCGCGACCCGATCGGATCCTCTGGAACCGCGGAACGCCTGACCGCGCTGCAGGCGCTGAAGTCGTTCGCGCCGCAGCTCACCGCAGGAGGCTTCACTCTCGGTCTTGGCGCATCCACACCATTCGTCTCGGCGGCCAATGCGGCACTCGCCGGCGCCGGCGCGGCGGGAGCTTCGCGACTCACTCAGAAGGTGCTCCAGAACCCCGAGCTCGTGCAGGCGATGCTGGGGCAGGGCAGGGGCGTTACGGCGCTTGAGCGTGGCTTGGCGAAATCTGCGCAGCCTACGCTTCTTGAACTCATGCAGAGCGCGGGGAACTAGCCTCCGGTGTCCGCTTTGCGGCGGATCCTAACGACTTCGACTGATGTTCCGAAAGCTCGAGCGGTAGCGCGGTCTTGGAGCCACCGGAGAAGCCTTCCTTCCATCGGATACACAAACGCGTTTGCAAGAACGTTCCAGGCGATGAGCCAAACGGATTTAGCGAAGAACCAAACTACGCCAAGAACGAGAGCTCCGCCAAGGGCTATGCCTATGATCAGGAGGCTCTTCGCGTCGCCGTCGCTCACTTCGTCTTCCTCGTAGGTGTCCCGTAGTGATCGTCGTTCGCGACCTTCTCGTCGAGGATTGCGTCGACGCGGTCCATGACGATCTTTTTCGCGAGCTCTTGCGGAGTCATTTTGAGCTGCCTCGCGAAGCGCTTTAGAAGCTCCCAATCAGCCTGGCTCAAACGAAGGTTCACCGTATTTACGGTGTTCTCCTGACCGGTGCGGAGCCATTCGGATTCGACTCCGAGCACCGAAGCCAGCTTGAGCATCGTCCGGGGGCGCGGCTCGGCCTCCCCTGACTCATAACGCGAAACCTGCACACCAGTTATGCCGGCGCGTGCGCCGAGGTCTCTTTGCGAGAGGCCCGCCTTGATGCGGGTTTCTTTGAGTCGGCTAGAGAACGTTTCGGACATGGGCCGAGGATACCTCCAAGGTCGGCAAAACGAAAAAAATAGCTTGACAAAGAATCAAAGGCATTCAAGACTTCTCAAAACGTAGCATTGTGAGCCTTGAACGTAGCGTCGTCGCTCGTACAAAAGCAGTTAGACACAACCAGAGAGGTGAAGAATGGAAAAGAAGGAAAGAGCAAAGCAGGTGAATGCGTACCCCCTGCGCCTGGACCCCGAACTCCGGGCGAAGATCGAACAGGAGGCTAAGGAGCTTGATCGCTCGTTCAACTGGTTGATCAACCGGAAGCTCCAGGAGGTGTACGGGCTGAGGGCCGCAGCATGAAGACCATCACGGCCCAGTTTCAGGGATCCGAGATCCACTTCCATGACGACGGCTGGTTCAACGCTACCGAGGCCGCAGAGCGGTACGGGAAAATCCCGAACGACTGGCTGAGGCTTCCAGCCACCACCGCCTATCTCGCAGCGTTCGAACGTACATACGGGAAAATCCCGTATGTAAAAACGTCGAAAGCGCGCACCGATCGAGGTGGCGGCACCTGGCTGCATCCGAAGCTTGCCGTCGTCTTCGCTCGCTGGCTCGATGACGACTTCGCCGTCTGGATGGACGGGGTTGTCGATTCCATCCTCCGCGGTGGCGAGGAAAAGATGGACTGGAAGCGCCTGCGCCATCAGGCGGCGTCCAGCTACCTCGTCATGTCTACCATGCTCAAGGAAATGCGCGAAGACGTGGGGAAAGGTACGGCGACGTTCCACTATGCCAACGAGGCGAAGCTCGTGAATTTCGCGCTCTGCGGTGAATACGCCGGCCTCGACCGGGAGAGCCTTTCGCTGGCCGAGCTCGACCTTCTGGCGAAGCTGGAAGTAAAGAACACGATCCTGCTGGCAAGGAACGTGGGCCGGGACGATCGACGCGAAGCTCTCTTGGCCGTCGCTGCGAACTTCCCGTTGCTAAAGGGCGCCGCATGAACGCCGCAAAGAAAAAGCCCCGGGGCGGCAACCCCAGGGCTTCTCAAAACATTGTCCCATTCCCGAGCAGGAACACAGACATGACGAATGCTACGGCCGCGCAGGCCACCATGCAAGCTGAAGCTATCGATTTTGGCTCCGTGCCGCTGGTCCACGGTCCCATCTACAGCGTGAATCCGGGGACGCCGGTGCGCTTCCTGATCAATGAGGCGGAAAGTCTGACCGCCGCTCTGGCCGAGCTTGCCGGCGATGGCGTCGAGTCCGGCATCAGCCCAGCGCAGTCGTGGTTGCTGGAAAGCAACCTCTGTCGCCTCCGCGCAGTGATCAACGGCATCAGGCAGGGGATGCGTACATCGCCTTGAACGTTGCCCGCCATGGCCTACAACGGGCCGATGAACAGCTTACTTCCGCTCCCCATCTCGCCGGCCGAGGCCCTGACCGAGATCATTGTCCCGGCGCTCGGCTTGTGCAGCCGCCGGATGGATAGTGCCGAGGCCGAGGTGATCCTCCTGGCGATCGCCTTGCAGGAATCCGGGCTCGCGCACCGAAAGCAGGTCGGCGGCCCGGCGCGCGGGCTGTGGCAGTTCGAAATCGGGGGCATGCGTGGGGTCTTCACGCATCCGGCGAGCGCCGCGATGGCCGCAGAGATCGCGAAGAGCCGCGGCATCGTGAACACCCCCGAGGCCGCCTATCAGGCAGCTTCCGAAGACGACATCCTCGCCGCCTGCATGGCGCGCCTGCTGCTGTGGACGGATGCGAAGCCGCTGCCAGCCATCGGCGCGATGAATGACGCATGGGGCTACTACCAACGCAACTGGCGACCCGGCAAACCTCACCCGGAGCGGTGGGCGCAGAACTACCGGAAGGCGATGGCATGCGTCGCGCCCGAGGGCAGGGCATGACGGTGGCTACCAAGCGGGTTCTTCTCCAGCATCCGGCGTACCGCTCCCTCAAGGAGGCGGCGAAGAACATTCAGGGTGCTGCCGACGTCAAGGATCTGCCTGACGCGGCGCTCCACCTGTTGCAGAACGCGCGCGCGAACGTCCGCGGCGCGATCGACGTCCTGATGGAGCGCGACCCTCTCAAGCACCGGCTCGGCATGATCTGCCTGATGATTCAGGAATCGACCTCCTACAAGATGGACAAGGTCGAAGGTCAGCTCGTCGAGGTCGTCGACGTCACCGACGACTACATGTTCTCGTGGGCCGTGCGCGAGCTGCACCACCTGCCCGTGAAGTTCCGGTCGTGAACATGAACCCGATGAGGGATACCCGCACCCTCAAGGCCGGTATTGCCATCCTGGTGTGGCTGCTGATGGGCGTCCTGGGCGCGGCTCTGATGAGCGTCGCGGTCCCCGCCGAGAACAAAGACATGCTGAACCTCATGGTCGGCGCGCTGATCGGCAATGCCGGCGCCGTGGTGGGTGACCTCTTCGGCAACAGCCGCTCCTTTCGTTCCGGAGATGGTGGATGAGCCGCGCGGCCGTGCTCGGTGGACTGGTGGCGCTGGCTCTGTCCGCATGGGGCGGCTACCACGTCGCCTCACTCGCCGGCGATGCCGCGCTCGAGAAGGCGAAAGCCGAGTGGGCGAAGCAGCGCGAAGACTTCGCCACCGCGCGAGCCGATGCCGAAACTGCGCAACGAAAGGCCGAGCAGGGTCAGGCCGATGCGCTCGCGAAAGCCGCCGACAGCTACCAGAAGGGGAAAGACGATGCGAACCGTTCCACTGATCAGCGTGTGGCTGACCTCGTTGCTGGCAATCTCCGGCTGCGCGACGAGTGGGCGACATGCCGAGCCACCTCTGAAGCCCTTGCCGCCGGTGTGCCATCTCCCGCCGCTGGACATCGCGCTAATGGAGAGGACGGACTACGTGCGGCAGGCATCGGACGAATTCTTCGAATCGTCGGGCAGTGCCAAGCCCAGCGCGACGCCCTCCAGCAAGCCCTGATGGGTGAGCGCGAGGGGCAGTAGCCATGAAGTCCCGCGTCCAGCTCTACGGGATCACCGGCAAGTACGTGGTCGTCGAGACGGACGCCACGATCGGCGCGACGGTGGGCAAGGATCTGCGCTGGCCGAACGGGTCGGTCGTCACCGAGGACGATCTCAAGCCGAAGGCGCCGACCTCGACCGGGCCCAACACGTCCGACGACGTCAATGAAGGGCAGTTCAATCGGTACTTCACCGATGAGCGCGCGCAGGACGCCGTCGGCTCGATTCTGGCCGACAGTGCGACGATCGACTTCACCTACGACGACGCCACGCCCGCGATCCGCGCGCAGCTGGTCGAACTGGCGAATGCCGGCGGCGGCGCGCTGGTGAAGGTGGCGCGGGACGCATATGGCCGCGTCTCCGGAACCTCGGCGGCCACGACCACGGACCTCACCGAAGGGGCGAACCTCTATTTCACGAAGGGCCGCGTCGCCGCGATGCTTCTCGAGGGGACCGGCATCACCCTGAGCACCGATGGGTCGGGGAACGTCGTGATCTCGCTTGAGCCATCGTCGAATGGCTACCTGCTGACCGACTGGGCGCTGGAGCAGCTGACGGACTGGTCGGGAGACGACCTGACCGACTGGGCTGTGGCCGCGGTGCAGTGGATCGACATCGGTGGAAAGCCGACCACGCTATCCGGATATGGCATCACGGATGCGGTGCCGTCCTCGCGCACGATCACGGCCAGCACGGGCCTCACCGGCGGCGGCAACCTGACGGCGAACCGCACGTTGGCGCTGGCCAACACCGCGGTCAGCGCTGGCACCTACGGATCCGCATCGCAGACGGTGACCTTCACTGTTGACGCGCAAGGGAGGCTCACCGCCGCGTCTCAGCAGGAGGTGGCAGTCGCCTGGACGCAGATCACGTCGGGCAAGCCGACGACGCTGGCGGGCTACGGGATCACCGACGCCATCAAGTCCGGTGACCCTGTGAAGATGCCGGAATACGCGCTCGCCGGCCTCCCGAGTGCGGCGACGTTCAAGGGGTGCTCCGTCATCTGCACGGACCTGAGCGAAGGCTACCGTCCCGTGTGGAGCGATGGCACAAGCTGGCGACGATTCACCGACAACACGGTGGCGAACTGATGGCTATCACCGAACCCGTCAACACCGATGTCGTCCGCCTGCGCCTCGGCGTGGCTGCGGACGGCGTGACCGTCACGCTTGGGCCCGGCCGGACCTTCCTGCCGAATGCGCACCGCCTGGCGACGGATGGCACTGCATCCGTCACGGCGGCATCGCCAACGGCGAGCACCTGGTATCACGTCTACGGCTATGAGGGCTCAAATGGGGCGCTCCTTCTCGAGGTGGTGACCACGGCGCCATCCGCGCCATACCCGAACGCCAACGGCACCGCGCGCACGAAGAGCGGCGACGCGTCGCGGCGCTACCTCGGATCCGTTTACTGCGGATCGAACGGCAAGTTCCGGCCGATGAAGCACACCCAGTGCCAGTCGCTCGGCAACCTCGTGACCTTCAGCGCGGCTTCGGCGGCCGGCAGCGTGCCGGTGAACCTCATCTCGGCCCTTGCGGCGACTACCGTGCAAACCATCAGCCTCGCCAGCATCGTGCCGCTCACCGCGACGCACGTCCGCATCCAGGTGAGGAACAACTCCAATTTTCAGGTCTACATCGCCAACCCGGACAACGGCGCGGCCTCGCCGACGAACTACATCGCGACGTCAAACCCGGGCGCGTCGGACTCCATGGACATCGAGCTCAGCGCGACGCAGACGATTTCCGTCCTCCTTTCAGCCACCAGCCTACTCGGCGGGATCCTCGGCGCGCTCCTGACGGGCAGCGTGAGCATCACCGTGCAGGGCTATCTCTACGACAGGTGACCCATGTCCAAGCGCATCGCCGACCCCACCCAGTACACCGAAAAGACCGCGCTCGCGGGCACGGAGTACCTGCACGCGAATGACGCCTCGGCCGACAAGGTCGTGAAGATTTCCACGATCTCGGCGTGGTTCCGGTCGATCGTCAATACCTACACGAAGGCTCAGGGCGTGACGCCCGTCGCGCTGACGAGCGGCGCCACGGTCAACACGGACGCATCCGGATCGAACAACTTCACGCTGACGCTGGCGACGAACGCCACGCTCGCGAACCCGACGAACCTCGTCGCCGGTCACGTCTACAACTGGATCATCACGCAGGACGGAACCGGCGGCCGCACGCTCGCCTACGGCACGCTCTTCAAGTGGCCAGGCGGAACGCCTCCGGTGCTCTCGACGGGCGCAGGCGCGGTCGACCTGATCAGCGCCATCTACGACGGCACGCGCCTCGTGGCGAACTTCAACAAAGGCTACGCCTGATGTTCACCATGATGCCGGCGTCGGTGAAGGCGACCGTGAGCGCGACGACCTTCGCGAGCTACATGGCGTCCCTCGGCCCGCGTGTATGGGTGCGCCTGGACGAAACATCCGGCACGGTCGCGGCCGACAGCTCGGGCAACGGGATCAACGGGAGCTACGCAGTGGACGCCTCGACGCTCACCACGGCAGGGCTTCTCATCAACGACTCGGACCGCGGCATCCTCCTTTCCCCGACGGGAGGGGAGGTCTTCGGGGTGACGTTCCCCGACAACACCGTGAATGTCGCCTCGCCCTACACCCTGTTCGCGATCGTGAAGCCGACCGGCCAGCCGCCATTCGGCACGGTCGGTTGCCTCTTCCAGCTTGGCCAGTCGAGCGGGTGCATGGAGGTGGACATCATCGGCCAGCCGTCCACGTACGATCTCCGCGTGATGCGATCTGGCCAGTCGCAGCGATACATCACCTCGTTGGCGCTGCCGTACAACGTCCATCACACGGTAGCGCTCCGTTACACGGGCACCGGCACGGTGCTGTATGTCGATGGGGTGGCGGTGGGATCGGATTCTGGTGACGGTGGCAGCTTCGTCTCTGGCCTTCATCGCATGTTCCACGCCTCGTTCGGCACGCCGGAATACTCGCACCGCGGCTATGCGGACGAGGGCGCCTTCTTCCCCCGCGCCCTGACCGTTGCCGAGATCCAGCAGCTTACGTTCCTGGCGCTGGGCGTCTGAACCTCTGCGACGGAAACGCCATACGATGGGCGCATGCCCATCCACTGGACCCAGCCGACTGTCGTAGGCGCCCCATCGTTCGCGGAGATCGATAGGGTCGTCGTCGGCTACGTGACGAAGACAGCCTTCGAGGATGGCCGGTGGATGGCGAACGTCCTTCCGGATGGCGAGGCCTCACCGGGGTACTACTGCTACGCAGGCACCGAGGCGCGCGCGAAGTCCTTCGTCGAGAACTGGCTGAAGTACCATGCGCCGAACACGACTGGATGGCGGCGCGTCGGGGAGCCGTGGCGCGATCCGTTGCCGGCGCTGCCACCGCGGAAGCCCAAGGGGTCTGACGATCGATCCTGAGGCGAAATAGCACATCCTAAGCACAGGAAGTCCAGCAGGCCGCATTCCTATGCGATAGGTAAGCCCCCTCCTAAGGGGAAGGTCGCCCGTTCGAATCGGGCCGGGGTCACCATCCCCGCATCGTGGCTTCGTCCAAGGCGTTGCCCACGGCATCCGTTAGGATGGGGTGGTCATCGCCTCCGGAGAACGCACGTGGTCCGTACCTTCGACGCCATCATCGTGGGCGCCGGCCAGGCCGGTCCGGCCCTGGCTAACCGTCTTACTGGCGCGGGCAAGTCCGTCGCCATCATCGAGCGGCACCTCGTCGGCGGTACCTGCGTGAACACTGGCTGCAAGCCTACGAAGACGCTCGTCGCGAGCGCCTACGCCGCGCGCATCGCCCAGCGCGGCGCCGAGTACGGCGTCGGCGTCGGTCCCGTCACGATCGACATGCCGACGATCGCCGCCCGCGCCCGCAAGGTGATCCTCGACTCGCGCAAGGGCAACGAGACCTGGCTCGGCGGCATGCCGGGCCTCGAGCTGATCCGCGGGCATGCGCGGTTCACCGGCCCGCGACGGCTCGAAGTCAACGGCGAGACGATCGAGGCCGCTCAGGTGTTCCTCAATGTCGGCGGACGTGCGCGCGTTCCCGATTTTCCGGGGGTCGACGAGGTCGACTACCTGACGAACAGCACGATCATTCCGCTGGAGTCGGTGCCCGAGCATCTGGTGGTCGTGGGCGGTAGCTACATCGGGCTGGAATTCGCGCAGATGTACCGGCGCTTCGGCGCGAAGGTGACGGTGGTGGAACAGGGGCCGCGTCTCGTGCAGCGGGAGGACGAGGACGTGTCCTCCGAGATCCGCGCGTTCCTGGAGGACGAGGGTATCGGGGTGCGCACGGGCGCCTGCTGCATCACCCTGGCGAAACACGCC
>Ga0102591_1003970_pt1 | contig 12291 bp, 9 predicted proteins | sample AraplaCol_mCL_r2_2_FD_76860 | JGI IMG/M metagenome (GOLD analysis project Ga0102591, IMG submission 76860) | Arabidopsis root microbial communities from North Carolina, USA - plate scrape MF_Col_mCL_r2 (SPADES assembly) (version 2) | ecosystem: Host-associated > Plants > Roots > Endosphere... | reverse complement strand
ACTGCTGGAGGGGAGCGGGGGTGGGGGGGTGCGGGAGGATTTCGGGAGGGAGGGGAGGGCCCGACGAGAACTTAGCGACAGGGGCGCCGCACCCCGCCTCCCCCGCCACACCCCCGCTTTTCAGCGAAAGTCGATCGTAGAGACCGCGCCGGACATCTCCGGACGCGGGCGTAGCGAGACGTCCCAGCCGTAGAGGTCGCACAGGCGACGCACGATCGCCAGACCGAGGCCGGCACCGCCGCCCGTGGCGCTCTCGCCACGGATGCCGCGCTGGAACAGCTTTTCGGCGTCTTCCGGCTTGATGCCGGGGCCGGTGTCGATCACGTCGATGCGGCCGTCGAGCACGCGCACGGTGACCTTGCCTTCCATCGTGTACTTGATCGCATTGCCGATCAGGTTGGTCAGCGCGACCGAAAGCACCGACGCCGGTGCGTTCACGGTGACCGAGCCGTCGGCGATCAGTTCGATCTCGATGGGCTTGCCTCCCATCTGCGGACGCTGGCTTTCGATGACGTCGGCCGCGACCTTCGCGACATCCGTCGTTTCGCCGCGCGTCGGCCCACGACGCTCGGCACGCGAAAGCAACAGCAACGCCTCGATCAGCTCCGTCGCCTGACGCGACGCGCGCTCGATGCGTTTCAGACGCTCGCGCAGTTTGTCGGTGAGGTCGGGCGAACCCTGCAGCAGCTCCGTGGTGCTGGCGATGACCGCCAGGGGCGTGCGCAACTCGTGGCTCACGTCCGAGTTGAACTCGCGGTCGCGCTCGACGACCGAAGTGAGGCGCATGGCGTATTCGTCGAGCGCCACGGCCAGCTCGCCGACCTCGTCGTCGGCGAAGTGCGGCGCGAGCGCCTCGGCCTTGCCCACGCGACGGAAGTCACGAAGACGCTTCGCCAGATCGGTCACGGGACGAAGCACGCGTGACGAGAGCCACACGCCGATCACCAGCGACAGCAGGCCGAACAGGAACACGGCGGCGATGACGCTCGTCAGCAGCTGCCGCTTGCCGAGCTCGTCACGCGACACGTCGAACTGCAGGAAGCTGATGATGCCGCCCTCGCGACGCACCGCCACCTTGTAGTGATGGCTCTTGCCGTCGCTGCCGTTCTCGTGGAGGTCGTGCACGCCGGTTTGCAAGGACTGCCAGTTCAGCGGCGCCTTGTAGATCGTGCGGTCGCTGAAGGTCGCACCCTTCACGATCTCGAAGGGCGGGCGTTCGTTCGGGTTCGCGCGCACCTTCGCATTGAGCGAATCGACTTCATCCTGCAGCGCGCTGTTGATCAGCTGCTCTTCGACGCGCTCGCGGATGTTGAGCGCCGCGTACGCGAACAGCGCGCTCAGCCCGAAGCCGAACAGCGTGAACGTGACGATCAGGCGGAAGCGAAGCTTACGTCGGGACCGCATCCGGATCGACCATGCGGTATCCGATACCGTGACGCGTGTGGATCAGCGGTTTCTCGAAGGGTTTGTCGATGGCCGCGCGCAGACCATGGATATGAACGCGCAGCGAGTCGGAATCCGGCAGCTCCTCGCCCCAGACCCTCTGTTCGAGGTCCTGGCGGGTGACGACCGACGGGCTGGCTTCCATCAGTGCCTGCAGGAGCTTGAGGCCGATGGGATTGAGCTGGATCGACTTGCCCTCGCGCGTGACGGTGAGGGTGTCGAGGTTGTACGTGAGACCGCCCACCTTGAGCACGCGGCTCTGCGGACCCTTGCCGCGGCGCGCGAGCACTTCCAGGCGTGCCGCGAGTTCCTGCAGCGCGAACGGCTTGGTCATGTAATCGTCGGCGCCCGACTCGAAGCCCGTGAGCTTGTGCTCGAGCGAGTCGCGCGCGGTAAGCATCAGCACCGGCGTCTGCTTGTGTGCCTCGTGGCGCAGTTTCTTCGCCACGTCGAGCCCGTCCATGCCCGGCAGGGTCAGGTCGAGCACGATGACGTCGAAGTCGTGGACGACCGCCAGGTGCAGGCCGGTCACGCCGTCGCCGGCGAAATCGACCACGTGGCCGCGATCCTCGAGGTAGTCCCCGATGTTCGTCGCGATGTCGGTATTGTCTTCGATGACCAGAACGCGCATGCGGGCACTCCGTTGTGCGGTCGCTTATGAGTCTTATCAGTATTGCGACTGCAAGCTTAACGGGGAATTCGTGAAGCCGACAGCATCCGTCCCGCAGTTCGTAAAAGAAAGGCCCGGGCGGGGGAACCCGCCCGGGCCGAAAGAACTACTGCCCCGATACCGTCACCCCGCGTCGCGGAATCACAGTGGGACCTTTATAGGGGACCGCCCTTTAAATCGCCGTTAACCCCTTCACGGCCCGCGGCCTGCGCGGCTTCGGGACCGCGGGACGGCTGGCCAGGCGGGCTTCGCAATGGGCCACGATGGCATCCGCCACGTCCACGCCCGTGCTGCCCTCGATGCCTTCGAGGCCCGGCGAGGCGTTCACTTCGAGCAACAGGGGGCCACGGGACGAGCGCAGCAGGTCGACGCCGGCCACTTCCAGACCCAGCGCCGAGGCGGCCCGGATGGCCACGTCGCGCTCCTCGTCCGACAGCTCGACGGCAGCGGCAGTACCGCCCCGATGGATGTTGGCCCGGAACTCGCCCGGGGCCGACGAACGCTGCATGGAAGCCACGACCTCGTTACCCACCACGAAGCAGCGCAGGTCCTGGCCGTTGGCCTCCTTGATGAATTCCTGGACGAGGAAGTTGGCGTAGAGGCCACGGAACGCCTCGATGACGCTCTTGGACGCCGACCGCTTCTCGGCCAGCACCACGCCCGTGCCCTGCGTTCCCTCGTTCAGCTTGATGACGTGGGGCGGCTCGCCGAGCATGGCGAGCAGGTCGGAGGTGTCGTCCGGGTTGTCGCCGAACGCGGTGAGCGGCATGTCGATGCCCTGCACTGCCAGGATCTGCAGGCACCGCAGCTTGTCGCGCGCGCGCAGCACGGCGTCGGAGGGGTTGGGCGTGAACACGCCCATCAGCTCCAGCTGGCGCAGCACGGCCGTGCCGTAGAACGTGCTCGACGCGCCGATCCGGGGGATGACGCAGTCGACCGGCCCCAGCGGCTTGCCCTTGAAATGGATGGCGAACGACGCCGGGGCGATGCTCATGTAGCAGCGCAGCGGGTCGATCACGCGGACCGTGTGCTTGCGCCGACGCGCTGCCTCGACGAGGCGCTGCGTGGAATACAGCCGCGGGTTGCGCGACAGGATGGCGATTTTCATGAAGGGTCCCGGACGACGCGGCGCGGCGTCTGCGAGTAGGAAAGCGAAGGGTCGACGAGGAAGCGGCCATCGAGCGCCGTACGTCCGAGCAACAAGGGAAAGAGCATGTGCCGCCTGTCCGTCAGGTTGACCTCGGCCACGAAGCGTCGACCGGCGAGCTCCACGTCCGTCTCGATGAACCAGCGCACGGTGCTGTGACCGCCGGAGTCGGTCACCGACCGCCGGCCCGTAGCACGCGCTTCGCATGGCGCGGCCAGTCCGCCCTTGCGGGTCGTGCGCACCTGGAACCGCAGCCACGTGCCATCCGGGCGCTCGTCCACTTCCAGCCATTCCACGTGCAGCGCGGACGAGCGCGCACCCGTGTCGAGCTTCGCCTTGAGAACGGGAACGCCGAGCGACGGAAGAGCGAGCCGTTCGCGCCAGCCGAGAGTGACGACATCAGTCATGGGTCGGGAACGACGGTGTGGGGAATGACGATGGGACGAGAGGGGACGTCCCGTTCTCGAGGCGGCACGCCCCGATGGGAAAAGGATGCCGAAGCCGCGCTACCGGCGCAACTGGTGCGACGACGCCGGCGGCCGCCCGCCGTCACACGCATGAAAGACCCGTGAAGCCGTCGTTCCGTCAGCCGTGGAACGGTCGCCGGGTGCGCATGAGGTAGAGCGACGTCGCAATGCCGACCAACGCGACCGCGCCGACGTAGTGGGCCGGCCCGAGGCCGCCGCCGGACTTCGCGAGGATCCCCACCAGCACCGGCGTCGCCGCGCCGCAGATCGCGTAGGCGACGTTGTAGGAGAGCGAGATGCCCGAGAAGCGGACGGCGGGCGGGAACGCGGCGATGAGCACCGAGGGAACGATACCCGCCACGCCGGCGAACAGGCCCGCGACCGGATACAGCACGTACAGGTTCGCACCGCCCGAGCGAAGGTCGAGATACAGCGCGTACGTCGAGACCGCGAGGCCCGTCGACGCCACCAGCAGCGCACGTGCCCTGCCCTGCCAGTCCACCAGCAGGCCACCCAGCACGCAGCCGATGCACAGGGCGAGCGCCGCGAGACTGCCGGCGGTGAAGGCATGCGACGCGTCGACATGGAACGCCGTCTGCATGAGTGTCGGCGTCATCAGGATCACCACGACGATGGCGGCGGTAAGCACCCACGTCACCACCATCGACAGCAGCACGCCGGGAAGGTGGTCGCGCACGACGACGAGCGCTGGCAGTTCCGTCGTCAGTTGCTTCCGCTCGCGCATCGCCGTGAACACGGGTGTCTCGCTCAGCCAGCGCCGCAGGTAAACGGCGAGGAAGCCGAACACGCCGCCAAGCAGGAATGCGATGCGCCAGCCGTGATCGAGCATCGCCTCGGGCGACAGCCGCGCGTTCATGCCCGCGGCGACCAACGAACCGATCAGGATACCCACCGTGAGTCCGGAACTGAGGCTCGCACAGGCGAGACCGACCCGACGACGCGGCACGTGCTCGGCGACGAAGACCCACGCGCCGGGCACTTCGCCACCGATCGCGATGCCCTGCACCACGCGCAGCAGCGTCAGCAGCACGGGCGCCAGCACGCCGATGGTCGCGTACGTGGGCAGCACGCCGATGATCAGCGTGGGCACCGCCATCAGGAACACGCTGAGCGTGAACATGCGCTTGCGACCCACGCGATCGCCGAAGTGTGCCATCACGATGCCGCCGAGGGGCCGCGCCAGGTAGCCCACGGCGAAGATGCTGAAGGCCTGCAACTGCGCGATCCAGTCCGACGTGCCGGGCGGGAAGAACAGATGACCGAGCGTCTTCGCGAAGTACGCGAAGATCACGAAATCGTAGAACTCGAGCGCGCCACCCAGGGCGGACAGGATCAGGGTCTTCGCATCGCCGCGTCCGAGCGGACGGCGGTCGGCGAGATCGGTATCGACGATGGCACTCATCATTTTTTCTTTTGGTTCGTGAGGAAGGCGCAGGTGGCCCATCGGGTATTTAGCTGGCACGCGCTCGCGGCGGTCAAGTTTGCCCTGCCGCGCCGAAGCGATCTTGGTGACCTGACGCACGAATCCGGAACTCGTGCGGGAAACGTGCAAGGCATTCGCGGAAACGCGGGGAAACACTCCGGCCTTCCCCCGATTTCTTACGAGTCCCCCATGCCCTTCGCCCCCTCTTCGTCCCGGCTCGCCCTCGCGCTGGCCCTCGCGTTCGGTGCCGCCGGCGCTGCCCATGCCGCGGCGACCACACCCTGGGTCGGCACCTGGGCCGTCTCCGCCAAGCCCATCGGCGAGACCGACTTCGCCGGCCAGACGCTCCGCCAGATCGTGCATACGAGCATCGCCGGACACGCCGCGCGGATACGCCTGTCCAACGCCAACGGCGATGGGCCGCTGACGTTGTCGAACGTCCACGTGGCCCAGAGCGCGGGCGGTTCGTCGACGAAGGCCGATACCGATCGACAGGTCACGTTCGGCGGCCGCACGACGATCACGCTCGCGGCCGGCGAGGAGATCGTCAGCGACAGCGTCGCCGTTACCGTCCCCGCGCTCTCCGATCTGGTGGTGAGCTTCTACGTACCACAGGCCACGCACGCGATCACGGGTCACGACTTCAGTTCGCAGACCCGCTATCAGGCACAGGGCGACGTCGCCGGCCAGCCGCAGATCCAGGCGTGGGCGGATGCCAACTACGCGTTCCTGACCAACGTCGACGTTCAGGGCGACGACCCGCAGGGTGCCGTCGTCACGCTCGGCGCGTCGATCACGGATGGCTACAACTCGACGTTCAACGCGAACACACGCTGGCCGAACGATCTGGCCGTCCGTCTCGCGGCCGCCGGCAAGAACGTGGGCGTATTGAACCAGGGCATTTCGGGCAACCGGCTCCTGCACGATGGCGCCGGCCTCAGTGCGACGAACCGCTTCACCCACGATGCGCTCGATCAGACCGGCGTGCGCTGGATCGTCTTCTCCGACGACCCGATCAACGACCTCGGCGATCGTCCGGTACCGAGCGCCGCGAACCTCATCGACGCGGAGAAGGACCTGATCGCACGCGCCCACGCACGCGGCATCAAGGTGCTGTGCTCGACGCTCACGCCATTCGAGGGCTCCGATCACTGGTCCCCGGAAGGCGAAACCGCGCGCGGCCAGATCAACGCGTTCATCCGTGGCGGCGACAGCGGCTGCGACGGCGTGATCGATCAGGACCTCGCGACCCACGACCCGCAGCGTCCGACGTGGTTCCTCCCCGCCTACGACGGGGGCGATCATCTGCATCCCAACGATGCCGGCTACCAGGCCATCGCCAATGCGGTGAACCTGAACTTCTTCACGAAGCCCAGCGTTCCCGTCATCGCGACGCCGCAGGGGTGCGGCAGCATCGGACCGGGCGAAGGCCTCCTCATCGGACAGACGGTCGTTTCCTGCGACGGCGGCTACCGGCTGGACCTGCAGGGCGACAGCAACGCCGTGCTGTACAAGGCAGGCGTCCCGCTCTGGAACACGGCGACGGTCGATCGCGACGCCGCCGGGCTGCGCCTCGACGCCGACGGCAACTTCGTGCTGTACAGCGCCTTCGGCACGACGCTCTGGCAGTCGGGCTCGGGCGGCCACGACACCGCACGCCTCTTCGTGCAGGGCGACGGCAACATGGTGATCTACGACAACGCTGGCCCGATCTGGAACACGGGTACCGCCGGCCGATAAGCACCGGCGCGGCAACGCTACGGCGACGCGGTCCCGAGCGCGTCGCGCAGCGCCACCAGCGCCGCCCGTTCACGGCGCTGGTCGTCGATGACGAGGTAATACGTTTCGTCGCCCCGGTCGACGCGCGCGTCGATCGGGGCGATCAGCTTCCCGGACGCCAACTCGTTCCCCACGAGGAATTCCTGGGCGACGACGACGCCGAGCCCGGCTTGCGCCGCCTCATAAGCGAGCGCCGAGTTCTCGAAGACCCGCTGTCGCGACATGCACGTCGGGTCGATCCCCGCGGCCGCGCACCACGTATTCCAGTCGTCCGGGCGCGCGTCGACCCGCAGCAGCGTCTGCTCCGCGAGCCACGCCCCGTCGAGCGGACGACTGCGTTGCACGAGCGCGGGCGAACATACGGCGACCAGCACGTTGCGTACCAGCGGCGTCGCTTCGAATCCCGGCCAGTGTCCGTCGCCGAGACGGATCTCCGCGTCGCAGTGGTGACCGGTGTCGCCCTCGGACGACGTCGTCAGGCGGATCTCGATCTGCGGATGTGCGACCTGGAATTCGCCGAGCCGCGGAATCAGCCAGCGCGTCGCGAACGTGGTGTACGAATGCAGACGGACGATCGTGCGCGCGTCTTCGGAACGCATGGCGGCCGTCGCGCTGCGAAGCCCTTCGATATGACCCGTGACGCGATGGAAGTAATCCGCACCGGTCGGCGAGAGCGCGAGACCGCGACCCTGTCGCTCGAACAGGTTCGTCGCGAAGTAATCGTCGAGCACCTTCAGTTGCCGGCTGACCGCGCCGGGCGTCACGAAGAGTTCGTCGGCGGCCGCGCCGACCGACCCCGTCCGCGCGACGGCCTCGAAGGCGACGAGTGCGTTCAGAGGTGGCAGCGGCCGCAAGATAGTTTCCAGGAACTCAACTGTTTCCGAAAAATAGTCGATTGTCCCCCTCGATGTCCACGCGGACACTGGCTTCCGTACCGCGATACCTGCGGTCCCCACATCGAGGAGTCAGCCATGATCAAGGTCTACAACCCGGCCGACGGCAGCGTCGTCGGCGAAGCCCCCGACATGTCCCAGACGGACGTGCTTGCCGCGATCGACCGCACCTGCGCGGCATTCCCGGCCTGGTCGAAGCTGCTGGCGAAGGAGCGTGGCGCGAAGCTGCGCCGCTGGTTCGAGCTCGTCAGTGCCGACCGCCGCGCCTTCGCGGAACTGATGGTCAAGGAGAACGGCAAGTGCCTTTCCGAGGCGCTCGGCGAGGTCGCGTACGGTCTCGGCTTCATCGAGTGGTACGCCGAGGAGGCGAAGCGCGTCTACGGCGACACGATACCCACCCACGCCCCCGACGCTCAGGTGATCGTGACCAAGGAGCCGGTCGGTCCGACCGCGGCGATCACGCCGTGGAACTTCCCCTTCATGATGATCACCCGCAAGATCGCAACCGCGCTGGCCGCCGGCTGCACGATGATCATCAAGCCGTCGGAGGAAACCCCGCTCACCGCCTACAAGCTGCTGGCGTACGCCCGCGAAGCCGGCATCCCCGAAGGCGTGTTCGAAATGGTCACCGGCGATCCGAAGGCGATCGGCGAAGCGTTCACCGGCGATCCGCGTATCCAGAAGATCTCGTTCACCGGTTCCACGAACGTCGGCAAGCTGCTCGCCCGCAACAGCGCCGACACCCTCAAGAAGATGACGATGGAACTCGGCGGCAACGCCCCCTTCATCGTCTTCGACGACGTCGATATCGACCACGCGGTGGCGGGTCTCGTGGCCGCGAAGCTGCGCAACTCGGGCCAGGTGTGCATCTCGCCCAACCGCATCTACGTGCAGGATGCGATCTACGACACGTTCGCCGCGACACTGAAGGTGGCCATCGAAGCGATCCGCGTGGAGCAGGGCCTGCAGGAGGATTTCGTCGTCGGTCCGTTGATCAACCAGTCGGCCGTCAACAAGGTCGACGCGCTCGTGGCCGATGCGGTGAAGCATGGCGCGACCGTCCTGTCGGGCGGTGAACTCGCGAAGCCCGGTTCGTTGTTCTACAAGCCGACGATCCTCACCGACGTACCGGATGATGCGCAGGTCCGCCATACCGAGATCTTCGGCCCGGTGCTACCGCTGTATCGCTTCGACACGGAGGAGGAAGTCGTCCGGCGTGCCAATGACAGCGAATACGGCCTCGTGGCGTACGCGTTCACGCCGGACCTCGGCCGCGCGTTCCGCATGTCGCGCGACATCAAGGCGGGCATGGTCGTGGTCAACAGCGGGTCGGTCGGCACGGAATCGGTGCCGTTCGGTGGCGTGAAACAGTCGGGTTACGGCCGCGAAGGCGGCTATTACGGCATACAGGAATACGTGAGCGTGAAGTACACCCTGATGGCTGGCCTCGACAGGTAAGACGGCGCCCGCTCCTCTGGCACGCGCCCGGCCTCGATGCATATACGGAAACTCTCGACTCCATAGAATCAATCGATTGTCGCTATGCCGCGGGCGACTCTATGATCGAGCGAGCAGCGTCGATTACCCAGTCGCCGGCGACCCGTCTCGGGGCCCGGCAAGCCAGAGGAGCAACGCGATGTCGAACGACGCAAAGTGCCCGTTCAAGCACGCCGCCGGGGGCGGTACGACGAACAGCGACTGGTGGCCCCAGCGATTGCGGGTCGACCTGCTCAACCAGCACTCCACTCGCTCCAACCCCATGGAGCCGGAGTTCGACTACGCCGAAGCCTTCGGCAAACTGGACTACCAGGCGCTGAAGAACGACCTCCGCGCCCTGATGACCGACTCGCAGGACTGGTGGCCGGCCGACTTCGGCCACTACGGCGGCCTGTTCATCCGCATGGCGTGGCACAGCGCCGGCACGTATAGGATCGGCGACGGTCGCGGCGGCGGCGGTCGCGGCCAGCAGCGCTTCGCACCGCTCAACAGCTGGCCCGACAACGTCAGCCTCGACAAGGCCCGCCGGTTGCTCTGGCCGATCAAGCAGAAATACGGCCGGGCGATTTCATGGGCCGACCTGCTGATCCTCACCGGCAACGTCGCGCTGGAATCGATGGGCTTCAGGACCTTCGGTTTCGCGGGTGGTCGCGAAGACACATGGGAACCCGACAACGACGTGTACTGGGGTAACGAGAAGGAATGGCTGGGCGGCGACCATCGCTACGGCAAGCCGACCGGCAGCGACGAAGGCGTGCTCGTGGCCGAACCCGAGCTGCATGGTGAAGAGGAAGGTCGCACCGAGGGTGGCCGTCACCTCGAGAATCCGCTGGCCGCGGTGCAGATGGGCCTGATCTACGTGAACCCGGAAGGCCCGGAAGGCCGCCCCGATCCGGTGGCCGCCGCGCACGACATCCGCGAAACGTTCGCCCGCATGGCGATGAACGACGAAGAGACCGTGGCGCTGATCGCGGGCGGCCACACCTTCGGCAAGACCCACGGCGCCGCCGAGGCGACGAACGTGAAAGTGGAGCCCGAGGCCGCCGACATCGAGCAGCAGGGTCTCGGCTGGCGTAACGAACACGGGTCCGGCGTCGGCCGCGACGCGATCACCAGCGGTCTCGAAGTCACGTGGACGCAGACGCCGGTGCAGTGGAGCCACCACTTCTTCCGCAACCTGTTCGACAACGAATGGGAGCTCACCAAGAGCCCGGCCGGTGCGAACCAGTGGACCGCCATCGGTGCCGAAGCGACGATTCCCGACGCGTTCGATCCCGACAAGAAACACAAGCCGACGATGCTCACCACCGATCTGTCGCTGCGGATGGACCCGGCGTACGAGAAGGTTTCGCGGCACTTCCTCCAGCATCCGGATGCCTTCGCCGATGCGTTCGCACGCGCCTGGTTCAAGCTCACCCATCGCGACATGGGCCCGCGTTCGCGCTACCTCGGCCCGGAAGTACCGGCCGAAGCATTGATCTGGCAGGACCCGGTACCCGCCGTCGACCATCCGCTCGTCGATGACGCCGACGTCAAGGCACTCAAGGAAAAGGTCCTGGCATCGGGTCTTTCGGTGTCGGAACTCGTGTCGACCGCCTGGGGCGCCGCATCGACCTTCCGCGGTGGCGACAAGCGTGGCGGTGCCAACGGGGCGCGTATCCGGCTGGAACCGCAGAAGAGCTGGAAATCGAATCAGCCCGAGCAGCTCGCGCGTGTGCTGCGGACGCTCGAAGGCATTCGGGACGATTTCGGCAAGGGCGGCAAGAAAGTCTCGCTGGCCGACCTCATCGTGCTCGCAGGTAGCGCGGCGGTCGAGAAAGCCGCGCGCGATGCGGGCCACGACATCACGGTGCCGTTCGCACCCGGTCGTACCGATGCGTCGCAGGAACAGACCGAAGTGGCGTCGTTCGAGGCCATGGAGCCGAAATCCGACGGATTCCGCAACTACCTCAAGGATCGGTACAGCGTGCCGTCCGAAGCGCTGCTGATCGACAAGGCACAGTTGCTCACGCTCACCGCGCCCGAGATGACGGCCCTCGTCGGCGGCATGCGCGTACTGGGTACCAATGTGGACGGCAGCAAGCAGGGCATGTTCACGGACCGCCCCGGCAAGCTGACCAACGATTTCTTCCGCAACCTGCTCGACATGGGCACCGTCTGGAAACCGACGTCGCCGGCGCGCGAAACCTTCGAAGGAACCGATCGCAAGACCGGTGCGTTGAAGTGGATCGGCAGTCGCGTCGACCTGATCTTCGGATCCAACGCGGTGCTGCGTGCGCTGGCGGAGGTTTACGGCAGCGCCGACGGGGAAGCGAAGTTCGTGAAGGACTTCGTGGCCGCCTGGGTCAAGGTGATGAACCTCGATCGTTACGACCTGGCAAGGAAGTAAACGCCCGATCAGGCGATCGGTGTGGGTGTGGGAGCGCGCTCGCGCGCTCCCACACCCGTCGATACGGAAGCCGTGAGGTCCTCAGAAGCTCCAGCGTACCCCGAGGTTCACCGAATCGCTCTTCGTGTGCTCCGCACGATCCGCGTTGTAGTAGACGAACGTGCTCGCCGCCGGCGTGATGTCGAAGCTCACGCCGACGCCCGCCTGCCAGTGGTTTCGCATCGGACGCGAACCCTCGATCGCGAACGTGCTCGACGGCGCACCGGCGAAGGCGTTGTTCACCGAGATCGCCTCGTCCTTCGTATTGTGCAGGTAACGCACCATCACGATCGGATGCAGCTTCGTACCGGCCACGCCGAGGTCGACGTCACCGACAAGTCGCGCGCCAACGCCGTACTGCATGCTGCGCGCCGTCGCCTGCCCCACCTTGAGATCCGCGTCGCCCGCACCCTTTTCCGTGAAGCCGTCGTACCTGACCTTCGTGTAGTACGCGCCGACGAACGGTTCGAGATGCATGGTCTTGCCGAGCTCGGAGCGGTAACCGCCCTCGACGGACGCGTTG
>Ga0102591_1003968_pt1 | contig 12292 bp, 28 predicted proteins | sample AraplaCol_mCL_r2_2_FD_76860 | JGI IMG/M metagenome (GOLD analysis project Ga0102591, IMG submission 76860) | Arabidopsis root microbial communities from North Carolina, USA - plate scrape MF_Col_mCL_r2 (SPADES assembly) (version 2) | ecosystem: Host-associated > Plants > Roots > Endosphere... | reverse complement strand
CAGCCCCATAAGGAACGCTGAGCTATTTCCTGCGCTCTGGTCGTAAGGCGCCGTCGCTGACCAATCGACACACATGAGCAGCACGATCCAGAATAGGCAGAAGCCGGCAGTCGCGATCTTCATGTCTTTCATGCGTTCACTCCCGCCACCCAGCAGTGTTTGCATATCTGCGGGGCTTGGCATGAGGAGAGGGAAAGGAGGAGGAGAAACAACAGGTTACGCGTCATTTCGAGTCGATAACATCGTTCTTGCGATCGATTAGGCGCGACGATGCATCAACGATTTTTGCGATGAGCCAATTGTATTGCTCGACGGTCTCGATTCTGTCCACGTTGAGCAGAAGCTCGATGTCGCCTCTGCCGTTTATCGACAGAGTGCACATGGTCTCATCGTCCAAGGGGTCGGGGCCGTCTTTCTTGGCCGGGAAAGCCAAAATGCGGGCAGTCATTTCTGATGTGTGCCTTCAACGCCGCGCTGCATGCGAGCTAGCGTGCGGGAGTGGAGCCAGTGCGTGGCTTCTTCGATCTTCGTCAGCGCCAAGGCGTTCTCTCTGCAGGCGTACTGGCCAGCCTGAAACGACCGAAGGCGGTCAGCGACGATAGCGAGCAAGACTTCCTGCGTTAGCCCGTTGACGCCGTTCTCGTTGATCGGGCCATTCTGGAAGCTGATTTCCCAAGACTTCGACGCCTTGGACGGGTCGGCATTTGGCGGCAGCGTCACACGATACTCGTGGTTCGCGCCACCCGCGCCAGGCTCATCGGTGACTTCGATCAGAATGCGGTCGTTGGCCGGGTTGACCTTATGCTCGTTGATCGTGCGCATCAGCACTCTCCTTGGGTTGATTAGGTTGCGTGGGGGGTCAGTTCAATTGCACGAAGGTCAGTTCGTGTTTCTGAATGTAGAAAAAGATATCGGAGCGGTTCTCGGCGAATATCTCTATCTCTTCCTCGCAGTCCATGAGGGCGAAGCCTTCTATGCCTTCATAGGTGGCAGGCTTGAGATAGCAGTGGGATTCGAGAGGGGAGAATGCGTCTTCGTCGGGCATCTCGTTCCCTGAAGATTGAGAACCGGTCTCTCCCGGCTGTCACAAGTTGACCGTATGTTGCGGGCCGGTGGGCTTCCCTTGCCCTGAACACGGACTCGAACCGTGGGTTTCCGGCTGCTCGTTGAGGCATTACCTCAAACTCAAGTTATGCGGACGAAACTTGCGATAATGGAATATCCCAACTCATAACTGATTTGCCCTTCTCGCGCAACTCCCTTGCTTTGATGAGAGCGTTCAATCCACGCTTAAGCCACAGGAGTTGTTGAGGACTCATCCCACGCAGATGCTCGTAATCCATAACGCACAGGTTATGGACGGTCCCTTTGACCTGCGGGCCATCTTCACAGCGAAGCAGGATGCCGGTTACTTCCATCATGCGATTGCTGGCGTCTCGTGCCCGCTTGGCGAGGCTGTCCGTCACTTCGCCATCATGGCCTTTGACCGAGAACAGCGATTGAGCGCGGGCGCTAGGAGCTGGGATGCCGACCGTCCGGTGATAGCGGGCGATGATTTCTGCATACTCGTCACCGGCCTTGCGCTGCTCTTCGCTGACCGAGCCGTCGAGGAACATGCGACCGAGCGTGTAGCCAGCCAGGGCGTTGTTCTCCGATAGACCGTGAATGCGCTTCCTTGCTTCCATTGCCACGCTGAGCACTTCCTTTTCGGTTTCGTGGCGTTTGATGTCGCCGCTTGGGTATCGCTCTACGCCTTCCTTCCTTGGGCGCCCTGCCCCTTGTGCTGCCCGCTTGCGTCGTAGTCTTTCCGCCTGTGATGCCATTGCCGCCTGTTCCTCGTTATTCCGCCACTCGGTTATCGGTTGTATTCGCCTCTCTTGATCCTATCGCGGTTCTGGACGCCCATCTTCGTCCGCATGAAGTACCAAGTACGCTCTGAGATATCGTATTTCTTCGCCAGGTCCTTTACCGGCATCCCCTCTTCGTAATCGCGCTTCATGGCTTGGAAATTATAGGCTCGCGTCGAAGCCTTGGACGCGTCATACCAACCTTGCTGCTTGGCGACGGTGACGAAGGTGTCACGGCTCACGCGGAGGAAACGGGCGATCTCCGCGACGTTGTGGCCCACCTCATACATATCCTTGGCCTTCTGCATGCCCTCTACGTCAGCGCGGAGACGATCAAGTTTGGTGTGCCGCTCGACGTATTGGCCTTCCAGCATCAGTTGGTGCTTGCGAACCGCTGCTATGGCCGATGTATGGTCTTTGTTCATCAGCCGGCCGATATGTGGATAGGACAGTTTGAACTTGTCGCGCAGCTCATACATGATCCGCTGGCGCGCATGGACGAGATGCTTCTCGCGGCTGCTACCAACCATGTCGGCATACCCAAACCCAAGCTCTATCGATCGTACTCGGATGAATTCGAGATGCTTGGCCGTCTTGCGGTTGGCTAGGTGCCAATTCCACGCCATGACATGCAGGTCAAAGGTGATTGCTGCTCTCTGCCAGAGAGGCCGCTCGGCGGCGAGATTGATTACTGATGGCTTCGGCGCTGACCTTTTCGGAGCGCTATTCCATAGCCTGTTGGCGCGCGCCTTATGCTCTGCATGCTGTCGGGCCAGTTCTGTCATGTGCATGTTCATGGCTGCTACTCACTTTCCATAAGCTTTGAGGCCGGAAGATCGGCCATCTGCCAGACGGGAAGGTCTGGGAACATTCGTTTCAGTTCTTCGGTTGCGGATATGTCGCCTTGGAGGGCGGCGTTTAGGAGCTTGAGCTTGCGAGGATCGACGAGCTTTGCCGGTGGCTCTGGCTGCTTCTCGATGCGTGGCCGGCGCTCTGCGTCGATCGACGCTTGCTGATACCGGCACTGCTCGGCAAAGGCGGCGCAGGACGGGGCGAAATCCCGATTGTGGTCCTTCACCTGTCCCGTGATGAAGAGGCGAGCAGCTCGAGCTATTGCCTCCTGCGCTATGCCTTCAACGGCCATGAGGTAGGCTCGGATCTGAAGGTCCACGTCAATGGCGCCCGATGCTGGGAACCCCGAAAGCATCGCCGCTATAATTGGTGCTGAGGAAGTCTCTCGCTGCATCTGCGATACTCCGGCGTCCGTTGTTGCTGCGGATAGGCTGAACCTCATCTTCCCAACGAGCCTGATTGATCCAGGTCGAGGCGTGAGGGATGAACTGAGGGTCTTTGCTGGTGAGATATGGAAGCTGGCGACGGAGACCGGCGAGTATCACCTCGGGGGCGGTCTGCTTCGTTTCCTTGTCCCATGCCTTCTGGGCTGTGCGCTTGGATACGCGGCGCGGGTACAAACTCCAGAATTCGTTGAAGTCGTTCATCCAAACATCTCCTCTTGTCGGGCGTCGTTGCGGTCCATCATGCGAAGCACGGTTTCGCCCTTGTGGCGTTTGTCCCAGACGAACCAACCGTTGAGCATTGGCGGGGCGCCCTGCCCTGTAAAATCGATCTTCCAGCGCATCAGGTAGACTCGTGCGGGCGGGTGCTTGGCCCAAAGGGAAGCGTGACCACCGGCCCCAGGCCATGACCAATTCATGAGAAGCGCCATGTATTCGACGCCGAGCTTATCGAGGGCGTGCCATATCCAGCGACCCTTGCCGTCGCGCTCGTTGCATTCAGCGAATGGAGGATTCGTGACGATGGCCTTGGCGGGGGCTTCCTCGTAGTCGTAGAAGGATCCGATCTCTGCGCCGCATCCACGGTCAACGAGGTCGGAGGCGAAGACGTTCAGGCCCATCACCTGCATTTCGCGGACCATAGCGCCGTCACCGGCGGCAGGCTCCCACACACGACCATAAGACCGGATTTGGTTGATCTCGGCATGGAGAAAGGCACGCGTAGGCTCTGGAGGCGTCGGGTAAAATTCGTCCTTCTCTCGTTCCAGCGCATCAACCTTGACGATATCGCCATGCAGATCACGAACCGCAACGGGCTTGGACTTCTTGCCTGTGGCGCGGAATAGGCCGCGTGCCGACACTGGCGCGTTCATGCTGCTTGATCCTCATATTCGGAGATTAGAACGGTGCACGGAGCCCCAGACGCTACCCACTGGACCGATATGCGGCGCACATACTTGTTGCTGTCGTCCTTGATGACGCCGCCCTTCACGAGGGCATCGAGGCAGCACTTCAGGGTGTTGTCAGCGTCCCTAGCGCGCTTGTCGGGGGCGACGAGGCCGATGGAGATAGACACCTCGCCAACGAACTTCTGCGGCTTCTGGCTGGCGATCATCCACAAGGCTACGTTGGTCCATTCACGGTAACGAGCTGTAGCGCGACGGCCTACCTTGGGGACGTTCTCGAAGCAGGCGGAGACGGGCAACGGAAAGGGAAGCGTGATACGTGCCGTCATGCCGCTGCCTCGCTCGCTAGCTTGCGATTGAGAGCCTTGACGTAGGCCACCTTGATCTCCTCAAAGCGGGCGATGTCGTATTCCTTGGTTTCGATCTCGATCTCTGGGCGGGGCTTCTTGCTTTCGCGCCCATGGTCGTCGAGCCAGGTCATGGCGCTGGCGATGCGGCGGTCGAGCCAGAGGATCATGTCGGCGGGGTCGGTCATATCCGCTCTTCCTTCGCGTCATAGCCAGCGAACGGGACGAGCTTGCGGAGCTTCGCCGTGGGAGCGTGCTTGCGCTCCTTCGGCTCAACGTCTTTCCATGTGATGGGGACGGAGCGTTCTTCTCGGCGCTCTGCGTTGATGACGTTGTAGACGCGGGCCTCTGTCCAACCCGCAGCTTCGCCGCCGAGGTGAGCTGCAATCCGGGCCGTGTCCATGTTGTGGGGAGCGCGGAACAGGTCGAGGAGCTTCTGTGTCATGCTGCGATCTCCTTGGTGAGTTCTTCGACCATCTCGATACGGCGACCGATCCAGCGCATGACGTTGCAAGCCATGGAGTTGCCGAGCGCCTTGTATCGGGGGCCGTCTGCGGCCGGTTTCCCGCGGTGAGGAATGGCAGTGAAATTGTCGGGGAAGCCTTGGAGGCGTTCACATTCTGTCGGGGTTAAGCGACGAACTGCCCATTCACGCTGCACTGCCTGGATACGATTGCTGGTGACTGTTCCCGCCGTATCCCACGTGCGCATCGAGTTCGTTTCATCCCCGCCTTGCATGTAGTCGAAGGCGACGGCCTGAACTTCCGATCGCGCCTCTACGGTGTATGCAATGCCTTCCTGGACGCCGATGCCATCGGGTCCACTGTTTGGGTTCTCGCGGAGAGCGCCGGCTTGAATTGCGATCGCGGGAGCATGAGCACCAGCGGCGAGCGGATGGCAAGGATCGCCAGGCTTAGGATTGCTGACGTTGGCTTTGCTTGTGATCTGGGTGGTGTCGAAAGCAATGGCCCCTACCCCCACACCAGCGCGGCCACCATTCGGCGTCAGGATAGCGTTTGCCGTGCCATCCTGACGCCATTCGATATCGGGCTGGCCATCCCGCCCGCGGATAGCCAGCGTCATCGGATGGGCCACCATCGTTTCCGTTTCAAAATCCTGCCGCCCCATGCCGCCTGCGTTCAGGCAGTGTGCCACACTGCCTGTTGACGTAATCAAGCCGCCGTCAAGATCGAAGTCGGCTCCAAGTCCGCCACCGCCTGTAGGGCGTGCGCTAATTGTCGGGGCAGGTCTTTCCCCCGCTTGTCTGCTCGGCGCAGAATCCCAGCGCATGCCTTCGCGCTCAAGTAATACCGCTGCGGCACGTCGCCAGTCTCCAAGATATCCGACAACGAACACACGCCGTCGTCTCTGGGGGACTGCTCGTCCAAAGCCGTCCACTCGGACATACTGAGCGTCAAGCACTCGCCAGGACGCATGATACCCGCATTCTTCCAGCCCTCGGATAAAGGTTCCAAAGTCCCTTCCTCCGTTGGAAGACAAGACGCCGGGGACGTTTTCCCAAACCAGCCAGCGGGGCTGATAGCGTCGAGCAATGGCAAGATAGGTGAGCATGAGGTTGCCGCGCGGGTCAGCAAGGCCTTGGCGAAGTCCCGCGACCGAGAACGACTGGCAGGGGGTTCCGCCGACAAGAAGGTCAATTGCATGCTCTGGCCACTCCTCGAATTTGGTCATGTCTCCGAGGTTCGGAACATGCGGGTAATGATGCTGCAGAACTGAGCAAGGGAAGGCTTCGATCTCGGAGAAGAAGGCCGGCTCCCAGCCCAGCACGTGCCAGGCTTGGGTTGCCGCCTCGATTCCTGAACAAACGCTTCCGTATTTCATTTTTGCAGCCTCCCTTATTCACGCTTTCTTCGGACGAGCTTTGCCAGCTTTAGGCGCAGCCATTCCCACCCCCGCCGGAGTAGGCTTTTGGTCAGTCGTTTCATTGTTGATCCCTAGACGTTCGGACCTGTAGCGGTCTGCTGCTTCCTCGTTACGTTCGCAGGCGCTGTCGTAGTACAGGCGCAGCCGTCTGTAGTACTCGCCTGCCACGTCCTTCATATCCCTCGCCTTGTATTGCAGGCGATAGAGATAGCTTTCCGGCACTCCCGAATTTTCAGAGAGCCGATGTCTGATCAAATATTCCTTATCGCCACGGCCTCGATGCTCACGGTCCATGAGTTCTTTCGTCCAGCCGATAGCTTCATTAAGTGCAATGCTTGTCATGTGGTCCTCGGATTTCTTTCCGAATCTTGAACGATTTTTGCCCAGCCCTGAGCTGCTATTTCCGTACATTCCAACGCCCCTGTGCGAAGTTGCTCGTGCTTAAGGAGCCCATACGCATGAAGAAGCGCGATCACATTGGAGACGACGGAAACTCAGTCCTTGCAGGGATCGGGTCCCCGTCGTCTTCGGTCCGCCGCTCGGGCCAACCAGTCATTCTCATTCACCACCGGCCACAGACCGCCGCCTCGGTTGGCCTGGGTGATGCGATCGAGCCAGAAGGGGAAAGTTTCTCGTCCCTCGGCTCGATCGCGGTACGTCTCGTGGCAAGCTGGACGCTGCCTCGTATGCAAATGTTGCCGGTCCCGACCGGGGAGGAGATCAGCCGGGACCGGCTTCCGAACAGTCAGCTGGAGGACGACTGACGTTCTGGATTGAAATTGCGTAGATCCGCTTCAAGAGCACAGAAGCAGGCGTGATCTAGTTCCGCCTCTTCCCTGCGGCTGATCTGTCCAGAACGGATGCAGATCGCCATGGCTAGGCAAGCGGCCGAGATAGCCGGGACGCCGAACATCAGAAGAAGGATGTAAACCGTGTCGCTCATGCGTCTGCCCTCTGCTTGGAAGGGTTCAGCATGGCTTTGAAGATGGAGATGTCGGTCTTGCGCTCGACTGCGGCACGGAACCGCCAAGCAAAGAACCCGGGCTCATCATGAAAGCCGCCAGCAAAGTGACCAACTGGATTGCTGATCTCTTCAAGCCTAATCCCGGGCTTCCCTTGGTGATTAACTGCGACCGAGCGCACCGTGTAGATTCCGCCCAGTATGGGCTTGTTCGGCTGCTCAGGTCGAAAGTCTGGAACGCTCACACAAACAACCTTCTGGCCGACATGGAAATTGCAGCTCATCGGATTTGTCCCTCTTCCCTCGCTTTTCGCTCATTGGCGACGGCGAGTTTTTCGTCTCTGTTCCAAAGGATGATTACGGCTATGAGCCAGGTGAGGAGCGCCGAGACGCAGCCGAGAAGTTGACCGTCAGTCATGCCGCTCTCCGAAGGGAAAACTGATGCCGCGCACCGTGGGTAAGATCAAAGACGGCGACGACTGGCTCGTGATCTTCGACGAGGGCATCAAGCCGCTCCACGTTGATCTCTTCACAGAGCTTTTCCACGATGAAGGCCTCGTTCGCATGTCCTTCGCCGCAGTGACGCAGCATGGAGACGGCGCAAAGAAAGCGGACGTGGTTGTCAGCCTTAGAATGACCGAGGATCTGGCGTTCAGCCTGTGTCGGGCGCTCAGGGCGCTGCAGGAATGATGTCATTTCGTCCTCCCAATTTTTGCTCTATGGGCGGCAGCGGTGGAAACCCATTCGCGCCGGACGTTCTTGAGGTTCGCAGCGCTGAGGCGCTTGCGTTCATTTTTCGGTATGCCGAAAATCTGGTTGTAGAGAGCGGTTATGCCCTCAATTCTCGATATCTTGCCGGGGAACAGCGTTTCAGCTGCAACCCAGTAATCCTCTTCGCTCTTGAGCATGCTCGTCTTGACACCACGCGCCCCAAGAAGAGCCTTGAGCCCTTCGGATGCCGCGAAGCTGTTGGCCGCGTACCGTTGCGCTCTATGCGTCAGGAACTGTTCGAGGCGCGAGAGCAGCTTTGCCCCATTGCTGTCGGAGCGATTCTTGAAGTCGAATCCACCGAGCTCGGTGAGTTGCGCGTCGGGCAGATCGGACACGACGCACACCGCAGCCCAATATTTCGTGAATCCAGCTTCCGAGAGGTTTGCTTTCTGGAAGTGCAGTATCTTCGCGCACTGGGGGTATGCAGACACGTTCAGCGTCATGCCGCATTCTCAGTCTGGAAGAACGAGTTTGGTTTCACCGCCCCGCCAGTGGCGCGGCAGATATCTTCGATTACGCTCTTGCTGAGATTCTCACCGCGCATGTACCGGTGCACTTGCGCCCGGCTCTTGCCCAGCAATGCCGCAAAAGCTGTTACAGTGGTGTTCTCGTGAATGTAATCTTCAAGGGTCATGTAACAATTTATGAGACATCTTTCTTTAGATGTCAACACCAGTGTCGCATTTTATGGCATAGATCGTTTGCGAAAGTTGGCGGATAAATCGCCATGTCGAAAAATTGGCTCGATCCTTTTCTCAAAGCATCAAAAATTGGCTCACAGGAAGCGCTAGCTGAAGCGCTGGACGTTTCACGTGCTACTATCAACCGGCTAGCCAATGATCATGATCAGTTGAAGCGGGACAGGGCGGAGAAGATGGCCCCACTGCTCGGGACGACAGTTGATGCACTGATGCTGAACAACCCGCCAAGCAAAGAGCCGCCGACTTATTTGGTTCCTTCCTACGATCCAGACATGGGCGACGAGCACGACAGCTCGCCAAAGTCGGAAGCGACGGCCAAGGACATCCCAGAGATCGACCTTGTGGCTGGCCTTGGCGGTGGTGGGATGTCGATCGTTGAGAACACCACGCAGAACGGGATCACGTTCCACCGCGAGGCCGTCCGCGACCACTGGCGCCTGCCCGATTGGATGCTGGGCCGGATGGGTGTTCGACCCCAGCATGTTGCCGCCTTCCCTTCTCGTGGGGATTCCATGACGCCGACCATCGAGGATGGCGATGTAGTGTTCGTCGATACCCGCCACAGGGTTCCCTCGCCTCCCGGCATCTATGCGCTTGCTGATGAGTTCGGCGGGGTGGTGGTGAAGCGGCTTGAGGTTACGTCTCGGCCAGGTGATGAACACATCACGGTTCAGATCTCGTCGGATAATCCGCGCCACACGACACGCGAGTTGAACCTCGACGAAATCCAGATCGTCGGGCGCTATATCGGCCGGTTCACGATCTGACGGAGGGCGGTTGCCCGCCCCCTTTGTCATTCAGCCGAGAAAGCGGCTTTCATCCCGGATACGAATATCCGCGACGACCTTCCCGACGACACGCATGTTGAACGCATCTCGCCCCATGTTGTGGGCTCGGTAAACCTTGTTCTCTCGAGATAGCAGGAGGTTGCCATCTTCTCCGAGGATGTTGGTCACTCGGAAGATTTCGATACCGAGTCCAGCATCGACGAGGTAGGTGCCTTCGCCCTCATAAGTCGTCACTGGGGAGGTGAGAACGTAGTCTCGACCGCCTCTAAGGCTGGGCTCCATTCCATCCCCAACAACGGGGTGGACGCGGAAACGATTGGATAAGACTTTCTCAGGTACAAGCGCAGAAGAGAAAAGATCATCCATTGTACGACCCAACTATGTCTTCGAATTGGGAGCCGTAAGATTCTGAGTTTGGTACGATTGCAGACAAACAGGCACTGATGTTAGCATGCCCCAGCATGTTGATTATCTCCGATTTTCAATGTTGCTTTACCCAAAAGGCGGAGCAGGTTTACTAGGCCGGTGCTCCGCCTTTTCATTTTCAGCTTTTCATTTCCCCCAAACATTAGCCCTCCCACAGATAGTAATCCCTAAATCAATGAGGCCCGCGCCTACTCGCGTCAACCGAGTGTGGCCAGTGGCCAATATTTATTTGCCGTATAGTGACTTGTATGCACGTTTCATGAGCGATTTAAGCCCCAGCCGATTGCTGGACAAAATCATTATTCGGGTGCCTGATGGCATGCGTGAGCGCATCAAACGCGCTGCCGAAGCTAATGGACGCTCTGTGAACGCTGAACTTCTCGCCCTGCTAGACAAAACCTATCCGGCGGTGTCCCTCATTGAGACACTGGCCAAGGAAATGGCCGAGGTGGTTAACAGCTTGCCTGTGGAAAACCGCGATGAAGCTTGGGCCGAAGTGTTTGATCGGCTCGAAAAAGTTCGGGATGGAGCCAAAGAGTAGTCTTTGGGCATAACCTAGGCATTAGGATGGTCTCTAACACACTGAGACATCCGATCCTGTACCAATCCTGTCGGTACCAAGCATCCGTGGAATCATCCTCACCTGAAGCTCGGTTTGTTTTCCCAGCCGCTACTGGGTCCAACACCGGAAGTCTTTTTTTGCGCTGGTCAGGCGCTTTTTGTCCGGTACGAGCAAGCGCCTTTTCTTCGGCGCTCGGTATAAGCTGCTTCAGTTTCCCGGCGAGCTGCAAACTCGTTTCCCCGGCGGGCCATCAACCCCGATCGATTCCGCCCGATGAGCCTGGCATCGGTACCGCTATGGGTTGATCTGCCGGAATGATCGGCGGCGCGGGGCAATCCCTCAAAAAACCGCTGCCTTTGCGCCTCTGAGCACATCATCTTGGCGGGAACCTCCGAGCAGACCCAAGATTTCGCGCTTTTCAGCACCTGACAGCCCTAAACCGATTGCAAAACGCTACTGGTTTTGTTATCAAGTCGGTGTTTGTTAGTCTCTGTCAGCGCCGGTCGGATCACTCCCGCCGGCGCTTTCTTTTTTGCTACATATTCGGGTTGATGTCAAACTTTTTGCATCACTTCATGCGACACACTGTTGACTATGTCGCATAAACTGTTACAACTATCTCCAGTCAAGCAGCACGAAGACGGCTCCGCCAGATCTGCTGCAGAAGGAGAGACGGCAATGAAGCACGAGCGCGACATTTCTACCGAGCAGAGCAAGCGAGACCTCCGCTGGAACGGCGCGAAGACGCTGGCCGACTGCGACCGCTACATGGCGATTGAAGCACAGCGAGCCGGCGCAATCGGCTTTGCCCACGTCCGCAAGCCAGAGAACGCCGTCATGGGGCCGAACTGGCTGCGTGGCGCTCTGGCGACCGTGGAAGGCCACTACGCCTATGCCCGCGAAGTGATGGGCATTTCCGAAACCGACCAGTTTTACGCTTGAGGAGCGCAGCAAATGTCTGACCGTTTGGAAATGAACAGCATCGCTCATCACGCCAGTGAGATCTTGACGGGGGCCAATCTTGTCTACTGGCTGTCAAACTCTCCAGTCGATCTGGACGCCGCGGCGTATCACGAGAAGAACGTGGTCTACGCTTTCGAGAAGATCGCTGGGCTCCTCGGGTACCGCATCGAGAAGATGGCGGCTGCCAAACAGGAGGCCGCGTGATGTCCGATAAACTCGAAATCGATCATGGCGGGAACGCCTTCCCCACGGAAGGCGGTTCTGACAGCGGGCTCTATCCCGACCCCGGCATGAGCCTTCGCGACTACATTGCTGTGAACGCTCTCGTGGGCTTCACGCATGCCTTCGTCGGATCTGGCTGGCATAGCCCAAACGGCTACCAAATCGAGGTCTTGGCGAAGAATGCCTATGCGGCTGCCGACGCCATGCTGATCGCTCGGAAGGCTGGTGCGTGATGAATGAGATCGTCGCCTATCGCTACCGCTACAAGGACGCCCTCACCTGGGTACACAGCACGACAGAGCCAGCGCGTCATCCTAACCTTATCGTGGAGCCGCTGTGCGTGGCTAGGACGTCAAGTGGCGCAAAGGTATCCCGAGAGGATGCAATCAAGTTCCTTGAGCGGGCCTGCCGTAACTGGTCGGCAATACCTCCTCTTTCGAACGATGACATTGAGGACGTTGCGAAAGAACTGTCCAGAGTATGCGGAGGCTCCAATGCGTGACCTCACCTCCGCATCAGACGGCATACAGCGGGCAATCGCTCTCAACGACAAGATCCACGCTGAACGCCTCCGCATGATCGACGCCCTCAACAAGGCAATCGTCGTCATTGGAACGCTG
>Ga0102591_1003967_pt1 | contig 12295 bp, 10 predicted proteins | sample AraplaCol_mCL_r2_2_FD_76860 | JGI IMG/M metagenome (GOLD analysis project Ga0102591, IMG submission 76860) | Arabidopsis root microbial communities from North Carolina, USA - plate scrape MF_Col_mCL_r2 (SPADES assembly) (version 2) | ecosystem: Host-associated > Plants > Roots > Endosphere... | reverse complement strand
CCGCGCCGCTGCCCTCGGCGTAGGTCACGGTCGCGCCGAAGAAGACCTGGTCGCTGCCGTGGTGGATGGAGGGATTGCTGACTTCCGCGATTTCCAGCCTTTTAGTCAGGAAGCGGATGCGCCTGTCGATTTCGCGCAGGCGCTTTTTGCCATAGTGGTAGTCGCCGTTCTCCGAGCGGTCGCCGTTGCTGGCGGCCCAGTGGACAACCTCGACCATCTTGGGTCGCTCGTTGTCTATCAGGTCCAGCAACTCGCCGCGCAAACGCTCATAGCCCTGGGGCGTGATGTAGTTTTTGCCGCCGCCGGGCAGGGGCGCGAGCGCGGGCTCGTCGTCCTCGGACTCGTCGGTTTCTTTGGTAAAGGCTTTGTTCATGCTCCGGCCACCTTAGCATTCATGGCCGCCAGCCGCGAATGCCCCTAAAAATCTTCCATCCTCAGGACCAGGGGATTGTCAGGCGTGTAGTTCGTGCCCACCACGACCAGGTCGGCGGCCCGGGCGTGGATCATTTCGGCATCCAGCTCATAGGCTTTTTTCAGGGAGTCTCCCGGCGCGGCGCCGAAAAATTCCTGCATCACCTCGCGTGAAATCTTGACGGGAATCGCCTGGCCCGCGTGCGAAATCCCAAAACTGAGCCACTCGCCGTGGTCCTCGACCTTCAGTGCTTCCATGTCTCTCCTCCGGAATGAGCATCCAGAATAACGGAGCACCCGCCGGCCGTACAGCCCATCCGGAGCCGCGGGGCCCCAGGACGACCCCTTGGTTCGTAGCCAAGTACTCTATCCAACTGAGCTACAGCCGCTAAGCCTCAAATTATAGCTTATTTAAATGGTAGGGCGTGAGTGACTTGAACACTCGACCAAAGGATTATGAGTCCTCTGCTCTAACCAACTGAGCTAACGCCCCACACAAGAGGGAGATTGTAAGGGCGTCTGAGGCCGGTTCTCGGGCCTACTTGCTGTGGCTGAGGGCGGTGCTGACCAGTTTGGAGGTGATATCGACAATCTGGATCATTTTTTCGTAGGGCATGCGCATGGGGCCTATGACACCCAGCGTGCCCACCACCTGGCCGTCGACCTCATAGGGCGCGGTCACCACCGACAGTTCCTGGTAGGGAACGACCTGGCTTTCACCGCCTATGTAGATGCGAACGCCTTCGGCGCGGCTGGACACGTCGAGCAGGCGCATCAGCTGCGCTTTTTGCTCAAAAAGGTCGAACAGCTTGCGCAGGTTGCCCATGTCGCCGGAGAAATCGCTGACGGCCAGCAGGTTGCGTTCGCCGGAGATCACGACCTCGTCGCGCGACTCGATGGCCTCGGAGCTGACCTTGACCGCGGCCTGCATCAAAGTGGCGATCTCGCCGCGCAGCGCCTCGACCTCGTTTTTCAGGCGCTCGCGCACTTCCTCGATGGCCATGCCGGCATAGTGTGAATTGAGGAAATTGGCGGCCTCCACGAGCTGCGACTGGGTGTAGTCAGCCTCGGTGAAGATGACCCGGTTCTGCACGTCGCCGTCGGGCGACACGATGATCACGAGAAAGCGTTTTTCCGACAGGCGCAAAAATTCGATATGGCGGAACACCGAGGTCCGGCGCGGTGCCATGACCACGCCGACAAACTGCGACAGGCTGGACAGCATGTGCGCCGCGTTGCTGAGCACCTTTTGCGGCTGGTCGGGCGCCAGCCGTGGCGCGCCTATCTGGCCGGCGCCGGCGAACGGGTCGCGCTGCGTGGTCAGCATGGTGTCGACAAAGAGGCGGTAGCCGCGCGCCGTGGGAATACGGCCGGCCGAGGTGTGCGGGCTGACGATCAGGCCGAGCTCCTCGAGGTCGCTCATGACATTGCGTATGGTGGCGGGGGACAGCTCCAGGCCCGAGGCCTTGGACAGCGTGCGCGAACCCACCGGTTGCCCGTCGGCAATGTAGCGCTCCACCAGCGCCTTGAGAAGCAACCGCGCACGATCATCAAGCATGCCGACATTCTACGAAGCCTGGGCCGGATGTTGTGATGTAATTTGCCGATGAAGTCGCAATTCCGCCATGTCGCCCTGATCGGCAAGTACCACGCGCAAGGTTCCCGGTCGGCGCTCGAGGACATCGCGCATTTCCTGGGCACCCAGGGCTGCGAGGTGGCGATAGAGCAGGACACCGCCAGCAACACGGGCCTGACGCAATTCCCGACGCTGGACGCGGCCGGCATAGGCGCCCAGTGCGACCTGGCCCTGGTGGTCGGCGGCGACGGCACCATGCTGGGCATAGGGCGGCTGCTGGCGCAGTTCGGCATCCCGCTGGTGGGCATCAACCAGGGCCGGCTCGGTTTCATCACGGACATCGCCTTCGAGGGCTACCAGAACACGCTGATTCCCATGCTGCGCGGCGAGTACGAGGAAGACCGCCGCTGGATGATGCAGGCCAAGGTGGAGCGCGACGGCCGCTGCGTCTTCAGCGCCACTGCCATGAACGACGTGGTGGTCAACCGCGGGGCGACCGCCGGCATGGTGGAGCTTCGCGTCGAGGTGGACGGCCGCTTCGTGGCCAACCAGCGTGCCGACGGCCTGATCATCGCCTCGCCCACCGGCTCCACGGCCTATGCGCTGTCGGCCGGCGGCCCGCTGCTGCACCCCTCGATTGCCGGCTGGGTGCTGGCGCCGATTGCGCCGCACACCCTGTCGAACCGGCCCATCGTGCTGTCCGACTCGGGCGAGATCACGATTGAAATCGTCGCCGGCCGGGACGCCAGCGCCAACTTCGACATGCAGTCGCTGGCCAGCCTGCTGCACGGCGACCGCATCACCGTCAGGCGTTCGGAGCACCAGATGCGCTTTCTGCACCCCAAGGGCTGGAGCTACTTTGACACCTTGCGCAAAAAACTTCACTGGAATGAAGGCGTGGCCTGAGCGGCCCGGATTCACCTTATGAGCCTCAAAAGCATCTCGCTTCGCGATTTCGTCATCGTCCATGAACTCGAACTGGACCTGTCCGGCGGTTTCACCGTGCTCACGGGTGAAACCGGCGCCGGCAAATCCATCCTGATCGACGCCCTGCAACTGGCCCTGGGCGCCCGCGCCGATGCCGGCGTAGTGCGCGAAGGCGCGGCACGCTGCGAGATCAGCGCCGAGTTCGACAGCCCCAAGAGCCTGGCTCCCTGGCTGGAACAGGCCGGCTTCGACGGTGGCGACACCCTGCTGCTGCGCCGCACGGTGGATGCGCAAGGCAAGAGCCGGGCCTGGATCAACGGCAGCGCGGCAACCGCCACACAGCTCAAGGAAATCGCCGACCAGCTGGTCGATATCCACGGCCAGCATGCCTGGCAGAGCCTGACGCGGCCCGATGCGGTGCGCGGCCTGCTGGACTCCTATGCGGACGTTTCCACGGACGAGCTCTCGCGCCGCTGGCAACAATGGCGGCTGGCCCAGAAGACGCTTACCGAGGCGCGCGATGCCCAGGACAGCCTGCAGCGCGAGCGCGAACGCCTGGCCTGGCAGATCGGCGAGGTGGACAAGCTGGCACCCGGTGCCGACGAATGGGATGAACTCAATGCCCAACACGGGCGCCTGTCGAATGCCCAAGCCTTGCGCGATGCGGTGCAGACCGCCGTCGACGCGCTGCAGGAGGCCGACGAGAACGCCAATGGGCTGCTGGGCCGGGCCATTACCGCGCTGCAGGGCCAGGAGCACATAGAGCCCCAGTTCAAATCCATGGTGGAAGTCCTCAACGGCGCGCTGGCGCAGATGGAGGACACCGTCCATTCCCTCAATGGCTATGCCCGCCACGCCGAGCTGGAGCCGCAGCGCCTCGCCGAACTGGATGAGCGCCTGTCGCTGTGGGTCAGCCTGGCACGCCGCTACAAACGCACGCCGGCCGAATTGCCCGAGCTGCTGGCGTCCTGGCAGGCCGAGCTGCAAAAACTCAATGCCGCGGCCGACCTGGCCCAGTTGGAGAAGAATGAGGAACAGGCCAAGGCAGCCTACCTCGAAGAAGCCGGCCAGGTGTCCAAGGCCCGCGGCAAAGCCGCTCCCAAACTGGCCAAAGCCATCACGCAAGCGATGCAGGGCCTGGGCATGCAAGGCGGCAAATTCGACGTCGCGCTGGCCAGACTCGAGCAACCCGCCCAACATGGCCTGGAACAAGCCGAATTCCTGGTGGCCGGCCACAGCGGTAGCACGCCGCGCCCGGTCGGCAAGGTGGCCTCCGGCGGCGAGCTGTCGCGCATCGCGCTGGCCATCGCGGTCACCACCAGCCAGCTCGGGCAGGCCGAGACGCTGATTTTTGACGAGGTGGATTCAGGCGTGGGCGGCGCTGTCGCCGAAACCGTGGGCCGTCTCATGAAGCAGCTGGGCAAGGACCGCCAGGTCATGGCCGTCACCCATTTGCCCCAGGTGGCGGCCTGTGCCGACCAGCACCTGGTGGTGGCCAAGCGCGCCGAGAACGGCGTCACCCTCAGTGCCGTCGACCATGTCAACGGCGAGCAGCGCGTGGCCGAAATCGCCCGCATGCTGGGCGGCGAGCGCCTTTCCGGCACCACGCTGGCCCATGCCAAGGAAATGCTGGGGCAGTGATGTCGGCACTGGAAATGGTCCTCATCACCGGGATGTCGGGCTCGGGGAAATCCGTAGCCTTGCACGCACTGGAAGATGCCGGCTACTACTGCGTGGACAACCTTCCTCCCGAGTTGCTCACCCCCTTTGTCGCACTGGAGCAGCAACACGGCGCCCGCAAGGTGGCGATCGCCATGGACGTGCGCAGCGCGACCTCGCTGCCCCTGGTACCGCAGCAGTTGCGCAAGCTGCGCGAATCCGGGGTGGTGGTGCAATCGCTGTTCCTGGACGCGAATACCGAAACCCTGGTGCGCCGCTTTTCGGAAACGCGGCGCCTGCACCCGCTGTCGCGCATAGACGCCTCCGACCAGCACCGCGCGCTGGTCGATGCCATCGAGCTGGAGCGTGAACTGCTCAGCGAAATGCGCGAGCAGGCCCACGTGCTGGACACCAGCATGATCCGCTCATCGCAGTTGCAGGGCTATGTGAAGTCGCTGATTTCCTCGCCCATTACGCAGCTCACGCTGGTGTTCGAGTCCTTCGCCTTCAAGCGCGGCGTTCCACTCGATGCTGACTACGTGTTCGATGTGCGCATGTTGCCTAACCCGCACTACGAGTCGGGCCTGCGCCATCTCACGGGGCTGGATGAGCCTGTGGCGGACTACCTCAAGGCGCATGCCGAGGTCAGCGAGATGTCCAGGCATATCGAACAATTCCTCAACCACTGGCTGAACGCGCTGGTGCGCGACCACCGCAGCTACGTGACCGTCGCCATAGGCTGTACCGGCGGCCAGCACCGGTCTGTCTTCCTGGTCGAGCAACTGGCGGCCATCTTCGGCCCTCACTGGCGCACGCTGAAGCGGCACCGCGAACTGGACGCTGGCTAAGGCAGCTCAAAAACAGGCGCGTTCAGGCGTCCCGCGCGAGCAGCTTGCGTACGGGCGCAGGGAGGCCCAGAGCAGGCCAGGCATCAGGGCCGAACCATCCGCCCGGCCGCTCTTGCGACACCATGGCCTTGGGCAGCGCCTGGTCCGCGCCAAATCCTGCGAGCCATGGCGACAGGTGCAGGTCCTTGTGCGTCAGCACATGGACAAACCCCGGCAGCGGATCCAGCCGTGATTGCAGCGAAGCCGGCAACACCGCCTTGAGTTCATCGTCGCTGTCAAACACGGGCAGGCAATACAGCCCGCCCCACACGCCCCGGCTGGGACGCTTTTCCAGCCAGACAGAACCATCAGGCCGCTGCGCCCACAGCAGGCTCAGGCCCTGGGCGCTGCGCTTGAGCTTTCTGGTCTTGACGGGGTACTTGCCGGGGTCACCCTCAGCGAACCCGCGGCACAGCCTCTGCACGGGGCATAGCAGGCATTGCGGCTGGCGCCCGGCGCAGATCGACGCACCGAGGTCCATCAGCCCCTGGGTGTAGCGCGGCATGGTGTTCGCGAGGTCCCGTCTGGGCAACAGTTCCGTGGCCAGGTTCCACAGCGTTTTCTCGTTGGCGCTCTGCGCAAGGTCGGCGGAAAACGCCAAGACCCGCGTGAGCACCCGCTTGACGTTTCCATCCAGGATCGCGGCGCGCTCGCCGAAACAAAAGGAGGCAATCGCGGCCGCCGTCGAGCGGCCTATGCCGGGAAGGGTCTGGAGCTGCTCCGCCGTCCCCGGAAACTGCCCGCCATGCAGGTCCACGACCTCTTTCGCGCAGCGATGCAGATTGCGCGCGCGGCTGTAATAGCCCAGCCCGCTCCACAAGCCCAGTACTTCGTCTTCGCTCGCGGCCGCCAGGCCCGCGACCGTGGGAAAGCGCTCAAGGAATCGCGCGTAGTAATCGAGCACGGTCGCGACCTGCGTCTGCTGCAGCATGATTTCAGACAGCCACACGCGATAGGGATCGCGCGTGTTCTGCCAGGGCAAGCTATTGCGCCCGTGCGTGCTTTGCCAGCGGACAATTTCCGTGGAAAAACCGGAGGGCAGGGTTTGCGGAGCGCCTGGCTTCATCGCTGGTTCACGTCTGGCAGAGGCCATGGCGCCCCAAGGCCGAAAGACCTGCCGGCAAGGCTCAGGCGGCCTCGGGCAGAGCCGCGCCCTTGGCGGCAGCAGCGGCGTCCTGCGCCTTGTCCTGTGCGGAAGCGCCGCCCATCAGGTGCGCGGTCAACTCGGTGAGCTTGGCGTCAAGCTCGTTGAGAACGCCCTCTTGTTCGTCGATCTCTGCGATCCGCTCGTCCAGACCCGATGCCGCCTGCTGGATGCGCTCAATAGCCTCCAGCCTGCGGCCGAAATTGCGACGCCGCTCGCGCAACTGGGCGTCGAGCTGTGAGGCGGCCGACTTGTTCCAGAGTTCGACCTCGCCCAGCGCCGTTTCGTAGACCACGCGCAGGCGCGTGGCCAATGCGCGCACCAGACGCTCGGAGAATTCTGCCTGGGACAGCTTGAGCACATTGCCGAGCCCGAGGTACTGCAGGTGGCTGCGCTCTATCAGTTCGAGGTCGTGCTCGTAGCGGATCAGTTCAGGCTCTTTGGGGGCCTGCAGCGAAAAACTGAACTCGGAATTGAGCTGGCGGAAGGATGCGGTCAGCATGGACTGGATTTCACCGCTCAGGACCTGGGACTTCTGCAGGCCCTCGCGCAGGCGCGAGAAGGTCTGCCCATAGGCCTTTTTGACGCCCAGCTTGATGCCCGGCTGCTTCAGCGCATTCGTGAGCTCGGCCAGCTCGGCCTTGAGCGTCGGCGTGCTGAGCAGGTTGAACAAGTCGCGCAGCATCTTGAGGTGGACCGAGCGCACCGCATGGATCTTGGCGCCGCTGGTGTCGAACTCGGCCTGCTCCTGCTCGATACGGCTGCGCATGTGCTTGATCACCGAGATGTTCTTGCCGCGCAGGCCGCGCAGCTCGATCATCTGCTCGGCCAGGTCGCGCCGGCGTATGTGCATGGCCCGCCCGGCTTCCGTGCGGAGCTCGCCGATGCCGGCGGCCACCGCCGTGCGCAGGATTTTCTGGCGCTGGCCCATCACGCCCTGCCCCAGTGCCAGCTCAAGCGCCGGCAGGTTGCTGGACTCCAGCAGCGCCTTGTCGCGGGTCACCTTGGCCACCAGGCCCTTCTGGGCCGAGACGGGGATGACCTGAGACTCCGGCAGGCCCAGGATTTCAGCCGAGGTGGCGCGCTGCCGGTCGATCTGCGCCTTGACCTGCTCGGGCGTGCTCAGCGCATCCCAGAGCGTGTCTATCTTGTTGAGCACCACCAGGCGCGCATCGGTGCCGTCGCCTTCGGTGATCAGGTGTTCGCGCCAGATCGCGAGGTCGGACTTGGTGACGCCGGTGTCGGCGGCCAGGATGAAGACCACGGCGTGGGCCTGGGGAATCAGGCTCACCGTCAGTTCGGGCTCGGCGCCAATGGCGTTCAGGCCCGGCGTGTCCAGAATCACCAGGCCCTGCTTGAGCAATGGGTGGGCGATGTTGATGAGCGCGTGCCGCCACTTGGGCACTTCGATCAGGCCGTCGGTGCCGGCCAGCGGGTTGTCGTCGGGGTTGTTGTCGTGCCAGAAGCCGAGCGCGCGGGCTTCGTCCTTGGTGACGTGGCGCACTTCGGCGACTTTTTCCAGGGCTTGCGCGAGCTGCGCCGGGTCGTTGACGTCCAGGTCCAGCCGGGTCCATTTCTCGGGCGCCGAGCGCCACTCCATCAGCGCCTGTTTCTGCAGCCGCGTTTCGATAGGCAACAGGCGCAGGCAGGGCGGCACGTCCGCGTCGTAGCCGAGCTCGGTCGGGCACATGGTGGTGCGGCCGGCGCTGGCCGGCATGATGCGGCGGCCGTAGCCGGCAAAAAAGATCGCATTGATCAGCTCGGACTTGCCGCGCGAGAATTCCGCCACAAAAGCCACCATGACCTTGTCGGAACGCACCTGGGACTCCAGCCGCTGCAGGCGCTCCTCGACGGCCGCGTCAAGCAGGTCATGGTCTTTCATCCACTCAGCAAGCAGTTTCAGGCGAAGTGCAAATTCACGCCGCCACGCGCCATGCTGGTCAAATTGTTCGTTAAAAGACATCGGTCTTCCGTTAAGTGTGGTCGGTCAATATAGCATCGCGGCCCCGAAACGACCATTGGCGCCTCTACGGACCCCGCGCTCAAGGTTTCTGGCAGGTCGCGCAATAAAAGGTGGAACGCTGGCCCTGGCGCATGCTTTTGACGGGCGCGGCGCACACCCGGCAGGGCTGCCCGGCCCGGTCGTACACCATGGCCTCCAGCTGGAAATAGCCCGACTCGCCCCAGGCATTGGAGAAATCCCGCAAGGTGCTGCCGCCTTTTGTAACAGCCTGTGCCAGCACCTGGCGTATGGCCGCGTGCAACAGCGCGGCGCGCGGCTTGCTGATGCGGCTGGCCCGGGTGGTGGGCCGTATGCCCGCCAGGAACAGGGCCTTGGAGGCGTAAATATTGCCCACGCCCACCACCGCCTCACCGCCCAGCAGGACCTGCTTGATGGGCGTTTGCCGCAGTTTGAGCGCCTGGTGAAAGCCGGCCGCGTCAAAATCATCGCTGAGCGGCTCCACGCCCAGGCGGCCGAGCAGTTTTTGCGCGGCCGGGGTGTTTTCGCCGCCGGCATAGACCACCGCACCAAAACGGCGCGGATCGTTAAGCCTCAGGGTTCCCAGGCTGGTGACCATGTCGAAGTGGTCGTGTTTGCCCGGCTCGGGAAAACCGGCCCCGAAACTCACGCTGCCGGACATGCCCAGATGGATCATCAGCAGGCCCTCGCTCATGTCCACAAGCAGGTATTTGCCACGCCGGCGCACCGCCAGCACCTGGCGGCCGATCAGCTGGCGCGGCTGGCAGCCCAGCGGCCAGCGCAGGGGCTTGCCCATTGCGACGCTCTCGATGCGCGCGCCCGCGATGCGGTCGGCAAAACTCAGGCGGGTGACTTCGACTTCCGGCAGTTCAGGCATAGCTTTGGCAGTTAGGGGCGCTGGTGCGCGGGCGCAAGAGCAACATCATGCGCCGCACAAGGCGGGCCGCGAATGATTTCAGGACGGCAGGGTAAAGCGGGAGCGCGGCCCGCAGGCATCAATTATCATGGTTCGATGAAGAAAAAATCTGGCCTTGCCGGCCTAGCCCTCAGCGGCCTGTGGTTTGTCGCCCCCCTGGCCCTGGCGCAGGCCGACCAGGCCGTATCCGCCGCGCCCGCCACGCTGGTCGAGGCCCAGGCCGTGCAGGAGGCCACGCCTTCCTCGCTCCTGGACGCAGCACTGTTTTACCAGTTGCTCGTGGGCGAAATGACCCTGCAGGACGGCGATCCCGCCTCGGGCTTCGCTCTCATACTCGATGCCGCCCGCAAAACCGGCGACGCCCAGCTTTACCAGCGCGCCACCGACATCGCCCTGCAGTCGCGCTCTGGTGACGCGGCCCTGCAGTCGGCCCGCGCCTGGAAGCAGGACCAGCCTGCCTCGCGCGAGGCCAATCGTTATGTGCTGCAAATCCTGGTGGCGCTCAACCGCATCGCCGAAACGGTCGAGCCGCTGCAAACCGAACTCAAGCTCGCGCCGGACGTGGAGCGGCCCGCCGTCCTGGCCTCGATGCCGCGCGTGTATGCCCGCGTGACGGACAAAAAACTCGCGAGCACCGTCCTGGAAGAGGCGCTGGCCGACTACCTCCGCAATCCCGCCACGGCAGGCGCCGCCTGGACGGCGGTGGCGCGCATGCGCCTGGCCGCCGGTGATGCCAATGGCGCGCTGGCTGCCGCTAAACGCGGCCAGGCCGCCGCCCCGCGCGCCGAAGGCCCGGCGCTGGTGGCGCTTGAATTGGTGGACCCCAAGCTGCCCGAAGCCGAAGGCGTGGTCCGCAATTATTTTGAAGGTAACCCGGCGGCCATGCCTGAAATCAGGATGGGTTATGCCCGCGCCTTGCTGGATGCGCAGCGTTATGCCGAAGCCGCCGCCCAGCTGCAGGTCGTGACGCGCGACAAGCCCGATCTTCCCGAAGGCTGGCTGGTGCTGGGCTCCCTGCAGCTGCAGGACAACCAGCTGCCGCAGGCGCAAGCCTCGCTGGAGCGCTACGTCGGCCTGGCGCAGCAGCAGGCTTCCGAGGGCGAACGCAACCGCGGCCTGGCCCAGGCCTATTTGTCGCTGTCGCAGCTGGCGGAAAAGCGCAAGGACTATGCCGCGGCGGAAAGCTGGCTGGCCAAGATTGAAAATTCCTCCGACCTGGCGCTGGCGCAGACCCGGCGCGCGTCCATCCTGGCCAGCCAGGGCAAGCTCGAGGAAGGCCGCCAGCTGATCCGCAAACTGCCCGAGCGCAACCCGGCCGAAGCCCGGGTGAAGCTCAATGCGGAGGTGGCCCTGCTGCGCGAGTTCAAGCAATACCAGCTGGCCCACGGCGTGCTGGCGCAGGCCCTGGTCAAGGCGCCGGATGAAACCGAGCTGCTCTACGACCAGGCCATGATGGCCGAAAAACTGGGCAAGCTCGATGAGATGGAAAGCCTGCTGCGCAAGGTCATCCAGCTCAAGCCCGATTACCACCATGCTTACAACGCCCTGGGCTACTCGCTGGCCGAGCGCAATGTGCGCCTGCCCGAGGCGCGCGAGCTGATCCGCAAGGCGCTGGAATTCGCCCCTTCCGATCCGTTTATCCGGGACAGCCTGGGCTGGGTTGAATTCCGCATGGGTAACAAGGCCGAGGCCGCGCAGATCTTCGAGGCGGCCTACAAGGCCAAGCCCGATGCGGAGATCGCGGCGCATTTCGGCGAAGTGCTCTGGTCCCTGGGCCAGCGCGACCGCGCCATCCTCATCTGGAAGGAAGGCCGGCTGCTCAATCCCGAGAATGAAACCCTGCTCGAGACGCTCAAGCGCCTGCGCGTGAAGCTGTAAGCCGGACCGCCCATCTTGCCGCTTACCTTCCACACGCGCTTGGCCAGGCTGGCCCTTGTTTTTGCGGGCCTTTTCACGGCATTTCTCATGGCCGGCTGCGCGCAGCTGCCCAGGGCCGCGGCCCAGGACGGCCTAAAGAGCGAATTCTGGACCGGCCGCATCAGCCTGCAGGTGCAAAGCGAGCCGGTGCAGTCCTTTTCAGCCAGCTTTGAACTCAAGGGCCGGGCCGAACGCGGTGAGCTCTCGCTGATCAGCCCCCTGGGCAACGTGCTGGGCGTGCTGCGCTGGTCGCCCGGCGAAGCCGTGCTGGATTCGGGCAACGGCAAGGTCCAGCGTTTTGCCTCCGTCGACGAACTGATGGCCCAGGCCACGGGCGCGGCCGTGCCTATGGACGCGCTGTTTGCCTGGCTGCAGGGCGGCAACGCCGCCGCCAGCGGCTGGTCGGCTGACCTTTCGCGCTACCCGGAAGGCCGCATTTCGGCCAAAAGGTCCCAGCCGGCACCGCAGGCCGACCTGCGTGTCGTGCTGGACCAGTAGCCCATCCCGCCGCCCTGCCCCGCTTCGCCTTTTCATGACTTCATCCGACCCTGCCGCCCGGCCGCTCAAGGCCCTGTACGACGTGCCGGCGCCCGCCAAACTCAATCTTTTCCTGCACATCACAGGCCGCAGGCCCGACGGCTACCACCTGCTGCAGTCGGTCTTCATGCTGGTCGACTGGTGCGACACCCTGCACTTTGAGCTGCGCACCGACGGCCGGATCAGCCGGGAGGACCTGGCAGTGGATGGCGCCCCGGCAGAGGCTCTGCCCGCGGACGACCTGGCGGTACGCGCCGCCAGGGCGCTGCAAGCCGCCTGCAGCACCTCGCTGGGCGTGCACATAGGCCTGAAAAAAAGTATTCCCTCGCAGGCCGGCATG
>Ga0102591_1003966_pt1 | contig 12300 bp, 10 predicted proteins | sample AraplaCol_mCL_r2_2_FD_76860 | JGI IMG/M metagenome (GOLD analysis project Ga0102591, IMG submission 76860) | Arabidopsis root microbial communities from North Carolina, USA - plate scrape MF_Col_mCL_r2 (SPADES assembly) (version 2) | ecosystem: Host-associated > Plants > Roots > Endosphere... | reverse complement strand
CGCGGCCGCACCACCGGCCAGCTGCGCCTGTTCGCCAAGACCGTCCGCCAGGGCGACTTCCTCGGCGCCCGCGTCGATCCGGCCCTGCCCGAGCGCAAGCCGCTGCCGCGCGCCGACCTGCGCCAGCGCTTCATCGGCCTGGGCCCCGTCGCCGTGTTCGGCGCCAGCAACTTCCCGCTGGCCTTCTCGACCGCCGGCGGCGACACCGCCGCGGCCCTGGCCGCCGGCTGCCCGGTCGTCTTCAAGGGCCACCCGGCCCACCCCGGCACCGCCGCCCTGGTCGGCGCGGCCATCAGCAAGGCCGTCGAGAAGGCGGGCCTGCCTGCCGGCGTGTTCGCCCTGCTGACCGGCCAGACCCACGAGCTGGGCGGCGCCCTGGTCAGCGACTCGCGGATCAAGGCCGTCGGCTTCACCGGTTCGCGCGCCGGCGGCGTGGCGCTGATGAAGATCGCCAACGCCCGTCCCGAGCCGATCCCGGTCTACGCCGAGATGAGCAGCGTCAACCCGGTCGTGCTGTTCCCGCACGCCCTGGCCGCCCGCGCCGAGGCCCTGGGCGCGGCGTTCGTCGGCTCGCTGACCATGGGTTCGGGCCAGTTCTGCACCAACCCCGGCCTGGTTCTGGCGCTGGAAGGCCCGGACCTCGACACCTTCATCGCCTCGGCCTCGGCCGCCCTGGCCGCCGCCCACCCGCAGGTCATGCTGACCCCGGGCATCTTCGGCGCCTACGAGCAGGGCGTCGAGAAGCTGGGTTCGCGTCCGGGCGTCACCGTCGCGGCGCGCGGCCTGGTCGGCGAAGGCTGCAACCAGGGCCAGGGCGCCCTGTTCGTGGTCGACGCGGCGACCTTCGCCGCCGATCCGGCCCTCAGCCATGAAGTGTTCGGCTCGTCGTCGGTCGTCGTCCGCGCCCCGGACCTCGCCACGCTGGCCAAGCTGCTGGAAGGCCTGGAAGGCCAGCTGACCGCGACCCTGCACCTGGACGCCGAAGACGCCGAGGCCGCCCGCGGCCTGCTGCCGATCCTCGAGCGCAAGGCCGGCCGCATCCTGGCCAACGGCTGGCCGACCGGCGTGGAAGTGGCTCCGGCCATGGTCCACGGCGGCCCGTTCCCGGCCACCTCGGACGGCCGCTCGACCTCGGTCGGCACCCGCGCCGTCGAGCGCTTCCTGCGTCCGGTCTGCTACCAGGACCTGCCCGACGTGCTGCTGCCCGCGGCCCTGAAGGAAGCCAACCCCTGGGGCGTCAAGCGCGCCATCGACGGCGTGCTCTAAACCCGGCGGGTCCGCTCGGACCTCAAGGCTCTGATAAGTGAAAGCGCGCGGCGGCCCCGGCCCCGCGCGCTTTTTCTTTGCCGTTTCAGGGCGTGGACGGTCTGCAACGGCTCTGGAATCGCCGAGTGCGCCCGAGCGGCCTTTTCTTGCGTGGACGTCGGAATAACGGCGGCTTTGGGCCGGAAACGGCAACACTTCGGAGGCGAGCCGGCGCCCTGGCGACAACCTTCCGGGCCGTTTGAAACGGAAGTGTATCGGCGCGAGCGTCGCCGTAGCATGACGGAAATTTCATAGACACGCCTGGGCCATGCACGGCCCCTAAGGCTCGGAGGTTCCATCAGGCGGGTCCTCCATGTCGCGTAAGCTTCTGATCTTGTCGGCCGCAGCTCTGCCGATGCTGCTGCACGCCGGCGGCGCCGTCGCCGAGACCGAGATCACCAGCAGCAGCCGCACCAAGGCGGTCGCGACCTCGACCGCCAACGACGGCGCGGCCGACGACGTCAAGATCACCAGCGACGGCGTGATCACCTACGCGTCCGAAGGCGCGATCGCCACCGTCGACAGCAGCAACACGTTGACCAACAACGGCACGCTGCAAAGCACCGACCTCTCCAACTCGACCGGGATCCTGATCAGCGGCGGCCTCACCTCGACGGTGACCAACGGCGGCACGATCTCGCTGACCGAGGACTACGACTACGAGGACACCGACAGCGACGGCGACTACGACGGCCAGTTCGCGCTGGGGACCAACCGCTACGGCATCCGCCTGACCGGTTCGGGCGACTTCACCGGCACGATCGAGAACTCGGGCGCGATCACCATCGAGGGCAACGACTCGATCGGCATCATCCTGGAGTCGTCGGTGATCGGCGACATCCTCAACTCCGGCTCGATCGCGGTCACCGGCGACGACGGCTACGGCGTCCGCAACACCGCCAGCATCACCGGCGACATCGTCAGCGACGGCTCGATCAGCGTGCTGGGCGCCAACAGCGTCGGCCTGGCGGTCAACGGCGAGGTCGACGGTTCGGTGATCGTGCAGGGCTCGATCACCGCCACCGGCTATCGCTACACCAGCCGCTACACCGATCCCGACGACGAAGCCCTGCTCGACGCCGACGACCTGCTGCAGGGCGGTTCGGCCATCCAGGTGACCAGCAACGTCGCCAAGGGCCTGGTGCTCGACGCCCCGCCCACCGACACCAACGACGACACCACCGACGACGAAGACGCAGACGGCGTCGCCGACGACGAGGAAGGCACCGCCTCGGTCACGGTCTATGGCGGCGCGCCGGCGATCCAGATCGGCTCCGACACCCAGACCGTCACCCTCGGTTCGGCCGGCGACGGCATCTACGACTACGGCCTGGTCATTCGCGGCTCGGTCGGCGCCTACGGCATCCACCCGGGCGTGGCCGCCACCGGCGTGCAGATCGGCGGCTCGGCCGGCTACGAGACCCTGGTCGCCAACGGGATCAACCTGGAAGGCTCGATCGCGGCCAACGCCTACGAGGCCGACGCCGTGGGCCTGCACCTGACCTCGGGCGCCATCGCCCGGATCCTCGACAACAGCGGCGGCCTCTCCGCTTCGGTCACGGCCGAGGGCGACTCCGCCGCCTACGCCCTGCTGATCGACGCCGGCGCGACCATGACCACGGTCAACAACAGCGGCACGATCCTGGCCACCCTCTACGGCGAGACCGGAACCGCCAACGCCATCGTCGATCGCTCGGGCACGCTGACCACGATCAACAACACCGGCACGATCGCCGCCTACCTGACGGCCACCGACGACGACTACGACCTCGACGACGACAACGACGACGCCGACGACGAAGTGGTCACCGGCAAGGCCGTGGCCATCAACCTGCAGGCCAACACCACCGGCGTCACCATCACCCAGACCGGCGTCGACGACGGCGACGATGGCGACGACGGCGTGGCCGACACCGATACCGACGGCGACGGCGTGGACGACGCCGACGAGCCGACGATCATCGGCCAGATCCTGCTGGGCTCGGGCGCCGACACCCTCAACCTGCTGAACGGCACGCTGTATGGCGAGATCTCGTTCGGCGACGGGGCCGACGTCTTCAACATCGACGGCGGCGCCTACGCCGTCACCAAGATCAGCGACAGCGACGGCAAGCTGTCGATCAACATCGGCGACGGCGGCCTGCTGCTGACCAACACCAACACGATCAACGCCACCAGCCTGACCCTCGGCGCCGACGCCAAGCTGGTGTTCACCGTCGATCCCTCGGCGGGCACGGCGACCCAGCTGGTGGTCGACACCGCCACCATCGCCAGCGGCGCCAACCTTGGCCTGGTCTTCAACAACCTGCTGACCACGGCCAGCACCTTCAAGGTGATCTCGGCCGGAACCCTGAGCGCCGGCGACATCGACCAGGACCTGCTGGGCGACGCGCCCTACCTCTACGTCGCCAGCGCCTATACGGAAGGCAACGACGTCCTGATCGACGTGCGTCGCCGCACGGCCGCCGAGGCGGGCATGACCAGCGGCCAGGCCTCGGCCTACGAAGCGACGTTCGCCGCGCTCAGCAACAACGACGACATCGCCGGCGCCTTCCTCAGCCAGTCGACGGCGGACGGCTTCTACCATCTCTACGACCAGATGCTGCCCAGCACCGGCCAGGGGATGTTCACCACCCTCCAGGCGGTGCAGCAGCAGGCTTCGGCCGCGACCGCCCAGCGCCCCGACGGCGCCGATCGCTACGGCCCCGACAGCGTCTGGGTGCAGGAGATCAACAGCCTGGTGCGGATCCAGAACGGCGAGAACCTGGGCTCCGACACCAAGGCCGTCGGTCTGGTCGCCGGCTACGAGGCCATGGGCGACGCCGGCGGCGCGCTGGGGGTGACCCTGGCCTTCGTCAGCATCGAGGAAACCGACACCGCCGCGACGGTCGGCGAGGAGACCGACGGTTCGCTGTTCCAGGCCGGAACCTACTGGCGGCGTTCGATCGGCGGCTGGCGCCTGAACCTGGGCGGCGGCGCGGGCTACATCCGCTTCAACGGCGATCGCAGCTTCATCAGCGGCGACGTCGACAGCGACGGCGCGGCCGACGTCGTCGTCCGCAACACTGCCTCCTGGAACGGCTTCACCGCCAACGCCTTCGCCGGCGTCGGCTACGAGGCGACCTTCGGCGCCAACTACATCCGTCCCGAGACCCGCCTCGACTACGTCTACATGTGGGAAGGCGAGCGCAAGGAGCACGGCGGCGGCTCGGGCTTCGACCAGACCGTCGCCTCGCGCAAGTTCAGCAACCTCTCCGGCGACGTCGGCGTCGTCTTCGGCCGCCAGTTCGGCAAGGAGGTCTGGGTGCGTCCGGAAGTCCGCGTCGGCTACCGCAAGACCCTGGCCGGCAAGTACGCCGACACCACCGCCTGGTACTCCGGCGGCACGCCGTTCACGATCCTGGCCGACAACGCCACGGACGGCGCGGTGACCCTGAACGTCGCCCTGCGCGCCGGTTCCGACCTTTCCTACTTCGCCCTGGAGGGCGGGGCCGAAGCGTCCCGTCGCCAGACCCGTTATTCTGCCCGGCTTGTCGGCCGGGCGATGTTCTGAGAACGCCCGTGAGACCCCGCCTGCTCATCGTCGATCCCGATATCGACTCCCGCGCCGCCATTACCGCCCTTCTGGGCCGCTTCGACCTGGAAGTGCTCGAGGCCGGTTCGGCCCGCGAGATGGACCAGATCCTCGGACGCACCCAGATCGAACTGGTCGTGATGGACATCCTGCTGCCCGACGAGGCCGGCCTCTCGGTCTGCGCCCGGCTGCGCCGCCTCAACCCGGCTCCGGGCGTGGTGGTGGTCAGCGCGGTCGACGACGAGAGCGACGTGGTGGTCGGCCTGGAGATGGGCGTCGACGACTACATCGCCAAGCCGTTCCGCCCGCGCGAGACGGCCGCCCGCATCCGCGCCGCGGTCCGCCGCCGCCAGGCCTATCGCGCGCCCGAGCCGATCGCGGCCCCGCCGGTCTATCAGTTCAGCGGCTGGCGCCTGAACGTCGCCACCCACGAGCTGTTCGATCCGCGCGGCGAGTCGGTGAACCTGTCGTCGGCCGAGTTCCTGGTGCTGTGGACCCTGGTCTCCAAGCCTCAGCAGATCCTGACCCGCGACCAGCTGCAGCAGGGCCCGCCCGAGGCCCGCAGCAAGGCGCCGCCGCAGCAGATCAACGTCACCATCAGCCGCCTGCGCAGCAAGCTGCGTCGCGCCGAGGGCGGCGCCCAGATGGTCCGCACGGTCCGCCACGCTGGCTACATGTTCGCCCCGCGCGTGGACCGCGTTCACGCGGACTGATGATCAAGGAACCTCCCCCCGTGGGGGAGGTGATCGCGAAGCGATCGGTGGGGGGAGTGGCTGCTGAGCGGCCAGCTTCCTGGAAGCTGAAAACGGCCCCCCACCGGCCTTCGGCCGCCTCCCCCAGAGGGGGAGGTCCTACTTCTTCCGCACGAAGATCAGCGTCTGGTCCGGCGGGCCGGGCTTGCCGTCGACGTCCTGCTCGATCAGCAGGGTGTCGGGCGCCGAGAGGGCCACGCGCATGGTCTGGCGGCGGCCGGTTTCGCCGTGGGTCATCACCGCCACGCTGGACTGGCCCGTGCGATCGACGCTCAGGGTCACGAAGTTGAAGTTGACCACGGCCCGGGTCGGCGAGCCGTCGAGGCCAGCGTCGGCGAACTGAATGGCGGCGACGCCCTCGTCGTCCTCCTCGACCAGGGTCCAGGCGATGAACTTGCCGTCGTCCTTGGTGATGTCCAGCTCGCCGCTCAGCGGCGCCGCGCCGGTCAGGGCCTCGTTGAAGTGCGAGCGCGGCAGGTCGAGCATCCACTTGCCGCCGACGCCTAGGGGACCCGTCCCCTGAGCGGCCGGCGCCTGGGCGAGGGCCGGGGCGGCGAGCAGCAGGAGACCCAGGCCCGCGAGCGCGGATGCGACTTTAGCTTTGGCCATGACCGATCTCCTTGACGATAGGTCAATGTCGGGTGGCGAGATCGGTTCGTCCAGAGGTCCGGCGTTTTTGGCGCCCCGCCTTTTTCAGGAGCCGCCGTTCCGCCAATTGTGGATTGCCAATCGGGGCACGGGGTCGCTCTGGTCGGCGGACTGCAAGAATCGGAGCCCGCCCATGCGCCGCCTGTCGCGTTCGCTGTTGTTCGCCGCCTCGCTGTTCGCCGCCGGCGCGCTCTACGGTCCCGAGGCCGACGCCGCCGAGAAGGCCGACACCTCGGTCAAGGCCGTGCAGAAGATCGTCGGCGGCGCCGGCTTCAAGGCGGCCGTCCAGCAACTCGACGCCGACTATGACCGCACCGTCGCCGACATCGTCACCCTGACCGAGATCCCCGCGCCGCCCTTCAAGGAGGAAAAGCGCGCCAAGGCCTATCTGGAGATGCTCAAGGCCGTGGGCCTGACCGACGTCGAGATGGACGCCGAGGGCAACGTCATGGGCGTGCGGCCCGGGACGGCCACCAAGGGCAAGGGTCCGTTCGTGGTCATCGCCGCCCACCTCGACACTGTCTTCCCCGAAGGGACCGAGGTGAAGGTCAAGCACGAGGGCACGAAGCTGTCGGCACCGGGCATCGGCGACGACACCCGCTCGCTGGCCGTGCTGCTGGCCTATGTGCGGGCGCTGGACGCGGCCAAGATCAAGACCAAGTCCGACATCCTGTTCGTCGGCAATGTCGGCGAGGAGGGGCCGGGCGACCTGCGCGGCGTGCGCCACCTCTTCACCAAGGGCAAGTATCAGGGCCGGATCAGCGCTTTCTTCTCGATGGACGGCTCGGATCCCTCGCGCATCGTCGACCGCGGCGTCGGCTCCAAGCGCTACCGCGTCACCTTCAAGGGTCCGGGCGGCCACAGCTACGGCGCGTTCGGCGTGGTCAACCCGATGACGGCCATGGCCCAGTCGGTGGTCGACCTCTATGCGGTCAAGCCGCCGGCCGATCCCAAGACCACCTATTCGGCCAGCGTGGTCGGCGGCGGCACCTCGGTGAACTCGATCCCCAACTCGATCTTCATGGAGTTCGACATGCGCTCGGAGAGCGCCGACGAACTGGCCAAGCTGGACAGGACCCTGGTGGCCATCCTCGACAAGGCCGTGGCCGGCGAGAACGCGGCCCGCTCGACCAAGCCGGGCGAGGTCTCCTACGAGGCCAAGGTGATCGGCGAGCGTCCGGCCGGCGGTACGGACCCGAAGGCCGCGATCGTCACGGCGACCGCCGCGGCGGCTTCGGCCCTGGGCTTCACACCCACCCACGAGGCCTCCTCGACCGACGCCAACCTGCCGATGAGCCTGGGCATCCCGGCCGTGACCATCGGCTCCGGCGGCAAGGGCGGCCGCGCCCACGCCCTGGACGAATGGATCGACGTCGAGAAGGGCGAAAGCCTCAAGGGCATGCAGGTGGGCCTGGCGGCCCTGCTGGCTGTGGCGGGGGTGGAGTAGGGGGATCGGCGATCGTCTAACGCCGTCGCATTCCTAAATCCGCCAAATCCCTGCGAAAGCGGGGACCCAGGCTTTTTCTGAAACCCGCAGCGCTCGACGATAAAACGCCTGGGTCCCCGCTTTCGCGGGGATTTTACGGGTGGGAGCGGTGGATGCTTTCCGCTCCGGCCTTCCGCAAGATCAGGCCCGCTGGTTCAGCGTGATCGCCGTGGCGCTGTTGCGGTAGGCCGAGCCCTGGGCGCTGGGGCCGTAGCCGGCGGCTTGCGGGCGTTGGGCGGCGATCTCGTTGGCGACGGCGCGGACCAGGCCCTCGGTGACGGTCTTGGCCGCGGCGATGGCGCGCGACTGGCGGGCGAGGACGGCGTCGAAGGCCTCGGTGGCGCGCACCAGGCGCATGCGGCGCTCGGGCGTGGCGGCCTGGACGACGGCGACGTTGCCGCGCACCCGCGCCGACTCGTGGCGGTAGATGTTGGCGAGCTTGGCCGTCTCCTCGACGTGGCGGGCGGCCTCGTGCGGGCGGCGGGCCTCGAAGGCGGTGGCCTGCTTGGCGATCAGGTCGGTCAGGCGCTCGGTCAGGATGATCAGCTGTTCGACGCGCTCGTCCGAGGGAGAGAGGGGGGCCGAGCTCATCATTGGGCGACCTCCTGCAGGCCTTGCATCTTGAGCATCTCGCGCTGGACCGAGGCGGCGATGCCGACGCCGCCGGCCTTGGCCACTTCCTTGGCCATGGCGTCGGTCAGCAGCGAGCGGAACATCTCTTCGCCCTGGCCGCCGCCGAACGGTTCGGGGGTCTTCACGCCCTCGAACATCGACTGCATCATCGACGACAGGAACGAGGCCTCGAACTTCTGGGCCGTTTCCTTGATCTTGCCGCGCTTGGCCAGTTCGGCGGCCGAGGTCGCGCCGGTTCCGGAGATGGCCGAGTAGGCGTCGACGGCGCTGGCGGCGGAGGAGAGGGCGCTCATCACATCACCTCGATGTCGGCTTGCAGGGCGCCCGCGGCCTTCACGGCCTGCAGGATGGTGATCATGTCGCGCGGGGTGACGCCCAGGGCGTTGAGGCCGCCGACCAGGCTCTTCAGCGAGGCGCCGCCGCCCAGCGTGATCAGCTTCTTGCCCTTTTCCTCGTCGATGTTGATCGTCGACTGCGGGACGACCTTGGTCTGTCCCTGGCTGAACGGAGCGGGCTGGCTGACGGCCGGGGTCTCCTGGACCGAGATGGTCAGGTTGCCCTGGGCGATCGCCACCTGGCTGATGCGGACGTCGTCGCCCATCACCACCACGCCATTGACCTCGTCGATGATCACCTTGGCCGGGCCGTCGGGCTCGACTTCCAGGTTCTCGATGGCGGTGATGAAGCTGATCATGTCCATGCCGTTGGGCGAGCGGATCGCCACGACGGTGGGGTTCTGGGCCTGGGCGCAGCTGGGGAACTTGATGTTGATGGCGTCGGCGATGCGGCGGGCGGTGGTGAAGTCGGGGTTGCGCAGGGTCATGCGCAGCTCGCTCATGGCCACCATCTGGAAGCCGGTCTCGCGCTCGACGTCGGCGCCGGCGGCGATGCGGCCGGCGGTCGGGACGCCGCGGCTGATCGAGCTGCCAGAAGCGCCGCCGGCCGAGACGGCGCCGGTCTGCACCTGGCCCTGGGCCACGGCGTAGGTCTGGCCGTCGGCGCCTTGCAGCGCGGTGACCATCAGCGTGCCGCCCTGCAGGCTCTTGGCGTCGCCCATGGCCGAAACCGAGACGTCGATCTTCGAGCCGGCGCCGGCGAAGGCGGGCAGCTTGGCGGTGACCATGACGGCCGCCGCGTTCTTGGCGTTGAGGTTGGCGTCGCGGACGTTGACGCCCTGGCGCTCAAGCAGCGATTCCATGCTCTGCTTGGTCATCGGCGCGTTGCGCAGGCTGTCGCCCGTGCCGTTGAGGCCGACGACGATGCCGTAGCCGATCAGGTGGTTCTCACGCACGCCCTCGAACGAGACGATGTCCTTGATCCGCGACTTGGCGGCGGCTGGACCGGCGACGACGGTCATGGCCGCGAGGGCCAGGCCGGCGAGAACGGAGCTGAAAAATGAACGACGCATGGATTTCCACACCGAAGGACGCAATTCCGTCGCGGCCCATGCCAGAACCGGGCCAACGGAAAAGGTGAGGAAAATCAATGAAAATGGCGGTCAAAAACGCCTGCGACAATCCTGTCCGGCAGATTCTGCCCGGCATTAACCATACCGCAAGCGCCGATCTCGAATATGAGTTCTCATCGGGGAGGCCGACTCCCTATATGTAGGCGTTCAAGACCAGCTTTGGAGCGACGGTCGTCATGAAGGTTTCGAGCTCGGGAGGCGTGGGCGCGGCTGGCGCATCACGCGCGCGGCCGGCGGGCGGCGGATCGAACTTCGCCCTGCCCAGCGTCGGCGGCGCCAGCGGCGTGGCCGGGACGGCCGCGGCCGGCGGCCTGGCCGGGGTGGGCTCGCTGGACGCCCTGCTGGCCCTGCAGGCCAACATGGACCCGATGGAGCGCAAGCGCCGCGCCATCCGCCGGGCCGACGACATTCTGGACATCCTCGACGGCCTGAAGATCGCCGTGCTGGACGGGGAGGTCTCCTCCAGCACCATCGACAAGCTCAAGCGCGCCGTTCGCGAGCACCGCGAGAGCGTCGACGATCCGAAGCTGCAGAGCCTGCTCAACGAGATCGAGACCCGCGCGGCCGTCGAAGAGGCCAAGCTCTCCGTGGCGCAAGGCGCGTGAGGAGCGGCGGGATGGAACCTCGAACCCATTCCCGCGATTTTATTGCCCCGGCCGGCGCGGCGAAGCTCGTCGCCCCCGTGCAGCGTCGCCGCCGTTTCAGGCAGGCGCGCGCGCCTGAATGCACCGCTCATGCGACGTTCATTGAACGGGGCTATCGTTTTGGTATAAGCACACCGCCCGCTGAGGGCGGAGTTCATCGGGGCGTGAGGCGTTGATGCAGACGGCCACTGTTCTTAAGGAACCGAATACGTATCGTCCTTCCGAGGACGAGCCGTTCATGAATGAGCGGCAGCTCGAGTATTTCAAACAGAAGCTGCTGACCTGGAAAGAGGAAATCCTTCGCGAATCTCGCGAAACGGTCTCCCACCTCCAGACCGAAACTGAGAACCATGCCGACCTCGCCGACCGGGCGTCGTCGGAAACCGACCGGGCGTTGGAACTTCGGACCCGCGACCGGCAGCGGAAGCTGATCTCCAAGATCGACCAGGCGTTGCGCCGGGTCGAAGACGGCAGCTACGGCTACTGCGAAGAGACCGGCGAGCCCATCGGCCTGGCCCGTCTGGACGCGCGTCCGACCGCCACCCTGAGCCTCGAGGCCCAGGAGCGTCACGAGCGTCGCGAGCGGGTTCACCGCGACGACTGAGGTCTCGCAGGTCTTATCCTGATGTGTTTTGCGACGGCCTCGCTCCATGAGCGAGGCCGTCTGCGTTTCTGCCCGAATTAAGTCCAAGCTTGCTGCTTTTCACGGCGACGGGGGAATGATCTTCTCCCGCCCGTCGAGGGTCGTTGAGCGGGGGAAGGTCCGCGCCTACGGCCGCTCGAAAGCCCTTTTCAGCGAGCCGCGTCCATGCGCCTGTCCCGTCGTCATCTTCTTCTCTCGGCCGCCGCCGCCACTGCGGCTTCGGGGGCCGCCTCGGGCCTGCCGGCCTTCGCCGCGACGCCCGCCAAGGGCCCGATCGCCGATCCGAAGCTGGCCAAGCTGCTCGACGCCTTCGTCGACGAGATGCTGATCGACCAGCCCGAGGCCGCCACGGGCCTGGGCCTCGACAAGGGCGCCCGCGCGGCCCTGAAGGCCAAGCTGTCGGACAGCTCGGCCGCCGGCCGTCGCGCCCAGGTCGCCGCCTATGCCGACCGCGCCAAGCGTATCGCCGCCATCGATCCCAAGACCCTCAACCCGCACGACCTGACGATCCGCGACACGGTGCTGGCGGCCCAGAAGATCGGCGCCGAGGGCGCGGCCTTCAGCTACGGCGGCGACTTCGCCAACCCCTATGTCGTCAGCCAGCAGGGCGGAGCCTATTCGTTCGTGCCGGAGTTCCTGAACTCGCAGCACAGCATCGAGACCGCCGCTGACATCGACGCCTATGTCTCGCGCCTGGCCGCCTTCGCCAAGGTGGTCGACCAGGAGAACGGCCGTATCGCCGAGGACGTCGGCGCCGGCGTCGTCCCGCCGAGCTTCATCCTCGACAACGCCATCGGCCAGCTGACCGAGATGCGCGCCCAGAAGGCCGCCGACAGCCGGATGGTCGGCTCGCTGGCCGAGCGCGCCAAGGCCAAGGGCCTGGCCGACCGCGCCGGTGATGCGACGAAGATCATCGAGGGCGAGGTCTATCCCGCGCTCGACCGCCAGATCGCCGCCCTCAAGGCCGCGCGCGAGAAGGCCGACGACAAGGCCGGTGTCTGGAAGCTGCCGCAGGGCGAGGCCTATTACGGCTGGGGCCTGCGCTACAACACCACCACCACCCTGGGCGCCGAGGAGATCCACGCCCTGGGCCTGGAGCAGGGCCGCGAGATCGCCGCCCGCATGGACGTGCTGCTGAAGGGCCAGG
>Ga0102591_1003965_pt1 | contig 12304 bp, 13 predicted proteins | sample AraplaCol_mCL_r2_2_FD_76860 | JGI IMG/M metagenome (GOLD analysis project Ga0102591, IMG submission 76860) | Arabidopsis root microbial communities from North Carolina, USA - plate scrape MF_Col_mCL_r2 (SPADES assembly) (version 2) | ecosystem: Host-associated > Plants > Roots > Endosphere... | reverse complement strand
TTGTCGAGAGTATCTGGTTCAAGGCGCTGCGGATCATCGTCACTGTGCTTATTTTGTATGCCATCTATGCGATGCGGGTGCATTACCTGACCAAGCTGACGCAGGAACGCATGCTCGAACGCCTGGCGGAACGTTCGCGCATCGCCCGCGCCTTGCACGACACTTTGCTGCAAAGCGTGCAATCCTTGCTGATTTCTTTCGATGCCCATAGCCGGCACCTGAAGGAAGGTTCGCAGGAACGAAACTGCTTGAACCAGACGCTGGATTTCGCTGAAAAGCTGCTGGTGGAAGGGCGCGACCAGATCCTGGACCTGCGCGCTACGCCGTCGCAAGAGGATCTCGGGCAAACGCTGGGGCAGTTCGGCAAGGGGCTGGCCGCACGCAGTACGCACGCATTCGAAGTAAGGGTCAGCGGCACCCCACGTCAGTTGCGCCAGCAAGTGCAGGACGAGCTGTATGCGATTGCGCGCGAAGCGCTGTTCAATGCCTCGCGTTATGCAGGCGCCAGCCGTATCGAACTCGATGTCGTCTACGGCAGCGAATCGGTCGACGTTCGAATTTCCGATAATGGCCGGGGTCTCGACGAAAACATCGCCGCATCGGGGCATCGACCTGGCCATTGGGGGCTGGTTGGCATGCGTGAACGCGCGGCATGTATCGGCGCGACCCTGGAAATCGACAGCAAACCGGGCGAGGGCACAGCCATTACCGTCAGCACGCCGGCGAAAAGAGCCTATTGACGGCCAGCGATCAGCCTTTGCGGCGCGCCTGAAAAGAGCCGATAATAGCGGGCTACGCTATTTTGAGCACTATTCTGGAACATTCCCATGGAAATTAAGGTCAACTTTCTCGATAAGCTTCGTCTAGAGGCGAAATTCGACGATTTCACGGTCATTGCAGACCAGCCAATCCGCTATAAGGGGGATGGCTCGGCGCCCGGCCCGTTCGACTATTTCCTGGCTTCGTCGGCCTTGTGCGCCGCATATTTTGTGAAGTTGTATTGCTCAACTCGCAATATTCCAACTGAAAATATCCGTCTCTCGCAGAACAATATTGTCGATCCGGAAAATCGTTACCAGCAGATTTTCAAGATCCAGGTCGAACTGCCGCCGGATATTTCGGCCAAGGATCGCGAAGGCATCTTGCGCTCGATCGACCGTTGCACCGTAAAGAAAGTAGTCCAGACCGGCCCGGAATTCATCATCGAAGAGGTCGAAAACCTGGATGCCGATGCGCAGGCATTGCTGACGCTTGATCCGGCTTCCGGCAAGAACACCTTCATCCCTGGCAAAGACCTGCCGCTGGAGCAGACCATCGCCAATATGTCAGGTTTGCTGGCGAACCTGGGCATCAAGATCGAGATCGCATCCTGGCGCAACATCGTTCCCAACGTGTGGTCGCTGCATATCCGCGACGCGCACTCGCCAATGTGCTTCACCAACGGCAAAGGCTCGACCAAGGAAAGCGCGCTTGCTTCCGCGCTGGGCGAGTATATTGAACGTATCAGCTGCAATCACTTCTACGCGGGCGAGTTCTGGGGCGAAGACATTGCCAATGCCGACTTCGTGCATTACCCGAATGAGCGCTGGTTCAAGCCGGGCAAGAAGGACGCGCTGCCGCCTGAAATCCTGGACGAGTACAGCCGCGAGATTTACGACCCGGAAGGCGAACTGCGCGGCTCGCACCTGTACGACACCAACTCCGGCAACGTCGAACGCGGCATCTGCTCCTTGCCCTTCGTGCGCCAGTCCGACGGTGAAGTTGTGTACTTCCCGACGAACCTGGTTGAAAACCTCTTCGTCAGCAATGGCATGAGTGCCGGCAATACGCTGGCCGAAGCGCAGGTGCAATGCCTGTCGGAGATCTTCGAAAGGGCGGTTAAACGGGAAATCCTGGAAGGTGAAATGGCGTTGCCCGACGTCCCGCAGGAGGTGCTCGCAAAGTATCCCGGCATCCTGGCCGGCATCAAGGGCCTGGAAGAACAAGGCTTCCCGGTGCTGGTGAAAGACGCATCGCTTGGCGGTACCTATCCGGTGATGTGCGTCACTCTGATGAATCCACGCACCGGCGGCGTATTCGCATCGTTCGGCGCACACCCGAGCTTCGAAGTGGCGCTCGAACGCAGCCTGACGGAGCTGCTGCAAGGCCGTAGTTTCGAAGGCTTGAACGATTTGCCGCGTCCTACCTTCGTCAGCAACGCCGTAACCGAGCCAAACAACTTTGTCGAACACTTCATCGATTCGAGCGGTATTGTGTCCTGGCGCTTCTTCAGCGCCAAATCGGATTACGAATTCGTTGAATGGGACTTCTCCGGCCAGGGCGAGAACTCTAACGCCGACGAAGCCGCAACCCTGTTCGGCATCCTCGAAGACCTGGGCAAAGAAGCCTATATGGCGGTCTACGACGAATTGGGCGCCACCGCTTGCCGCATCCTGGTGCCAGGCTACTCCGAAATCTATCCGGTGGAAGACCTTATCTGGGATAACACCAACAAAGCGCTCCAGTTCCGTAACGATATCCTGAACCTGCATCGCCTCGATGACGAGCGCCTCGAAGCTTTGCTCGAACGCCTGGAAAACAGCGAGCTTGACGAATACGGCGACATTGCGACCCTGATTGGCATCGAATTCGACGAGAACACAGTCTGGGGCCAGCTCACCGTGCTCGAACTGAGGCTGCTGATCAACCTGGCGCTCAACGAATACGAGGCCGCGCGCGAACTGGTCGACGCCTTCCTGCAGTACAACGACAACACGCTGGCCCGCGGATTGTTCTACCAGGCCTTGAGCGCCGTACTCGAGGTGCTGCTGGACGAGGAAATGGAACTGGACGACTACGTGGTCAATTTCCGCCGCATGTTTGGCGACGAGAAGATGGACGCGGTGATCGGCTCGGTCGACGGCAGCGTGCGATTCTATGGCCTGACCCCAACCAGCATGAAGCTGGAAGGGCTCGACCGTCACCAGCGCAAGATCGACAGCTACCGGAAGCTGCACGCAGCGCGTGCCAAAGCCGCCGCCAAGTCGAATTAAGCGCGCACAGGCAGGCATCCCAGGCTGTTAAGCGTGCAGGCGAGGGCGGTTTCCAGGGGAGTATTCGGTTCGGTGCCAAGCACGTTCCGAAGCTGCTGGTTTTCCATCCGGACTGCACGCTGCCACAGATAGCGCATCTCCATCATTTCGCGCAAGGTCTCGTTGAACGGCGCGGCGAGACGGATAAGCCACCATGGAAACGCCTTCAGTTTCGGCTTTTTGCCCCCATGCGATTCGACGATACGCTGGATGGCACGGCCAATTTCGGCACCGTCCCGATCCCAATAGCCGGCCATATGGTAAGTCGCGAAGGGCGGCAATTGATCGCGTATATCCAGCAGTGCAATCATGGTGGCTGCCACATCGGGCAAATAGGCAAATTGATGGCCAACGCCTGATGCACTTGGCAGCCTGATTTCCGCCGGCACTTCGCCGGGCCGGATCATGCCTTGTGAAAGCCAATTATTACGCGCGCCCGGCCCGAAAAAGTCGCCAGCGCGAACCACGATGACGCGCACATTCCCACGTTCGCTGGCTTCTTGCAGGCGCTTCTCCATCTGGACGCGGATTTTGCCTTTACGCGTAAGAGGGCTCTGCACCGAATGTTCGTGGAGCAGGGGAAAAGCATCGGGGCCGTAGTTATAGACCGTTCCCGGCAGGACTATGGTTGATCCTTGCGTGGCCGCCGCAGCGATGGTGTTGTCAATCATCGGCAAAACCTGCTGTCCCCATCCACGGTAGCCCGGTGGATTGACGGCATGGACGATCACGGAACAACCTTCAGACGCCCTGCCCACATCTTGTGCATTCATCGCATCGCCTTCGATCCACTCGACACCTTCAGCGATGCGTCTGGCCACGCCAAGGCCGCGTTTCATCGCACGGACGTTCCAGCCTTGTGTCACCAGCTGACGCAGCATTTCTCCACCGATCCCGCCACTCGCACCGAGGACCAACACCGTTTTCGCATCCATCTTTGACTCCGTAAAGTTGACTATGAGGCAAATTATCGCCAAACTTGGGTCAAACGAAAATTCCCTAAACACATACATCCGCTATACATATTTGTATGCCTACGTCGATTCCCTGGGACCTGTACCGGACCTTTTTAAGCGTTCTGAACGCACAATCGCTGTCAGGAGCCGCGCGAAGTCTCGGCTTGACCCAACCGACCGTCGGACGCCACATATCCGAGCTTGAATCCAGCCTTGGACTGGCCCTGTTTACTCGCTCCCAGACCGGACTTCAGCCCACGGATGCTGCCTTGGACCTGCGGTCCCAGCTCGAAGAAATGCAGCATGCCGCGGCATCGATTGAACGCAGCGCCCATGGCCACAACCGTGTTCGGGGCGCCGTCCGGATTTCAGCAAGCGAAGTCGTAGGCGTGGAAGTCCTGCCGCCGATCCTTGCGCCGCTCCGGGCTAAATACCCGGAACTGGTCATCGAGCTAGTTTTGAGCGACGCAGTACAGGATTTGCTTGGCAGAGAGGTAGACATGGCCGTGCGAATGACACAGCCGCAACAGGATCTTTTGCTGGCCCAGCGCGTTGGAGAAGTCGCGCTCGGATTCTATGCACACAAAGACTATCTGGCAGCGCGAGGCGAGCCGAAAAAGCTGGCCGACCTGGCGGGCCATAGCCTGGTCGGATTCGATCTGGAGACGCCGTTCTTAAGAGCGGCCGGCGCCAAGTTGGGCGGATGGAAGCGAGAAGGTTTCGCTTACCGGTGCGACAGCAATCTGGCGCAGATGGCGTTGGTCCGTGCCGGCGCAGGTATCGGCGGCTACCAGGTTGGCCTCGCAGCACGCGACCTGAACCTGGTGCGCGTCCTTGAAAAAGAAATGCACATGACGATGACGACTTGGGTGACCATGCATTCGGATCTACGGCATAGTGCGCGTTGCAAAACGGTTTTTGATGTCCTGGTCGGTGGCTTGAAGGCCTTCTGGGGATAATGCATAACTTCGCATAATCTATATTATGTCAAATGCTGTATCGTTATCGCCGCTTACGCTGGGCAATGGCTACATGGATTAAACGGCTGCTTGTACCTGGTGCATTTGAGCCTGCAACAAGCTAAGAAATCCAGCACTTCACGCTTTGAGACGCCTGCCAATTGCAGGCGTTTTTTTTGCTCGGCCACCTGGCGATATAGCTTGCGCGCCCTGGCCTGGCCGAACCTCCCGCCACGAATGTTCCGAAGCTGCCAGTACGCCTGCCGGATAGAAATCTGAATTGCCTTACGCTCTGCTGGACTGAGCGTGTCAAACGGGAAAAGCTCTAATTGCATTTAGGCAATTATAGTGCCTGGAAGATAACTCTGCTCTTACGCTGGTTTGTCTTTATGGCGCGGGCACCGCCGCGGGATCACAAACACCTGGGCCGCATACAAACAAACAGGCCGTTTTCCCTGGGAATGGTCTACCTGGGCCTTGCAGCCCAGACCCCGCCACTATTGTCGAGTTCGGCAAATCAGCGATCGACAGAATTTAATTCGACCTGGTCAGCTGAAAATTTGCTGCAGCGGGTTCCAGCCGACGCAACCAGGTCAAATTATGTTCGGTTAGCCCTGAGGCATCGCGCTGAAGTCTGCGCGCGTCGCCCTGTTATTCGGCGGGCCATCCTGAATCGTCTCCGGACGCTTACCAGAGCCAAGCGTAGGAACGGGCGGCGCAATGCCCATAGAAACGACCTGAGAGCCATTTTGAGGCGGCGAGGCCGGAGTATTAGGCTTTGACGTAGAAAGCGCCTCAGGGGCCGCCACGCGATCCCCATCACGCTTATTAGGCTCAGGATCGAAATCCAAGAAAACGCCCTCCTGCGCAATCTTGATGCACATGTTGAACTCGACGCCCATCGGCGTACCGTCCTGCGAATAGCACTTGCACCGGATAGCCCGCTGATCTCGCACCGACCCGATCTGAATACATGCAGCCGGCACCGGCACGCGAGAAGGCTTAGTGAGCTCGTCATACTTCGGCGCCGTTGACTGGAGACCCACAACACGGGGGGTCTCTCTCCACATATAGTCCTCCGCATCCGCCCGCCGATCGACAGGAATAGACTTCGGCCCCGCATCAACAGGCTTGCCACTCACCACACTCCCCAAAGTAGAAACAGACGATGCGGCAGGCGCGTCAGACGACGAAAGCCGGTTATAAAAGAAGTAGGCGAGCCAAAGTGCAGCACAGACCAACAAAACAGCCATCACCGCCAAAAACTTGACACGCCAAGGAATCGCAGCCTTCATAGTGTGAACTTTTGCGGACTTGTACTTGCCATACAAGCTCTTATCGAACGACCACCTGGAGCTTTGCGAGTCGCGACGAGCGCCCGACCTGTCGCAGTTATCCTTCACCGCATCCCACACGTGAACCGTTGATGCCTGAAAGCCCCAAATACGAATCAGATGCCTATGACGACCAGTTAGCCTACGTACAGCGGGATCGATCAAGCTCGGGTGCTGCGTGATCAGGTACAGGTCGATGCCCAAATGGCGATGCTCCTCTAAGTCCGTGACGAACTTGTCAGGCACCGAGCCAAGCGTACGATTCCGGAAGGTCTTCTGCGCCTCGTCAATAACGACAATCCCATTTGGCGGCACAGAAGCCCAATCCTTCGGAGACTCGAGCAACTCCCAATCGAGCTTCAATTCTTGAATGCCGTGATAGAACACCGGCCTATTCTCGCGCTCTGCCCTCTCCAGCACATGAGACAAGGTCCACAACGTTTTACCGTTACCCGGAATCCCGGTAATCATTTCAATCGCCACGCCTACGCCCCCTTAGTAACGAGTCGCGTAAACGTCGCACTACCAGCCATCTTAATGACCGAAGCCGCCGCGTAGGCCGAGAACATCATGCTTATCGCCTTATCGACCCACAGGTAGCCCAGAAGCTGGACGGCCTGAGCTGGCATCGCATTCATATTCGACTTGATCTGAACGAGCAACCAGTCAACACCAGCATTCACACCCTTAAACGTAACAAAAGTAAGGCTTAGCGCCAAAAGCACACGACCAACGAGCGGCCCCGTAAGCCGCAACAACAAACCACCAAGCGCATAGAGCAAAGGCATGATTTAGCTCCCAAGAACTGCACCCGACAGGATGCGGAATGAAATAAGAGAAGCCGCCACCATCAACGCATATCGCAAGACGATCAATGCACTAGCGGCCTTAGAAAAGGGAATCACAATCGACTGCCCCTGAAACTCCACGGACACATCATCGATGGGTGCACCGCCACCCAACCAACCATCAGCACTAAGCGCCGAAACATCAACGGTCGTACCGTTTCCGGGTGCTGGCAAGCTTCCCTTTTCAGGATCATTGCCATTGGCGGCAGCGTTGCCCAAGGTGTACTGCGGACTGGCCTTTATCGCGTCCTCAGCCTCTTTTTGACGACACTGAATAGTTGCCGCCTCACGCAAAGTGGCGCACTGGATAGCATCACCGTTACAACTAATCTGGCCGCATTGACCGGCGACCGAAGAATTCCGGCACATGTTCAACTCAGGATGCTGACGACAAAAATCGTCGTCAGGCTTATCCGGCTGACCCTGCTTACCACCCGGAGTAAGACCTGTTGTCGTCGTGGTGCTGGACGACTTACTACCATCCGGCCCCTCAGTCTCGACCGTTTTAGTAGTGGTCTTGGAACCATCGCCGTTATCACGGGTGCCGGTCGTCGTCGTAACCTTGTTTCCCGACGCATCTGTCGTCTTTGTCGTGGTTGACGAAGTAGGCCTTGCATCAGACGGAGCGCCACCATTAGCGCCAGTCGGATTAGTACCGGAGCCGATGCATACCGGCGTACCACCAGAATCTACCCCCCCCTGCGTTGAACCAGCAGGGCAACTTCCATCTGGACCAGCTTTAGTAGGAGGCATCTGAGTGCCAGTCGAACCAGTACCTTTGGGACCAGAATCGGGAGGCGTCCCTTGCGGCGCGGTCTGCCCGTTTGACTTGCCGGTATACGTGCAGAAAATATCCTGACCACCATCATCCGTATGAACACCCCAACACTCTGGAACACCAGTAGGCCTACCGCCACCAAGACCGCAAGAAGGGCTCGACGACGGCACAGGAGGCTGAGTACCGGGATCCGGAGGCACATCACCCCTTTGCGACGAATGGCCGACATAAGCATTCCACGAAACCTCCCCACCTGCGGGAGTCGAGCAAGGTTTAGGTGGTGGCATACCGCACCCTCCAGTAGGTTGACGAACTTCCCCACGCCCGCAATCAGCCTTCGTAGTAGAAGTAGCCTGACCACACGCCCCGAACGTGTCAGGAGCGCCCGGGTAAGCCTTCCACGAACAATTGCAGTCATAGCTACCATTCGCAGCCTGAGACGCACCTGTAGGCGTTTTCCCGGACATCTTCGCAATACCTAATGCACACGATGCCGAAGCCGAAGACGAAAACGTATCACTCGGGAAGTTGTAGTGATACCAGACCACCTCCGCCGACGCCGAACCGGCAACGAACAGCAGCAAAAACGACATAAATAATTTCCGCATCACGTTCAGTCCGAAAAGAGAATCCACCAGATACCCAAGTAGGTCACCAACAAAACAAGCCCCATACCTCACCCCATAAAAAAAGGAGCGCAAAAGCGCCCCTTAGACCGTCCAGGCGCTAGCCCTTACATCGCAGCGCGAATGAGCTTAAACGCCTTGATACTTGCGACGACACCGGTATATGCCGCACCGACCACCACAGCAGCCGCACCAGCAGCGGTGATAGCAGCCACGATGGTCGTGGTGTCGATACCGTCAGCCGCGTAAGCGGAAGTGGACGCAGCAGCCGCACCAGCGACCGCAACACCTGCAACACGTTTCAGAAACTTATTCATGGTTTACTCCTTGTCTTCATGTTTGATAGAGATCGCTCTCGAAATCGCCTTCCATCCCCAAGCGACCGCCCAAACCCAACCGATGTTCAGGCTAATCACTTCGGCATCCCGGATGCTCATGTTGCCGAGCTCACGCCAAGCATTACTCGCACCCGAATCAACCACGTAGGCGCACGTGGAGATATCCGATACAGAGGGGTCAAGCGCAAGCAGCAAAGTCCCATCATCCTGCCGGACCACCTTAGCGCAGACCCCCATGATTAAGCAGCCGCCGGAGCCTGCTTACCAGCTTCGCGCTGCAGCGGCTTAATGCTCGTAACAACCATCGACGTCTTGCTACCAGTGCTCTTCTGAACGACACCGATCTCTGCGATGAAGGGGAAGCTGTTGTGCTTGATGCCATCGATCAGCTTCGAACCTTCGCATTTCATCTCCTGGGTGCAAACGCCCCACGAGTTTTCCCCGCTCAACTCGACATCCGTAAAGATCTTGCCGCTATCGATGTCCTTGCCATCGAGATTGCCGCGAAACAGCTTAGCGCCGCGAATAGTGACCTTAGCCAGCATTTCCATGTGATACCCCTTCATCATTCGGCCCTGGGTCGTGAGGGCCGTACACGTGCCTTGCCAAGGCGGTTTTATGCATCGATGCCGGGATGCCCGTCACCCTGATATCAGCTATCAATGCGGCGAAGTCTTCGTCATAGAACTTGCAGGCCTGATCGAGTGTCTTGCCGTACTGATTGCGCATATGGCGCACCCTACGCGTCAACTCGTCTTCATGTTGCCTTTGCAGCGTAGGAATCTTGCGGGAAGCCGCCTCAATGAAGCCTTCCAGCGCCTTATGAGCCCCCGCGAAATATTCGGCAGTCTTCAAGATCACGTCATGCGGAATGACGCGATTCTTGTTATGCAATTCGATCTCGATCCGGAGCCAATTGCTCTCCTGGTTACCAAGCTGCTTGCCCTTCTCGTAGGCCCGCACCAGCTTGCCCGAGGCACGACGCCCAATTTCAAACGTCCTGCCCAAACAGCCACGTGAATTCAAGTCCCCTCCTTCGTGCCGGTAATACTTCGGAATCCGACCGCCAGCATTGAACTGCCCGGCGAAATACATGTCCTCAACTTGCTCCAGGGAGTACTGGCCATCCAGGAAGTCCACCGCCAAATCGCACCTTGTGATTCGCGCATCGAGGTCCTGCAACGTCGCATAGACCGCTTGCCAGTCTTCGACCACCGCACAACCTGTACCGCTCAGATCGACACACATCGTGCCGCCGACGTTATCGCCACCACAGGCCACAATCGCCAGCCGCACCGCCTCGCCATCGATCAGCGCCATCACATCGTGACTCGTCTGATAGCCGTGAAGGCCCCGCTTGCTCTGCACCATCGTCACCTGGATCGGAAACCAGAGCTTGAAATAGAGGGACAACTGTTCCAGGGCATGAGAGATCGGCCCGGAAGGTAGGAAGGTAAAACGGAGCCAGTCAACGATGACGCCGCTGTCAGCGGTCCTGCTGGGACTTTCACCCCGTTTTACAGTACGGGGTGAAGCGGCTACGCCGCCCCCCTCGCCTCGCAGGGCTCGGCTTCGGGCGGCGGCTGCGCCGCTCAGGCCCATCACTTCGAAACTCCGAGAAAGGCCGCAACGGCCGCGCCAGTGTGTGCCTCGGCCAGATGGTCAAACACCTGGCGCCAGGCCGGATCGTTGCGCAACTCGGCGCGCTCCTGGCCCATCCACCAGGCGAAGCGATTGCCAGTCGCAGCGTAGGCGCGTACACGCTCCACCACTGTGGCATACTGCGATGTTTGATTGCTAACAGGAAATTCGCTCATGAAACTCACGTATTTACTGATTCCGCTGATACTGATCGCGATAAGCGCAGCACTCGCACTGGCTACGAACAAGCGGAAATCGTCAAAGATGGGGGTAATCACCGCTCGGAACCCGGTGACGGAAAATGAACAAGCCATGTACTTCCGACTTACACAAGCATTTCCTAGCGGCGTTGTGCTTGCACAGGTCGCGTTCTCAGCACTCATCACTTCAAAAGATCGCGCAACCCGGAACAGATTCGACAGGAAGGTTGCCGACTTCGTGCTCTGCACTAAGGCGTTCCAGGTGGCGGCAGTCATCGAGCTAGACGACTCGAGCCACCGTGGACGCGAAGCGCAAGACTCCAAACGAGATAGCCTTTTGGAATCCGCTGGATATCGCGTGTTGCGATACAAAACGATCCCGGACATCGACACGCTACGATTTGACGTTGCTGGCACGGCACAGACAAAGGCAGCGTGAGAATCCGTGAGATTCTCATGTTGACCTGTTGCCGGTAAACCAATACGATTCGTCAAAGTATTCACCTGTGGATGTATTCAGGTGTGGACATTAGTATTCATCCGTTGACTTGTCAATAGGTAACCCCCATGCGCAGCCTGAAATATTTAGAAATGCTCAAAGAGAAGTACCGTCTGAACAGCGCGACCGCCGTTGCAGTAAAGCTCGGCCTGTCGAAACAAGCAGTCAGCAACTATCTCAACGCCAACCGAGTAATGGACGAGAACACCTGCTTGGCCGTCGCGATGGCCTTGGAGCTAAGCGAGCACGAAACGATGCAACTGCTTATGGCAGCAGGCATTGATCGTGCCGAGAAAACGGGTCAAGAATCGCTGTGGACGGTTTTTTCGCAGCGGATGGCGACGGTGGCAGCTAGCGCCCTCCTGGTTGTCGGTGTCACTGGATTTTTGACACCGCAAAATGCGGAGGCCAGCACCTATAAGGCCTACTCTGCCGCCGAGGCACCGGGTCAATCTATATTATGTCAAATGGCATAATCACAGTATGACCGACACCACGGCGTGTTTTGAGACCACCTGCTCGCGATCGTCCCACATCAGCCAATTTGGAGCCATCGTGTTTCTTCGTCCGCAGGTGGTTTCGTTCTAGTGCCAATTCAGCTTGGACTCAACACGAAGTGCACGTCCTTATCGCTCTCCCAATTTCCGACGCTGCGTCTGAAGGGAAATTCGCGCACTTCCAAGCGATGATGCCATCCGGCCTGATTAGAACTGCGCCCTCGTTTCCCACACCGAATCGACGGCTGAATTGCGCATCGGGCGGAAATTCAACATTCACATTCACCTGGATCGCATTGAACGGCACCGACAGCCGTGTTGCGACTTCGTTCCCGATCTCTATCCAACGAGAGTCCTCGGTAATCAACACCAGGTCATGCGCAATCAGATCGAGCGTCGCTACGCGCTGTTCTCCCTTCCGCACCCATATATGAGGGACGCGTGTCCCCGGCTCGCCTGCCCATTCTTCCGGACTCGCTGCCGGCGGGAGACTCCGTCCCGTGCCAACCACAGCAGATGACAGGTGCAACTGTCCGAGCTCCAACGCCTCATTTCCA
>Ga0102591_1003956_pt1 | contig 12337 bp, 12 predicted proteins | sample AraplaCol_mCL_r2_2_FD_76860 | JGI IMG/M metagenome (GOLD analysis project Ga0102591, IMG submission 76860) | Arabidopsis root microbial communities from North Carolina, USA - plate scrape MF_Col_mCL_r2 (SPADES assembly) (version 2) | ecosystem: Host-associated > Plants > Roots > Endosphere... | reverse complement strand
GCGTCGGACATGGATCGTGTAGCGATTGCCCGCGTCGTCGTAGGCGCTGAAGGTTTCGTTCGGCATGGTCCACTTCCCCGGTGTGGTGCGGGGGATACGATGCGGTGCGGGTGTCTCGTGGGGTGAGATTTGCTGCTCTGGGTGAGTAGATGTCTTACACGGCGAGCAGCAAAATCCTAGGCGCGATGCAACAGGTTCTGGCGGATTTTCGCCGGTGTCCAAGCGGGATGTCGCGCGGTCATCGTGTGGCCGCGCTCGCTCTACGGCGATTACGCCGTAGAGCCTGCGTGGTCCGATAGATCAACCGCTGATGTCGAGATCCTCTTCCAGCGATGCGTGCGATCGGGCGTAATGGACATGCCCGTCGTCAATGTCCGCAAATATCTCGATTGTGCTGGCGCCGTGGTGCAGGACACGCTCCAAGTAGGAAAAGAAGCCGACCCAGCACCCCGATGTTTCCGATCTATCAGCAAAGTCGATGTACTTCGCGATATGGCCTAGCAGGTTCGAGCCCACAGCCCCAGGGTTGTCCTTCAAGTATTGGAGGACGTGTCCTGCGTACTCGCGGCCTAGCGCGCATGCCTCGTCGAAGTCATGCATGCGCGGGACATGCCAGTTGGTCGGCGGGCCGTTCTTGGGGCGCGCAATGAAGGGCAATGAGAAGAAGGGTGAACTGACTGAGTTGGGTGGATAGCTGCGACGTGGCGCCTACGCGACCATGCGGTTCGTCAGAACTAATTGATGAGTGCGACCCGCCAATCGGCGCTGGTTCACCAAGCAACTAGGGAGGCGAATCACCTCTGAGTTGGCGAGGCAGATCGCAGCATGGCTCGTCGAGGAGTTTGGGTTTGTCGTGCCGCGAGACGACGACGTGGCAGAGTTCTCGGCCGATTGGTCAACATTCTATGCGGAACGATATGGGGATGATGGACTGACTCCGCAAGGCGGTGGCGGGCGGGTTGGAGTACGTCGTAACTTTCAAGTCAAGGGGATCGGCATTACCCCGCTAGTGGGGCGAGATGCGGACTGGTTGCACCAACATGGCTGCGTATGGATGGAGGAAGCCGTTCGAGAGGCCATTCTCTCCGAGGTAGTGGCCAGAGAGTTTCCGTTTGGTGCTGTGCCTGTGATTGCGATAATTGACACCGGCTTAGATGCTGCTTTTGCAGTGGACTCGATCGACCATCGTCGTGTGCTGCTCGTTCGACCTTCATTCGCTCGGCCCGCCCATATGCAAAGAGCGCCTCTGTTTTTCCCCCAAGATGGGACGGTTTTCGAGGCTCAGATTGCTGATGGACGTCGAGCGAAGCAGGTCATCACACATCTAGCAGCTGATCCGAAGGTCTTGGTTGAGATGTTCCTTCGCGCTGCACAGCAGTTGGCCTTTGCGTATGTGCATCGGTTCTATCTGGGTGGAATGCTCTCATCCAACTGGGCGGTGGACGGTTCGCTAGTTGACTTTGGTGGAGTGAGTTCCGTTCCGGATTGGAGCCGTAGAGTGATAACTCCAGGGTTGCCGCTGTTTGGATCGGAGCATCTATCCGTCGAAACGACGATCGAGTACGTCGTTCACCGGGCCAAGCGTTTCAATTCCACATGGGGTGAGGTAGATGCTTCGACTGTGATTGAACAGTTCAAGTCGTGCCTATGTTCGGCTACTCGAGCGGAATTTGAGAGGCTCCGGCTACACGTCCAACGTACCTCGGCTGAGCTCAGGCAGTCGATTGGCAGCAAGGTCGCACCGTTTCGAATCGATGCCACGGGGGGGGGCAAGTCAGACCCTCCTTTGCCGTGAGACGTTGCAGAAATGGATTTGGGCGCACACACCCCCACATTGCGCAGGGGCTGAGACGGGGTGGTTGTATCAGTTCATAGATAGGTGTATCGCCGAGTGCCGGCGAGACTGGTCCCGGCGTCGTTCGGTATTCGGGCGAGGCGATCCATGCCTCGGCGAGTCAGATTTTGATTGCCTACTAACTGAACACTTCAGTGGTCCTGAGCGAGCATGCCCACGAAGCGGTTGAGGAACTGTTGAGGCAGGTGCTCGTCAGCGGGGTCGGTTGTGCCGACGGCTGTTCTCGTCACCGTCGAAGGCATCGCTTGCATTGTCGATCACGACCAGGTCGTCGCACGCCGTCAGTTTGGCAAGGTCGTCGAGTAGATAGCTAACGCGTAGGACACGCGTGCCGTTCATGGATTCCTCGCACGCAAGGGGCCCGAGGTGCGTCCCGTCCAGTAGCCGCAGGTTGCGCTCGATGAGGTCTGCGTCGAGCTTGTACGCGCGTGTAATGTCGCGCAGCCGCAAACGCACGCGCTCGGGTTCGTCTTCCAGCGTGACGTATGTGCATCGCAGCTCTCCGTCCGGGTGGAAGCCTGCGAACGGCGCGCCGTTCGCGGCGTGCGCCAGCATGGTGAGGACAAGTACGCCTTTGCCGCTGCCACCGTGGCCGCCAAGCCCTGTCACCGCACGACGGGGGAAAATTGGATTGACCGCGAACTGATGCCCCGCCGGCATGCAGTCCATGTAGCCGGCAAGCATTACGCTTTGGAAGCGTGGGGCGTCGTCGTCTGTCACGGGCGCACCGCCAGCCGCGCAGCAGTCTGCACGGCAATGTCACGCGCGAGACGTGCGGCGTGGTCGTGGTCCAAGCGCAGCGCGAGCCGAAGCGCCGGTTTCAATGCGCGCTCAAGGCTCTCGCGAAAGGCGCGGCGATCCTTGGGCAGCACAACCGGGCGGCGGTGCAGGAAATCGCATTCATCGCACCAGCACGCGGGGGAATGTTGCGGCCGCACCCCTCGGTCGCTTTGGGGGCGAACAGCCATGCGTCACCGAGTTCCGTTCCGCCATCCGCCTGAAGGTGCGCGGCGATCAGCGCCCGATGCAACCTCGGAATCGCGTTGCGCAACTCGCGCGCGTACCCAGTCGCGAACTTCAGACTCCAGCCAGCCGACTGCACACGAGGCGAGCCGCACGCGCGGCGGAAAATCACCTTGCGCTTCGAGGCGATCAATCGTGGTGCGGGAAAGGCCCGTCATGGCGCCCACTTCGCCGTGTCGAAGGATTTGCCCGCTCATTCGCTGCGCTCCTCTCAGTTGACCCATGGGTGTCATGGGCGTCATGTGCGAGAGGATGGGGCGGGGGGTGTGCGAAATCAAAAAAGGCGCAAAAAACAGCGCTTTTTAGTCCCGCATTGTCCCGCGTTGTGGATTTTGGAAGGCTTTGTGACGCGTGCTTTCGCCATGTGAGCTAAGCGGGGCGCGGGTTGCGCACTTATTTCAAGTTACGTGCTGCGCTTTTTCTTGGCCGATTTGATGGCAGCCACCGTGCCGTCCTCGCGTAATCGGTCGAGGTAGTCGGCCCATGACTGCATCATCTTGCGGCGTTCGGCCATGTACTGCGCCCGGTTGTAAACGGCACGCACTTTGTTGCGCTCTGCATGTGCAAGCTGGCGTTCGATCACGTCAGGCGCCCAACCCAGTTCGTTTAGCAGCGACGATGCCATCGCGCGGAAGCCGTGGCCGGTCATCGTGTCCTTGTCAAAGCCGAGGCGTCGCAGGGCGACGTTCACGGTATTTTCCGACATCGGGCGATCATCGGTGAGCAGGGAAGGGAAGCAGTAGCGGCCGCGACCGGTCAAACGCTTCAGTTCACGCAGAAGGACAAGCGCCTGTTTCGCCAGAGGGACAACGTGCGCGTCCCGCATCTTCATTTTGCCGGCAGGGATTCGCCATTCTGCGGCGTCGAAGTCCAACTCGCTCCATTCCATCGCACGCAGGTTGCCAGGTCGCGCGAATAGTAGCGGCGCGAGCTTCAAGGCTGCCACGGTCGTGGGTTGCCCTTCGTAGGCGTGCAGCGCGCGCAGCAGATCGCCCACCGGCTTGGGATCAATGACCGCCGCGTGGCTTCGGACTTTGACGGCTTGAAGTACGCCCCGAAGGTCGCGCGTCGGGTCACTTTCAGCGCGACCGGTGGCAACTGCATAGCGGAAGACTTGGCTGATGCGTTGCTTGACCCTGTGCGTGGTTTCGTTCCTTCCGTCCGCTTCGACCTTCCGCAGCACGCCCAGCACCATGGGGGCCGTTATCTGCGAGACGGGCATGTCGTCCAGTGCCGACGCTTGCGCGAATAACCAGCGCGCCTTCGTCAACGTGGTAAGGCTCAGGGCCGATTCCTGCAACTTCAGCCATTCATCGCGAAGGACTGAGAAGGTAAGGGCGTCGGCCTGTTGCTGCTGACGTTGGGCTTTCCGCTCGGCCGCTGGATCGGCGCCGCCGCTTAGCTGGTTCCGCGCAGCGGCGGCGCGGTCGCGGGCGTCAGCCAGTGAGACGTCTGGGAATGCGCCAAACGTCAGGCGATTTTCCTTTCCCCCATGGCGGTACTTCATGCGCCAGCGCCGCGCACCTGTCGGCGCGACTTCGAGGTAAAGCCCTCGGCCGTCGAAATGCTTGCCGGCCGGCAAGGTGGCCAGCGCGCGCGCTTTGAGCTTCATTGGGTCGTGCCCCCAAGGAGGCGCGATGTGCCCCCGTGCCCCTGATCTTGCCCCCAGAGGGCGACCGATTCAATTTACCCAAGGGACCCCAACCGCCCCGTAGGCCCTTTAAAAGTGGGCTTTTTGTCCATGGGCGGGTTAATTGGTGCCCCCTGAAAGGGGGTCTTGGTGCCGGAAGTGGGACTCGAACCCACACACTTTTAAGGGTGGCGGATTTTGAGTCCGCTGCGTCTACCGATTCCGCCATTCCGGCGCGGCCGTGCAGTATATCCGAGCGGCGGGCCCGCGACAGCTGGCTTGCGACAACGATTACAGACTCAATCCACCGTAGCGGGCCATGGCGGCGGCGAAGACGAAGATCGCGGCCAGCAGGATCAGTTCGAAACGCACGATCGTCCGCATGCGGGCGGTTTCGGCTGCGTCGGGCAGGAAGATCGGGTTCGCGGCCAAGGCCTTGCGCCAGCGCAGGAAACGCACCGTGGGCAGGATCGAAAGCAGGCCGACCAGCACGAAGGCGCCCATCTTGGCGTGGAACCACGGGTTGTGCAGGTAGAAGTCGTGGCCCTTGATGCCGAAGATCACCCGGCAGATGCCCACCGCGATCAGGGACATGGCGCACAGGCCGTAGCCCATGTCGATGCCGGCCAGGCGCTGGAGCGTGGAGCGATCGAGCGCGCCTCGCAGCAGGACGGACTCGGCCACCAGCATCGCGACGATGCCGAAGACCAGCAGGTGGTGAAGCGAGGCGAGGAGGAAATCGGTCAGCACGTGGGGCGCTCCTGACGATGAATGCGCCCAACGCTAATGCCGCCGGACGGCACCGCCAAGGTGCCGAAGGTCAGGAGTGTGACGTGGGAGCGCGTTTTCGCGCTCCAGGATCAGGCGGCTTCGTCGGTTTGAAGCGTCTTGGCCACGCGCGAGAACCACTCGCCCTGGTCCGGCACGAACATCGCGCAGGTTTCCATCGCCGCCTTGTAGATGTGCAGCGAGACGGCCACGGCGTCCGGGCTCGTGTTCCGGATGGTGTGGTATTCGTGCGGCGGGATCAGGCTGCCCGCGCTGCCCGGACCGGCGTGCATGCCGCCTGCGGCGCGGAAGCGGAAGCGGTCGCCCTCGCGTTCGAGCAGTTCGTACTGGGTGATTTCCAGTTCGCCATCCCACACGCCTTCCACGCACCACAGGCCGCAATGGTCGTGTACCGGCGTGCCCTGGCCGGGGCCCCAGGTCATCGCGACGACGCTGTAGCCGAGGCCCGGGCTGCGGTAGAGCTCGCGACGCGCGTAATGGTCGGAGATGGGGTCGTGGACGCAGGCCGGCAGCTGCACGTCGCGGTCGCGGATCATGGCGCACAGCGTGTTGCGCAGTGCGGCGGTCACGACGTGTTCGTCGCCTTCGGACACCGCGGCGTCGATGGCGGCGACCAGCTTGTCGTGGCCGGGGAAATGCAGGTCGGGCAGCGTGTCGGAGGCGTTCATGGCTCCGATTCTACCGCGCGGCCCGCCGCGGCTTTCTTGCGTTGCGTCAATCCGCGGCGGTACGCCGACACGAACCGTGCCTAGAGGGCGTTCAGGAAACCCGCCACCGCCGGGCCGAACCGCGCGATGTCCACCAGGAACGCGTCGTGCCCCTGCGGCGAAGGCAGCGGCAGGAACGTCGCGTCGACGCCGCCAGCCCGCAGTCCCTCGGCGATTTCCTCCTGCTGCTGCAGCGGGAAGAGGATGTCGGTGTGCACGCCGATCGCCAGTGCCTTCTCGATCCGGATGCTCGCAAGACCTGCGCGTGTATCGGCTTCGCCGTTCGAACGCGACGCGCAATATTCGCCGATGTCGAACCAGTCCATCGAGCGGCTGAGATACAGGTAGCAGTTGGGATCGAACCGGCGCACGAAACGCCGTGCATGGCCTTCGAGGTAACTTTCGACTTCGAACTCCAGGCCGAACGGATCTTCGTCGGCGCGATCGGAGTCCAGGCGCACGCGACCGAAGCGGCCGTCCCACTCCAGTGCCGAGCGGTACGTGATGACGCCCAGCTTGCGCGCCATGCGCATGCCCGATTCGGGGTAGTGCGCGTCGTCGTACTGGCCGTGGTTCCAGTTCGGATCCAGCCGGATCGCCTCGCGCTGCAGCGAGCGGATGGCGATGGAGAACGGCAGCGCCTTCGCCGCACCGGAAATGTTGATGTGGTTGCGCGCCAGTCCCGGATGACGCAACAGGAACGCCAGCGCCGTCATGCCGCCCATCGAGTTGCCGATCAGGCAGGCGATGCGATCCACGCCCAGCCCGCGCACGAGGTGCGCCGCGGCATCGGCACCGTCTTCCACCGACAGGTCGGGGAAATCCAGTCGATACAGTTCACCGGTGTCGGGATTGATCGAAGCCGGACCGGTCGAACCCTTGCAGCTGCCCAGCGAGTTCACGCAGATCACGAACCAGCGATCCGTGTCGATGGGCTTGCCCGGGCCGAGCATCGCTTCCCACCAGCCCGGCTCCGGATTGCCCTCGTTGCTGGCCGCGTGCGCGTCGGGCGAAAGGCCGGTGACGATCAGCACCGCGTTGTCGCGCGCTGCGTTGAGCGCGCCCCAGGTTTCATACGCGACGCGGGCGCCGTGCAGTTCGCCGCCGCGCTTCATCGGGAACGGGGAGGGCAGGTCGAACCAGCGGGTGCCGGGCGGGATGAATTCAGTCATGTCGCAAGCTTAAACGGGCCGGCGGGCCTGCGAACGTCAGGGACGAACCGAATCGATGACCAGTTCGACCATGCCCGACTTGTCCGACGGCTTCGCCTTCGCTTCCAGGTCGCCCGCTTGCGGCATGGCGTTGCCGCTGGCCGAGACGCGCGCGAGCACGTCGACGGTGTCGAGCTGCGAGAGTTTCATCGTCGGCATCGGGCTGTCGCCGTCGTCGAGCACGACCTCGCGCGGGAAGTCCGTCGCGGCCAGCTTCTCGACCGCGACCGGCATCGGCGGACCGCCGGACTGGCGTGCGATGACGAACAGGCTCGCGTTCGGCGGGATCTTCGCGGCCAGTGCCGGCGCGATGCTCACCTTCACCTTCAAGCCGCCCTGCGCGGGCGCCGTGGCCGACGTGGACGCGGCAGCGGCCGGCAACGGCGGAAGCCCCGCTTCGGCACGCGCGGCGTCGATCTGCGCGCGCAGCGGCGTGGCCGCGGCGGCATCGACGACGGTGAGCAGCGGCTCCCACGTGCGTGCGGCTTCGGCCGGCTGCGAGGCCTGGCGCTGCGCGATGCCGAGGAACCAGCGCGAACGCTGGTGCATCGGCTGCAGTTCGATCGCATGACGCAGCATCGCGACGCCTTCCGCATCGAAGCGGCGCTCCGGCGTGGCGAGTGCGCGCATTTCGGCGGTTTCGGCCAGCAGGTCCGGATCGTCCGGCGAAAGTTTCAGCGCATGCGAGAGCGCATCGGCGGCCTTCGCGCTGTCGCCCTGCGCGATGTACGCGCGGCCGAGCAGGCGCCAGCCTTCGATCTGGTTGGGGTCGCGTTGCAGTTCGGATTCGAGCTTGGTGATGGCGTCTTCAAGCGTCCTGGGCATCTCGCGCTGCGCATTGTCCAGCGCGGCGGGCGTGCCGATGGCGAGGTAGGTCATCGCAGTGGCGAGCGTCAGCCCGGCGATCACCGCGATGCCGGCCACGCGTCGCGTGCGCCACAACGGGCGCAGCACGTAAGCCAGCGTCAGTACGGCCAGCACCAGGCCGGCCATCACGAAACCCCACATCGCACCGCCCATCACCACTCCTGCTCTTCATTGCGATCGTCCGTCGCCGCCTGCGCGGAGGACGGACGCGAGCGGCGACGCACGGCGCCGACCACGACGATGCCGCCGGCCAGCAACACCAGCGCGGGGCCGAACCACAGCAGCCACGTCTTGCTTTCCACCTGCGGGCGGTACAGCACGAATTCGCCGTAACGTGCGACGAGGAAGTCCTTGATCTCCCCGTCGCTCTTGCCCTTGCGCATCAGTTCCAGCACTTCGCGGCGAAGGTCCACCGCGATCTGCGCGTTGGAATCGGCCAGCGACTGGTTCTGGCACATCACGCAACGAAGTTCGCTCACCAGTGCGTGGAAGCGCTTCTCCTCGCCTGCGTCGGTGAATCGCAGCGGCGTGGCGTCGGTGGCGACCTGCGCGACGGCAGAAGCGCTGCACAGCATCAGTGCAAAGGCGAGCAGCAGTGCGCGCATCACAGCGATTGCCCCTTCGCGTCGATCTGCGCCAGCTTCGGCAGCAGTTCGTTCTGGATCACTTCATCGGTAAGCGGGCCGACGTACTTCCAGCGGATCGTGCCGCCGGCATCGACGAGGAAGGTTTCCGGCGCGCCGTAGATGCCCCAGTCGATCGCGGCCTTGCCGTCGTAATCGGTGAGGACCATCAGATACGGATTGCCGAACTGCTCCAGCCAGCGCAATGCGTCGGCGTGTTCGTCCTTCCAGTTGAAGCCGATCACGCGCACGCGCTTGGTTTCGGCGAAACGGGTGAGCACCGGATGCTCGTCGCGGCACGCCGGGCACCAGCTGCCCCAGACGTTCAGCAGGTACGGTGCGCCGCGCAGGTCCTTGTCCGTCACCAGACGGCCGGATTCGTGCAGCACCGGCAGGCGGAACGCCGGCGCCGGCTTGCCGATCAGCGGCGAGGGCAGGGCATCGCGGTTCGGGTTGCGGCTGAGCAGCACACCGGCGAACAGCAACACGCCCAACGCGGCGACGATCGCCAGCGGAATCCAGCGCATCGTCGATTTGCGTTCGGCGCTGGAGCTGCCGGAGGTCGGTTCGCTCATCGTGCGGGCTCCGGCGTCGGTTCGGTCGCGGGCATCGGATTGCGCGCTTCTGCGACGCGGCGGAAACGCTTGTCCGTCGCGGTCACGAAACCGCCGAGCATCATCAGCAGCGCGCCGGCCCAGATCCAGCGCACGAACGGCTTGATGTGCACGCGCAACGCCCATGCGCCGTCGCCGAGCGGCTCGCCCAGCGCGACGTACAGGTCACGCGTGAAGCCGCGCGCGATCGCCGCTTCGGTCATCACCTGGCCGCCACTGGCGTAGGCGCGTTTTTCCGGATGCATCACGGTGAACGGCTTGCCGTCGCGGAAGACGGTGACGGTGCCGCGATCGGCTTCGTAATTGGGGCCCTGCGAATGCGCGGCGCCATCGAAGCGGAACGAATAGCCGCCCAGTTCGACCGCATGGCCCTTCGCGACGGCGACTTCGCGCTGCGTCGTCATGCCTTCGGTCAGCAATGCGCCGACCAGGAATACCGCGACGCCGAAGTGCGCGAGCGTCATGCCGAGCATCTCGGCGGTGAAGCGCTGGCCGCTGCTCTGGCTGCGCACGCGCGTCCACACGAAGCGCGCGGTGCCGAACAGCACCCACGCCGCTCCGAGCACGCCCGCGGCGACCTTCACCGGTCCCTGCGGCGCCATGAAATACGCGACGACGGCCAGCGCGATCGCGAAGCCTGCCCACGGCAGCAGCATCGCGAGCGGCTTGGACACCTGTTCGCGCTGCCAGCGGGTGATCGGGCCGAACGGCAGCAGCAGCACCAGCGGCGCCATCAGCAGCACGAACATCAGCGCGAAGTACGGCGGGCCGACGGAAATCTTGCCCAGTTCCAGCGCGTCGGCGAGCAGCGGATAGAGCGTGCCCAGCAGCACCATCGCGCAGGCGGTCGACAGCAGCAGGTTGTTGGCCAGCAGCAGCGTTTCGCGCGAGAACAGTTCGAACGGCTTGCCGGCTTCGTCGGACGAGGGCGCCTTCAATGCGTACAGCAGCAGCGAGCCGCCGACGACGATGCCCAGGAAGATCAGGATGAACAGTCCGCGCGCCGGATCGGCCGCGAACGCATGCACGCTGGTCAGCACGCCCGAGCGCACCAGGAACGTGCCCAGCAGCGACAGCGAGAACGTCGCGATCGCCAGCAGCAGCGTCCAGCCGCGGAAACTTCCGCGCTTTTCGGTCACGGCCTGCGAGTGCAGCAGCGCGGCGCCGGCGAGCCACGGCATGAAGCTCGCGTTCTCGACCGGATCCCAGAACCACCAGCCGCCCCAGCCCAGTTCGTAATACGCCCACCACGAACCCAGCGCGATGCCCAGCGTCAGGAACGCCCAGGCGACATTCGTCCACGGACGCGTCCAGCGCAGCCAGCGTGCGTCGATCTTGCCGTCGAGCAGCGCGGCGATCGCGAAGGCGAACGGCACCGAGAACCCGACGTAACCCAGGTACAGCATCGGCGGATGGATGATCATCCCCGGATCCTGCAGCAGCGGGTTGAGGTCGCGACCTTCGGCCGCCGCCGGCAGCAGGCGCAGGAACGGGTTGCTGGTGAAGATCAGGAACGCGAGGAAGCCCGCGCTCACCAGGCCCATCACGCCGAGCACGCGCGCGATGACGGTGTCCGGCAGGCTGCGCGAGAAACGCGCCACCGCAGCCGTCCAAACCGCCAGGATCAGCGCCCACAGCAGCAGCGAGCCTTCGTGCGCGCCCCACACCGCGGTGTAGCGGTACATCAGCGGCAGCAGGGAGTTGCTGTTTTCGGCGACGTAGAGCAGCGAGAAATCCTGCGTCACGAAGCCATGCGTGAGGATGACGAACGCGAAACCCACCAGCGCCAGCTGCGCATAGGCGGCGGGGCGCGCGACGGCCATCCACGGTGCGACGCCGCGTTGCGCGCCGGCCAGCGGCAGCGCCGCCTGCAGCACCGACACCAGCAGCGCGAGGATCAGTGCGACCAGTCCGATCTCGCCCAGCACTTACTTGGCTTCCTGTGCGGCGCCGGCCCCAGGCGCGGCGACGTCGTGCTTCTTGTGCGCCATGCCCATCTTGTCGGCGACTTCCTTCGGCATGTAGTTCTCGTCGTGCTTGGCGAGGATGGTTTCGGCGACGAACACGCCGCCTTCCATGCGGCCGGTGGCGACGACGGCCTGCTTCTCGCGGAACAGGTCGGGGAGGATGCCGGTGTACTTCACCGGCATCTGCGCATCGCCGTCGGTGACGCGGAAGGTGGCATCCAGCGAACCGGGCGCGCGCTTGAACGAATCGGCCGCGACCATGCCGCCCAGACGGAAGCGCGCGTGTTCGCCGGCTTCGCCGCGCAGCACTTCGCTGGGCGTGTAGAGGTAGGCGATGTTGCGTTGCAGGGCCATCGCGACCAGCGCGGTGGCCAGGCCGGCGGCCACGACCAGGGCGATGACCCAGAGCAGGCGACGGCGGCGGACGGGATTCATGCGGGAGGCGCTCTCGAAAAAGGTCGGCTAGCGGGTGAGTTCGGCGTCGCGGCCCGGACGCGCGGCCTCGCGCGCGGCACGCAGGCGGGCGCCGCGCAATTCGCGGCGGATCTGCAGCTTCGTGCTGACGAAGTCCCAGCCCAGCACGATGACGAACACCGCGTAGGCGGCGATCACGTAATTGAGGTAATTCATGCGCGGCGTCCTCCGGCCAGTTCAGCAACCCAGGCCTTGCCGCTTTCGCGACGCAGGTTGTCGGCGCGGGCGCGCGACAGCAGCGCACCGACGAACCACAGCTTGGTGCCGATGACCATCCAGATCAGCGGGGCGAACATGCTGGGATCCATCTTCGACTCGCCGAAGATGCTGATCGTCTGGCCCTGGTGCAGCGAGTTCCACCACACCACCGACCAGCGGATCACCGGCAGCAGCGCGACGCCGACGATCGCCAGCAGCCCCGCGGCGCGAGCGGCGGAGCGGCGGTCGTCGATGGCGTTGTACAGGCCGATCACGCCCAGGTAGAGGAACAGCAGGATCAGTTCCGTCGTCAGGCGCGGATCCCAGTCCCACCACGTGCCCCACATCGGCTTGCCCCAGATGGAGCCGGTGAGCAGGG